>BNJU01005479.1_pt1 | contig 120215 bp, 152 predicted proteins | sample 8539281 | NCBI WGS metagenome assembly BNJU01 (sample SAMD00202456, study PRJDB9452) | human saliva metagenome | isolation source: human saliva | place: Japan | reverse complement strand
TAAAATCTGCATTTACTCGCACAGACCTCATGATAAACACCTCTGCACGTTGGTCGTACAGAGGGTGTTTTCACCGTTTTATATGCGATTCATCGTCTCGCTGCCCGAGAGTTATTATTTTTAGTTCGCCCTCGCAGGAGGCAAGTACCTGCGCAGCGTAGTAGTAAAAACTATAGAAGAGATCTGCGGGGAAAACATCATCTCCTCCCAGCGCAGTTCGTCCTCCTCCTCGTCGTAGACCTCCGACCAGAGGTATTCCTCCCGAAGCATGTCGGAGAAAGTGCGGCAGGGGCGCGGCGTGCTCCATCTCCTCCCCCATGCGGACATTCTGCGATCAGCTGGAAGTGTTCGAGAGCCGCTCTGCAATCATGCGAGCGATTTCACTGTCTGCCTGCAGCACTTTGTGCGCGCCGAAATATCCGCACGAGAAAGATCATCAGCAAACGGTGTGGCGTGCCAGAATGTCCCTGATGCTCCGTATTGATCTCCAGCTCGTAGAGGGCATCCTTCACCGCTGCGAGTTCGTCCATCGCCTCCAGCACGGCAAAGTACCGAGAAACTCCGTCCGCGCCGCATAGGGGCGTCGTCAGTCAGTGCCACGGCACATCATTCACGGTCAGCGTCGCAATATAGTGTTCATTTTCCGTCATTCGAGGCCTCCGATCATGCCGCCTCTGCTGGTGCAAGGCGGTTCCCCATGCCCCGCCGCAGCGGGCAGCGCATGCACCATCCCTCAAAAACTCGGATACAGGCCGTCCCAGACGACGCGGCGGTAGTTCGTGCGGTCGGTGTCGCCCTCGGTGGAGATGCAGAGGATGCGGGAGTCCTTCGTGAGGCCGATGGCGTCGCGCAGGTAGTCGAGGCTCGCGTTCTGCATGAGCTCGGCGACGAGTCCCGTGGTGACGGCGCCGCTCTCGCCCTGAGACGACGCGCAGGTCGTCATCCAGCGGGTTGCCGAGGATGCGCATGCCCTCGCCGCGACCCACTCGGGGACGGAGACGAAGTGATCGGCGTAGTCCCGCAGGATGTCCCATGCGAGGGGATTCGGCTCGCCGCACGAGAGCCCCGCCATGATGGAGTTGATCTCCCCCGTCACGATGTGCGATTCCCCGTCGTTCGCTGCCGCTGTCCGATAGATGCAGTCGGCGCGGTTCGGCTCGACGATGGTGATGACGGGGCGCTCCGCCCCATAGTGCGCGGCAAAGTATCCCGTGATCGCGCCCGGCAGTGACCCGACGCCTGCCTGCAAAAAGATATGCGTCGGCATCTCAGCGTACTGCTCCATCGCCTCATGGGCAAGTGTCGAGTAGCCCTGCATGATCCAGCGCGGCCGCTCCGCGTAGCCGTCAAACGCCGTGTCCTGCACGAGCACCCAGCCCTTTTCCCTGCGCCATCTGCGAGGGCGTAGCGCACGGTATCGTCATAGTTGTAGGGTGGTGAACGACGCCTCCGCACCGGAGCCCGCGGATGTTTGCCAGACGCTCGGGCGAGCCGCCCTTCGGCATAAAGACATGCGCAAAAATCCCGAACAGCTTCGCCGCCCACGCAATGCCGCGCCCGTGGTTGCCGTCCGTCGCCGTGACGAGGGTGACGCCGCGCAGCCGCTCGCGGTTCTCCGGTGCGCGCAGGCGCTCGTCGGGTCATCTCGTCCTCAGGGGATGCCCAGATACTGCGCGAGACAGCGCGCGACGGCGTAGCTCGTGCCGAGCCCCTTGAACGCGTTTAGCCCGAACCGCTTGCTCTCATCCTTCACGGCGATCCGCGCCAGCCCGGTGACCGTGCGAGATGCCTGAGGTCGGCGAGCGGCGTCGGCTCATACGTCGGCGGCGTCCGATGAAACGCCTCCACACGCGCCGCTGCCCTCTGCGCTGTAGGGGCGTGATATCTGCCTGCGGCGCTGCATCATGCGTGAGATGTGCCGCCTTGATTGACTCGTTCATACGATTCCCTCCGTCAGTTCGCATAGCTCTGTGTTTTTATCATTATAACATACTTTTATTCGGTGTGATAATACAAATCAGGTTCACATATTTTTATTCTCTATATTTCGAATATTCACTTGCCCCCCTTTTTGTGTATAATAAGAATCGATCCCATTATTATGCGAAATCATGTGTCAACGGTCACAGATACCATCCCACCGATGGGAAACGCAGACGGACGGCGCATGTTCGCGACGATCTCGAAGGAGGAATTTTCGATGAAGAAAACTCTGGTGTCCGCACTCGCGGCGACTCTCGTCGTGGGAGCGGCAGGAACGACGTTCGCGGCGGCGAATCCGTTCAGCGATGTGCCGCGCGACCACTGGGCGTACGATGCCGTGACGCAGCTTGCCAATGACGGCGTGGTTGAGGGCTACGGCGACGGGACGTTCCGCGGCGGCCGCAACATCACACGCTACGAGATGGCGCAGATGGTCGCCAAGGCGATGGCAAAGGGCGACCTGTCCGCCTCCGACCGCGCACTCGTTGACCGCCTCGCCGCCGAGTTCGCCGATGAGCTGAACAACCTCGGCGTGCGCGTATCGAACCTCGAGCGCAACGCCGATATGGTGAAGTGGAACGGGGAACTGCGCTACACGTACGAACGCGTGAGCAAGAACATCTACGAAGCTCGCGAGACAAACAACGAACTGCTCTTTCGTCTCGACCCGAGCGCAGAGGTAAATCGTCATTGGACGGTCAAGGCACGTCTCGATGCAATGACGAACCTCAAAACCGACAGCCACGACAACGATCATGACGATAAGATCACCCTCAAACGCGCCTATGCCGAGGGTACATACGGCCCAACCGTGGTCCGCCTCGGCAAGCAGCCGCTCTTCACCGAGCAGGGCGTTCTCTTCGATGATGATGCTTCGGGTGCATCGGTGACACTCGGTACGGGAAAAGCAGTTTCGGCAACACTTTTCGCAGGACGCTACAACCTCGAACACAGCGCGTGGGGAGATGAGGTCAAAGAAGCCGTTGCCAACGGCTACACCGGCGGCACCGCAGTCAGCATGCAGCTGCTCAACCTCAACTGGGATCCTTCGGAGAAGTTCCACGTGGGCGCCGACTATGCGCCTCACCAACACGGCATTCATCCGCGACACGATCCATCTGAACGATCCGCTGAGTCTCTACGGCATCGGTATGACCTACCGTCCGATACAGACGCTTTATCTCTCGGGCGGTTATTGGAAGACACACAGCCACGAATCCACAGACATCAAGAAGGAACATCTGAAGGCCTACAACGTCGAACTCGGCTACAAGGGAGCAAATGCGGATGATCCAGGCTCATTCGGTATCTATGCCGCCTACCGCTATCTCGGTGGGGCAGGCGTACTCACGCCGACCTTCGACGGTGTGCCGTGGAACAAGAAAGGCTGGGAATTCGGCGGGCAGTATACGCCTGCACGAAACGTCATCGCATCGCTCGTCTATTTCCGCGGCAAGATGATCTTCTCCAATCACCCGGGGCCGCAGAGCGACCTCAAGCAAAATAAATTTTTCGGCCGCGTCGAATTCTTGTTCTAACCAGACTTCTTCGATGTCCAAAAGCCTCTTCCGTGATGACGGGGGAGGCTTTTCGCGCGCATCTTGACCCGTGCCCCATTCTGCGCTATAACGATAGAAAGGAGATGAATGTATGATCCCGCCCCGCACGAAACAATTCCTCGCCGCGCTCCTCCTCGCTGTCGTCCTCCTCCTGCCGCAGGGGACGCTCTCTGCGCCGAGCCGCACGGAGGTGTATGGCATTGTCATGACAGACGACGCGAAACAGCTCTACATGCGCGAGAAGATGCAGGCGTTCTATCGCGGCACGGCGGAGACGGCTCCGCTCACGCTCCCCGCGGGATGGACAGCGGAGCACGAGGCGCTCGGCGGTGTTCCCGTTGACCGCTATACGCCCGTCCGCGCTGCGCATCCACGCGTCCTGCTGCAGCTGCACGGCGGCGGCTATATCATGCGGCTCGGCGACGTGCATCGGGCGCTCGCCCTGCGGCTGGGTGTGCTGATGGACGCCTCGGCGGTCTACTGCGTGGACTACCGCATTGCGCCCGCCCATCTCTACCCCGCCGCGCTGGAGGACGCCGTTCGCGTCTACAGAGCTCTGCTCACACGCGGCACGCGCGCGGAGGACATCGTCCTCGTCGGAGACTCGGCGGGCGGCAACCTCGCGCTCGCGCTTGCCCTTGATCTGCGGGGCACGATCTCCCACAGCCCGGCGTGATCGCGCTCGCCTCGCCGTGGGCGACGATGGAGCACCGTGCGGGTACGTCACGCACGACGAATGCCGATGCCGACTGCGTTCTCGGCAGGGGGACGCCGCTCTACCCACTGCTCCAGACGGGCGACTACAGCGGCGGTGCATTCGCACGCAATGATCCGCGCCTCTCGCCGCTCTATGCCGATCTCAGGGGGCTGCCGCCCCTGCTCATCCAGACGGGCGGCAGCGAGGTGTTCCGCACGGAGGACGAGGAGCTCGCGGCGCGTGCGGCGGCGTGCGGCGTCCCTGTGACGCTCACCGTCTATCCCGGGATGCCGCATGACTTTGCCCTGATCTTCCCTGAGCTCGCGGACAGCAGCGCGTCTCTGCAGGAGATCGCGGATTTTGTTGAGAAGTATATGAAGGAAGAACGCCCCCGTTCGCTCCTGTGCGGCGAAGGTGATGCTGTGCCAGAAAGTGATGTGCCCCATGAATAAAGCGGATTTTGTCGCGCAGATTTCTGCCGCCGTGGAGGAGTTTCTCCGCGCACATCCCCGGGAGAGATTTTACGCGCTGGCGTTTGACTGCAATACAGCGTATGCGGAGTTTCTTGTCGGGATGAACACAGAGGAGGCGTTCCAAAAGACGCTGATGGAATACCACGAGGGTGGCGCGAGCGATCGCACGGATGCGTCTGCCGCCGAGAAGCTGCGCTACAACCCCGGCGACTGGACGTATACGGATATCGCAGAGGCAGAACTGTTCAAGGAGGATGAACTCATCGCACGCTATCAGGACAACATGGAGAGGCAATGCGCCGATATGCGCCGACTGTGCGAGGAGATTTTAGCGGATTTCCGCCAAACAGATACGTTCCGAAACATACCGAAAACAGCGGATTTTTGTCTCATACTGCATCGACCACGATGAGGATCCTGCCGATGTGCTGGCGCGGTGCCGCTGAATCGAGGGACGCTGCCCACATCCGTATGCAAATATCGCGCCAAAAGATCGAGGCTGTTATCCCTTGACAGTAATTATATAATGGAGATAATACTTATCATAGGAAGGGGATCGAATGCAAAAGGAACGTTTTTAATATCACAGGCATGACCTGTTCAGCGTGCTCGGCGCGGGTCGAGCGCACGGTTGCGAAAAATGGCAGGAACGGCGGATGTCTCCGTCAACCTCCTCACAAATAGTATGAGTCTCGCCTATGACGAGAATGTCACGAGCCCCGCCGCCATCATCGCGGCGGTGGAGGAGGCGGGCTACGGTGCGAGTGTCAAGGGCGCATCCACTGCGCAGACGGCGCAGACTGCCGCCCCCGCCGCTGCGCAGGCAGGAAACGCGGAGGACGATGCGGCGGGCAAGGCCATCCGGGCGATGCGCACGCGTCTCCTCATCTCCATCCTCTTTCTCGTGCCGACCGTCGCCATCTCGATGAGCCATACATTCGCGGCGTGGGGCATCCCTACGCGCCCGCCTTTATTGATATCTTCTGGGGCGCGGAGAATGCGCTGACCTTTGCGCTCGTACAATTTCTGCTCATTCTGCCGATCATGTATGTTAACCGTGCATACTATGTCAACGGTTTTCGCAATCTCCTGCACGGGGCGCCGAACATGGACAGCCTCGTCGGCATCGGCTCGATGGCGTCCGCCCTCTTCGGCGCGTTTGCGATGCTGCGCATGAGCTACGGTCTGGGGCACGGCGACCTCGCTCTCACCGCGGAGTATGGTACGAATCTCTACTTTGAGTCGGCGGGCATGATCGTCACCCTCATCACGGTCGGGAAATATCTGGAGGCGCGCGCCAAGGGGCAGACGACGGACGCCCTGCGCGCGCTGATGAAGCTCGCGCCGCAGGAGGCGACTGTCCTCCTCGATGGGGTGGAGCTGACCGTTCCCGTCAGTGCCCTCGCCGCGGGCGATACCATCGTCGTACGTCCCGGCGCACGCATCCCGGTCGACGGCACGGTCACGGAGGGCACGACGAGCGTCGATGAGTCCGCCGTCACGGGGGAGTCGATGCCCGTCAACAAGACGGCAGGGGACACGGTCACCTCGGGCACGCAGAACATTGAGGGGACGATCCGATTCACCGCGACGCGCGTCGGCGAGGATACGACCATCCGCCAGCTCATCCGTCTCGTGGACGAGGCGGGCGGGTCAAAGGCGCCGATCGCACGTCTGGCGGATCGTGTCGCAGGGGTATTCGTCCCCGTGGTTATCGCCATCGCCCTCCTCGCGGGCGGCATCTGGCTCATGATGGGCGCGAGCCTTGAGTTCGCGTTCTCCATCACGATCTCCATTCTCGTCATCTCCTGCCCGTGTGCGCTCGGGCTCGCGACCCCCGTCGCGATCATGGTCGGCACGGGACGCGGGGCGGCGCACGGCATTCTCATCAAGTCGGGCACGGCACTTGAGACGGCGGGCGGCATCGACACTGTCCTCATGGACAAGACGGGGACGCTCACCGAGGGGCGTCCGCAGCTCACGAGCATCCGCCCCGTCGGCATCACCGCGGAAGAGCTGACGGCACTCGCCGCTGCCCTTGAGGCGGGCAGCGAGCACCCCATCGCGGCGGCGATCACGGCGTACGCAGCGGCGCAGGGGCAGAGCATCCCTGCCGCGGCGGACTTCCACGCCGTATTCGGCAAGGGCGTGCGCGCCCGCGTGGACGGTGCGGACTGCGCGGCGGGCAATACGGCGCTCCTCGCGGAGCTCGACATCGCCCTGCCGCCCGCCATCGAGACGGTGCGTGCCGAGATGGCGTGGCGCGGCGAGACGGCACTCATCGTCGTCCGTGCGGGACAGATCGTTGGGCTCCTCGGTGTCCGCGACGCGGAAAAGCCGACCAGCGCGGCGGCGATCGCCCAGATGAAGGCGATGGGCCTCACCCCCGTCATGCTCACGGGCGACGACGCACGCACGGCGCGCACGATTGCCAATCAGCTCGGCATCACGGAGGTGATCGCCGGTGTCCTGCCAAAGGATAAGCAGGAGCATGTCAAGAGGCTGCAATCCGAGGGACACCGTGTTGCCATGATCGGCGACGGTGTGAATGATGCGCCCGCCCTCGTGCAGGCGGATCTCGGCATCGCCATCGGCGCGGGCACGGATGTTGCCATCGAGAGCGCGGACGCTGTCCTCGTGCGGAGCGACCTCCTCGACGCGGTCAGTGCGATCCGCCTGTCGCGCAGTGTCATGCGCAACATCAAGGAGAACCTCTTCTGGGCGTTCTTCTACAACGTCATCGGCATCCCGCTCGCGGCGGGCGTGCTCTACCCCGCGTTCGGCATCAAGCTCTCGCCCATGATCGGGGCGGCGGCGATGAGCCTGTCGAGCATCTGCGTCGTGCTGAATGCCCTGCGCCTGCGCTTTTTCTCCATCACGAAGGAGACGGCAGAGCGCACGGAGGCAGCCCCCGCCGCACCGAGTATCGCCCCCATCGACAGCGACGGTGCGCCGGACGCACCGTCCCCATCCATCACCAAAGCCGCGGCAGAACCTGCCGCAGACAGAAAGGAAGCAAATCTCATGGAAAAGACCATTCACGTCAAGGGCATGACCTGCCCGCACTGCGTCAAAGCACGTCACGAAGGCGCTCAGCGGCATGGACGGCGTCACGGACGTTGCCGTCAGCCTTGAGGCGGGCACGGCGAGCTTTAAGACGAGCCGCGACATCCCCGACAGCGAGTACGCTGCCGTCCTCGACGACGCGGGCTACGAACTGGGCTGATCGCCAGAGGATATACAGAGAAAAAACGGTCATGCGGGAACATCTCCTGCATGACCGTTTTTCCTATGATATGCACTGCCAAGACAGCGCCCGCCAAGCTTCCGTGACGGACATCATCCTCAGAGCATTTTTTCCAGCGAGGCGTTCACATCATCAAATCGATAGGCTGCATCCGTCCCGCGCTTGAAGCCCGGCTGATAATCACCGCCGGCACGGGAGGCTTTCATCCCATCCCGCAGTCCATTGATGCGCCCAAGTTCCGCATCAAACACCTCCAGAAGGCGTGTTTTGAGCGCGGCGTTGGAGATCTGTGCCGCATTTACACTATTTCTTGCCTGCTGGACTTTCTGTGAGATGACCTCCGCGCGGCGAATGAGTCCGTCCGCCTTGGCGAAATTCCGATTGGCGAAAGATAGGCATTGATGTCTTTCGCCAGTCCTGCAATTTCCTGATCGTACTGGTTCTTCGCGGCAATATAGGAAGACACATCATTGCCGGTCGGAGCAGAGCTGTTGGCGACCGCCTTCGCCGAGGTCTCCGCCGGCGTCTCACGCGCGACCTCATTGCCGTCCTTGTCGTAGTAAATATTCAGCGTACGCTCATCATCATCATTGTACTCATGGACAACACGATGATACACGCGCCCGCCTTCGTTGACGTTGATCGGATCTTCACCGGTTCCGAAGTATGCTTCCTCCGTTTCGCGGCGCTTATCATCATATTTCAGGCGGCACTCTGCTGCGTTGAGCTTTGATGCGACGACCATGTTGTCTTCCTTGCCGTAGAAGTCCATCTTGACAAAGTTTCCATGGTCATCATAACTCAGCACGACTTTGACCACGTTATCGCCGAACGTATCCCGATCGAGCGGCATGGGGCTGTCATCCGCCCCATAGGCACTGATCTCGGAGACCTGGCGGTTTTTGTTGTATTTGAACTTATAGGAAGCAATATTCCCCCACGCCTTGATGCCCAACGGCTGTTCATCTTTGCCATAGAACGCAATCTTGCTCGGCATCATGTTGTCGCCGTCATAACTATATTTCGTTATGGCTCCGGCACTCACTGCATTGAGTGCTCGATTGGTATGCAGTTTGGGCGTGTTCTTTTCCTTCAGTGCCTCATCTGCACCAAAATGGCGTGCCTCGATGACTCTTCCCTTGTCGTCTGTCTTGTAGGTGGTCTTTGCAATACCGGTGATGTCCACCATCAGAGAGTCATCTTTCCCATAGTTCGCGACCTCGATCGGCTTCTTGCTCTTGTCGTACTTGAACCGCGTCTCATAGTCTTTATTCACGGTCGTGACACGCTCACCATTCGTGTTGGCATAGCCGACCTTGACGAGATTCCCCTTGTCGTCATACGAGAGCAGCAGCTGAGCACAGCCGATGGACGTATTTGCCTGCTCGCCTTTTTTATTGTAGAAATATGCGACTTTATGGGTCTTCTTCTCCTCGTCGATTTTGTAGCGAATCGCGTACGCACCATAGTAGCCCATCGTTGCTGCCATACGTGCATTTTTGAAGTTATACTTTATATAGCCGTCCTGATACTCCATTGTAACCGCAGCAAAGGAAAAACCGCGGTCCAGCGTATCTCTCCACTGTGTATTGATCGCATCGCCGCCGAACATGGCCGTGATCTTCTCCAGCTTCTTATCTGCATTGAAGTCGACCTTGTAGACCTGACCGGCAGATGCAGCCTGTGCATCATCCACCTTATAGCGCGCGAGGAACTCCCCATTCGGCTGCATGATGACCTCCTGGTAATACCCCGGCTCCCGAATGACATCGAACCCCACGGCATCATTTTTCCCCGCTGCAGGACCGCTGCAGGCGGTCAGCAGTGCGAGACAAAACATGCCTGCCAGAATGAATAGGAGCTTACACATTCTCTTGTACATAACATTTCCTCCATCTTTCTAAGGAATCCTCGATCAAATGCAGTCCATCCGATGACTGTACTGCATTACGCCGCGATTCCTTAATTCTCTATGGCACACTGCGCCATTCTGCGGATGGTGCGGATTGCCCGCTCTCTGCCGGAGTAGTTCTCCGTCATGACCACCAAAATAACGTCGTGTCCATCAGCATAGATAATTCCCCCATCGTCATAAAGCCCGACGAGTTCGCCCGTCTTATGGGCGATCACTGCATAGGGCAATGCCGCAGGAAAGCACTCTGTATCGGTCTGCCCCTTGAGATAGTCCAACATCCGCTCATCCAGCTCGGTACTGACACACACATGGTCATACAGTCTGCGGAAAAAACGCCCCAGATCAGAAACGGAGGTATAGTTCTCCCGTCCCTCAGCAACGGCCTGTGTGTCCATCATTTTCCGCTGAAGGATCGTGTCCGTATATCCCGTTTCGGGCGATGTAGGCATTGATCTCCTCCATCCCAAGCAGATCGATCATCATGTTGGTCGCTGTATTGTCGCTCTCCGTAATCATCAGGCGGAGCACGGTGTCCAAGGACAGCTCCGAACCATCCGCATATCCTGACAGGACTCCGGCCCCGCCGACCTTGTCTGCTGCGCGCAGAGTCAGGGTCTGAGAGAGAGAAAGCCGTCCATCCCGAACCTGCTCCATGGCTGTGCCAAGGATAAAGACTTTAATCATGCTGGCAGAGCGCATCGATTCGGATTGGTAGATATACGGCTGCCTATTTTCCTGGGGGTAATCTGCGTAGACGGAGTACCGCGTGCTGTCGGCACGTGACAGAGCCTCGACGGCCTCTCCAAGAGCCTCGTTGGAACGCTGCTCTGTCGATGACTGCATGATCTCTCCGTGAGGAGACTCATTGACAGGGCTGCCCCTCCGCCCATACTGAAACATCTCCGCCCCCATCCTCCAGCGGGGCAGAATAACAGCCCCATGCTCCCCCGCGATCAGCAGGGAGTACGACGCTGACGATCACCAATCGTTTCATAAACTTCACCCCTCCGCAGAGCAACAATATGCGCACACGCGCCGATTACTCGGATAAAAGATCAGACCATCGCCCTCCAGACAGCGGCGCAGTGCTCCCCATGAACTGTGGGCCTGGATCCGACTGATCGATCGATATCCCTGCCACATGTTCGATGTAGAGCCCGCTGTCCCGTGCTGTATCCTGTTGGTAATGGCCAAATACATAGGCAATCGTCGGATATTTTGCATGGAGATAGCGGATCAGCGCGGCATTCGCTGTGAGCTGTGCCTCCGTCAGATCCTCTGCGCCGCCCACTCCGCCAACGTTCTCAATGCCGATGCTGCACCAGTTGTAGCCGATGATATGCCGTGCCATTGCCGTCTCCGGCAGGAGTCGGAAAATCGTCCCGTCGCGGTCAACGAGAAAGTGCGCCGCATAGTTCATCGTCCCGTCCTGTGCCGCCGCAGCGTAGAAATGCCAATATGCGGACTCCCACGTGTCGCCCGCCGTCCAATGAACGACGACCGCCTGCGGTACAATCGTATCCATCGGCATGCCATAGTGAAGTGCGGCGTATTCCCGTGTGAGTTCTGCCCGCTCCTCCGAGTACACAACGGGCTGGTCCACCATCGGCGGCGGTTCCTGTGCGCATAATTTTGCCTCTCGTCCAAGCAAGAGCAGCACGGTGAACACAAGCACTGCCATGATGTTGTTCAGATTCATACGATCCTCCCGTGAAAAAGCGCTGCTGAAGCCCTAGATGGGGTAATAACTGAGCAGTTTTCGATAGAGTTCATAGATTGGGGCGTTCGACTTTTCGACGCGAAAGACATTGCCGCGCCGATCAATAAAGCGTTCATTTCCATCGGCATCCATATCGTACTGAAAGAGCTCATACTCATTGCGATAGGCATCAAAATTGCTGACACACTCCAATCGCGACCCATCCGTGCGCCGAATCACGTAGAGTGTATGGACGAGTTCTCCACGTATACGCCATGTTTCGTCCTTGTCGAAATAGACTGTTCGTATGTCATCCGAGTAACACCAAATGAGATTGCGCGCACCGCATGGAACGGCGGCAGCAACAAGGAACAAAGCAGGGTCAGCAGCAGTGCCTTTTTTTCCACATCTGAAGCCCTCCAATCATAGAATTTCATAAGTATCCATATGTTTAGGATTAGAATTCGACAGAATAGGCAGAATCTCCTTCATGTTTTTTTATCAATGATTCATTCTTTCCGACGATTTACAAATGGCGTGATTTATCTTACAATAAGAGAATCAAATGACAGTCATGGGCAAGGTGATAGGATTCATGGAGCAGGACATCGGCGCGTCGCGGCGCGCGGTTTTTCTCGCGGGGGTGCATGACGGCGTGCCGATTGCACTCGGCTATTTCGTCGTGGCGTTTACGCTCAGGGATTCTCGCCAAGACGGCGGGGCTGACGCCGTGGCAGGGCTTTCTCACGAGTTTTGTCAATCTCGCGTCGGCGGGCGAGTACGCAGGGCTTTTACGGTGATTGCGGCGCAGGCGCCCTATCTTGAGATCGCGGTGCTGACCCTCGTCGCGAAATGCGCGCTACTTCCTCATGTCGGCGGCGCTCACGCAGCGGTTTGCGCCCGATACCTCCCTCCTCCACCGCCTCGCCGTGAGTTTCGGTGTGTCCGATGAGATCTTCGGCATCACGGTGGCGCGCGGCGGCATGGTCAATCCCTACTATAACTATGGTGCCATGGCGATCGCCGTCCCCGCGTGGGCGATCGGCACGTCGGCGGGCATCCTCGCGGGCGGTATTCTGCCGGCGGCGGCACTCTCCGCGCTCTCGGTCGCGCTCTATGGGATGTTCGTCTGGGTGATCCTCCCGCCCGCAAAGAAGAGCCGTCCCATCGCGGGGATGGTCAGTGTGAGCTTCGCGCTCTCGCTCGCAGCAACGTACGCCCCCATCACGTGTGAGCTCTCGGGCGGCACGCGCACGATCATCCTGACGCTCCTCATCGCGGGCGTCGGTGCGTGGCTGTTCCCCATCACGGAGCAGAAGGAGGATGCCGATGCGTGACGTATGGATCTACATCGCGGTCATGAGCATCGTGACCCTCGCCATCCGCCTCATCCCACCGCTCGTCCTGCGCAGTGAGATCAAGAGCCGTTTCGTCCGCTCGTTCCTGTTCTACGTCCCCTACGTGACGCTCGCCGTCATGACCTTCCCGCCATCGTACTCGCGACGCGCCACCCTCTCGCGGGCGGCGCGGCATTCGTCTTTGCCCTCTTTCTCGCGTGGAACGGCGCGAGTCTCTTTCGCTGTGCGGCGGGGGCGAGCATTATGGTCTTTGTGGTCGAGGGGCTTGTGATCGGATTTTAGGGAAAGCCCTGATGCATGCGGCGCGACCATCTCAGGGAGGTCGGAGCCCTTCGATGAGGAAATTTTGTAAAATTTTTATTTAGGAATCACTGATAAAATGAGGGTCTGCCAGATTGGCGTAGATTTTTCGTCCGAACGAGGTGGAAAAACCGGACGCAGAGTGGTGCTCTGTGGAGGATTTTTCCGCCAAGTGCGGACAAAAAGATGCGTCAAGATAGTTGTACCATTTATCAGTCTTCATATTTTAAGAAATCGTTGATAAAATGCTAGCGAGAAGCTGTATCAGGAGAAAGGAGGCGAGGGATGTCCATCGAGTTTGACTGCTGGTCCGGCATCATCATCGGCGGTGTACGCTACATCATCGCGGAAAAGATCTGCTACCGCGAGCAGAAGGGGAGCGACACATGGACGGAGTACGGGCTCACCCTAGAGGAGGACAAGGACAGCGAGGCGCGCATGTGGCTGAGCATCAGCGAGGACGGCGCAGAGTGCACGCTCTCCACCCCCGTCGCGCGCGTTGTGCCGGCGAAAGTCCTACCGTCTGATCGACGCGGGGATCGAGGTCGTCACGAGCGCACTCGGCGACACAGAGGCCTCGTACGGCGATTGTGCGGCCTACGAGCAGTACGAGATTGACGACAATCAATACTTCTTCCTTGAGGACTGGGACGGGTCAAAATACGGGTCACGCGGGATGAGAATCGATGCTCATCTGATTCAGACCTTTGACCCCGGCCCCCAAAAGCGCCGTGGGTACCTGACCAAGAAACAGAAGGCCATCCTAACCAAGCTGTTCTCCAACAGTGCCGTATGGGGTGTGACCATATTTGCTCGTCGTCATCATGCTGGATGTTGACCTGGACATCAACTCCATCCACGACATACGCCGCACGTTCGGTTTCCCGTATGCACTTCATGAGCGCCTCTCGGATGCGCCATACTACACGGAGGAGCCGGCAGAGGGGGATGCACAGGTCTACCGTGCCAGTATCGACAAGAACGCCGCCGCCCTCGATCTCATCGAGGGGCTGGGCGAGTACGTGGATGAGATCGCCGAGGTGACACGGATGCGCCGCAGCAGCTGATTTTCCTCCGCGCGGAGAAAGAGAACCTGCAGATCTCCGATGATGGCGAGGGGAAGGCGCGCATTGTCGTCTCACACGCGCCGCTGCCCGCGGATCGCGTGGCGTCGGTCACCGCCCGCACGCTCGGCCACTATGCCGAGACGGTGCGCGGGTGGAGCGAGACCGGCCGCCGTGGTGTTGTCGAGCCCGGCCCGAATGAGGCCCCCCTGCCGCTCCCACGATCCATCTATGCACCGCCGCCGAAAAACGCCGCCTACTGCCCCGCCGCCCCTGCGTCCACAGCTGCGTCCTCTGATGCGGCAGCTGCGGCACAGGACAAGTCATCTATCATGACACGCGCCGAATGGATTGAGAAAATGCAGGCGGCGTCCGAGGGAGAGCGGTAAAGCCATCTCTGCATCTCGCACACTAGGGAATCGCTGATACATTCGGCAGACCATCTTGACGATAGGAGAACCACTATGATTGATCTGTCCACCCTCTTGCTCACCGCGTTCTATGCGCTCTTTGGCATCCTGCTGATGATCGTCTCCAATACGATCATGGATTTCTTTGTCCCCGGCGATTTCGCCGCTGAGATCAAACGCGGCAACTGTGCCGTCGCATGGCTCTCCGCCGGCTCCTTCATCGGCATCGGGCAGATCCTGCGCGCCGTGATCCTCTCCCCCGCCTACGACGCCGTCCCTCCCGACTTCGTGCAGGGGTGTCTTGCTCAGCATCGTCTACGCGGCGGTCGGCATCGTGTTCTTCGTTCTCGGCTTCTTCATCATCAAGATGTGGCATCGGAAGTACGCGCTCGCCGAGCAGATCATGCGCGGCAACACGGCAGCGGGCATCTTCCTCTTTGGCGTATTCGTCGGGCTCTCCCTCGTCATCAGCGGTGCAGTGCACTAAGGAGCGGGCGCATGGAAAATATGGGACGCAAGGCTGCCATCCTCGCCGCTGCCGTCGCGGCCGTCGGTGCTCTAGGGGCAGGGTATTACTATCGTAACGACATCATATATAAAATATGCGACACCGTACATCCCGAATGGAATGAGGGCGAGGCACAGCTCACGGATGATCTCGACCGCCGCTGCAGTCTCCTCAACAACGGCGACGGTACAGAGACCGTGCTCTACGACAACGATACGGCGGTGACCTTCCGACGCGACGAGGGCGGCGACCTCGTCTGGCTGTACGGCACGGCGAGCATGATCGCCCCTCTGGCGGCAAACTACTTCGCCTTCCACGGGTTCTCCTACCCCGGCGGTCACATGGAGCTCGCGCAGATGACCTACCGCATCGACAGGGACGCTCACGCCGCTGCCCGAGGCCATCCCCGTACGGTCGGGCCGGCATCATCGCACGACGGTCATCAATAGCGGCGGCGGTCGCGGAGGAAACAGCGACAACGACAACTACGAGCGGAACAAGAGCCGCCGCATCAAGGACATCAGCAAGCAGTCCGGCTTTGGACGGGCAGGCATCCGCTCCTCCTCAGGGAGCATCGATGATGCATCCAGCCACCTATATTGATCAGCTCATCCCTACGATTTTCCCCTTTATCCAATACGCCGACTATGCAGATCGCTACCCCGCGCATACAGTGCAGGCGTTCCCGGCATCATTCTATGAGGAGATGCGTACGGCATCGGCCGGGCTGTTCCGCGTCTTCTGTAAGGCCGCCGAGGTGCTCCAACGTGCACCGAACGACTTCGCACGCGCGATGGACATGCCGCGCGAGATCCTGCCCTATCTGCACACGGTGAACGCCTTTCACCTGCCGACGTGGCTCTCGCGGTTCGACTTCGTCCTCGACGAGGCGCAGCAGCTGCACATGGTGGAGATCAACGCCGATACCCCGTGCTTTGTCATCGAGTCCTTCTACGCAAACGGTGTCGCCGCCTCATACGACGGACGCCGCGACCCAAACGAGGGAACGGAGGCGCAGCTGCGCGGCTTCCTCACGGAGGTGCACAACCGCCTCTCCTCCCCCCTCGCCGATCTCGGACGGCGCGCGCTCACGCGGCGCCCGTTCGTCTTCTCTGCGTTCGACGACTACCCTGAGGATCTCGGGACGACGCTCTACCTCATGCGGCTCATGCAGGAGGGTGTCCCCCACGGTGACATCCGCTTTCTTTCGTTCTATGATCTCGCAATTGACGCGCACGGCATCCCACTAGAGGACAACGCATACGCATCAGCACTCTATCGTCTGCATCCGATGGAGATTCTCGTGGACGAGCGCACGGAAGATGATGCACCGCTCGGGACGATGTTTCTCGATCTCTACCGCGCAGGCAGCTTTGCCATGATGAACCCGCCCGAGGCGATTCTCCTGCAGAACAAGTCCTTTATGGCACTGGTCTACGCGCTCGCACGCACAGGGCAGCTCTTGACGCCCGAGGAATGTGCTCTGGTGGAGCGTTACCTCACGCCGTCCTATTTCGAGGACGATTTCGATGCGCTGCGGGACGGCACATACATCCGCAAGGAGATTTGGGGGCGCGAGGGAAAGAACGTCCGCCTCGTCGAGAAGCACGGCGGACGCGAGGAGATGGTCTACGAGCGGCAGCCCGACAGCCCCGAGGAGATCATCTGCCGTGCGAGCAAGAAGGCAATGTATCAGGACTTCGTCCGTCAGCCGCGCTTTACGCATACGGTCGACTCAGGCAGCCTCACAGGCTGTCTGACGCTCTCGTGCTTCATGCTCTTCGGTGCGCCGTCCGCCGTGGGCGCACGATTCTCCCCCGAGGAAATCGCGGGGACAGAGGCTTTCTTCGTCCCATTGGTCATCGCATAGCAAAAGGGGAATAGGCAAATCGCCTATACCCCTTTTCGATCAAAAAAGAACCGCCCGCGGTTCGCAGCGGCTCCTTCTTCAAGTTGAAAAAACACTAGAGGAGTGACCGACGCAACCACTCATCAGCCGCTCCTTTATATCCCTATTATATTCTACCCACAAAAGCCTGTCAAGTGCGCTCGCTGCGCCGCCCTAGATAGCTCCCCGCGAGAAAGAGGACGAGGGAGGCGGTGATGCCGACAGAGATCGGATGCAGTCCGAGCGGTTTGATCCCGAGTGCCATCGCAGCGCAGTAGATGACCGTGCCGCCCGCCATCGCGGCGAGTGCGCCCGTACGGTTTGCCCAGCGCGTAAAGAGGCCGAAAACGAGCACCCAGAAGAACGCCGTCTCTAGGCCACCGAACGCGAACATATTGATGAGCCAGATGAGCGACGGCGGTGACACCGCCAGGATAAAGACGATCACGCCGAGCACGGCAGTAACCCCCATGGAGAGACGGCGCAGCCGCTCCTCGGGAACGTCCCTGCCGTGCTTTTGTGCGTGGTGGAGGTAGACGTCCTTCACCACGGCGGAGGACGCAACGATGAGTACGCCCGAGATGGTTGAGATAGAGGCGGCGAGCGGCCCGATGATCGCAAAGCCGAGCAGCTCCGGCGGCATGACATGCGCCATGAGCTGCGGGATCACGCTGTCGACGCCCCCGAGCGCCTTTGCATCCACGCCGAGCACGCCGCGTCCAAAGCACGCCGACGAGGTTGACGGCGATATTCATAAAGGCAATAACCACCGTCCCGATGATCATGGCGCGGTGCATATCACGGCTGCTGCGGTAGCTGATGCCGCGTACGACGGACTGCGGCAGGGCAATGGTGAGCGCCCCCACGAGCAGCCACTGCGAGACATAGAGTGAGATGGGCATACGCCCCTCCGCCGTCGGGGTCAGCATCGCGGGATGCGCCGTACGCAGATTTTCCAAAATCGCAGCGAATCCGCCGCCCGCCGCGAGGACGTAGTAGAACAGCAGGGACGATGCCGAGCATCATCACGATCGCACAGCAGGTGTCGGTGAGCGCAACCGCGCGGAACCCGCCGATCGAGGTGTAGATGACGACCACGATACCAAAGAGCACGAGCCCCAGCTCGTAGGAGTAGCCCGTCACCGCGGCGAAGAGCTGCGCGCCGCCCACGAACTGTGCGACCATCGAGGCGGCGAAAAAGAGGACAATCACGAACGCCGCGACTGCCGCGAGTGCGTCTGACCGATAGCGGTGGCGGATGATGTCCACGATGGTGACCGCGTGAATCCGCCGTGCAAGCCGCGCGACGCGCGTCCCGAAGATACCGAGCACGAGGAATATCGTCATGGTCTGAATGACCGCCATGTAGATCCAGCCGAAGCCGATCTCATACGCCATGCCGGGACCGCCGACGAAGGAACTGACCGAGCTGTAGGTCGCGACCATCGTCATCGCGAGCACGAAGCCGCCGAGCGACTGCCCGCCGACGAAGTAGTTTGAGAGGAAGCCGCCCGCCGCACTCTGCCGCCGCACGTAGAAACCAAGCGCGAGCATCCCCGCCATAAAGCCGAGGAGCGGCAGGAGTACCATGAGATTCCCGTTCATCGCCGCGCCCCCTCTCCCGCCTCATCGTCGAGGGGAATATCCTCCGCCGTATGCGCGAGATAGACGGCGAGCACCGCGCCCGTGACGAGCACGCCGGCCGATGACGTAATTGCCCAGAGCGGCAGTCCCATGACCGTCACGGGGACAGCAGACAGCCCGAATCCGAGTACGATCCAGATGAGCGCAAAGAGTACGCCCACTGCCGCAGTACGCCTCGCCTCGCGGCTGATGGCGTCTGCCCTTGTTTCATCCTGCATGATGAACCTCCTATGAAATTGAATACTATGCGCCGTATCCCAGATGCGAAGAGTCGCCCCATGGATATGGCAGATATGCCGTCACGCGGAACAGCGCCTGCGCGCGGCACGGGTTTTATCTTAACACATCTCATTTCCCCGTGCAAACCACTGCAGCGATTTTCCTAAATATTTCGATGAAGCAAGAATGGAGGTATTCAGCACCGCCGTCTAGGCGTAGATTCTTTCGGCCAAACAAGGCGAGAAACAGGTGCTGCGTACCGCTCCGCGGCGAGTTTTTCGCCAAAATGCGAAAAAGATACGTCAAGAGAAGTACGCTGAATTTATCCGTGCTTCTCTTGTTTTCATTACGCAGCAACGCTATAATGGCAGACAGTTGCACGCATCCCTCCATCCAGAAAGGAAGCCCTATGACGGATATCATTGACCTGCATACCCACACCGTCGCAAGCATGCACGCATACAGCACCATCCGTGAGATGGCGGCAGCAGCAAAGGAGAAGGGGCTCGCCCTCCTCGGCATCTCTGATCACGCCCCCGCCATGCCCGGGACGTTCCATGAGATCTACTTTCACAACTTCAAGGTGATTGGTCACGCCTCGTACGGCGTCGAGATCATGATGGGCGCAGAGCTGAACGTCATCGATGAGACGGGACGCGTCGATCTCCCCGAAAAGGTGCTGAAAAAGCTTCACTACGGAATTGCGAGCCTGCATGATCTCGTAATCGCCCCCGGCAGCACAGCGGAGAACACGGCGGCGCTCGTCGGCGCAATGAAAAATCCCTACGTCAACATCATCGGTCACCCCGATAATCCCGCCTACCCCGTGGACTTTGACGCATTGGCGCGTGCTGCCGCAGCGGAACACGTCCTCATCGAGATGAACAATTCCTCCCACGACCCGCATGGCAGCCGCCCCGGCAGTGACCGCCTCGCACGCGATCTGCTCGCCGCCTGCCGCCGTCACGGCGCACATATCCTCCTCGGGAGTGATGCGCACATCGACGCAGACGTCGGGGAGCACGGCTATACACACGCCATTCTCGATGAGATCGGATTCCCCACAGAGCTTGCGCTCAACGATGATCCTGCACGGCTGAAGGCATGGCTGATGGAGCGCCGTGCAAAAAAATGGCGTACACGCCTTAATTATTTCTTTCTTAATTGTTTCGATTTTATCGTAATTTATTTTTATTTATTGTTATTGTTTTCGCGAATAATGTATGCCTCCGCAGCAAAAAGCACCGACCAAGGATCTCTTGATCGGTGCTTTTTCATCGGCTCTTACTCCTCGCCCTCGCCCCACGAGGTATCCGTGAAGAGATCGAGCGACTCTCCGGGCAGGGCGCGCTGCGCGGAAATCTCGAATGGAATCTTCTGCGTGCGCACGCACGCAATAGCGAACATATTGATCGCCGTCGACATATTCATCCCGACCGCACCGCAGAACTGCTCAAAGCTCTTTTTGAGCTCGGCATCCATGCGGATACTGATGCTGGTCTGTGCCATGTATGCCATCCCCTTTACAAGTTCACACTTTCCTTTAAGAATATCATATTTCGTGTGCCGTTGCAATAGGGAGAGGTGCACAGGCGCGCAGTTTTCGCAGGAGATTTGCCTTGCTCTTGGAGAGCGCACCTGCGCTCGTGCCGAGGAGCACCGCAATGCGGCGCAGGGTGAGGTCGCGGAAGTAGTGGAGATCGAGCACCTCCTTCTCCCGCGCCGTGAGGCGGTGCATTGCGCGCCCGAGGATGTCCTCGGCGAGGAGGCGTTCCTCCGCGCGCTCCATCGGACGGTCAGCGGCACACCCGCGCCACAGTTCCTGCCCGTCCGCTTCCTCCGGCGGTGCACAGGTGCGCGCCCGCCGCCGCAGCTCACGACGAAACTCCGCGATCAGCGCATGGTGGACGCGCGCCTTGACAAAGCCCGCAAACGGTACGCCCTGCTGCGCGTCGTAGTCGTGCAGTGCCTCAAGAAAGGCGAGCGCAGCGACGTTCTCCGCCTCTGCCGCGAGTGCCGTTCCGCGCAGATACGGCGCATACGCCTCTGCGACGATCAGCCCGCGGTAGCGCGCCGTCATCTCTGCCATGGCGCCCGCCTCACCGCGCACGGCACGCACAATGACAGCGTCCTCCTCCGCCTTCGTCAGGGGCGCGTGCCTTTGTTTGCCATCGAATGCCATTTGATACTCCTCCTTCAAACATTTTTTTGTTATCTGGAGTATATCAGTATGATGGACGCGGTGCAAAACCACCATCCGTGCGATGGCAGAAAAATACCGCAGATTTCTCTGCGGTGTTTCGACTTTTGATAAAATTTTATTGTGATACAGCACGCACACATTTTTATTTCGACACAGCCCCCGACAGCTTGGCAAGTGCCGCGTCTATAATCTCCTCATCAATCGGCTGAATACAGGAAACGATGTAGCGGTGTTCCTCCATGCGGAACGGAATGAGCTGATGCAGGCGGAGTGTTCGTGTTCCGTCGGGCAGCTGCCTATCCAGCAGGAGAGTATTCTCTGCCCCGCTCTCACCTCCTCGGAAGACAGCCTGCAGGTGATCCGTACTGTAGAACTGTTCGAACTGCTCCCGCTCCTCCGGCAAAATCATGGCATCCGCATATTGCTGGACCAACGTCTCATAGGGTTCAAAATTATTGAGGAAGTTTGGCTCGGAGACAGCGCAGTAAAGCTGGGTAAGCCGATGTTTGTCGAGATCATACAGGTCAACGCGATCATAGAGGTCGACAATCTGATTGATCGCCTCCCGCATAGAACCGGACTCCGAACTGAACCGCGAGACATTTACTGTCGTCATAAGGTATACCGCACGCATATCGTCCTCATCACGTGCAATAAGTCGAAGTCGGATGCTGTTGAACGAGCTGCGTGTAATAAAGTCTGCATACACCTCGCGCTCGGTTTGATCCGCTTCCTCCATCATGTGTGCAATCATACGGCGATGCTGGTGCAGGCGCCGTTCATAGTGAGGCGTATCCGTACTTTCCTCATCGAGCTCGATGCTCTTCATGAACAGGCGGAACATGGCATTTTGATAGAGATAGGTGAATGCGCCGTCATACTCCTCGATAATGGCAATCGCGAGCCCATCGCCGGCCTCTGGTGCATGTCCACCGCGCTCAAGCAGTGCATTTGAAAGAACATTGATCGCGCCAATTTTTGGCGTAGTAGGGACCAAGGCGGAATGACTCCACTTTCATCTTCGCCGTGGGCCCATGGCAATAAGCCACGGCTTGAGCAAAGGGGAGCGGCTGACTGAACAGATATCCCTGCACCTTTTCGCATCCGATCTCCCGCAGAAATTCAAACTGCGCCTCAGTCTCAACCCCTTCAGCGAGCGTGTGCATTCCAAGCTCCTTCGCCATATCGACAATAGAGCGAATGACGATGGCAGACTTTGGATTGGTATCAAACGAGCGCAGGAAGTTCATGTCGATCTTCAGCACGTCAAAGGCATAGTCCTTGACGTTATTCAGTGAGGAGTAGCCGCTGCCGAAGTCATCCATCCAGACCTCATAGCCCGCTGCACGGAAGCGCGCGATCTCCCCCTGCAGGAATTTCTCATCATCCCCGAGTGCACGCTCCGTTACCTCAATATTGATCATCTGACGCGGTACATCATAGCGCAGACGAACATTCTCGACCGCCTGTACCATATCCAACAGGCGAAAGTCACTCCGTGAGAGATTTACCGAAACACGCAGGATACGCCAGTCCGGGATATCCGTCCGCATCTGGACAATATGTCGGCAGACCTGCTCAATAACGTAGAGATCGAGCTGTGGGGAGAGATGCGCATCCTCGAGCACAGGGACAAACACGCCTGGTGAGATCATCCCATGCTGTGGGTCACGCCATCGGGCGAGTGCCTCAAACCCGCAGATTTCCCGCGTCATCGTGCGGATCTCCGGCTGATAGAACACCTCAATGCAGCCGCCCGCCCGGGCCTCCTGGAAGGAACGTATGATATGATTGCGGAAGTTGAGTGCCTCTTCCATCGACGGGTCGAATACGGCCCACACGAGATCGTAGGGTGTTCTTGATGCTGTTGCAGGAAATTTTGGCCCGATCCATAATGAGTGCGATATCTGTCACATCCGAACCAGGACGGTAGAGTCCTGCCTTCAGCTCCATCGGCAGCTGTGGATCGTAGGCATGAATGCGGTCGTGAACAAACTGGATCCGATCGCCGGGGTTCTCGAGTGCAGTGGCAACAACGAAATGATCGTCATTAAACCGCGCGACAAGATCCCTGCAGAATGCTTCACGCAGAAGATCTGCCATATAGCGCAAAAAGCGATTTCCCTGCTGAAAACTATGCCGCTGGTTAAAGCTTTTGAAATTCTCTATGTCAAAGTAAATAAACGTCAGCGACTGTGTCATCGGATCCTGCAGATGCAGCGATGCTCGACGCATGAACTGCATCATATTGAGAAGTCCTGTCACATGACAGCAGTCCCGTCCCCACTATTTTCCAGCAATGTCTTCCCTACTCTCTCCATGCGGCCCTACAGGGAGATGCGTGCAAACTCTTCGATCATATCACGCAGACTCATCCCGCTCGTCCCGCTGAGCACACCCGAGCGCTCGCCCGGAGCCTGCTTCATCTTTGCAATAATCGCGTCAAACAGATCGTCCTCGATCGAGCCCGGCACAAGCTGCTCCCAGTTTGCTGCATCGTACGGGCGCTCCTTTACGGCGTTCTCAGGACGTCCCGTCACCTCAAGCTCCGAAATGAACATGATCTCGCGCCGTTCGGGGCTGATGTAGTAGTGCTCCAAAAAGTATTTATTCGGGCGTACCTTTCCATCCTCAGCGACCGTGTCGCCTGTTGTATTCTCCACGAGACGCACCCACGCCTCAATCATGCGTTCCCTGCCGCTGTTCGGGCGCAGCACCCAACGTGAGTTCTTTGAGTCCAGATAGTAGGTAAAGCCGTTGTCTACAAAAAGGGTCTTGTATCGCGCCTTCTTCTCGCGTTTTTCCTCTGCCTTCTTCGCCGCGCGTGCGGCCTTCTTCGCAGCCTGCGCCTGTGCTTTTTCGGCATCACGTGCGGCCTTTGCCTCAGCCCTTGCATCCGCTGCAGTACGCTGCGGCTCCGACGCATCCGCCTGCTCACCGCTCTGCGCCGCCTGCATCAGTGCGGTCTCTGCTTCTGCATCGGACGCTGCCGCCGTGCTCACACTGCCGCCGGCCGCGAACATGATCAGCGTTCCGATCGCAAATCCCTTCCAGTATTTTGTCATCCTGCCGTTCCGCCCTTCTCGTCTCTATCAATATATACCGTATACCGTATTGCGCATCCCCACTGTGTTGCACACAAAAACGGTATAAGAAACACACTTTATGCCGTCCTAACTAACTTCGACACGGACTGTATAAATCCTTTAGCGAACACAGGATTTTTTGGCGTCGTCCAAAAGCAGGAGTTCCTTGCTATACAATCGGCCGGCGCGTCGGTGCTCCCCGCCGCGTGGATAGGCGGCGGGCGTCTGCCGCTCCTTGGTCACCGTGAGAATCGCACGCACATCGTCGAGCCCTGGCAGATGCACAGGACGCGCTGTAATGCGGCTGCCGCCGAGCACCTCCGCCGCGCGCCGCGCCTCCGTTTGCTCCTCGGCATAGGGCGCGTCCCTTCAGCGCGAGCAGGGTGCCGCCGACGCGCACGAACGGCAGCGTATACTCGAGGAGAACGGGCAGCCGCGCCACGGCACGGCTCACGGCGATATCGTACGCCGCACGGTGCTCCGCCGTCCGCGCCGCCTCCTCCGCACGCGCGTGGATGCAGCGCACATTCTGGAGCCCCATCGCCGCCGTCACCTCCGTCAGGAAGCGCACGCGTTTGTTGAGCGCGTCGAGGAGCGTCACCGTGAGATGCGGCGCATAGACCGCAAGTGGGATGCCGGGGAGCCCGCGCCCGTCCCCACGTCGATCAGCGTCCGCGCCCCATCAAAGAGTGCAGCGTCATACGCCGTCAGGCTGTCGATGATATGCTTGACCGCGACATCCTCGGGCGCGGTGAGCGCCGTGAGATTCATGCGCGTATTCCAGTCGAGCAGCATTTCATGGTAGACCGAAAACTGCCCGATCTGCTCCGCCGTCAGCGGGATGCCCGCCTCTGCCGCGCGCGCCGCTAGGATCTCCTCAAACGCCGTCATACTGCCCCTTTCTGCTCTCAGCCGCGAATCAGCAGCACCGACACATCGTTCACATTCGTCCCCGTCGGGCCCGTCACAATCAGCCCGCCCACATCGTTCAGCGCGGGATAGGCATCGTTCTCCGCGAGTGCCTCCGCCGCACTCCGCCGCTCCCGCGCGAGTGCCGCCGCCGTGCCGCCGTCCACGTAGCCGCCCGCCGCATCTGTCGGGCCGTCCGTCCCGTCACTCCCGACGCTGAACACTGCCACATTCGGGATGCCGGCAATGCCGTCCGCCGCCGCGAGCGCGATCTCCTGATTGCGTCCGCCGCGTCCCATACCCTTCAACTGCACCACCGTCTCACCGCCTGCGATATAGGCAAATGAGCCCGCGTGCGCATGCGTGCGAGCGATCGCCGCGAGGAAACGCCCCGCCTCACGTGCCTCACAGTCGAGCTGATCGGTCAGGAGGACGGGGGTGTAGCCGCGCCGCTCTGCCGCCTCGGCCGCCGCCGCACACAGCTCACGCACGCTGCCCGTGATATGCGTCGTCACATTCGGCAGCTCCGACGGCAGCGGCGTATCGAGCAGCTTTGTCGCGACAGCAGATAGACGGATACTATACTTCTTCACGACAGCGTGTGCATCCTCAGCTGTCGATGTGTCGGGGTATGCGGGTCCCGATGCGATCATATCGAGCGGATCGCCGAGAATATCGCTCAGCACAATCGTAAAGACCTGCGCGGGCGCACAGTGCTCTGCAAACCGCCCGCCCTTCACGGCACTCATCCGCTTGCGCAGTGTATTCACCGCTACGATGTCCGCGCCCGAGGCGAGCAGCTGCTCCGTCAGATCCTTCAGCTCGTCCGCCGGGATCAGCGGCTTTTCAAAGAGCGCACTCCCACCGCCCGAGAGGAGGAAAAGCACTGTATCCTCCGCCGTGAGCCCTTCGGTCAGGTCAAGCACCTCCTGCGTCGCCGCAAACGAATTCGCATCCGGCACGGGATGCCCCGCCTCATGGCAGGTAATATTCGGTATATCGCCCTTGATATGTCCGTACTTTGTAATGACAATGCCGCGGTCAATACGACTGCCGAGCTCATCTGATGCCGCACGCGCCATCTGCCACGCCGCCTTGCCGACCGCGACCAGCACAATGCGCCCCGTGCCGAACGTATGCCCGCGCAGAGCCTTCTCCACCGCCGCATCCGGCAAAATCGCCGCCAATGATTCCTGTATGATGCCATCCGCATCGCTGCGCAAATTCATATCATCGCTCCTTTTCTTCTTTTTCTCTATTATATCACACGGTTCAAGAGGTGCCCTGCCTCTTGTCAATCCGTATGCTACCTGTTATAATAGACATAGAAAGAACGCCCCCGGCGGCATCTTTCCAAAATAGAAGATTATTTACGAGAAATAACCGCACATTTGGTCGATGGGGCGGTTATTTCTTTTGAGTTATTGCAAGTAAATACCCGGTTGCCACGACAAGCAATACAATCGCGCCAAATCTCGGACATTTCGCTCACCCCTTTCGGGGAAAGAAGCCGCCGCGAGATAACTCTCGCCCAAGGACGTTCCTCATCCATTATAGTGGGCGCCCACGCCAAAAGTCAAACATACTATCGAAAAAGCCTGTTCAGAGCACACACTCCAAACAGGCTTTTATGATCGGAACACTCTCAGTTCACGACGTTCTCAGGGCTTCCCTCGATAAACGACCTCACATTGTCCGCCGTCGTCTGCATGATGCGCTCCGCGCCTCCTTCGTCGCCCACGAGATATGCGGCGTAATGATGCAGTTTGGCGCATGGAGGAGCGGGTTGTCCGCCTTGATTGGCTCCGTCGACACCACATCGAGCGCGGCATACGCGACCTTGCCGCTCGCGAGCGCTGCCGCAAGATCCGCCTCGACGATGAGCTGCCCGCGCCCGTTGTTGACGAGGATGACACCGTCCTTCATCTTTCGCGATACGGTCCGCGTTGATGAGTGCCTCCGTCTCCGGCGTGAGCGGGCAATGGAGAAAGATAAAGTCCGCTTCGCGCAGCAGCGTATCGAGCGGCACATAGTCCGCGAGCGCTCGTCCCTCCGCGCGCTCCGTGCGGCTGTAAGCGAGCACGTGGACGTTCATCGCGCGCAGGATGCGTGCGACCGCCTGACCAATGCGCCCAAATCCAACGATGCCCGCCGTCTTGCCGCTGACCTCGATCAGCGGACGCTGCCAATAGCAGAAGTCGATGCTCCGCGTCCAGTCCCCCGCATGCACGGAGCGATCGTGAAGTCCGACCTGCGAGCACGCCTCGAGGAGGAGTGCTATCGCATACTGTGCGACATTGTCCGTACCATAGATGGGCACATTCATGACAGGAATATTCTTCTTGCGTGCATACGCCGTGTCCACGACATTGTAGCCCGTCGCGAGAACAGCAACCGCCTTGAGGTTTGGGCAGGCATCGATGACCGCGCGCGTGAGCGGGGTCTTGTTCGTCACGGCGATCTCCGCATCGCCGATGCGCTCTGCGATCAGCGGCGACTCCGTGAGTGCCGTGCGGTCATAGACCGTCACCGCGCCCAGCGCCTCCAGCGGCGCCCAGCTGATGTCCCCCGGGTTCTCTGCATATCCGTCGAGCACAACAATCTTCATGGCATTTCCTCCTCGACTGTACTTTGAATCAATCCTTTTTTCGCTTTTTTTATTTTACACGAATAATCCTGCATTGGGAAGGCGTAAATATGCGCTTCCACTCGCTTCGCGGGCTTTCTCCCTACGGAGAAGGCATCGGGACTCAAGATGTAATTGAGAATTGACAAGCACCGTCATATTATCTATTATCATGCACAGCGAACAAAGGAGGAGCAGCATGACGCGCGAACCACCACAGCATGGCGAGATCTGGCGCCACTTCAAGGGGAATCTCTACCGCATTGAGACCGTGGCGGAGCACACGGAGACGGGCGAGATGCTCGTCATCTATCAGGCACTCTACGGGACATACGGCATCTACGCGCGCCCGCTCGCGATGTTCCTGAGCGAGGTGGACCGCATGAAATACCCCGGTGTCGCTCAGAGGTATCGGTTTGAGCGAATCAATACGGCGCGACACATAACGCCACGTGTTTTACCCGCGCCCGACAGCAGGGTATGCGCCACTTTATCGCGAATTACACAAATCATACAGATACGAGCATGACAGGAATCATGCCAAGGAAGAACTGAACTGATTGGGAATGGAGAAAAATCTATGGATCAGGCAACCTGACGCTCATCGTCCTCGCCGTCGCGGCGGTGCTCTTTGCGACCGAAGTCATTCCGCTCGCCGTCACGGCAATGAGTGCGGCAATCGTCCTCAGGCTGCTCGGCGTACTGACGCCGACACAGGTCTTTGCGGGGCTGTCGAACCCCACCGTCGTCCTCTTTGCGGGCATGTTCATCATCGGTGCGGCGATGTTCCGCACGGGGCTGGCACAGCAGATCGGCATCGCCGTCGTCAAAGAAATCGGGCACGGACGAGCGCGCGCTGATGGCTGCCCTCATGCTCATCACGATCATCCTCTCGTCGGTCTCCTCGAACACGGCGACCGTCGCGTGTCTGATGCCCGTCGTCATCCAGATCTGCCGCACGGCGCAGATCCCCGTCTCGCCGCAGCTCATGGCGCTCGCCATCGCCGCGAACGTCGGCGGCACGATCACGATGATCGGCACACCGCCGAAACATCCTCGCCAGAGCGCGACGCTGGAGACGGCGCATCTGCGCCCCTTTGGCTTCTTTTGAATTCGCGTGGATCGGCATCCCTCTCCCTCACGGGCATGGTCTACATGCTCACGATCGGCCGCCGCCTCTGCCCGCGTCACTCGCCATGGAAAGTGCTCCCGAGGAGACCGCGGAGGAGAAAAAAAGGATCCGCGCAAAATGGTCATCTGCGCCGTCATCCTCGGCACCGTCGTCCTCGCCATGGTACTCGAAAAAGAGCATCGGCATCGCCATGGAGACCACCGCCATCATCGGCGCGCTCGCCTGCGTCCTGACGGGCTGCCTGACCGAGAAACAGGCGTATCGCGGCGTCGACTGGACAACGATCTTCCTCTTTGCGGGGATGCTCCCGCTCGCCAACGCCATGGAGAGCAGCGGCGCGGGACAGCTCATCGCGAACATCGTCGTCGGACTCATGGGGGATGCGCCCTCGCCGATGCTCATCATCACGGCAATGTTCATCCTCTCGTGCGGGCTGACCCAGTTCATGTCCAACACGGCGGCAGCGGCACTCCTCGCGCCCATCGCCATCTCCATCGCGCAGACCATCGGCGCGGCACCGTACCCGATCGTCATGGCCATCGGCATCGCCGCCTCCTGCGCGTTCACCACACCGGTCGCAACCCCGCCAAACACCCTCGTCCTCGCCGCGGGACAGTTCCGCTTCATGGACTACGTCAAAATCGGCCTCCCCCTCGTCCTCCTCTCCCTCATCGTCTGCGTTCTCATCATCCCCTCGTCTGGCCGTTCTGAGCGCGGCTTACACCATAACGACAAACACCCCGACGGCATCCGCCATCGGGGTGTTTCTATTCCTTCCTGATTCCCTTACGGGGCGTTTGCTCACGCACACATCCCGCCTCTAGTACATGAATCTCATCGGCAAAATCGCGGAGCAGTTCCCGCTCATGGGAGATGAGGAGCATCCCCAGCCCCCGCTCGACGCGCAGACGGAGGAGGAGCTCCATGATCTGCGCCCGCAGGGAGATGTCGAGCATGGTCGTCGGCTCATCGAGGAGCAAGATGCGCGGCTCTGTGAGGAGTGCCCGCGCAATCGCCGCACGCTGGAGCTCCCCGCCCGAGAGCTCATGCGGATGTCGTGTGAGGACGCGCTCCGTCAGCTCTACCGCCGAAAGGGTCTCCACGATCTGCGCCCGCGCATCCGCTCCCGCTCGAAGCAAAACAGGATGAACGGCAAAGACCTCCGACAGACTCCCCCCGATGCTGCGACGCGGATCAAATGCCTGCTCCGGGTTCTGCACAACGAGCTGCACCCCCCTGCGAAAGGCAAGCCTCTCGGTACGCTGGAGCGCCCTAATGTCGCGTCCGTTCCAGCACACCGTGCCACCGTCTGGGCGCAGGAGTCCGAGCAGGATGCGCACGAGCGTGCTCTTGCCCGCGCCGCTCCGCCCCTCTAGTCCGACGGTACGCCCTGTGGCAACGCGCAGGCTACAGTCCGTCAGCACGTTCATCCACGTGCCGCGCATGCGGTCACGCATACGCTTTGATACGCCCTCTGCCGCGAGGACAGCCTCCTCCTCAGGCACGGACGCCGACTGCTGCCCCTCATGCGCGGCGACACACGAGCCATCCACAACGGGGATACGCTCTGCCGCAGCATCCTTCTGCCCATCCACCTCTCTATACGGAAAAATGCGGATCACTCCACATCCCGGCCCTGCGCGACGATACGCCCCGCCTGCGATGACGACGACGCGATCTGCGAGACGGCGTGCAGCGGAATATCGTGCGTGATGAGGAGGAGGGAGACCCCCTGCCGCTGCGTCAGGCAGTGCAGGTTCTCTGCGACCATCTGCCATACGTCAGGATCGAGCCCCTTCGTCGGCTCATCGGCGAGAATCCACGCTGGCTCGCCCGCGTCCGCCATCGCACAGAGTACGCGCTGCAGCATGCCGCCTGAGAGCTCGTGGGATAGGGCGTGCAGGACACGCTGCGGATCGTCGAAACCGAACCGCGCGAGGAGCTCCGCGTATGCCGCCTCATCCCAGGGCGGACGCCCTGCCCGCGGCGCACATCCGCCATCTGCCGCCCGATCCGATGTACGGGGCTGAGTGCACGCGGCAGCTGCGGACGATGCCCCACTGTTTGCCCCAGCAGCGTGCACGCAGTTCTGCCGCCGTACGCGGTAACATCCACATCGCCGAGCAGGACTTTCCCACGGACCGCTGTCCCCTGCGGCAGTGCCCCGTAGAGCGCCCTGCCCGAGTGTTGATTTTCCGCTGCCGCTCTCCCCGATGATCGCCGTGACCCCGCCTGCGGGGAAAGGACACGCTCACCGTATCGAGCGCCCGCACGCCGTTCGGGTAGCAGACCGTGAGGTCATGCACGGCAAATCCATTTTTCTGCGCCGTCATCCGCGCACCTCCTGCCGCACATCGAGGCGGCGATGCAGCAGCTGCCCGACCATGTTGAGCGAGCTTACGAGGGAGGATGATCGCCGCCCCCGGCACAATGATGAGATGCGGTGCCTGCCGATAGTAAAGCATGGCGTCGCTGATCATCGTGCTCCAGTCGGGCGTCGGCGGCTGGACGCCGAGCCCGAGGAAGCTCAGCCCTGCGATGGCGAGCACACCGCGCCCGAGCCGCAGCGAGCCGAGCACGAGGAGCGTCCGCCAAGTGCGGGCAGGAGATGACAAAAGATGATGCGTCTGTCGCTGCAGCCGAGGACGCGCAGCTGCTCGATGTACGGCTCCGCTGCGCGCTGCATCACCTCCGCGCGCACAATGCGCGAGAACCCGCCCACGAGCCCGCGACGAGCGCGAGCAGGAGACCCGTGACACCGGGGCCGACAAAGCCCGCAACGGCCACCATGAAACTAATGCCCGGAATCCCCTGAAAGATATTGCTCAGCGTCGTGAGCACAGCATCTGTCCGTCCGCCAAAATAGCCCGCGAGCAGCCCCACGAGCGTCCCGATCCCGAGCGCACATACCGTCGAGACGAGGAGAGCAGGAGCGCGCTGCGCCCACCGTAGAGCATGCGGCTGAGGGAGGTCGCGCCCGAGTGCGTCCGTCCCGAGGAGATGTGCCGTCGAGGAGGCTGCAGCCGGATTGCCATATGGGCTCGAACGGATTCGTCGGTGCGAGCTGCGGGGCAAAGATCTCGACAGCACCAGCCCTGCCAGAACGATCAGGGCGACATAGCCCTGTCGTCCGCTCCATCAGTCTCCACCTCCCAGAACAATGCGTGGATCCATGCGCGCCAGCACGAGATCAACGGCGAGCGTCACCAGAACATAGATGCCGCCCAAGAAAAGCACATAGCCCTGCAGCGGCGGATGGTCACGATAGTGGATCGCATCGAGGGCAAGCAGGCCAATCCCGGGAGGGCAAAGACCGTCTCCACGATGATCGCCCCACCGAGCACCGCCGCCGCAATTGCCGAGCATGGCCGTCACGGGCACGAGCGCATTGGGCAGCGACATGGGTGAGGAGCACGCGCCCCTCGGAGAGCCCGCGCAGGCGCTGCCGTCTGTGCATAGAGAGAGGCGAGCGCCTCACGCAGCTGTGCATCGAGGGAGCTGTGCCGTCATCGCGAGCGTCACGAGCGCGAGCGCGAACGACGGCAGAAGATAGCCCGCCGCAGCGTCTACCCCGTTCGTCGGCAGGACGTGCAGCCAGACGCCAAAGATGAGGATGAGGAAGATCGCCGTCAGGAAGGACGGCGTCGCGAGCATCACCTGCGTCACGCCGTGCAGCAGCATCGCCGCCCATGTCCCGCGCATCCGTGCCATCAAAAAGTCCCAGTCGATACCACACCGCCGCCCAGCAGGCGACGCTGCGGCGAGCATCACGGTCACGGGCAGGCGCGCCAGCAGGACGGTAAAGACCGGCATCCCCAGATGATGAGGAGATTCCGCCGTCCCCGTGCAGAGATGCGCCACAGCCAGAGCCCATACTGTACGTAGGCCGGCTGATCGAGCCCGAGATAGCTGTGCAGTGCTGCGACCTCCTCGGCCGACGGCATCCCGTGCCAGCCGCCTCGAGCATGATCTCCGCCGGATCCCCGGCGAGAGCTGCGCGAGGACAAAAGCGAGAGACTGATGCCGAGGACGCAGGCACCGCGCCGAGAAGACGCCGTACGATATAGTGCCGAACAGCATTCATTTCCCGCCACCTCCGCTAATGATACGCCGTGGCACAGCGCAGGTACCCGTCAGGCGCGCCGCATTGTGAGACCACAATATTTTTCATCAAAGTGAGAGCGGGACAAAGCGGCTGCTCCGCTACGCTGATCGCCTGGATGCGATCGAACATCGCCCGCCGTTTCCCCTCGTCCGGCTCCGTATTGAGCAGATTAGGAGATCGTCGATCTCCGGGTTGTCATAGCCGAGGAGAGAGCCCTGTGCGCGTCCCTGGGCGAGAAAAATCCATCGAACACATAGGGGATCACCGCTCGGCGGTCCCTGCTGAGGCGCGCAATGTCAGTCCCCGCGCCGCATCACCGCCGTCATCATCGGCGACTCGAGCGCCGCGATCCGCACATCGAGCCCGAGATCCGCGAGCCGGTAGGCGATCAGCTCCGCCTCGCCGCGGCGATCGGATCCGCGCCGTTCACGCAGTAGACGATCTCCGCCGCTCATCGCCGAGCACCTCGTGCGCAAGCCGCTTTGCCTCCGCGACATCCTGCTCCACGGGAAACTCTTTATAAAAGGGACTCGATATGCTCAGGAGATTCACCGTCGGCGTCGCGTAGCCGAGTGAGAGCGCCGCGACGAGCAGGCGGCGGTCAAGCAGAAACTCACCGCACGCCGCATCCGCACATCGTCAAACGGAGGCGCGTCCCGTTCATTGCGAGATAGCGCACCATGATGGAGCGGCTCGTCGAGCAGCGAACCGCTCATCCTGCGCCAGCTCATCAGCAAGCACGGGCGGCATCGCATTGAGATCGAGTACGCCCGCGATCTCCTCCGCCTTCAGCGCGGCGAATCGGACTATCGGGGCTCGGGATGCTGCGCACCATGATGCGGTGCGCGCGCCTTCGCCCCGTAGTAGTCCTCGTTGCGCTCCAGGAGGACGTACTGATCCTTCACGTTTTCGATGATACGGAACGGCCCTGTCCCAATCGCCACGCCCGAAAAATCCCCATCGTCCGCAAGACGGGACGTCGCATAGATCGGGCTGCCGAAATTCATCATGTTATAGAGCTGATTGATGTTCGGCTGCGAGAACGTCATGCGCACCGTCAAATTATCGACGGCCTCTGCGCGCACGAGATTCGGATAGTAGTTCTTTCGGCTGCGTGAGTAAAACGCCGTACTGCGCGGCTCCTTCGCCATCCAGTCGAGATTCGCAACAACCACCTGCGCCGTCAATGGCGTTCCATCATGAAAACGCACCCCGGACGCAGGGTGAACACCCAGATGCGCCCTCATCGAGCATCTCCCACGATGCTGCGAGACACGGCGCCGGAGCGCCGTCTCCTCGTCCGCCGTGATGAGCGGCTCCCAGACCCCCAGAATCTTGCTGCAGTAGTAGCCGTCATTTTCGCCTGGGGCGAGCTGACGATAGGCGGCGAGCACGATGGTATCATCGTCCGCCGCAGCGGCAGAGGACGATCTCTGCTCTGCCCCCTGCCCGCAGCCTGCCGTGACGGCGAGGAGCATGAGCAGGAACAGAACACGCAAAACGCGCATAAAACAGCCTCCTCGTTTCGGCGTGAGAAAAAGAGCAGAAACTTCTTCTGCCCTTCTTGCTTCTCTTCTTTTTAGAGATCCATCGACATGGTGAGTGCGAGCGTGCGCGGCGTCGAGAATAGAGACTCTTCGCAGAGCGCGACGCCATCCAGTACTCCTTTGTTCAGCGCATTGTAGAGCGTCAGCCCAAACGTCGTCGGCACAGAGCCCATTTTCGTCTTATAGGTCATACCGAGGTCGAGCACGGCGTTCGACGGTACTTTGAATTTTTCATCATACGTCCATGCACTGCCCGTATAAGTAATGCGTCCAAATGCACTGAATTTCTCATCCGCCGCATAGCGCGCCATGAGCGTGCCGTTCCACTGTGGCTGTCCGTCGGGAGTTCTGCCGTTATTCGTTCCATTGGTCGTTTTCTCATGGGTCGCCCGCAGATGGGTCAGCGCTCCTGCAATCGTCCACTTCGGGCGACCTTGCCCGTAACGCCGAGCTCTGCGCCGCGATAGCGCCCTCGCCGTTCTGCACCTTGTACCACAAGCCGGCACGCTGCTCATCGATGTTGTTTGCCTGCGTAATATCAAAAAGTGAGAGTGTGTAGAGCACGCCCTTGTTTGCGTACTTTACGCCGATCTCGTTCTGTTTCGTCTTGGCGGCGGGGAGGACATCCCCGCGGTTGGCATACGTCCTGGAGGAGGAGTTTGTCACGACCGTCCCCATATCGAAATACTCTGCATGGCTGCCATAGACGGAGATATCCTTCGTCGGCTGATAGGTCAACGCGAATGTCGGCGTTGTCGCGCTCGAGTCCGTGCTGCGCGTCACAGCTCCTGTCGTCAGATTATACGCTTTTTCATTCGCCGAATGATGATGTACGCCAAGCAGAACATCCCATTTCTTGACCGTAATCGCATCGACGAGAGATATCCCCTGAATCGTAGTCTTATTGTTCATTGCCGCTTGATACGCGGTGGTCGGTGCCGTAGTCTGGTTTATGATGCCTGTATAGATATTTCCTGTCCCGAGATTATATACGGCGCTGCCATTCCTTGCCGCCTCACGTGCACGCCACGCACGATCGACGGCAAGGGTCAGATCGTGTTCTGCCGCCCCAGTACGCACCTTTCCGTTTACTCCCATCTGGATATAGCTCGCACGCTGCGGGTCGTCGTTGTCTGCTCGCTTGAGATCAAAATCGCCCGCATCATTGTTGATGACGAGGTGCACTGTATTGATACATGACATTGCGATTCAGCTTGTTGCGGAACAGTCCGGCGTTAGAAAGCCCTTCCAGTCCTTTGAGAGCTTCTGCTCATGATTGAGGATCATCATCCAGCCGTAGGACTCCTTGTCCAAGCCGTCAAACGCATAGTTGCGCGATGCCTTTGGCACACGCGGCAGACGCGTAACACCGGCACCAATCTGGAACCAGCGCTGCCCGCCGACCACACGGTTCTGACGATAGCCCGCAAAGAAATTCGTCTTGCTCTTGGCGTCAGCATGATCGAGATTGATGTAGATGCTGGACGCCTTGACCTTCTGCCCGTCGACGGCGGTCTCACCGTCCACCTTCTCCGCCATGAGACGCGCGCCCCAGTCACGATTCCGGCCAAATCTGCGAGAAAGATCAAAATATGCCCCGCCCATGCTCTGCCCGCCATGGGTCAGCGTCAGGCGCGTGATGTCTTTGCTCCCCGCGCGCTTTGTCGTAACGTTCACGATGCCGCCTGCGGCGAGGACTCATACTGCGTTCCTGTTCCCGAAAGGCCGCTGTTTGGACCGGAGACGACATCCGCCTTCTCAACGACATACAGGGGCGCGTTGAACTGCGTGAACATCCCCGGCACACCATTGACATACATGCTCGTCCCGTTCGCACGGAATCCACGGTGCTGGAAGTCATTGTGCAGAACACTGCCCGTCGCGCGGATCGACGGCGAGATGCTGAGTACGCTGTCGAGCGGCTGTGTCGGATCGCTGAATGCCTCGATCGTCTGGCTCGTGATATTCGTCGTCGTGAACGGCACGTCCATCGTGTCCTTCGACCCGAGGAAGCCGACCGAGCCGCGCCGCGTGACGAATGTCCCTTCCATCCTGACGCGCCGCCGTTACGACGGTCTCGCCGAGGTTCGCCTGATCCATCTCCGCGTCTGCCGCGTTCTCCTGCGCCGCCGCCGGCACTCGTCCATGCTGCGCCCAGTGCCGCCAGTGCGACCGCAAGTGCCAAATTCCGTTTTGTCATTGCTGTTCCTCCATACCATACACATACATCCGCTGTACGCCCACAAAAACCGTCCCGGAGGGCGGCTGCATTTTCACGAAAAAGCCCTGCCGTCCTGTCCATCGCAGGATGCAGTGGCGCGCACCAAGGGCGCACCGGCGTACGAGATTCGGTAGGTCTTCCGGCTCTGCTTCATCGTTGCCCTGCCTTCCCGGTTTCCCAGTGACATCATAGGGGCATTCTCAGCATTACGGCGGCGGGACCGCATCGGCATTGCACCGATTTCCTGTTACGCCCTCGAGGGGCACCGAACCTGCTTATTTATATTTGCTATCGTAGTATACCGTAGGGTATATCGCAGTGTCAATTACTTTTCACAGATTTCATTCGCGTACGCCGCGATCCCGTCCAGCCTCGTCAGGTGCATGCTTCATCGTTCGATCTGCTGCGGATTCATTCGCACAAACGCAGGCTTTTCACGCTTTTCGCAATATGATATAATGAGAATCAAATTATATGATGAATCGCTGAACAGGAGGGTACTGCATGGCTGACCGCATTATTGCGCAGGCGGATCTTTCCGGGATACGGAACTGTCTGCGGGAGCTCGGTGAGTACATCGACACAACCAATTCCAACGTCATCACCGTCGGCAAGAATGTCGACGCGCTGCAGCAGGATCTCGATGCACTGACGGCGGACTTCCACGATTTCGTGCAGGCGCACCGTCTCTCCGCGCGCGCCCAGCTCGCGGAGACCCGTCTCGTCAAGCTGCGGCAGGAGCTCGAGCAAAAGTACGGGCACTACGCCGAGATCCGCCGCACGACGAAGGGGATCCTGCAGGCGAACGATCTCGCCATCGTGCGGCAGGAGACGGTGCGCGCGGCGGGCGAGGAGCTGATGCTGCGTGCGCCCGAGTACTGGCTCGCACCCGCGCTCGTCGCCCTCTCCGCCTGGATCAGCGACCACGAGGAGATCGCCGTGCGCGCGCTCCGCGAGGCACTGCGCCGCGACGAGGAGAAGACGGCGCTCTTCTTTGCCCTCGTCTGCCGCCGTGCGGACGCGGTGCCCCCGCCCTGCGCTGGGCGCAGCACTACCTCATGCGTCAGGACGAGACGGCACTCGACCGCAAGGCGATCCTCATCGTCGATGCGTACGCGAGCGGGCTCCTAGGCGTGGACACGGAGGGGCTGATTGCGCAGCAGCTCGACGCATGGCTCGCCCGCCTCTCCGAGCAGCCGGGGCTTTGTCGAGGCGCAGGAGAGCCGCTGGAAGGAGGCGCTCGCCGTCATGCAGCCCGAGACGCCCGCCGCGTTCCACTATCCCTATCTCGAGGAGCACAGCCCGACCGTCGCCGATCTGAAGTCCACGCTCGCCGGCGCGGAGCTGCACGGCAAATTTTACGCGCACGTCCAGCAGATCGTCATGCAGAACCCGCCCATGCGCACGCTGGTGCAGGAGCTCGACCGCGTCCTCACGAGTCTCGTGACGGACTTTCGACGCGGCGGAGCAGCCCCTGCGCGAGGCGGTGACGTTCGAGCAGCTCGTCGCGGACGAGGGCGGCGACGAGACGCGCGCAAAGAAGGAAATGCAGCTCAAGCAGGAGGCGTTCGAGGAGCGGCGCGACTTTATGCAGCTCCTGACCGACGCCGCCATGAACCCGAAGGAGGCGCAGGCGAGCGTCGCAACGCAGAAGATGGCGCTCGCCATATCCAAGGACTGGATGCTCTCCGCCTATCGCGACCACATCGCGGAGAACCGCGCCGCCGTGCCGCACAGCATTGCGCTGCGCATCGGAGAGTTCGAGGGGAGACGGAAAACGGCGAGAACGAGGAGGAGCTCCTGCGGCAGTTCGCCGCGTGGAACGACGCCATGCGCGACCGCGAGCTGGCAAAGCTGCGTCTGACCGGGAAACAGGAGCTCTGCCAGTGGGCGGGCATCGTCCCCATCGTCCTCGGGTTCTATCTCGGCGGTGCGGTCGGGCTCGTCATCGGCGCGGTCATCGGCGTGCTCATCTACCTGAGCTACCGCAGCGCAAAGCGCGCCCTCGAAACGCAGCGCGAGGAGCTGCAGCAGCACTTTGCCGAGCAGGGCAAAACGGGGGCGGAGATCGTGCGCGGCCTCCTCGCCGAGGTCGTGGACTACCGCGAGGCGTACCGTGCGCTCGACGCCGACAGCAAAAAGACGCTGGATTACCTCACGGCACTGGACGTTTCCGCCTTCCGCACCGTCCGCGAGGGCGGCCGCAGGATGCAGATATAGGAGGCCTACGATGAACGAGCAAAATCCGTTTGCCGCGATCCCCACAAACGGTGATACTGCGCACGGCGCAGCGACACCTGCCGCACAGGACGCACGCAGCCCGCAGGAGAGGCGCGCCCGCGGCGAGTCCGAGGTGCTCGCGGCGGGGACTGCCCGCGTGGAACCTCGAGCCGCCGACCGCGCCCGTGCGCAGGAGACGCGCATGATCGCCCCGCCGAACACCTACGCCCAGTGGGCGGCGCTCCTAACTACCTTCGCTGCGGGGACGGCGGACGAGGAGGCAGTGCACGCCATGCGCGCGGGGACGCTCGTGTGGCAGTCGGGCGTCGCCGAGCGGTTCACCCAGCGGCTGCTCGATGCCCTGAACACGCGCATCCAGAAGGACGGCGACACGTTCTCGCGCGACCTCGCGCGCGCGTCCGCCGAGCAGGATACCATCGCGGCACTCCTCGCCCAGCGGCGCAGATTTCGCACGCTCTATGCGGCGGCTGACCTCCCGCCCTCCCGCCGAGACGCGCAAAGAGACCATCGCTGCCGTACAGACGGCGGCCGACCGCACGCAGGAGTCCCTGAGGCCTCCGCAAAGACAGACCGCACGGGGCGCATGAGCGCGCTCGTGCGCAGCCACAGGGTAAACGTACTGGAAACGGAGGCGTTCTCATGACCGCACGACAGACGTGCAAGGAGCTGCTCGCGCGCTACGGCATCGCACGGATCCCCTTTATCACGCTCCACACCGTCGAGCGCGCCCGCGCGCTGACACTGCTCAAAAGAGGTCGCGGAGGAGCTCTCCCTGCCCTTTGCATCCATACGCTGTCCAAGGGCGTCTACGACCTCGCCACGGACAAGGTGCTCAGCGACGACAAGTCCGTCTACGGCGCGCTCGACTTCATCGGCGAGCAGATGAAGCACCGCGCGAACACGACCCTCGTCCTGACCGAGACGCCCGACCTCTCGACCGACACGAACGACGCGCGCCAGCTCCTCGACCTCGTGACCCTCGCGAACGAGACGGGCGGGCAGATCATCGTGCTCACCACCGCCCCCATCTGGAACCGCCTCCAGCGCCTCGGGCTGCGGCTCGAGCTCCCGCTGCCCGACGAGGACGAGATGGAGCAGATCGTGCGCGGCTACATCGACGACTATCGCGGCGAGATCACGATCGAGTGGACGGACGCCGACATCCGCGAGGCGGCATCCATCCTCTGCGGCGTCACCGCCATCGAGGCGGAGAACGTCATGGCGGCGCTCATCGCGAAAAAATCCATCCGGCGGGAGGACATGGACGAGGTGCGCACGGCGAAGGATCGCCTCTTTTCCGACATCTCGGGACTGGAGAAGATCACCGTCGACGAGGCGTCCGCGACGTGGGCGGGCTCACGGGACTGCGGAACTGGCTCGACGAGAAACGCCTCCTCTTTTTACCGCGGAGAAACGCAGCCTGCTGCGGGAAAAGGGACTCAAGTCCCCGCGCGGCATCCTGCTCGTCGGCGTGCCCGGCTGCGGCAAGTCCCTCTCGGCCAAGGCGATCTCCGCCAGCTGGAAACTCCCGCTCTACCGCCTCGACTTTGCGACCGTGCAGGGCAGCTACGTCGGGCAGACCGAGCAGCAGCTGCAGAGCGCGCTCCAGACGGCGGAGAACGTCGCGCCGTGCATCCTCTGGATCGACGAGATCGAAAAGGGACTCTCGGGCGCGGGCAGCTCGAACGACGGCGGCGTCTCCACGCGCATGGTCGGGCAGTTCCTCTTCTGGCTGCAGGAGTGCCGCAAAGCCGGTCTTTGTCGTCGCGACGGCGAACGACGTCTCCATGCTCCCTCGGAGCTCCTGCGGCGCGGGCGGTTCGACGAGCTCTTCTTCATCGACCTGCCGACCGCCGACGAGCGCCGCGACATCCTGCACCTCTACATGCGAAAGTATCTGGGGCTCGACTTCGCGGGCGCATTCGCCGACACCCTCGTCGCAATGACCGACGGCTTTACGGGCGCGGATCTCGAGTCCACCGTCCGCGACCTCGCCTACCGCGCCATCGCGAACCCTGCGTTCAGCCTGAGCGCAGAGAACCTGCGCAGCGCCTTTGAAAACGTCGTCCCGCTCTCCGCGACCGCGCCGGAAAAAAATCGCCGCCATCCGCGACTGGGGACGCGAGCGCGCTGTCCCCGCGAGCGGACGCCCCATCGGCAGCGAGACCGAGCTCAAAAAGTCCGCCGAGATGCGCACGCGCAAGGTACTGGTGTAGCCCCGCCCCCCGACAGAAAGGAACGAACATGCCGCGACCACTACTCCACCGAAATCAGACGGAACAGACGCAGGAAAGCCGCCTGAGCCTGACCGCCGCCCCCGAGAGACGCAGAGAGAGCGCAGGAAAATGCCGTGCAGCTCGCGCGCCGTCTCAAAGAGCCGCGCTCCAAGGCGTACATCGACGCCATCCACAAAGCTCGATGCAGGGCGGCGTCGACCATGAGCGCAGCGGAGCGCGACGCCATCGTCGACGCCATCCGCGCGGAGTTCCCCGACATCGTCAGTATCGCATCCATCCCCATCGGCATCGTCGCGCAGTGCTTTCTCGGCGCGCCCTACGAGGTGCACACCATCAACATCACCGGGGGCATCATCGCGCACTATAAGCGCGGCGAGCCCCTCCCCGAGGGCATGGAGGGCGCACGCTCGCTCGCCGCACACGGCGGCTACGAGTTCGTCGAGGTCTACAGCGACGGCACATACCGCGCCATCAGCAGCGACGGCGCCGTCTCCGTCGTCCATCCGCACTGAGGAGCGGCGGGGTGCTGCCCCTCCATCGGCGCGCTATGCACGGTGAAAGGGGCGCATAGCAGCCCCCTCTCCCCTGATAGCAATATTCAGAAACGTCAAAAGTGGGTGACCAAACGGAAATATTGTGGTATACTGTGGGCATGGAAAATTGTCAACAGTATCCTTTCTTTGTCGATTTTTAAGGAGAATTGCCCATGAAACGCGAAGAAGTCGTCCATCATCTCGAAACCTTCGACCCCGAGATCTACAACCTCCTGCAGGAAGAAACGCCAGCGCCAGCGCTACACACTCTCGCTGATGCCGAACATGAACGCCATGTCGCCGTTCGCGAAGTATCTTGAGGCAGTATCCTCACGAACAGCTTCTTTGACCGCAGCGACGAGACCCTCGACCGGCGGCCTCCACCTCGAGGCCATCGTGCGCGACCGTGCAAAGCAGCTCTTTCACAGCGACCACGCCATCGTCCGCCTCGGCAACATCGTCGCCGCCTCGCGCGTCGTCTTTCAGGCACTCCTCGCAGAGGGCGACATGGTGCTCTCCCTCAACCTGCGCAAAAAGGATCACGTCGCGGGACTCTCCTACCGCTTTGAGAACTACGGCATCGAGCCCGGCACGCAGGAGATCGACTGGGGTGCGGTGCGCGCGCAGGCGGAGCGCGTCCGGCCGCGGCTCATCATCTTTTCCCCGGTCAGCTTCCCGCGCACGATCGACTACCAGATCCTCTACGAGATCGCACAGACCGTGGACGCCTACCTCTGGGTCGACATCAGCCAGAGCGTCGGCCTCGTCGCGTCCAAACTCATCCCCTCGCCCGTGGCGCTCGCCGATGTCGTCACGTTCTCCACGCGCGACTCCCTGCGCGGGCCCGACGGCGCCGTCGTCCTCACGAAGGCGGAGCTCGCCTCGCGCATGGATGCCGCCGTCATCAACACGGGGCATGAGGCACTCCACATGAACCACCTCGCCGCGCTCGGCGTCGTCCTGCGCGAGGCGGCCAGCGAGCGCTACCGCAACTACGCCGCACAGGTCGTGCAGAATGCACAGGTGCTCGCGCGCACCCTCGCCGACCACGGCGCATCCGTCCTCTGCGGCGGCACGGACACCCACCTCGTCCTCGCCTCCACGGCGGCAGGGCGTTGACATCGGTACGGCGGTCAAGGTCATCGGACAGATGGGCATCCGCGTCAAACTCGACACCATGCCCACGATGGACGCGGGACTCTTCCTCCACGCCCTGCGCCTCTCGACCTCGAACCCGACGACTAGAGGAATGCGCGAGGAGGACATCGCCACATCGGCTCCCTGCTCGCAAAGCCGCTCTCGACCGTCCTCACACCCCGAGCAGATCGAGGCAACGCGCAAGGAAATCGTCGCCCTCGTCAAAGACGCCCCCTCTTCGCCGACGAGTGGATGGGCGACTCTGAGAACTGAGCCCGCGACACACACAGACAAAGAGCGCCTCTCCGCCAATGCGCGGAGGGCGCGTTTTTCATGCTATGCCCTTTTTCGAGAATTCCTGCATCTCCCCAAGCGTCTTCATCGGATCGGCATAGAGCAGTATCCCATCATGAGCTGAGCCGCAAATTTGATCGCGAAACGGATATCCCTGATTGTGCAGCAAGCTCTGCCATCTCGGTCAACCGTCTCTCAGCCTTTCGTCTTATCCGGATCGTGATTTCGCGATCAGAAAGATCAGCTCGATATCTCTTTCGGATATCGTATATCATGCTTTTTCCCCTGCCATATCCGGAAATCAGTCCAAGCTCGCATTTCTGTCGAAACACCTTTCGCCATATCCGCACAGAAACTGCATCCATCTCCGCTCTGCTGACAAATGCATCAAAATCACTCAGATGTTTTTCAGCCCCGCCTACCATCAAGCGCATCATCGCCATACTTTCATCTCGATCACAGCGAGCGTCGGTGCCCGCTCGTTCTGACGTGCAGACGACGGTCGACAGCCATTTGACAGCGACCATATCAAACCGCGCATTCTTCGCACTCTGCATCGTCAGAGACATACTCGACATCAGCGATATAGTAATCCGTCGCGTGCGAGATCGCGCCATGCCGATTATTCTCCCGTACAACGACCTGCTGGAACTCCCGCTCATACTTCCGATTCTTCGCGAACCAGACATCCATCGCATGCTTATACAGCGGGATATGGTCGACTGCCACGCAGATCGAAGGAGTTTTGCCGCCATCCCTCATCATACTTCGTATCAAACGTGAGCGTATAGCCAGTCGCGCTGCGGTCAATGCGAAAGAGACTGCCGCCGCGATAGTAAATATTCGCCGCGTCCTCCCACGAAATTCCAAATCAAGGGTGTCGTCATTCTGCACGTACGTCGAGCAGTTCGTGAAGCGCCTCCCTCTTGGAAAATCGTTGAACATCTCTTTCGTCCCAATGCTCTTTGAACCATGCCTTTCACCTTTCTCAGTCTCATCAAAGAATATCGCTTCTGACTAAAGATATAATACGATACTACTCCTCTTTCAAGTTCTGAAAAAGTATTTTTCTTTTTCTACTGACATTATAAACAGACGGTATATAATCCTGATATGTTCACGAGACAGCTGAATACATTTCATCGAGCAACGGACTATAGGAGGAGTGATGAAGTCACGTGAAGAATATCCAGCTACTTCTGAATGACGATGAGTACGCCCATCATCGACAGAGGCAGCGGAAGCAGGGGCATTCCGTCCTCGCGCACGTCCGCGCGCTGCTCCTCGGCACGGAGGATGCGTTTGCGGCGACATACGCCGACAGCGCTGCGCCGTGTCGAGGCACTGACGCCGGGGACAAAGTTCGAGTCTAAAGACCCTCTTTCGGTACAGACTGGACAATGCCGCGCGGAACGAAACTGACCCTCGGGCAGAGACGTTCTACGACATGGTCGACGAGCAAGGTCACTGCGGCGCAAAGCACTCGGCAAAAAGACAGCTCGAAACATCATGCAGTACGTGCGCGTGTAAAGGACACGCACGGAATAGAGAGAACGGAGGAACGCATGAATCTCAAGGAAGCATTCCAGATGCAGAAAATCCTCAGTCGCCTGCTGGAGGAGGCTGCCTCATATCTGGACGATACGGACAACGTCATGACGGTGACGGAGAAGCATCTCCGCAGCAAGGTCGTCCCCGAGCAGGCGGACGAGGACGTGGACTGCAGCGAGAAGTTCGGCATGGCGTACGATCCCATGACTGTGCTGCGCGCATGGCACGCCCTCATGGAGGAAAAGGACGGCTCGGGCGCGCCATTACACGGCAAAGGCGACAATGACGCTGAACTTCGACACCGCCGCCGAGGAGAACAAGGCACGCCGCCGCTTTCCTCAAGACGCTCGCGCGCCTATCGGAGCAGCGTTCACGAGCAGGATGAAACGCGGCGCCGGGAAGGGCTACGTCTTTAACAAGGACGGCAACCAGACCCCCTACTGCTACGACATCGAGGTCGTAAGACGATCGACTATGATCGGAATGCCGTGCGCCGCATGCAGGAGCACTTTCCAAAACGGCAGCGGATACGTCCCGCGCGCTTGACGAGGCGCTCCTCAATGTGCAGGTTGACTACACGCTGCAGCTCCCGATCACGATGCCTACCCTCGGCGAAGACAGCGCCGAACGCCGCCTCGTTGAACGCATCTTTCGGCTACGATGGCACCTCCTCACGGAGATCATCGAGGCACTGGAGGGGAAGTAGAAAACAAGAGCGCTCTTTCGGCTCGCTGCGCGCCACTTTCCCTGCAGCGACGGGAGGCGAATATCCCGCCATTTCAGCCTCCCTGCGCGAGCGGGGAGGGACCGCTCAGCGGTGGTGGGGCGAAAACGGAAAAGATGCACCAAGATAACGGCTGCTCCGGCAGGGGCAGGGGTTCCACTCCCGGTTCAGGTGCAGATGAACAAAGAGGCTGCACTCCCCTCTGTGTGTGTCCGCACACAGAGCCCAAAACATGGTATAGACACTCCTGTGAGGAGAATTCAAATACCACCCGCGCCGCGCCTTGGCATCGGCGGACCATGCCGCAGGGCGGATGAACGCGGAGCCGGCGGGAGAGACCGCCACCACACTTCGCCGTGTAAAACGCAATGGCCGAAACACCCAACGGCGTCCCTGAATGCACAGGGTACGGATGCAGACTGCGCCGTACAGCACCCTGCCGCAGACACACGCTGCGTCAACGCCCCGTCCGCACGCACTTTCCCCAACACCAAAAACACGCTTTCGCCCCTGAATATATGTACGCTTTCGCCGCCTCCTGCGGGAGTGCGGCACAATGGGGAGCCCCCTGCCTCTGCCGGAGCAGCCGAATCAAAAAAAGACGCCCACACAGGCGTCTTTTTTAGTGGAACAATTCTTTCTCTGATGTGCCGCTGCCGATACCGCACGGCTCTCCCCTGCCATCGGCGTATGTTGGCACGGAATGTATGGTCTCAAAGAATCTCCGCGCGGATATAGCCCTCGCGCACGCCGCCGTCGCTGACGTGATGTCCTCGGCGGCGAAGGTCTCCCGCGAGGACGCGGGCAATGATCATGCCGGGGACGATGTTGTGGAGACGGTCGGGCGCGGCGCGCAGGGAGGAGGGCGGTGTCGCGCCCTCGAGCGGACGGCCGCTGCCGAGCATGGCGATCATCGGCGCGAGTGCTGCCGCAGCGATACATCGCTGTGGCTCCGGCCAGATAGAGGAGCGCATGGAGGCGGCTCGTGCTGCTGAGCACGCCGCCGAGCCCGACGAGATGCTGCGCGCGCAGAGCGCATACCGCAGACGTCTCCGCGAGGATCTCCGCACATCCGCCTCGATCGCCGCACACTCCGCGGGCGTCGGAAAGAGCCCCGTCACATGGGCGCGTCGCAGGGCGAGTGAGCCGAGCGGCAGACTCCACCGCTCCTGCATCATGCCCCCGCAAAGGAGACAATCTCCGTGCTGCCGCCGCCGATGTCCGCCATGATGCCGTCCGCATAGGGGATGCTCGCCGCCGCCCCGCGAAAGGCGTACGCCGCCTCCTCCGCGCCCGAGAGCACGCGGATGCGGACGCCTGTGCGCCGCTCGATCTCCGCGCGCACGGCAGCGCGGTTCGTCGCCGTGCGCAGCGCCGCCGTCGCAAAAGGCATGGACGCGGCTGATGCCGAGGGCGTCGATGAGATCCACGAATCCGCCGAGGATCTTTATCGTCAGATCAACGCCCTCGCGCGTGAGCCGCCCATCGGCGAGGCAGCCCGCAAGTCCCGCCGTGTGCTTGCGCTTCATGAGCATCGTAAACGCATCGTCCTCGATCTGATAGACCGCCATGCGGATGGTGTTCGAGCCGATGTCGATGATCGCGTGCAGCATCGTGCTACCTCTTGAGGCCCGCTGCCCGGAATCGGCACAATCACGCGATAGTTGTCGGGCACCCCCTCGGCAAAGAACCCCGCGCCCCGCGAGCGCCGCCGCGGCCGTCAGCTCCGCATAGATGCCGCGCTCCCCAAGAGCCTTTGCCGCCGTCAGGATCGCGCCGTCCTCCACGGCGATCGCGTCGCCCTGACTGCTGCGCAGCGCCCAGAGGATCGCCTCCATGCGCGGCGGCTCCTCCACGCGGATGGTCTCGGCGATCGTATGCCGATACGGCGTGCGCGGGAACCCGTGAAACGCATCGACGACAGGCGCGCATTTCGTACTCTGCACACCGACAAAATGCGGCAGGCGCCCGATCTCCTCGAACCCTGATAGAGCCCGAGCAGCATCGTCCCGTTCCCGATGGGGACGAAGATATAGTCGGGCACGGTGCCGCCGAGCTGATCATAGATCTCATACGCCATGCTCTTGACCCCGTCGATAAAGAGCGGGTTGTAGATATGGGAGGCGTAGTAGGCATCGCCGAGCTCCTCCTGCGCCATCGCCATAGTATGCGCACGGCCATTCGGCACACGGACAATGTCCGCCCCATACGCCGCAATCTGCTTGACACGCTCCGCCGACACATCGTCGGGGACGTAGACGCGGCACGCGATCCCCGCCGCCGCTGCGTACGCCGCCACCGCCGCGCCCGCGTTGCCCGCCGTGTCCAGTGCCACCTTGTCGATGCCGATATGCGCCAGCTCCCCGATGAGCCGCTTTGCCCCGCGATCCTGAACGAGCCGGTGGGCTGACGATCCTCCATCTTGAAATAGAACCGCCGCCCGTCCATCATGCGCGGCAGGAGGGGCGTCGGCATCTCGCCGAGCGTCACCCTCATCATGGACATCCTTTGCATCCATCGCACTCTGGTACAGCCGGAACAGGCCACCGCACTCACATTGAAATGAATGCGTCGCAACGGGATACTCCTTTTGCATTGCTCACAGAAAAAAAGTGCATCGTAATTCTCCTATTCCTTCCCATCCGCAGGCGCGGCAGGCACACCCGCCGCATACATCGGCGGATCGACATCCTCGGTCAGCGCATGCGTCCCGAACATCGTCGTCAGCGTCTCACGCGTAAACCCGTACGTGGACGCCGAAAAATCCTGCCGCGGGTCGTAGCGGTTGTTCGGCGCACCGAGGAGGCCGCAGACCGTATCGTACATCATATCGTTCGTAAAGTACGCATCCCGCCGCCCCGTCAGCGTCGCCGTGCGGCGCGGCATCGCGGCGCGGTATTCGGGCGAGAGATAGATGAACATGGGAATGCGCACCATATCGAACTTGAACACATCGGGATTGTGCGAGATCTGCAGGTTCTCCCCATGATCGGAGAAGTAGACCATCGCGCGCAGGTTCAGATTCTTCTCCGCATAGGCAAAGATCTCCGCGAGAATATGATCCGTATAGAGAACGCTGTTCGCGTAGGACGGCGCACTCGTCGCCGTCGAGTCGCCCGCTGCCGAGTCGAATTTCGCCCACGTATCGGGGTAGCGGTTGTTGTAGTAGATATGACTGCCCATCAGATGCAGAACGACGAAGTTATTTGCCTTTGGGTCAATACGCGTCAGATACGGGAGCAGGCTCTCGTCATACTTCGTCGTAAAATTGTAGGAGTCGTCCGTCCACTCTGCCACGTCCGCCGTCTTGGCGACCATCGTGATCGCACTGTCGAACTGACCGTAGCGCCCCTGGTTGCTGAACCAGTACGTCTTGTAGCCGATCTTCTTCGCCACATCGAGGATCGACGCCGACTCATAGAACTCCTTGTCGTTGTACTGGCTCTTCTCCGTCAGCGCGCGCTCCAGCACGGGGACAGTCTGCGTCCACGAGGAGTAGACATTCTGATAGATCAGGAATCCGTCCCGGCTCGCCATGCTCTCCAGCCACGGCGTATCCTCGTACGGGAAGCCCGGCGTATAGGCGTGCATATAGTCGCGCGACGCCGACTCACCGATGATGAAGATCACCGTCCCCGGCGCACGCGCGGCAAGCGTATTCTCCAGATCAATGATGAGCGACTCGTAGCGCTCGCCCTGATTTAGTCCATACGACTGCGTCTCTTCGACATACGATGTCACGTCCTTGTATACCCCCTGCGATCGAGCACTCGGGCACGAGGGCAAAGAGAACGCCTGCCGCGACCACCATGACCGCGACGAGCGCGCCCATGCGCGAGCCCTCCGCACTCGGATAGATGCGGCGCGCGAGCACGAGGTAGCTGCGGTAGAGGAGATAGATAAAGAAGAGCAGCAGCACCCCGATGCCAATCGCGGGCAGCGTCCCCACCGTCGACTCGATGTAGTCGCCCGCCTCGTGCCAGTTCGTCAGATAGAGCGCCATCAGTGAGGCGGGGCTGAGCGCGTGCCAGACCGTCATATAGTACGCGATCTGCGTCAGCGGGATGAGCGACATGAGAAAGCCGAGCACGGCGAGCAGTGCCGCCGTCACGCGCCGATGGCCGAGCCGCAGGAACGCCCCGCCGAGTGCGGCGAGCGCGATCATCTCCGAGGTCCCGATGAGGAAGTCAAAGTAGATCAGCGACTTGTACCAGTCCTGATGGTACGTCCACGCATAGAGCAGCGGGAACGTCAGACACCAGAGCAGCCCCGGCACCATCGCCCCGAGCATTCCGCACGAAAAGAGCGAAACACCAGTCCCATACTGCAGCAGCATAAGGACAACAATGACAGGAATGAGCCCGGGGAGAAAATACTCCGCGCCCATGTCCCTGTCCCATATTGATATAGGCGGCAACCATGACCAGAAAAATAGATGCCCGCCGCCGCCGCATAGCGGATCCACTCATTGGTCCGCTCCACACTTAGCTTCATGAACGAATACTCTACTCCATAATAAAGATCTCAAGATCCTGACGACCGAAGGACAGTGCCTCCGCGTGTGTATCAAAGGCAACGTCGATACGATAGCCGTTGATTGCATAGCCGATGTCCTCTGCCACGGCCTCACCGTAGCCGGGGATAAAAGACGTGCGTCCCGAGCGGGATCACGGACGGGTCAACGGCGATCACGCCACGGCGCACAAGCGTCCCCGTCGCCGTATGGCTGCCGTTGCCGGGATCGTACGCACTGTACGCCGTTGCCGACACATAGACCGAGCGTCCGCCGCCGCGGCTCACCTGCGGGGGGCGCTCCTCGACGATGCCGAGGGCCACGGGGTCATAGTCCGCTCCGCCCGACAGCGCGTGGTAGGTCGCCTCGCCGCAGATCCCATCCACGGTGAGCTGATGCGTCGCCTGACAGCGCTCGATCGCCTCGCGCGTCATGGGGCCCGCGATCCCGTCCGCCGCCCCTGCAAGATAGCCGCCCCTGAATCAAGAGCTCCTGCACGTGCTTTTACCGCACCGCCACGCATCCCCTCCCTTGACGAGGATATGCGCTGCCTCGGCGGGCATCTGCACCACCAGCGGTGCGCAGACCGCCAGTGCTGTTCCCTGCCGCGAGACTGCGGCGCAGGGTCGTTCGCCGCATCACGCGCCGACGTCCAAAGAATATGTTTCACGGCAAAAGAAATTTTCGTATCTGTGTCATCCTCGATGCTCCTTCGTTTTCTCAGCGGGTACTGTCATTGCACTCATATCCATTGCCCTATCGCCATACAGCGCATCCATTTCTTTTTATAGATATATTTTACTATAAAGAAGGAAATCCGTCAAACCTGCGCCAACTCGATCGCAGGAGCACGCGCGATCAGCCCGTCCTCCGCCGCGTACCGATAGAAGCAGCGCAGCCCCTCCAGCGTCTCCGCGTCCAGCTGCCAGACCACGGCGTGACCGAGATACTCCGTCAGCTCCGCGCGCGTAAAGCGCCCGTCCGCGAGCACCTCGCCAATCGCCGCGTCCTTTACGTGCGCCCAGTGGCGGAATGCCCCCGTGATGCGCCCATGCACCATGCGGAGTGCCGCGGGGTGCGCCGCCGCGAACGAGCGCGCCGCCGCCCAGATCCCGAACACCATGCGCAGTCCCGTCAGACGCTTCCACTCGCGCGCGAGGTCGTAGATATAGATCCCCTCCGGCGGATGATGGTAGAGCTCCAGCGCATCATCACCGATGAACATCGACGCCGCCGCGCCGTCCGGCACAGGGTCAGCGGGGGTGAGCGGGCGCACCTCATACGTCGGCGCGGCATCATAACGGCGGTGCAGAATGATCTTCAGCAGCACATGGGACGAGGCGGACTTGTCCGAGAGCAGGACGCGCTGCGTCCCGATCTCCTCCGCCGGCACACGGCTCACGAGGAGCACGCTCCGCACGTCACCGTCCGAGGCGATGCACACATCGGGCAGGATGAGCAGATCCTCCGCATGGCGCGCATAGGGTGATCGACGACACCCCGACACATCGAGATTCTTCGCCTCAAGCCGATCATTCAGCTGCGCGGGCACGGCACGCAGGATATCCAGCCCCTCCGCCGCCCCATGCGCGAGCGCATACGTCAGCGGCAGCACATTGAGAAACGCTATATGACCCACGCGTGGCACCATGCGCAGTCCCCCTTTCCGAGTTACACCTCTATTATAATCCCAATGCGCCAAAAAAATACAGTATGTTGAAAATATATCTTTTCCGTTTTGTTTGGTCGTCTCTGGGGAATACTGATAAGGTGCTTGCCTCCTGATTGACACTGCCAAACTTCTCCTATATCATAAAAGTGAAAGAGGAGAACGACCGAAGGCGTCAGGCTGTCGGCGGCATTTGCTGTCCGGCGGGGGTGACCTGTAAGCATGGACGCGGCGTTTCCTCTTTCTGCAAATCTAATGGCTCGTTCCGATCTGCACGATCTTGAGATCACCAAACTCATAATCAAACATGCCGTCTTGAAAAGATACAGTCATTCGGAAAGGGTTCTGCAATACACACCTGACGCACCGTGGGGTTTCTTACAACTCACACGGCTTCAGCCGCAAATGTGACTGCGTTGACTTCGTGCCGTCACCATGTTACAATATGACTAACCAAAGAGGCTATTCCTCTTCCTGTTTGCAGATCAAAACTTGTGGAGGAATCAGCTACAGAAGACGTTTGTCTCTCTTCGCCCGGGTTCATAACCCGGATACGTTGCGGGGAAACGCCTTTGGGAAGTCTCCCCTCGGCCGCACTAACGCCTGTCTTCGGACGTGGTGTAGCGGCGAGGGGGAATTTTTTTACATACGCCAGACCATGGTGTCATAGTGGATTGACAACCCAAAGATGTTCCTATATCATAAAAGATGAATGGGAGATTGACCGGTGGATATGGCGTGGTTGTCGTCTGCGTTGGCAGTGCGACTGGGGACACCTGTATACCGACGCACGCCGGCATCTCCCATTTTTACCGTGTGAGCTTTCCCCTCGATGCATATTGGCGGCTACTTCATCCTGTACGGAACGCACCTCTGCCCCAGACAACTCAGATGGCGCTCTTCGCCTTGCCCAAATCCACCTCATCTGCTATACTGAGGATACTAAAGGACTGTCTCGTGAGTGGAGCATGATGCCTCCCAGCCGCACCCATTCGGAGTGCGACTCAGCGAGCAGTCCTCTTTTTGTGTGCAGAGCATATCTTCACGCGCCGCATCGTATGATACACTTTCGTTCTCGTCTACCGCCTTAGAACAACGATTGACATTCTCAAGATACTTTGCGATAATGCATCTAGAAGCTTGAGGTGCGCCTCCTTTGGTGGGGGTCTTGAACGCACTCTCGAGCTTTTTGGATTGCTGTGACTTCGTGCAGATAGACCCCGATATTCTCTTTTCGTCTTGCCCCAAATCCACCTCATCTGCTATACTGAGAATGCTAAAGGACTATTCGTGAGTGGAGCATGATGCCTCCCAGCCGCACCCGTTCGGGACGCGACTCAGCGAGCAGTCCTCTTTTATTTATATACCAATGATAACAGAACGTGCCCGCACGCCTTGACAATATCTGCTGCCGTCGATATACTTGAGAAAAATGAGTCCTGCAGGGTGAATCGTCCCGGCGCTTTGTGCCGTTGGATAGCTTTCACCCATGGCAGGGCTCTTTTTTATGTATGCAGAGCATGTCTCTAAGCACTATAAAAAGTATGATAGTGCTTCATTCTGTCCAAACAGCCTCTCCCACGTAAATTTTCTATAACATCTCTTCAATACAATTAGAACAATCACCGTGCTTCCATTCTTCATTCCGAAAATCCACAACACGAAGATATCCCTTGTCTTTTTAGCAGTAAAGGTGTATCATATCTCTTAAGAAGAGGTTGAACCTCCGCCCTCTATTGGCGGGGGGGGCCTCCTCTTTTTGTATAAAGAAAAGCACTCTGCGTGTTGCAAAGTGCTTTATGCGAGTGCATACTTCCGAAGGCACTCGTTGTGATATTTCCCCATAAGATTCAAAAATGCACAGCACGCTGAGGCCTCATCGGGAAAAATCCGTCGACCCACGAAACGCCCTCGTTCGTTGATCGAAACCTCATAGCCGTCTGCCGAATATCTAATGCAATAAACTATCTCAAGCGTAATGGGTTCTGATTCATCCAGAGAATAGCAGTGCGTGTCAATCTGCTCATTTTGCAAAACTTTGCGCAAGTCTTTTATGCCCATATCCTCATGTAGTCCCTTTCGTCCCTTAAATATCAAGGACACTACCCCATCCATTATTTTCTAGAGGGATTTACTCAAACGATTCATTCTCGCCAACAGCATCATAAAGGAGCCATGCGTCAGCATTATATTCCTCTGCTGTTGGATGGGTGGAGTCAAGGTGCTGCTGTACGAAGTTTTCGCTCCGTTCAGCAGCATCGCTATCACACCAACAGTTTCACATCGTGCTCGTCCAGAAATCTTTTCCACTCCTCCGACGGCTCACGGTCGACGGCGAGGTAGGAGAGTGCACTGATATCGCCGAAATGCACCAGTGCCGTCTTGTCGAATTTGCTGTGATCGGCCAGCAGGATGACGCTGCGCGCCTGCCGCATCATCACCTCTTTGACCTCGCTCGCTCTCGTTGGACTCCATGCAGGCCCCTTGGTGAGGTCGAGCGCCTTGCAGCTGATGATCGTATAGTCCGCGTGATAGCCCGCCAGCATCCGCGTCGCCGTGGGTCCCGTCAGAGAGCAGGAACTCGCGCGAAAATTCCCGCCCGTGCAGATCATACGGAAATCACTCGAACGAAAAATCGTACATCAGCCGAATGGAATTGGTGATGACGGTGATGTTCGGCGTCTTCACGAGGCGGCTCAGCAGCATCTGGCAGGTCGTACTGAGTCCACCATGATGGTATCCCCCGCGTGGATCAGGGGGTGCGCTGCCTCGGCGATCCGCAGCTTGCTCTCTTGGTTCTGCCCGCTGCGCCGTGCAAACGAGATGTCCTCACTCGTCGCCTCCGCCAGCACAGCACCGCCGTAGCTGCGCTGCAGCAGCTTCTTGCGTTCGAGCTTTTCGAGGTCGCGGCGGATGGTCTCCTCGGTGACCCGAAACGCCTCTGCCAGTTTGCCCACTACACCTTGCCGTCACGCGTCAGCACCTCCATCACGCGCTGCCGCCGCTCTACGCCCAGCATAGCAAGCCTCCCGTCGATAGAAGGAAAATACCGATTCCCTCCACGTGAGAAAGGAATCGGTATCATTATACACATCTAGCCTTTCGTATACAATATTCCTTCTCATGTTGGCGTGCTTTATCTGATAGCTTACTATATAATTGTCGTTGTATTCTTCTGTGTTTTCTGTTTTTCCTCGCTATAGCGAAAGGAGCTCTCATGCGGAAAAGAATCATCTCCCTGCGCCGCCTCTCCCTTATCATCGGTGCAGCGTTCCTCTTTGGAACGCCTGCGGCATATGCGGCCTCAAACAACGCTCCTACCCCCATCACCGCCGTAACACACGAGGCAGCGGCATCCCCAGTCACCAACGCCCCTCACAGAGCGCCGCGCTCTCTCCTGCGGCAACAGCACAACTGACAAAGCGCCTCGATGCAATGATTGGAGATACGGGCACAAAGGTGCCCGCTTAGCGTTATTCTCTACCGCAACGGACAGGAAGTGTACAGTCACTTTGCCGGCAATCGTCGTTTTCTCAGCCAGAACCCAATCGCAGCGGAACCGATCACACGCGATACGCGCTTCCGTATCGCCTCCGTCTCCAAACAGTTTACGGTATTTACCCTGATGCAGCTCGTCGAGGAAGGAAGGCGGCCTTGACGACGATGTGAGCCGCTATCTCGGCTTCTCGCTGAGAAATCCTGCCCACCCCAACACCCCCATCACAGTGCGGATGCTCGCGAGCCACACCTCATCGCTGCGCGACGGGAAAGTCTACAGCATCCCGCCATCGGTCAGCGTACGCGAGTTCTTCACCCCCGAGGGACGTTACTACGAAAACGGCGACCACTTTGCCTGCAAATGAAGCTCCCGGGGCAATATTTCTGTTATGCCAATATCAACTACAGCCTCCTCGGCACGATTATCGAGAAAGTAACCGGCGAGCGCTTTGACCGCTATCAAAAAGGAACACATTCTAAAGCAGCTGGACACCGCAGCAGACTATGTGCCCGGCAATCTCACGAAGCATGACTTTGCAAAGCTCGGCACGATCTATCAAAAGAAGGACGAGCACGGCACCTGGAATGAAAATGGCCCCTGGTACGGCAAGGCGGATGACTATAACGGCCGCCAGCCGAAAGCGGAGTCCATCTATCTGCAAAATCCATACGCAGAGGACATTCAAGGCTGGTTCTCCTCGATAATTATGTACCCGGTACAAATGCAACAATGCTTTCCCCACAAGGCGGTCTGCGCATCTCCTACGAGGAACTGACGCACTGTATGGAATTGCTGATGAACGGCGGCACCTATCGTGGGAAACAGATTCTCTCTCCTGCATCCATCCAGGAAATGCTGCGCCCCCAATGGCAGTATGATGCAGCGCAGAAAAACGGAAACACCGCCGGCGGCACCCTGCTTTCCTATGGACTTGGTGAACTGCAGATCGCAGGCAACAGCACAGCTCGTGTAAACCGCAGCCACGCAGTCGATCTTGTCGGGCACAACGGCGAGGCATTTGGTCTGCTCTCCGGCGTATTCTTCCGTCCCGGAACAAAGGACGGCTTCGTCTACATCATGAACGGCGAAGCCGTCGCCGAGGATGACGATCCACGCAGTGCAGGCACCTTCAGCAGCAACTACATCTGGGAAGAGGAGATCATGGACGCCCTGACCGAGGCTCTGCTCTCAAAAGAATAAGGCAGCACTGAAACCTCCCCGATTGGCGTGGATTTACGTCCGTGCGAGATGGGAAAATCCACTGAGACTCCAGTGATAGATTTATCCGTGATTCCTTAAAATTGAGGAACCTAGATTGGATGCTCTCATAGGATGTATAGCCTTTGTATCAAATTTATTTGATATACTTTTTATGGCAGTTCCCAGTGTTTTCAAACATTGGGAACTATTTTTCTCAAAAAAGCGATTGCTGCATGTTTACTGCATCCAGCAACCGTCTGGCAAAAGTTTCTAAAGATGCCCGCTTGGTATTCATGCAGATGAATACCAAGCGGGCATCTTCAACATTTGACTATCTTCCGTTCAGCAATGTCAGCGAACAGCCTTTGCAATTCCGCTCACAATATACATCATCGCGGTGGCACCGGGATCCCGCCGTCCGACAGATTTCTCCTGGTAATATGCAGCTCGCCCATGAACAGACTGCATGGTCTTCGTCTCTCTACACCATCCTTAGCCGCTTCATAGGGCTTTCTGCCATGCATCGGAAAGAGTGTCACCAGAAGCAGCCGCTGCACCCAGCGCTTCTACAGCAGGATGGAGTGCATCGAGCATCGTCTTGTCACCGGGTTTTCGATTTCCCACGCTCCATCACGCCGGCAACGGCGCCCTGCCCCATCTTGACCATATCCTGCAGCGTGAGCTCTGTCTTCCCCTTTGCTGCAGGCGCCGCCTTGATGAAGCACACCGAAATGAGCGTCCCCATCGTCGACGGCACCGTCGCATTCATCTTCATGCCGAGCTTCATCATGATCTTGCCCATATCCGTCTCATCAAGGGCGCGAATCTCCTCTGCCACGGCAGTAAACCCGTTGACCATCGTAAGGCCGAGATCGCCGTCGCCCATGGCGCCGTCAAGTTCGATCAGCTCTTCCTTCGCGCCCTCCATGACGGCAACAATCGAATCAAGGATTTGCGTCAGTTCTTCCTTTCGAACAATATCCACCATGTGCCTCCTTACTTTGTCTGTGCAAAAACGGAGAATGACACGGAGCATCAAGCAGCTCCTTCAGCTCATCATCCAGACGCAGCAGCGAAATGGACATCCCAGCCATCTCAAGCGAGGTGGCGAATTCATCCCATAGTTGCGGTGAATGGAAATTCCTTTTCCCTTCAGAATCTCCGCCGCTTTTGCGATATGCGATGTGAAAGCTCCTCTTTCGGCGTAGCCCTCAAAGGCCATTGATGAGAATGGCGACTGTATCTCCGGACACAAACGGCAGATCCTCCAAAATACGGGAGAGCATCGTCTCCACCGTCGCATCGATTGTTTGCAGTTTCGTCCGCTCAATGCCTGGTTCGCCATGAATGCCCATGCCGATCTCCATCTCGTCGTCATGAATCGAGAAGGTTGCCTTTCCCGCCTTCTGGGACAATGCACGGCGTCAGTGCCACCCCATCGTCCGCGTATTGTCTACTGTTTTTCTGGGCGATATGTGAGACCTCATCCAGCGAAAGCATCTTCTCTGCCGCAGCACCGGCAACCTTGTACGCAAAGACAAGACCTGCCACACCGCGACGTTTATCCTCACTGCCCTTCGGCGCAGAGGCGACGTCGTCCGTGACGAGGACCTCACGAACCTCAATGTCATCCATCTCGCAGAGATCTTTTCGCCATGCCGAAATTCATAATGTCGCCGCCATAGCGCCCATAGAGATGAAGAATACCGGCACCGCTGTGAATCGCCTTATCCACTTCATACATATCCTCTGCACTTGGTGAGGCAAAGACATTGCCGATCGTTACACCATCGCAGAGTCCGTAACCGACATAGCCGAGAAACACAGGGCAAATGACCGGATCCACCGCCTGTCGCAATAGCGACCTTTCCATCCTTCTTTGCATCGGCACGTACCATACGGTGCCAGCTGCCGTCTAGGATCTTCAGCTGATCGGAATGTGCCGCAATGATTCCCTCCACCGTTTCACGTGCAAAGTCCTCCGGCTTGTTGATCAATTTTTTCATCAATGAGCCCTCCATTTTCCTTCCGAGATCGATATGTTTTATTTCTGAAGAAGCTTGATCTCTTTCGGATACTCCCATTTCTGCAGCTCATTCTTCGAACAGCCGGCGGTTCCTTTCCTCCAAGAACCGTCAGTGTCGTCAGATAGATCTCCGCCATCTCCTCGACGTAGAAGCCTTGAGCAGCGCTTCCTTGAGCTCGCTGCTGTCCACAGCAATAACGCCATGCTTTTCCATGAGTGCAACATCCGAGATCTTCAACGGCTCGACAATGGACGAGGCAAGCTCAGGTGTCCCAGGTCTTCCGTACGGTGCAACCGGGATATAGCCCTCCTTGCAGCCAAGCGTAGCAATCTCATAGACGACCGCAGGAATGGGCTTGTTCAGCACAGCAAATGCCGTTGCGATCTTCGAATGCGTATGCGCAATTGCATGGATCTCCGGACGCGTCTTATAAGCCATGAGATGCATCAACGATTCGCTGGTCGGACGCTGTCCGGTTTCCGCCTCCACCACCTCGGCATTCATGTTCATGACAACAATGTCATGATAGGACATCTCCTCACGATCCATCCCGGTCGGCGTGATGCAGACCAGCTGTGTCTTTTCATCACGTATACTAAAATTCCCCGAGCGATGCTTACAGAGCCCCATGCGGTCTGCCTGGAGCGCATACTCCGCAACCTGTTTCTTCAAATCTTCTAACATAGCAGTGTCTTCCTTTCATGCAAAGCAATCTCGCCGAAATTATGCTTTGTTGTCCGCAGCCTCAAGCTCGGCATCACGCGCCTTCATCCGCTCAGAAATACCACACGAACAGTGCACAAAAAGCAATCAGTACGCCAACGCCTGCAATCTCTCCGTTAAATGCGTGTGCCAGAGCCCAGCGGAACTCAGGTGCTTCCAGCTGAATCCATGTAATATACTGTCCCGCATTCACCTGCAGCGTTCCTGTCTGTGCCGCCATATCGGTCAGCATTCCGGCAAAGCTCGTTGCAACCCAGAGGTACGTAGGCGTTGCAATAACGCAGATGATAATCATACAGAATGAGATTTCCACCCGTGACGATCAGTGCCGGAACCGCAACTACCACATTGATAACGGAAGCCAGAGGAATAACATTGTTCATATCAAAGTAGCTGAGGCCGACTGCCCACAGGAGCTCAAACGGAACCAAGATAATGGCAGTCACCCAGAGTTCGGACGAGCCGGCAAGAACGGCCAGTCAAGTCCGACATAAAAACTCACGCCCCTTAAAGCGAGCCTTCGATAAATGCACCCTGCATCAGCGATCGGTGCAGAGCCTGCATGAAGAGCTGCCACCATGGGGAAGAGGACGAGCGAGGTTGCAACCTGAACCGCTGTCGTCAGAACCCCTTTGAGGTCGTATCCGCCCATGACAGCGATCAGGGCACCAATGAGGAATCCCATCACGCTGTTCTCACCAAAGAGACCGAGTTTTTGCGCATATCCGCAGCATTCATATTGACTGCGTTCAGTCCGGGAACAAAAATCCAGAGCACGATTGATGAGTGCCAACAGCGGTGCCTGACATCATCGGATGCGTACAGGTAACCCCAGGGATTTTACAAATACGGTATAGCTGTTTCTGTATCAGATCACCGTTGATCAGCTCAAATACGATCTGAATACCGGCGGCAATCAGACCAAACACCAGACTGCCCGTCAGTCCCATGACCATTGCTGCGACAAAAATCTTCCCCAGACGTTCCAGAGGTCGACGTTAAGGCAATTCGTCCATTTCAGCGCAAGCATCAAGAGATTGATGCCGATCTGCACAGGGAACAGAATCAATGCATACGGCCACGCCCATGCGATCGCCGCAATCGGCGACCAGCCAACATCAATTGCTGTCAGATGAAGACCTGTATGTTCCACCAGAGCAGTCGCTGCCGGTCCGATCGCATCAAACATGAATCCGAGGATGACGTTCATGCCGGTGAATGCGATACCGAGTGTCAAGCCCGCCGCAATCGCCTTTTTCAGTTTCATCCCCATGGCAAGTCCCAGGATAATCATAACTAGCGGCAGAAAGATCGCCGCTCCCAATCAAGGATATAATTGACCACATCCAACATAGATAAACTCCCCCATTACAGCGTAAGGATTATGCCTCAATATAAGACTTCAACTGCTCCCATGTTTCATCCATACCAACGCCGGTCAGGAATGGAATCCCGCTCACCGTCGGCTTGCCATAATTCTCCGCATCACTGGATACGATGGAAACATAGATATCACACTGGTCAATGATACTCTCGAGGGATTTGATATCAACTGCCTCAACAGATGCATCCAGCCCCTCATCCTCGATCATATTTCCGATCTTGGATGCAACTGTCTCAGCTGGTTGCCACACCGGATCCACATGCAACAAAAATCTTCTTCATATTACCGCCCCTTTCGGCATACACGCTCCTCATAAATCAAAAGCAAAAATCCCCATTTCGCACCCTTTAGGAATACGAAATAATATAACAACTCTACTCAGGCAATTACCTTCGAGAGCTTTTCGACAACGGCTTTCGGGTCATTTGTCTTATAAAGATCAACAAGTTTTTCTTCATCACAGAAAATGGACATGAACTTACCGAGCATAATGACATGCCCTCAGGATCATCAACAGAAAGCATAAACACAAGGCGTGCCTGTACATCCTTTCCGCTGCCGCCCATCTCCTTAAACGTAACAGGATGTTTTTAGCCGTGCAGCCAGAATCGCCGCCTCAACGGCATGCGCCGCCGCAGCATGCGGCATCGCTATTGCAACCCCTTGGTATTAAGCTCAGTCGGATAGGCAGCTTCACGTTCCAAAAATCGCCTGCGGATAGGAATCTTTTACATACCCTTTCTCCCGCAGCATTGGCCAGCTTCGTTAAAAGCTCTTCCCGATCAGCCGCCTCCACATCAAATAAGACAAGATCCTCGTGCAGCAATGCCATTCATACCACTCCCAATCAAACCATATTGTTTACGGCGTTTATTATATCATTAACAAAGAAAAACACAAGGCCGTCTGCAGATTTGTGCAAGAATACAAAATATATGGTGCGTTAGGAAATCATCAATAAAATAGAATTCACCAGATGGATACAGTCCTTTTGTATGATTGAACTGAAACACCAGCCATAACGCAAAGGCGGTGCCCTCATGAGGTACATAAAAAGCGCAGGAAATCGTTTTCCTGCGCTTGACCACGCTTTCATGCCCAGGTGGGAGAACACGCCGTCGGTGTATGTATATGAGAAATATGCGCGATCAGATTGGTCAGATCGACTTCGACAACAGCGATTTTCTGGCACTCAGCCCTCTCCGCTGACGATCTTGACGCCGCTGCTCGTCCCGGGCGCGTTGCCCCTGCGGCGATCATTGCCTCAGCATCTGCGCGGCTGCGGACGCCGCCGACGCCTTGACCCCCATCGCGGGCCCCACGGTCTCGCGCATCAGTGCGACATCTGCCCGCCGTTGCACCGCCCGCGGAGAACCCCGTCGAGGTCTTGACAAGTCCGCCCCCGCCTCCTGCGCGAGGCGGCAGGCCGTCGCTTCTCCGCGTCGGTCGAAGGCAGGTCTCGATGATGACCTTCGTCAGGGCTTTTCCTTTTGCCGCAGCGACGACGCCCGCAATATCCGCGCGCACATAGTCGCAGTCCCCGTCCTTCAGGCGGCCGACGGGGATCACCATGTCCACTTCCTCCGCGCCGTCCGCGATTGCCTGCTGCGTCTCGAATACCTTCACCGCCGTTGGCGTCGCGCCCTGCGGGAAGCCGATGACCGTGCAGGTCTTGACGCCCGTGCCGCGCAGCTGCCGCCGCGTAAAGCCACCCAAATCAGGGCTGACGGCACAGACGGAGGCAAAAACGATACTGTTTTTGCCTCGCTGAGCAGCTGGTCGATACCGGCTCTCGTCGCATCCGTTTTCAGCAGTGTGTGATCGATCATCTTTGCAACGTCCATGTGTTCCTCCTGTCGATGCTGCACAAGCACCGATAAATTCACTGCGATCATCTTTCACTTACATATTACGTTGCTTTTTGCAGCACTGTCAAAGAAAAATTCACGCACAAGCATCCATCTTCCCGTCGCTTTCCTGTCACTTCTGTTCTTCGGTTGAAAAACCGCCGCCGCCCCGCTATAATGAAAGAAGAATATAGGAAGCACTGATAAATTCAGCGATTCCTTCATCAGCAAAAAAAGGAGCGCTCACATGAACGAACTCACCCTCAAATACGGCTGCAATCCGAACCAGGTGCCCGCACGCGTCTTTGCCGACGGCGGGCTGCCCTTTACCGTGCTGAACGGACGGCGGGCTACATCAATCTGCTCGACGCGCTGAACAGCTGGCAGCTCGTGCGCGAGCTGAAGGAGATGTCAGGGGCTCCCGCAGCGGCCTCCTTCAAGCACGTCAGCCCGGCGGGTGCGGCACTCGGTCTGCCGCTCAGCGAGACATTGGCGCGTGCGACGCATGCGGCGGGGCGCGAGCTCTCACCCGTTGCCTGCGCCTATGTGCGGGCGCGCGGCGCAGACCGCATGAGTTCCTACGGCGACTTTGCCGCCGTCTCCGATGTCTGCGACGAGAGTCTCGCAGAGTTCCTGCGCGGCGAGGTCTCCGACGGCATCATCGCACCGGGCTACACGGAGAGGGCCTGGAGATCCTAACGTCCAAGCGCAAGGGCAGCTATCTGGTCCTCCAAATGGATGAAAGCTATACACCGCCCGCCATCGAGCGCAAGGACGTGTACGGCGTCACGTTCGAGCAGCAGCGCAACGATGTGAAGATCACACAGGACTGCCTCACGGATCGCCCGACGGCGAATAAGGACATCCCCGATGCGGCCCGCCGCGACCTCTTTCGCTCGCGCTCATCACGCTGAAATATACGCAGTCGAACTCCGTCTGTTGCACGATGGACGGACAGGCGATCGGCGTCGGCGCAGGACAGCAGTCGCGCGTCCACTGCACGCGCCTCGCAGGGAACAAGGCGGATATCTGGCAGCTGCGCCAGAGCCCACAGGTGCTCGCGCTCCCGTTCCGTGACGATGTGCGCCGTCCCGACCGCGACAACGCCATCGACGTCTACGTCGCGGGTGACGAGGACGACTACGCCCTGCTCGCGGCGGACTGGCAGCGGCTCTTACGGAAAAAGCCCGCGCCCTTTACACGCGAGGAAAAACGCGCCCTACCTCCGCACGGTCACGGGTGTCGCCCTCGGCTCAGATGCGTTCTTCCCGTTCGGCGACAACGTAGAGCGTGCCCATCAGAGCGGCGTCTCCTACATCGCGCAGAGCGGCGGCTCGATCCGCGACGACAACGTCATCGCGACCTGCGACAAATACGGCATCGCCATGGCAATGACCCACATCCGCCTCTTCCATCACTGAGGAGGAACACAGCCCTCATCCCTACAGGAGCTTGGCACTGCGAAAAGACGAGACAGGGGCTGCGGTACGAATCGAAACATTCGTACCGCAGCCCGTTTATGATGAACAACCGCTATGACGATTATACGTCAAAGGCCTCGATCTGTCCATGGATGATGCGCACTGCCTCGGCGAGTTCACGCGCCACATCCGCCATGCCGTTGATGTCACTCGTCTGCTGCTGGATGCTCGCCGCCATTTCTCGGTGCTCGCGGCACTGTTCTGCGCCCCGTCCGCGAGTGAGGTGACGAGCGGCGTGATCTCTCTGACATTGGCAAAGATGGCCGACATCGATGCCTCTAGTGACGCTGTTGCGCACTCGAGGCGCCTCGATGGAGGATGCGATGCTCATGTAGTTGCTGCGCGTCGAGTTGATCGCCTCCGTCTGGACGGCCACTGTGCGCTCCACATTCTGTATCCCCGCAACGGCGTTCTCCGAGTTGTGCGTCAGTTCTGTGATGATTTCCTTGATATCTTTTGTAAAAGCTGCTCGACTGATCGGCGAGCTTGCGGATCTCATCGGCAACCACAGCAAATCCGCGCCCTCGTCTCCGGCACGCGCCGCCTCGATGGCAGCGTTCAGTGCGAGCAAGCGCGTCTGCTCGGCAATGGACTCGATCATCGTACTCGCCTCGCCGATCTTGCCGGCACCTCGTTGTTTTCATTGACGAGGCGCGTAATTGCCGTGACGTTGGCGTTTGCCTGCTCCGTCTCCTGCAGGAGGTCATGCACCACAGCCGTGCCGTGCTCCTTTTCCTCGGCGACACGCGTGCTCACCTCTTTCAGATCGCGAAGCAGGTCCTCATTTTTCTGGAGAGTGCTCGATCGACTGGATGTTGTCACTGATCGTCTGCGTATGCATTGCCCTGATCGGTCGAGCCGTTCGCGATGTTTTTCGATGGTGCGGCTCAGCTCCTCGCCGGCACTGAGTACATTCTTACTCGACGTGCTGAGTGTCCCCGACATCGTGCTCAGATCGAGGCACGCTTCCCGAGTGAGGCAACCATCGCCTTGATCTGTTCACCGAAGTCATTCATCGTGCCCTGCGAGAACGCCCACCTCGTCAGCGCTGCTGGTCTCACGCGGTGGATCTTTATCTTGCCCGCCTCATTCTTCGAGAATGCACGCACCATATCAACGACAGGGACGTGTCACGCCGCCGCTGACCTTGAGTGCCAATACCGTACAGAGGGCAAGTGCAGCCACAATGCAGAGGATGGAGAGTTCCATTCCTCATGCGTCGCTGCACGGCTTTCCTCACTGCGCTCCGCAAGATATGCATCGATGTTGTCCACGTAGTTGCCCGTCGAGATCACCCAGTTCCACGGGGCGAACTTCAGCGAGTAGGCGCGTTTCGGTGAGAGCTTCCCGTCCCGACGTCCTCCGGCTTTTCCCACATAAAATTACTGTATCCACTCCCATCGTTCGCCGCGGTGATGAGATTGCGGATGACATAGTTGCCGTCGGGATCACGGTCGTCTCTGCGGTTCGTCCCCTCCTTGCTCTCAAAAATGGATGTGCGACCAGCTGATAGTCCATAGTCATCAATCCAGAAAGTAGCCGCTGCCGTTTGCTCCGTAGCGCAGCTTCTTCACACGGGCAATCGCCTCTGCCTTTGCCTCATCCTCCGTCAGACGTCCGTCCTGGTACATATCGTAGACACTCTGCACCTCGCTGCGTGCGAGCTCCGTCGCAACGCCGATCATATTGTCGTAGTCCGTGTACAGCATCGTACGGAATTGCTCCTGCGTGTGGTGACCACGCATATCTGCCATGATGAGCAACAGTGCGACAATGAGCACCGACAGTGCGATCACCGGTGCCATCAGCGCCAGCATGAATTTACTTCGCAAAGATTTTCATTTCTGCAGTCCTCTCTCTCATGCGTATTCTATATTACCATTCGCGTGTTATGGCGAAAATCCTCTTTTTATAAAACTTTCGTTTTCTGTGTAGATTCGCACAGCACATCTCTTTGCGCTGTTTCTTTCCTCTTCCCCTTTTCCGCGCGCTATGCTATAATAAAAATACCGTTAGAAGATGGCGGAGACTGGGTATGAAACATACCGCGTGCTCCTCCTGTTGATCCTATTGGTCGTCATGCTTACCGCCGCGATGGATCGCTGTTCTGCGAAAAGGAATAAAGGAAGCACTGGGAGTGATTGGTCGTGATCAAAGCGGCCAAGGCATTCGAGAAATATATCAAAAAGGAAGACATCACCGGTTTCTCCGTCCGCGAGTTGGGCGACGACCGCGACACCACTGTCTTTGAAAGTGAGCTCGCCGTGGAGGAGCGGCGTCTTCCCATCGCCGTCATCATCGACAGCACGGCCTATGCGACCATCCGCGTCCGTCTCGCACAGAACGCCGTCGACGACACGAACGCCATGCTGCTCACAGGCTGGCTCATGCGGCAGAACCAGGACAGCCGCCTCGTCAAGTTCTACCTCACCTCCGATACCGCCATCCACGCCGACGTCGTCGTCCCGCACAATCCCGAGGCGTTCGACCCCGAGGTCATGACGAGCGTCCTGCGCGTCTTCGTCCGCGATATCACGAAACTCATGCCCGACCTCGCCATGCTCCTGCCTGAGGAGTAAGCTGCATTTGACAAACAGGTCCAAATCTGCTATTATAGCAACCACTGCGGGCGTAGTTCATCGGTAGAATGAAAGCTTCCCAAGCTTTAGAGGTGGGTTCGACTCCCATCGCCCGCTCCAGAGAAAATACAAGAGCCGTCATGCTGATGGCTCTTTTTGTTGTGCGAAATGCACTCACATCCATGATCCCTCATTGGATCTCACATTCCTATATCGCGGTCTATGCCCCCTGAACAGCATAAATCCCCCATTGCTGCGCAGCTATGGGGGCAGAACCATTGCGATTATGCGGCTTGCCATTTATGACAGGTTGTATTCCTTCGTGGTATTCCCTGTCACAATATAGTTGAGGATGGCGTTGATGATCGGCTTTTGCATCGTAGTAAGATGGTCTGGTGCCGAACGTCTCATACTCCCATCCGTTTGCTGTGCGCGTAAAGCAATACGTCAAGACACCCTGTATGCTCACGCTCAAAGGTACAGGCAACACCACCCGCATTTCCATCAAACCATCGCGAGGTCGTATCCGCCATCACGCCAACGCCCTTGCCTTGATAAATGTAGATCGTCGCGGCATCTGCACGCGTCGGCCCACCTGCGATGACAAGTCCGATCAGAAGCGCAAGCATGACTGCGAATACATTCTTCCCGTTACACATAGACATCATCATATCCTTTCTTACTGCGAAATATAAACGGGCAAAGCACAGACCGCAAAAGCGGAAGCTGCCGTCCCACGTCTGCCCGACAACCCATCTGCACGGGACAAATTAACTGTCTTCCGCCGTCAGACGCACCATAAGGATAAGATTCCTCGTGCATCGAGGGAGCACAGCTGGTCTCATGGATAACGCGGCGGTTCAGTGCGCTCACCCACGCTTCATTATGCCTCGTATTTTTGATAATAGGGATGATGCTGTCAGCATTGCGAACTCATCGCGAGACACCCCCATGGCGATCATCAACGCACCGAGCGCGCTTCCAACATAGCCGGCAGCATTCGAATTGTTCCCGTTTGCCATAATGACAATTTTTGAAACGTAGCCTTTCTCATTGCAGAAAAAGGAAATAACTGCCCTTCTCCTCCCCCACCGATGCCCGCCACGTACAGATCATAGTAGCTGTCAGGGACATTTTTTTCCAACATGTTTCAAATTATTCAAGCGGTATGGATTGCCTATCCCTGCAAGGACTGCATTGCTGTCGTTATAAAGTGCATATGCACCCATGTCGCAGATCTGCACGACTCTTGCATCGGCAGAGGATGCAAACAGCACCGCAGAACAGAACACGAGCACGGCAGCGAATTTTTGCAGGATTTTCATGTTCGTCACTCTCCTTTACGAGTTGTAAGCTGTCACCCAAAAGATCAGTTATCGGTCGCCCGCATATGCACAAGACCTAAACGTTCTCCGCTCTCGCCCGGAATCTGTGTCATTTCACAGACGACCCGTCGATTGAGACGTGCAACCCACACATCACCATAATAGGTATTCGATTTACCGCGATGGGAATTTTGTTTTAAAATATCACTTTCCTGCACAGATATCCCCATTGCCATGGTTACGCCGGCCATGGCATACGCCATATACGTCGCATAGTTCGGGTTATCCATATCTGCCATGATGGACATTTTGGAGACATATCCTGCACCATTGCAGAAAAATACTACGACAACAAAATCTCGAGCGCTCCCCCCCTTCGGAAAACCTGTCACATAATATTGATCATAAGGACTCTCGGGAGAAGCTTTTTTCCAAAGCTTTAAATCAGAAAAGCGGAAGGGTACATCATGCCTCGAAAAAAGGCTGTTCGCTCTGTTATACAGCGCATACGCCCCCATATCACAGATCTGAACCGTCTTAGCATCGACAGAGAATGCAAATAAAACCACAGAACAAAATACAAGCACGGCAGCGATCTTTTGCAAGGTCTTCATGTTCGTCAGCCTCCTTTACGAATGCACTGTTCTACAGACGACAGCTCCCCCACGCCATCAGGGGCGAAAGACGGCAATGCGGCAGATGCGATAGAACAACGGAATGTTCGGCACATTCATCATCACCATATCCTCCTTATTCAATCTCTATCTCTGCCGCAAAGCGAAATATATCGACTATTCGCTCTAATTTATTCGACATTTTCCTTTTTATTTTCCTTCTTTTCGTTTTAGAAAAACACCGTCTGATGAGGCGGCCAGACACCATAGCCAGGGGCTCCCAATCCCCACAGCATCTGAAGGGATATTCTCTCAGGAACCATAGGCACAGTACGAGAAAGGTTCACCGTCATCTCAATGATACTACCATCACATAATCTTCTTGTGTTATAATTCATATTTAACAGTTTTCCAATCAAAAATACGCCAGTATACCCAAATATACAGATAAAAAGCACATGAAATGACGATATGAAAGGGGCTGCGATGGGAACCCTCATACAGAATTCCTTGGGATGCAGAAGAGGTGGCAGTTCTTGTCCATGGATACATACAGTTGAAAAATAGTGTCTTATTTTATAATGAAGCTATCAAATATGTATCGCACACCCTGCATGAGCGTGCTCTGCGGAGAGGAATGAATGTCGGAGAAACATTCCGCAACGAAAATGGTATCTCCATGCAGATGACAAAATTGAAGATATCTTCCGGCGGGAAGTTCCGCCTGAGTCCCCCGCCGCAGGTGTTCTTCGATGTGGTTCAGCTTTATAGAAAGGACCGCAAAGCCTTTAACGAGCTTCTTGAGCGAGCAACAGGGCTTGTCAGACCGTGCTGCCTCTGGAGAAGGGCTTTTTCCAATGGCTTGCGAATAGGTCTCTCACACATCCTGCCAAATCTTCAGGATGCGTGCTACAAGTTGAACAAAATTCCTTTCCGAGTACAAGGTGCTCGATATCTCCTTGTTCGACAAAAACATTATCCATGTGATGGACAAGGTAAAATCGACGGTGAACCCAATGAGATTCTGCACTTCCTCCAGCAGGAGAAAATGCCGCTCATGCAGACGGCCATTGAGTTCTACTACATCTACCTCATCGAAGCACATGACAACGACGCATCACACCAGCTCATCGACAGTCCACATGAGGGTCAGCCGTCATCACCCGCTGCACTGTCTCCTGCCCACGAACAGGGAGGCGTCCATCCACGAGAGCGCAGATACGGCCTGACACCTCGCCCACGACATCGGCTACAACACTGCCCTCGCAGATCCCTGCACAGGAGGTTTATATGCAGTCGTACCATATCCCTCTGTCAAGAGCCGCACTGGTGCTCGGCGTTCTCCACAGCGGCAGTATTGCGGATGCCTATGCCGCAAGCCGTTCGGATACAGAAGGGCGAATGTACTGATACACATGCGATGACGAGTCTAGGGCTCTCACGTCGTCGGAGGTAATGATATGGGCATGTCCATCAGCGAAATTCTTGAAAAATGCAATATCTATCTCGATGATTCACTCATCTCAAAGGAACAGCTCCTCGAACGATATATGTCCTTCCTCGCAGAAACGATGTCGCGAGAGAAAGCTCCTGTCGGTTTTGCCTCTCGCACACGGGCAACATCTGCTTCGATGCACTGTCGATTGCCGCCGTCGGTCTCGGCTGCCTCCGCGATCGTCTCCACCATCGACGATCTGTTTGCCGACGCTCCACGAGGACGACTATGCTATCTGCGAAGGACAGCGTTATCGGTGGAGGGAAACCGCGAGGAGTCGGATGGTATTTGCGCTTCGTCTGGAGCAGGACGGGGTGGGAAAAGCACGGTCTGAGCAAGCGCCTGATCCCCTGCCATGAAAAACAAATACAAGATCGCTTCATACTACGGTACAGCTAGCAGGCGACCAACGCCGTCGGCGTGAAGCCCATCTCAGAGCTTCAGGAACACTCTTCGCCTATGTCCTGACTCGCCCCTGTGAGCGAAGTCCCCCTGAGATCGACGTTGCCCGTGGTCATCGTATGGCGCGCGACGTATTCAGCAGCAGCTATCGGCGCATTTATATCGAATGACGAAACGAGCAGCGCATCAGTTCCGCCGAACTTCTGCCGGCATCCTATTACACTGACACAGACCGCCCCTATCAGATTGGCGAGAATCTGACAAAAGCCGAGCCTGTTCTGAAGGTCACGGGCAACCTCTCCGTCGCCAGAGAATTGGTCTATGATCGCAGCAGGAACGAGGCCGTCGGATTCCTGTCGCCCTTGAGACACCATCCTCGATGGACATCGAGGATCTCAGCGACATTCTGCGTGCGCCGCCCTCAGATACGCCTTTATCACTGCACTCGATTTGCAGCAAGAACCTCTCTGCATGATCGAACAGGATACGGACGCCGCAGTCTCTTTGCCTGCACAAAGCGATACTCGCCCAAAAATCTCGGCCATATCCAAAGATCCAACCAATATACGAAGGCATCATTTCAACAGGCAGCCGCACTGCGCGAGAATCGCATCGTGCCCCTTCCCGTTCCGGATGGCATCTCCGAGGCGACCCACAGAGAAATCCGCAGGCTCTCAGCATCGTACGCAGCGCCGATTGGGAGGCATCGGAAAAAGACACCTTCATCGGAACGGCATACAGCCTGCTCAACCTATTTACCACAGCCGTATTCACCATGGAGGAAATGGAAACGGCCATCACCGCTGGCAGGGTCTCCATCACCTCACCGCATACCCGTATCCAGACACTATGGGACATTGCTGACCAGATTGACACCGATCAGAACGTACAGGAAAAGTGTGCGGAGATTGCCGACAAGCTGGAACGTCTATACCAGATGCTGTGCTTGTTCTCACCCAAACGGGAGGAGCTGCGCGCCTGCCTCGAACGCTGCTGCCCCGGCCATCTCCGTACCCACCTTGCCATCATCGTCCCAAAAGCCTACTACGCAGAAATCCTAGCGCACCTCCACCGCAATATCTTTGCCCGCAATTACATCACTTGCGTTACCCGGCAAGATTTGACCCATCTGCCGCATACGAATATGTCATCTCTGTGGGAGAGCTCAAAGACAGAAGATACCAGCCATCCGCCTGTCTGTCTGCGAGAATCTACCCGTCCTCGCCCTCAGAGCGACGTTTCTTCGCCCATCGGCAACGAAACGATGATCAGTATGAGCGCTTGCTGAATGCGCGCATGGGGATCGCGATGGATGATGCTGCAGAGAATGTGTCGATGCTTTTTCCGACGAGGAACTGCATTACTTTACCGAGTCTGTATCCGATCTTGCCGATTTCAAGGTTGCCGCACTTCGCGGTTATACGTCAATTCCCACGAGTGACGGATCGACAGCGGTCACTGAGGCCACGCATATCGGCAGATTCACCACAGGAGAGCAGATCCTATTTTCCCGATACTACACCGCCGTCGTATTCGACCCCATGCATGAAGAAGTCACAGAAAAGGAAGTCAACGCCCTGGCCCCCGGCGATACCCTCGTTTTCACCAAAAGGAACAGCACCACCCAAAACATCGTCGATATGATATATGCGGAGCTCCTGTACGCAGGACGACTGGGAGAAGATGCAGCGAGTACCTTGGCAAAATCGCTCTACTGGAAAACAGTTCTGCGCGCCTATAGGGAACGGAAAGAACTGAGCTGCAGTGCACTCGCCAAGTGCTTCGAGGACTGCGGAACACCGCTGCGGAGGCCTCGATCCGCCAATGGCTGAGTACGGAAGCACATCATCGGGCCGCAAAAAATCTCCTCACTTGAAAGCATCGCCAGCATATCCAAGGATCCCTTTCTCCTAAACGATGTGCATGGGTATTTCGATGCTTGTGCACGCATGCGCTCCACACGGCGCAAAAATTCTCGACCACATCGCTGTCGCCATTCACGCGCAGCTCAGCGGCAGTCCCCTGGTACCTGACCCCACCATCAACATTGTCGCCGATCACGTAGAAAAAGCTCTCGAAACGCTGACCCTGAGGACATCATGCCACTGGATGAAACATTCCATGTAAAGAGCAGTCTCGTCAATCATCCGATCACAGAAGCGGAGGTTTCATTATGACAGATCCTGAGATCAGAGCAGCCATGCTCTGTGCCCGAGAAGAATACATCCAGGCGATCCGCGCCGATATGCTCGGACCGGGCTCGGAGTTCTCTCTGCCGGACGCAGAGCACGAGCTCATTGCATCGCTCCCCGCCGCACGATATTCCCTCGGCATCCTGTTCCCACAAGGCAATCTGCTCCGCCATGACGGGGACGAGACCATCACGGAGGACGAATCCCTGAACGAATCAGCATCGCCTGATCTGAGTGATCCCCTGCTCAGTACGGCTTCGGGGACGTCCGATCGTCCTGCCGGGAACGATACAGAGGATCCCCATACGGCAGAGGAAGAACACGGAGCCCTCGATGAGGAAGTTGGAATGGCAACATACATGCCCCCTCGTCGATGGGACTCACCTTCCTGTGCAGGGTGACTGCGAAACAATATGCGGTAAGGTTTCATTCGGCACATATCGCCGCGCGCGCATAGAGGAGTGTATCCTTCCCTTCCGCCCTTCGCAGCCGGATCACTTTGCCGTACCCGCCGCACTCACAGATCTCATCGACTATGATCCTGTAAAGAACGTCGCCCGCCCTCAAGCGCTCCGTAACCCTGGCAGAACTTCGCCCCATCCGCGCCGAGGATCCCCTGCCGGAGACGGATGCTGCAGCACTGCAGCGGATTTTGTTCCGCTTCTGTGACTACTGCCGCACCGGCTACATCAGAGAGCCGCATGAGCAGTCTTTCCGCCTCCATTTTAGCGGAAAAGCTCACATCGATCAGCGCATCACAGAGGACGATGCACAGGCGCATGTTCGTATGGTGGCCTTACGCCGCAGGATCGACAGCGAGGTTTGGTCCGTCACGATCGCGATGGTAAACGGTCACAGTATGGACAACGCACAGCGGGCATCCGCTGAGCAGTGCATTTTTTTCAGGCACACATGGAGATTGCTGCGTGAGGAGAACCCTTCCGCTTTTGTGGACAGCAATCGCGTGCGGAAATCGACGCCCTCGATGACGAGGGAACGCTCGCTCGCCCTCCTCTATCGGAATAAGAAAACCTATGGAACAGGCCCTCGGCACCCTCTGTGGCATGGGATATCGATGAGCAGGGCCGCGGTACATTAGCGGGAGTGAGTTCCTCCCGGTCGCCGAGGTGCCATCCGTCGACTTTTTCCTTCCGCCGAACGATCAGATTAGCAGCGAAGAGCTCTCGATGAAATATCTCTCCGATCTGGACGACACGCCGCAAGAAGAAAAATTGGCCTCTGACAAAAGATGGTCAGCCTCTATCAGGAGTGGATCGACCGTCTGCAGGTGGAAAGCCCCACACCCTCGACCCACAGCATCAGGAAACAGCGGCAAAAATATCCGTGTCTGTCAGCAGGCCTGCACCCTGCATGTATGAAGGCATCGAAATACTGCGTCGCCTCGCCGGATGCCCTATCATGCATTCCTGTTGGCCAACCGTGCCATGTTTATGCAGCGCATACATATCAAGGCACAAACCGATATGGCAGCAGCCAAGCCTCGACCGCTACCCCCGACGACGAGGAGATCTCTGCATGGCTGCATCAGCTGACTACAAAGAACAGCCGTCCGACGCAGCGATATGGAGACCCTTCCAGATCGCATTCCTGCTCTGCGGACGTGAGCGCCATCGTACACGACCAAAGCCCCGAGCGGGATCTGATCGACCTGATCTGGTTTCCGACCGGCGGCGGAAAGACGGAGGCATATCTTGGACTGACCGCATTTACCATATTCTATCGGCGGCTCGCCCACCCGACAGAGTCGGACGGGACCGCCGTCATGATGCGCTATACATTGCGCCTCCTCGCAGCACAGCAGTTCACACGTGCGGCGACCCTGATCTGTGCCTGCGAACACATTCGAAAGGATGCCTGCAGCGGCGCCCTGTTACCCTCCCTATCCGCTGGGGAAAGAATCCATCACGATCGGACTTTGGATCGGCAGCGCACACACCCCCAACAAGAACAAAGATGCCATCGATCATCTCGAAAAGCTAAACGCCGCAAATGAAAACCTCGATGGCGCAAAAGAACGGGACAACAAATTCCAAGTACTGAAATGCCCCTGGTGCGGAACAAAGATGGTAAAGGATTTGGAAAAGGACGGCCAACGCAGCAGAACCATCGGTGCATGGGGATACCGTATCATCCAAAAAAGCGGAAAGCATTTTCGTCTGTTCTGTCCACATTCCGCCCTGTGACTTTCACCTGGAGCTCCCCATTCAGATCGTCGACGAGGAACTCTATCTGCACCCGCCGACACCGCTCTTTGCCACCGTCGATAAATTCGCCATGCTGCCGTGGGAAGCACAGATCGGCGCATTCTTTGCTGCGGGCACAGCAAGCAGAGCCCCTGAGCTCATCATCCAGGATGAACTGCACCTCATCTCCGGCACCCTGGGAACAATCGTCGGTCTCTTTGAGACAGCGATTGATGCACTCTGCAGTCAAAAGCGATCCCGCCAAAAGATCATTGCCTCCACGGCAACCATCCGTCGGGCAAAAGAACAGTGCGCCGCACTCTATAATCGCGCAGTCGTACAGTTCCCACCGCCCGGTCTCAACGCCGACGACTCATTTTTCGCAAAGGATGCCGTCATCGATCACGCCCATGGGAAATACGGACGCAAGTATGTCGGGATCATGCCCTCCGGCAAGACAAAAGCGATCATTGAAACTGTCTCATGGCAGCACTGCTGCAGCGCCTGTTCGCGATGGATCTCCCGGATGAGGTCAAGGACAGCTCATGGACGCTGACGGCCTATTTCAACAGTCTCAAAGAGCTGGGCAAGGCCTCAACCTTTGCAAATGACGATGTGAAGGACTTCATCAGGCGCACTGCCTACCGCACGTTTACGTGGGCTCGCCTGATGGGCATCCCTGACGAGCTCACAAGCCGCGTATCGACCACAGAGCTCAACGAGACGCTGAACAAGCTCGAAAAGACGGCATATTCGAAAGAGAATATCGCGGCAAAAAAATACGCCTCCAACGTACTCCTCGCGACGAATATGATCTCTGTCGGCATCGACGTCGCACGTCTCAACGTCATGATGCTGCTCGGCCAGCCGAAGCTGACGAGCGAGTACATTCAGGCATCAAGCCGCGTGGGGCGCTCCCTATCCCGGGGTCGTATTCGTGCAGTATGACGCCACAAAGAGCCGTGACCGCTCGCACTACGAGCACTTTCCCGCCTATCATGCATCGTTCTATCGCTTCGTCGAGCCGACGGGAGCCACGCTGTTCTCACGCCCCGCACGCGCCCGTGCGCTGCACTCCGTTATCACGGCAATGCTGCGTCATCAGATCGGCCTGTGGAGTGATAACACAGCCATCCAGTTCAGCCGCAGCGACTATGCTGACGAGATCCGCGCATGTGAGGACTTCATCACCGACCGCGTCGCGTCGATCAACGCCCTGCTCCACGATCATGCGGCAGAGGATACAGATGAACTGCGCGAGGAAATCGAGTATTTCCTGCGACGCTGGGAAGAAGCAGTCCACGCCTGCAAGCAGGATGATCCGCCGAGTGCCCTCTATTTTGGACAAAAATTCATGGTCAAGTCGCCTACGGATGGCGAGCGGCGCCTCCTGAAGGCATATGGCGCACGGGGAACGGATCAGGCGTTTGAGACACTGACCTCCATGCGTCATGTCGATACACCGGTCCGCGGAAATGTCATCGTATGGGAGGGAGACAACACCCATGTCTCAAGCAGAAATGCCGCATATCTTTGCCTCAGCAGACCCACCTGTCCGCACAGCGCAGGCAGTCCTGCAATACGGCGCAGGCGCGATGGTGGACTTCCCGGATCAGACGCTGGTCACCGCTGCACCGGAGCTCTGGAGCAAAACGCAACGCATCTATGACGAGCGCCTTGCCAAAGCACTCCATGTCAGCTATTTTGCCCGCCCTGACGGAGATCGCCTATACGCGTTTCCCGGAATGGTATTTTCGTCCGAGCGCCGACACTTCCAGCCGTCTCCAACAGTGGATCGCACAGTATCGGAAGTCTGCCTCCCCAAACAGCGGGAGAAAGATCCCTATATGGTGCGTCGTCCACGATGCCCGATATGCCGACAGGATTCTGCTCTGCACGCGTATCGTAACCATCTGCCCGTCCGGGCATCTGAGTGACTTTCCCTGGGTCAAATGGGTACATGCCATAGCGAAGCGCCCCATCTGCGGTAATCCGAACCCTCAGCTAAAGACGGGGTCATCTGGCAGCGAGGGACTCGACGGCATCCAGATCACCTGCTCGTGCGGCGCACAGGCGACACTCAGGGCGCCATGGACGACGGTCGTTTTCAGGCACTCGAACAGAGCAGCACGTGCCTGTTCCGCTGTGACGGGACACATCCTTTTCGCCATGAGTCGGAGTCATGCAGCTGCTACCCGCGTGCTGTCCAGCGGGGCTCCTCCTCCGTCTACTTCCCTGCTCGTCTATCGCCTCTCGTCATCCCGCCCTTTGCTGACCGTCCCAACAAGGAGATCGAGGGGAGCCACGAATTCGAGGTCTGCGTCGGGAGCATCGACAACGAGGAACCCGAAGATCGCCCGGATTTTATCAAAAAGAGACTCTCAAAATGGGCAGAAAAATCGCGCTGGAAATCAGCGCAGATGCAAAGGATGTCGCACAGATCCTAGAGCGGAAGTGGAATCCCTGCGGAGGACAGCCGCGACCTTAACGACACCTATCGCCGTGAGGAGTTCGCAGCACTCTCCGGGGCGATGAGCGCACCTCCAACCGACCACGTCGGTGACTTCTCCCGTGAGGAAACGGACATCACCGCCGATCATATCCCACACATCAAGGCAGTCTCTCTGATCGACAAAATCCGCGTGGTCAATGCACTCCCTCGGATTCTCCCGCATGCAGCCCGTATCCTCCCCCACCGACGCAGGCTTTGTCTCCATCAAAAAACCGAATACCAACTGGTATCCGGCCTATGAAGTACGCGGCGAAGGAATTTTTATCGAGTTCGATGCCGATGAGATCCGCCGCTGGCTGCAGGAATACGAGGAGCCGCTCTTCCAACGTACAAAAAAATACTCCACGCGAAAGCGGAGAATTCTTCCTCGGCTCCCTCTCTGGCGCAGAGTATACATCCCGCTTTCATCATGCTGCACACCTTGTCCCACCCACTCATCACCCAGCTCAGCTTCGAGTGCGGATACAGCGTGGCATCCCTCAGTGAGCGCATCTATTTCTCGGATGCAGAGAATGACGCCATGTACGGGATATTCATCTATACGGCGAGCGGCGACGCCGAGGGAACACTGGGCGGACCTCGTACGCCAGGGGCGCGCTCGACACATTCTCGCAGCTCCTGCGCAGAGCGGTCACCCATGCCAAGATCTGCTCCAACGACCCCTGTCTGGCATGATGAGCCACGGACAGGGACGGACCCTTAACCTCGCTGCCTGCCACGCCTGCGCTCTCCTGCCGGAAAACCTGCTGTGAGCGTGGAAACATGCTGCTGGATCGCGGCATGATCGTCGGCACCCAGTGAGCACCCGGAAATCGGTTTCGGAAGGATCTGCGCTGACCTGCCACTGTCCCGTATCTACAGGATCGGGAACACGGCAGCATACCGCCGCAGATACTGCTGCTCCCTTTAGTGCACCTCGATCTGGCACGCCCGCATCGCGTTGAGCGCGGTCGTATGACTTCGGGCGTGACGCCCGCGCAGCAGGCGGCATCGACACTCGATGCGCTTTTCGGGGGTAGAACGCCTTCACGAGGAGGGCGTTCGAGATGACGCAGATATCCGTGCAGAGCCCGACGAACTCGATCGCGTCGTAGTCCGCGAGAGCGGCGGGGAGTGCCGTCGCGCCGAACGTGGGCTTTTTCGATCACGGCGGCCGCCGCATCGGCAAAGGGGCGGAGCGCCTCCACGATCGCCCAGCCCGCCGTACCGCGAATGCAGTGCGGACGGGCAGATGCTCCTCCTGCGTCGTGAGATAGTCCGCGCCGTGCGTATCCATGGTAAAGACGAGTGCCGTCCCGCCGCACGCGCCGCCGTCAGCTTTCTCCACCATGCGCGGCAGCATTGCCTGCGCTCCGCCGTGCCGAGTGCGCTGTCCACGAAGTCGTTCTGCATATCCACAACAACGATTGCCTCTTCATTGTATGCCCTCCATTTGGTCGATGCTCAAAAATACTCACTGCGTCACTACCGCGGCTTGTTCAGTCCTCCTGCTCCGCCCCATAGATTCTCATAGGCCAAGAAGTTTCAGCAGATCATCCCAGTTGTCGGGATAGGCATTGCTTCCCGTAGATCCCTAATGGCTGGATATGCTTACAGCACACCCTCAGACTCCACTGTGTCCCATCCTGTATGGATGGATTGATATACTCTCCTGCCCAACATTCTGTAGTGCAATGCTTTAAAATCCTCGGCCGTAATAGGCAGAATTCTTTCCCCACCCCTTTTTCGATCAGCACGGTCTCATTGCTGCGGAATGAAACATGATATTCGTGCCAGCCCCAATACCCACCAATATCAAAATACACATCCGTCAATTCTTTTGGCATGCTCTGCCAGTCGATTTCCTTTGAGACGCTTAAGGCAGCGCAGAATTGTTCCATTTTTGATCCTGTCGCGCACTGCGCCCTCGCAGAATCGCTCACCACGGATGATCCCCATAATAAGCGCAAGAACCCCCTGCGCGTCCATATTACTCACATTGGCATTGGAGATCGACCGTTCCTCCCATTTGAGGCCGTGTTTGTGCAGAATATCTGCATAGTGCGTCAGTTCATATCTCGGATGCCCCTCTGAGAACGCATAAAAATCATCCATAAAGGACACGACCAGTTCATCGTAGTGCATGAACGGAAAAACTTTTGGATGTTCAGGCGAGCCATCATTTTCCTGATCAAAGACCCATTCACCGACGTATTCCATCTCCGTGAACCGTCCAATGTACTTCGTCAATACGCGAAATTCCTCCTGCCCCATCCCATAGCGCGCCTCCCATTCATCATAAATGGGACGGAGGCGGTCGTCGAGATAGAGAGGGCCTCGTGCGGATCGCGTCGGGGATGCCATAGTACGCCTCAGCGATCGCGCCCGTGATCGCAGCAATGGTGTCACTGTCACCGCCGAGCGAGATCGCCGTGCGGATGGCATCCTCAAAGGAGCACGACTCGAGGAAGCACTCAATCGCCTGCGGCACGGTATGCTGGCAGGTCTCGTTAAAAAATATAGTCCTCCCGAATCCCGTCAATGGTAAAGTCGAGCGCGTAGTAGTGCTCCACGATATGGGCGGCGATCTCCTGCTGCGTGCATCCCGTCCGCGCTATATAGACGGCGACAGCAGTCGCCTCTGCCCTTTGACCCCTCCGGGTGGTTGTGCGTGACCTCCGTCACCGCCTTGGCGAGGGCGATGGCTCTCCATACTGCGCGCGGCAAATCCCGCGGGACTGACGCGCATCGCCGCACCATTGCCGAAGCTGTCGTAGGGCGCAGGGTTATCGGTGATGAACATCCACCAGTAGAAGCGCCCGCCATAGCCGCAGTCAGGATAGTGCCGCCCGATGCTCCGCATCCAGTGCACCGCATTCGCGCGCAGACGCGCATAAAACGCCTCCTCCGCCTCTGCCGCATCCGAGAGCCCTGCGGCATCCGCCGCAGGTGCGTCCGCTGCCTCCCTCTGCGTCTCCATGATCGCCTTCGCCACGGACAGCGTCATAATGCTGTCATCCGTCGCAAAACAGCCCTCCGCAAAAAGCGCAAAGTCCTTGCTGCGGTGATTGTCGAACTCAAACCGCGAGCCGACAATATCGCCAATGACTGCCCCCAGCATCGTATGGCCTCCTTTAAGGAATCACACAGGTTATTTTTCTTTTCCTTTTCTCACAGGAGCAATCTCGTTGTGCCATCTCCTGTGTGTGATGCTCGGCAGGAAGGCACAGCCCCTGCTGAGAAAGCGTTCAGCACAGCGCTCTTACCGTACGAACAAAGCCGGCACAATCACCACACCGCCCCTGCCGTGTGCACCTCCCTATACTCCATCACGCTCTCTTCTTATTCTGTGCGTATTTTACTTCATTGCTTCAAATTATAACACAGGTAAAATACGCGCGCCATTATCACAATTTTACAGCTTTATACAGATCGCGGAAAATCCGCAAAAAAGGGCGTTTCCCCCCTTGCATTTTTACTTTTCTCACAATGTGGATACTGTCACACAAGGAAAACACAGATAGGGAGGGATGTATTATGACGATGCTGCCGCGCCAGTACATGATGCTGTTTGGGATCACGATTACGGCGTTTATCTTCAACACGTCGGAGTTCATGCCGATCGCACTGCTCATCGATATCTCGGAGTCGTTCTCCATGACGGAGGCGGCGACGGGGCAGATGATCACGATCTACGCGTGGGTGGTGGCGCTGCTGTCGCTGCCGCTGATGCTGCTGACCTGCCGCATGGAGCTGAAGAAGCTGCTGCTCCTGATGGTGGCGCTCGGCATCGGGCAGATGATCTCGGGGATCGCGACGAGCTATGAGATGCTGCTCGGGGCGCGTATTGTCGTCGCCTGCGCGCACTCGATTTTCTGGTCGATCGCCGCGCCGCTCGCAACGCGTCTCGTGACGCGCGAGCATCAGCCGACGGCACTCGGTATGATCGTGACGGGCAGCTCGGTCGCGACGATTGTCGGGCCCCGCTCGGCCGCGTGATCGGGCTCGCCGCAGGGTGGCGCATGACGTTCCTCCCGCTCGCCGTGGTCGCCGCCGCCGCGTTCGTCTATCTCGCGATTCTCCTGCCGCAGCGCACGCCGGGGGCGGGGGTCAGTGTCCGCGAGCTGCCGTCGCTCGTGCGTCAGCCTGCGCTTGCGCATCTACGTCATGACGGCGCTCTTTGCGACGGCGTATTTCACGATGTACAGCTACATCGAGCCGTTCCTGCACACGGTCGCGCTCGTTCTCGCCCGATCTCATTACGGCGGCACCATGTTGCTCGGGGTGAGCGGCATCATCGCGAGCCTCGTGTTCTCGCGCATGTACGGCAGGTGCCGTTTCTCCCTCGCTGCGCTGGTGTCTGGTCGGGGTTGCCGCCATGCTCTTCTCTGGCAGGCAGCATCCATCTCCGTCGGCACGATGATCGTACTCACGATGGTGCTCGGCGTCTCGCAACGCTCTACAATACGATGTTCCAGGCGGAGGTGCTCGCTACGGTTCCGCGCGACGCATCGACGGTCGCGACGGCGATCTACTCGGGGATCTTCAACCCGGCATCGGCAGCGGAACGTACATCGGCGGGCTGGCAGCGGGGCTGACCACATCGCCCACTATCGGCTACATCGGCGCGGCGATTGCCGGTGTCGCCGCCCTGCTCTGCCGCCATGTCTACGTGAGAGATGTGCAGGGAAGATAACCTCATACACACAAAGTCCCGCCGCATTTGGAGAAACCGAATGCGGCGGGACTTTTTTTGAGGGGAGCAAAGAAAGAGCTTCTTTGCACACGCTATTTTTGCCTCCTCGATCGGACGAAGCTGGAGCGAGGAGAGCGTTCCTTCGTCTCCGCAACGAAGTAGATGTGCCGCACCTTCCTCGCGAAACACAATCGCCCAGTCCGGCGCATAACTTCCGAGCGGCGTTGGGATGGCGAACCCGCGCGGCAGCTTCGCATAGATCAGCACCTCGTCCCCGCCGTCAAGATCCTGGGCAAATTTCCTCTCCACATTGCCGTCCGTGAACACATAGTTCTGAATCGCCTTCTCCGCCTCGTATGCCTCGGTGTAGGGCGCTTCTCCGTTGCAAAGATGCTCGCATCGTAGCTGCCCGCCGTCGTATGATACGCGATATGATCGACGATGCGCGTCGCCTTCTGCTCGAGGATGAGCCGCGTCACCGTGCGGATAAACCTCGGGATTATAGCGGTAGCCCGCGAACACCTCAGCCTTAATCCCCTGCAGGATCTCCGCCGTCGTCCGCCGCGTGAGCGTCGTCCCCTGCCGCGATACGCCCGATGAGATCATACGTCACTCGTTGACTCTTGGGCACGTTTCAGCGTACGCGTCCGACTCCTGCCATAGCTAAAACTCGTACCGTCCGCCACCATCGCCGCATCCAGATCCGTCTGCTGCCCGCCATAGGTAATCGTATACTGGAGACGGCTGACACGCAGCTCGACATTGATATGGTCGATCGCCGCCCGCACCAGCTCGCGCGAGTCAAAGGAAACCGTATAGGCGTACTTGTGGTTAATCCTCTCCAGAGTTCCTGAAACTCTTTCTGATAAAATCGCTCGTTCAGCTTATTCTCCGGTGTCTTCGTCGCCCCCGCATCCGAAATCATCGTGCGCAGCACACTCTCGTCATAGATTGCCTGTACGAGGCGATGGACCCCCTCCGTCATGGGCATGAGAGCCTCAGGCAGAGGATCGAGCGTCCCCGCTGCAAGTGCCGTGCGATAGTCCTCCGTCACATGGTCATCATCGTCGATGTAGTCATGACGCAGGAGGTATTTATAGATGGCACGCGCCTGCGTTTTATCGAGCTGCACCGCCGTACCGTCCGCCGACCGCACCGTCTTCCCCTTGAAATACGCCTCCGTTGCCGCCTTCGGACGCTCGTACAGCTCCGCCTCCATCTGCTTTTGCAGATCGCCGACAAACCCGGCATAACTCTCGCTCGCGATCACCGTCAGCACATTCACCTCGTGCACCGCATCGCCCAGCACCGTCCGATCCATCCGCTGCCCCTGACTGATCGACCGCGAGGCGCAGCCCCTGCCCACCTCCTGCCGCTTTGCCGTCACACTCGCCGCGTGCTTCAGCGTACAGATCTGGAACACATTCGGATTGTCCCAGCCCTCGCGCAGCGCCGAGTGGGAGAAAAATCACGCGCGTCGGCTCATCAAACGAAAGCAGCCGCTCCTCATCCTTCAGGATCAGATCATACGCCGAAATATCATCCGACAGATCCGAGCCGCGCCTCAGACTGCTGTCCACCGCACGCCCCGTCTTCTTATCAATACTGAAATACCCTGCGTGCACCTTCTCCGCGGGCACATCGTCCAGATACTTCATATACGCAGGGTCAAAGAGATCGCGCCGCTCATTCATCACCGCGCGGTACTCTCCTCGAAGATCCGCCCGTACTCCCGGAGCACGGCATTCCCTGTCCGCATCATACTGACGGTACTTCGCCACCTCATCGATGAAAAACAGCGAAAGCGTCTTTGATTCCGCGCGCGAAAAAGCCGCTGCTCCTTCTCAAAATGCGAAACAATCGTCTCACGGATCTGCACTCGCCGGAGATCCGCCTCCGATACATCCCCCTGTACATCCCCTCGTATGGAGCGTTGTTCCGTTCAGGAAAAGCACCGTCCCCGCAGCGGCATCTAACAAAACGCTATCTTTTGATACAATGTGCTTTTTCTCGAATATGTGTCTCGACACCTGTAAAAAGGCTTGATTTCAGGGCTTTTGCGGCTTTCAGAGGGCATAAACCGGCCTGGAATCTGCTCCGATATGCTGTGTTGTAGCTGTGTCTCATTCCGGCTGCGCCTCCTTCTCCGAACCCCCTAAAGGGCAATCCTAAAAAGTATGGGTATCCTTAAATTGTGTAAGAAACCTTAAAAGGTTTAATTTCGTGCCTATTCAGACCTCATATACAAATATGAGTCCCTCGTCCGGATACTCATACGGGAAGGGAAGCTCGCCTTTGAATTCTCCGATAGCCTCGCTTTTTCAAAGAAGCTGTGGCAGTTCGTGGCAACAGATGGTGTGTCGAATACAAATGTCCGCAGTCCCTGTTCCTTTGCGAACTCCTGAAGCGTCGCATAGAGCTTTCCTGAGAATCCCCTGTTTCCGGTAATCTGCCCTGACAAAGCCCTTTTTCAATACTGCATTTCCATTGCCTTTATTCATCAATGCTAAGGTGCCAATGACCGTATCATCCTCAACAGCCAGCCAAAACTCACCACCATCCTTTTTCATAACATATCGGGATGTCCAACAGGTCAGGCTGCTCCTCAAGTGAGAGATTGATCTTTGCTTCGTTATTCTGGATGTCCAGAATCAGGTCGATGATCTGTTGTTTATATTTTTCTTGGTATGTGATTATTTGTATTTCAAGATACCAACCTTCTTATATTTGCAGCTCTGACACAGCGAACAGAACTGCTCTTCCCGCTGATCTTAATACGTCCGGTTCCTGTCAGCTCGCAGTACAATGTGCCTCCGCGGTTTGACGCTTGATACGCCACAATATCTTTCTTACCGAGCATATGCGACCAGTAATCTGCCACTTGACAATGTGCCGAGCCGCATACCGGATCTTCTGCAATGCCGCACTTCGGTGCAAAACTTCTGGTTACACAGTCCGTTTCTCTGCCTCTGGCTGTGGCGTTATGTAGCTTCCGGGAAGCTGCTCGATCAAGGTCTGATCCGGCTGCATCTCGCGCACCGTTTCTTCCTTATCAAATACACAGATCAAGTCCATAGCCAGCAGCGCTTTTGACGGACGTGCTCCGAAAGCCTGCTCCATTTCATCGGTCACTGGGATCTCTGCAGGTCATAAGTCGGAAAGTCCATCTCATAAAGATCTCCTTTTTAGCGACCGTAAGCTTTCCGCTCATCGTATTGAACTCGACTGTATCAGAGTCCTTGTCGTAATAATTCAGAATGACAAAGGCCGTAGCCAGTGTCGCATGGCCGCAGAGATTGATCTCATCCTTGGGAGTAAAACCAGCGCAGATGATATCCTTCCGGCTCCTTTACCACGAAGGCGGTCTCCGAGAGATTATTTTCCAATGTTATTTTTTCATCAGCTGGTCATCCGGCCACGTGTCAAGCACGCAGACTGCTGCCGGATTTCCGCTGAACACCTTTATCTGTAAAGGCGTTCACCATACTGCTTCATCTTTTTCATCCTTTATATACGGCACAATCACATCGTAGAACTCTTTTGTCCAGTCAGCATGGAAGTTTGCCATCTGAAAGCCAATCTGTCTCATTCTCGATGCTGACATTATTCAGCTGAATGAACACCTTGACGACTTAATGTCATCGCCACGGTTCCACTGAAGCGTCGTACCCAGTGCCGATTCGATTTCTGCTTTATGCGTGTACAGGCTGTCAGCGCGTTCTTGTTTTCCCGCTTATTACCCTCTGCCAAATACGACCTCTGCCCGCGCTGCATCATAGTTTGCTACGCAGCACAGATAAAACCGCCGATCTCAAAGAAGCCATTGATCCAGTTATCCCTTGACGGACCTCACATTGGAGAAGGAACCATCCTCACCGTGCGCCTTCTGGATAATCGGAAGCGCGTAAGTCCAGTATTTCTCCGGAGCTCATGACGGCTACCCGGCTCATCAGCATTGGCTTCATTCTCATCACGCAGGTAGAATACCAAGTCTGCCGGATCTTCATCATAGAGCTTGAACAGGCGACCAGAACAGAAAAGTTTGCTCTGCGTGCTGGTGTTAGTCCACATAGATGCCATCGCCAATTTCCAGTGATTTTGTAAACGCGTCCGGATTCGTGTTGAAGTGAGCGCAATATTCTCTCCTCCGACATTGCCAACTTTGTGATGATAGCCTTGTCCTCAGCATAGAGAATCTGGATAACCTTCGAACATCTCCACCCAGCTCGTTACTGGCTGCTCGGTGTTCTAAAGGTAAACTTGGCAATCAGACGTCCCTGTCAGCTCGCCCTCATCCCTCAAGCGTATAAGTATCAAGCTGCTTTTCTTCCGGTTTATATTCTGTGACCGGAAAGCCGCCCAGATGGTCAGAGCTCTGCTCCATGAGATATTCGCTGCGCTCCTCCAGTTCTGCAAGCGTCCACTTATCCTTCTTAGCGATCCAAGTATTCATGCGGATACCGCCATCATCGAAGCCGTTCTGCATGGTTTTCTTTTCAGTGAAAGAGCTATTGCTGTACTTCGAGTTACAGGGCAGTCAGCGTAAGGTTTGCCATGCGATGAAGCCACAGCTCATGTATTCTGCTCATAATCATCGCCCAGTTCCTTTTGCCATACCGGCGTCAGGTGCTGCGGCATGATATGCTCAATCGAATAAGTGCCATCATCGCAGTGACGATATACATCCTTATCCTCCGAAGTACCAAAAATTTCGAAGCGCTCAAGAATATAAATCTTGTTCTTGCTGTTCATAAGATAAACAGGCTGCTCTGCAAAAAGCCGCTTTGAATTCCTCATCATCCGGGAAGCGAGCACGTTCCTTCTTCGATAGAAGGGCATATTTGAGCTTCTCGACATAGTTATCCTCGGTGCCGTCGTACCGGACGATCTCCGTGCAGCATAAGAAAAAAATTTTATTCAGAGCATTTGTCGGCAGGTCGCACATTGTCCTGCGGAACAGATAATCTTCTGTCGTCAAGAAAATCTCTGTCACCCGTGCCAGCGTCAGCTTTATTTTCGTTATACAGGCGCAACACCCGCGAAGTATGGCCTTTGTTACAGTCGTCTCCAGACGGTTCAAGTGGTCGATGCAGGCATCCAGTGCTGCACTGCCGGAATTGCCATCAAGAAGAATCTGGTAGTGCTTCGCATAGGCCAACATCTCAGCGAGCAAAGGCTCGGTGTCGATCTTGCTGAGCTTCTACGAAGTCCTTAAAATTGATATAGATTTTCTTCTGCTGCGGGATGGCTTGCTGCTTTTTACGCTCAGGTAGTCCCGGACAAAGGCGCTCACATCATACTTTGTGCAGACCTCGATCTTGTTCCAGTATTTCTCGTAATATTCCTCCTGCTCCTTGAAGGCAATCCCATCAGGATAAAGTTCTCTGATCTTGTCGCCTTCACTGAGGTCAAGACCGGTTGAGTTCAGGCTCTCAAAAATGAGCTGCGGATTGTCATCTTTATCCAATCGAATGTTGATGATCTCCAGACAACAGATCGCATCATAAAGCTGGTCGATGGTTATTTCCTGCTTCTGAATCCGGTCATAGAAATAATCGTAGTTCACGGTCAGATTGGACTCACGGATGTGCTCCGTCGGATCAGAGAACAGCTTCCCGAAAGCCTTCTGGTCATTCTTGACCGGCTTGAGCTTGATGCGGGTATCCTCCGGTTTCCACTTATCAACGAGGTATTCCTCAAAAATCCTCTGCTTCAGATTGGCGGTCTCAGGCACGATGATGCCCTTTATCAATCAGGTTATACATGGCAAGGAACAGCAGCGATACTGTCGTAAGGCGCTGCTGGCCGTCGATGATCAGGAACCTCATTGTGGCCGTCCGATTATATACAGAAACAAGGCTCCCGGAAGAAGTGACTCTTTCGATGCCCTTTGACGATCTTTTACAAGATCATCATACAGCTGCTTACAGTTCTCGGTCTTCCAGTCATAATTTCTCTGGTACACCGGAATGACAAATCGCTTATCGGAGCCTTCCATGTATTTAACGAATTTTGCATTCTGAACCTTTCATGTATCGTTAGTCCTCCTTCTTAGCTCCGTGTGGCGCTGGTTCTTCAGCCACCATTGAAACCGGAGGTTCATAATCGAATGAATAGATTTTTCTTCATCAGCATTCGGTGTCGTCGGCTTCGGTATGTTGCATTGAAAATCAAATCCAGCAGCCAGTCTCTGAAGGACTGATTGCGACGGCCCGTATCACCCTGATAGGCGGTATAGAGTTCCATGCCACTGGACATGTTGCGAGAATCGCCTTCCCATGTGGCGCGTTCGTCTCATCGCGGGCATCTCTGGATATCTGAGAATTGCATCGCATTTTGATAGCGCTCGTCCTTCTTAACCTCCTCGGCAATCTCCTGAATCTGCTTCTTGATTTTGTCCTCATCCGTCCAGTCACAATTTCCCCAGACATCATGGAACGATTCAAGAATATGCGTAAGCGTATCCATTTCAGGAACCGGTATACCGATGTCTGTCTGAACTGGCACAGGCTTTTACCTCTGCATCCTCGTTAGCCAGTGAGATCGACATGGTCTGCTGGGCAACAACTCGATAACTATCAAGGTCAACGCTTTCAATGATTTTCTTATAATCATCATTCTCATCGCCTACCTTCGGGAGCTTCGGCACAAGAAGCGTCAGGAAAATAGACAGCTTTTTCCGAGTCCGGAGAGCCATACGGCAGAATGGACGACAGGAAATTATAAGTACGCACAAACCCCCTTAGCACTCTTTTTGAACTCCACCTTGTCGTCATATTCCAGAGCCTTAAACAGCTCAACGCATCTGTCGATGATTGGATCAAGCTGCTCCCGGTCGGCATTATTCAAGTAGAGCTCTACAAACGTGTTCACATCATCATCGGTATAAACCTGCATAGGCTCCATGTTGTCAATCAGGTCATTTAGCTTGTTAGCATCCGTCTCACCGGAAAGCACCGTGGTCTTATAGTATCGCTCGAAGGACTCTGGATATCTGCCGGATTATTGATGAAATCCAACACGAATGTATCCGTCTTATACGGAGCGCAGCGATTCAATCGAGACAGCGTCTGCACTGCCTTGATGTCAAACAGCTTCTTGTCTACGTACATCGTCTGCAGAAGCGGCTCATCATAGCCGGTCTGGAATTTGTCTGCCACAACCAGAATACGATACGGGCTCCTTTGCGGAACTCCTTCTCAATCTTTGCGCTCGGAAATCTGTTGATCTTTGCCTCGGTGTAAGTTTCACCGTTATAGCGAGCTTCACCGGAGAAAGCGATCATCGGCTTATACTGGCTCTTGCGCTCCTCCAGTTCCTTCTTGATGGCAAAGTAATATTCAATCGCCCTCTGGATTTGATGAGTGACAACCATTGCACGAGCTTTGCCCTTGATCTTCATCCGGACGTTGTTGTAGAAATGCTCTACAATGATACCAGCCTTTTCCTCTATGGCGTGAGGATCACTTTCCACATAAGATCGCAGGATTTTTATTCGCTCTCTTCTTATCAAAGAGCGGATCATCACTTACAGTTTTTATCAGGTGATAGTAGCTCTGATACGGTGTGTAATATTTCAGGACATCAAGAATAAACTTCTCCTCGATTGCCTGCTTCATCGTATACACATCATGAGGCTTAGCCTTTTTGGTTCCGTCCTCATTTAAGACAGGATTACCATTTTCATCGGTTATGATTTCGCCGAACATTTCAAGCGTTTTATTCTTAGGTGTGGCAGTAAAAGCAAAATAGCTCGCATTCTTGGCCATTTTCTTACCTTCGATGATAGAATTGATCTTATCTTCAAATTCATCGTCATCCGAATAAACATTGCCAGAAATGACTATATTCATCTTTGCGGCAAGGCTACCATTCTGGCTCGAATGTGCCTCGTCGATGATGATTGCGAAGGTACGGTTCTTGTATGTCGTAGATATGTCGTTCAGAATGAACTGGAACTTATGGACGATGGTAATGATGATCTTCTTGCCCTCGTCCAGCAGGGTATGCAAATCAGACGCAGACTTTGCCCATCCCACAGTAGAGGACACCTGCGTGAATTGCTTTATTGTATTCTTGATCTGCTTATCGAGGTTGATACGGTCGGTAACCACAATAACAGTATCAAAGATATTCTTGCCGCCGTTTTGAAGCGTAACGAGTTGATGGGCGAGCCGCCATGGAGTTAGACTCTTCTGCTACCCGCGCTATGCTGAATAAGGTAACGCTGCCCAGCACCGTCCTTCTTGGCGCGGCCGAGGAGCATCGTCACCGCCTTCAGCTGGTGGTACCTTGGGAATATCTGTTTGTAGGAGGTCTTTTCCGGCATCCTCGTCCTTATCCGCAATAATCTGAACATAGTTCTCCAGAATCTTAGAGAACTCTCTTCATCAGATGTCCTTCCAAAGGTAATCCGTCTTGATCCCATCTCGGATTCGGGAGGATTGCCTGCACTCGTCCTCGAAGCCCTTGTTGAAGGGCATAAAAATATGAATCGTCCTTTCTGAAGCTCCGTACACATCATGATTTCGTTATCATCAACAGCAAAATGCACGATGCAGCGCTTAAAGCTGAACAGCTTCTCCGCAGGGGTCTCTATCTGTTTTATACTGTTTTACCGCATCAGCGGTAGTCTCTGCAGTGTGAACTGATTCTTCAGCTCCATAGTAATGACCGGGAGACCGTTCAGGAAAAATGCAGAGGTCAAGTGCAAGTATGACCATATTCCTTGAATACTGCAGCTGACGAGTCATCACTAAAATATTCTCGTCATACAGCTCCTGCGCCCGCTGGTTTCCTTTGCTGGAAGTACCTGATAGAACCCAGCGTCTTATTTTTATATTTGAAACCTTTTTCTGAGTATCTCAATAACACCTTGGTCGGACAGCTCTGACCAAGTCTCTCCAGAAACTTTTTCTTTCTGCCGGTGTATCGAGTATACGCAGCTCCGCTAAATCTCGTGGCTGTGTGCTTTTGCAAAATAGCGAAACAAACGCTCCTCATCAATCGCATACTCCTGATTGTAGTCAGCGTTCGTCCCTTGCTCATAACCGTTTTTCGTTAACAAGCTCAGTTAACGATGAGAGTCTCGAAGCCATTCTCCTTAGTGTTACTTTGGCATTATTCATCGACCTCCTCGTCTCACAGTCTCAACTTCTTCTGAGTCATCGTCTTCCGATATATCGTCATTAATATCGGAAATTTCGGTTTCATATTCAGGTATCTCAATATCTCGCACGTCAACTTTTTCCTGTTACGACATCAGAAATCGTCCTACCCGTAGTTCCTGAATATAGGCAATTTCATCGTTCAGGTTATCTATCAGCTTTTTCTATCTTTTTCCTGCTCAGAATAGCAGTAATCAACAATGGCCTGCTGTTCGTCCAGCGGAGGAAGTGAATTGTCATCCTTCGAATATCTGCATATCCTATACTCTGACTTTGAACGCTCCTCCCATTCCATAGAACACCTTACTCACATCATAGGCATGGAGCATCAGATATAAATACTCAGGCAAAATGTTGTCACGCGGTTTCAAGCATGTATAAGCTGAAGTTATTATTCCTGTTTCTGTGGCAAGCCCCACACGCAAACTCTCAGTGATCATTCTGCAGATCTGTAAGTCTTTAAAATAACGTTGCCATCATTTACGATCTGATAGGTGTCAAATGAAGCAGGGAGTAATCCTCCCTTTGTGTTGATATCCTTGCGTTTAATTTTTCCGTAACTTAACGACAGTAAATTCTGGTGATGAACAGTTTTATTGGGAATTTTCTGTTCTGATGCAATCTGGAAACAGCATAAGCTCTTCCCAATGCGCAGGAATCTCCTTAACAAAACTTATCGTGCTCGATTTTTCTCACGTCTTCATCAAGCCCAGATGTTATTGCTTTAACAATTATCGAGTGCTTAAGCTCGTTAAGATAATCAATCTCATTTCGAGTCTCCCTGATGAATCGGTGCATTTCGCCTATTTTCCAATTAAGAAAATCCACTATTTTATCTTGTTCGTCTTTAGGCGGCACAGCTAAAATGACCGCTTTCATATAAGGCGCATAAATTTGACGCTGTATCGATCCCACGCCTTGAGGTAAGCACAAACTGATTCTACCACGGCGCTATCTCTTACGAGGTAGTTCATAAATTCCGGATTGAGCACCCTTGATTTCTGCGGCTCCCAAAATGTAATAGGCAGGGCTTATAATACCTCTATATTTGGAGACACCGACAGAGCTGCGCTAAGCTCTGTTGATTGTTCAGCACAAAATCATCCGGCTCAACAAGCTGGTATTTTTGATGTATCATCACTGGCTTATGAACTTGCTTTCCTGTTGAATCAGAATATCGTATTACTCCTCTATTAAGATAAACAGATAAAAGCTCCTCACCATCATTATTTTTGAACAGACTTCAAAGTCTGTACCATTGCATCAGTTTCTTTCTTCCCAATGTGCTGGGATTATCCTTTCAAAGGGAGACAAAGATTTTTATAATCTGTATATTGTTTGATCATCATCTCACCTCTTGTATGATTGAAGCCAACAGCCCGTCAGTGCTTATCTACACTCTTTTATATCAGCACTAATCTGAGAAGGCTCACGTACTCTCAGCTGGCTTATAAAAATATTTTGTAAAAAGTCAACTCATACCCAAGCACTGCAGAGTCAATATCAATCCAAGCATCTGGGACGTAAGGCACAATTTCATTCTCAAAGAAAGCTCGTCATTCCTCCTTCATATAAGAGCGGAACCCTAGCTCGCTATCTTTTTAATTTCTTATCCTGTTCAAGATTTCCTTTAGCATCCTTGACGGAACAGCATTTTCATCAATTTCCGTAAAACAATCCTTTTAACGCTTTTTACGCTTCGCTGTAATCTTTATACCTTTAGAAGATGCAGCATCAAGAATCCATTCCATGAAAGCGTTAAAATCGTAGCTGTATCTGATTTACACTCAGCACGATAGTCTCGTGACAAGCGAAATCAGATCTTCATCTTTTATTTCCGTCCTTGTCTTCTCAATCTGGTCATGCGATAAGTTCATCTTTTAACCTCACTGGTCTCCTGAGGATGTCAACTGAATAATATCCAAATTCTTCATTCTAAAGACCTTGCTATAATTAGGATCAGCCTTGTCGTACTTTGAGATAGTAGTCAATTATCTGCCTGAATATCTGGTGATTTCACAATTTTTCTCACCGATATTTTTTTCCTTAACGTGGACTCTTAATGAAGTAGCATCTATCAATTGAACAAAGCCCTCCTATTAGAGAGCCTTGTTATTTGTAATGATCCACAGGTATGTTCCAATCCCGGTGTTGTAAAAACATATTTTCCGGTAGGTTACAATTGCTTCGAGTAAATCATTTTCTATGATATACCCTCCGCAAATTACTTACTCCACTTCCTGCACCCCAGTCGAAATTGACGAGCTGTTATGCACCCTCAACAATGCGACTTCCAAGCTCTGTGCTTCATTTTACTAATGTTGTTTCTGCAAGGAAAAAGCATCTGAGGATCACCATATCTGAATAAGAGAGTACCCGGATCACCATCATAATCGATGATAAACCGAGGATCAGTAATCTCCATCCTTCTTAATATCTCCCCAAGCCTTCAATTCAGCCTTCCACGGAGTCCGAAGGGCGGATTTGAAAGCATAAAGTCAAACTCATCTTTCGAAAGCCGTCATTAGAGATGGTGGAGCCGAAGAAGATATTGTTGACCTGCGGTGCCCTCACCTTTAAGCAGCATGTCTGCGCAGGCGATGGCATATGTTTCGTCAAAGTTCTCCTGACCGAACAGGTTGATGGAGACCTTCTTGCCACGACGCTCCGCAAGATCCTGAATACAGGACTCTGCCGACGGTGAGCATGCCTCCCGTGCCGCACGCCCGGTCATAAATTCTGTATGTGGTGCTCTGAATCTTATCCTGAATCGGGATAAAGGCAAGATCGGCCATGAGCTCAATAATGTCACGTGGCGTAAAGTGACGTCCAGCGTCCGTTACGTTCGTCTGCTCGTTGAACATACGGATAACCTCTTCAAACAAGGTGCCCATTGTATGATTATCAAGCGCCTCCAGCTTTTCGGAGCCATCCTCATTCAAGACGGGCTTATTGCTGAGGTTTATACTGGATCGACAAACTTCTCGATAGTAATCCAAGCCTATCCTGCTCGGAAAGGCGCGGGATCTGATCCCGGAAATGGAATTTGTTAATGATCTCCCTGCACATTTTTGGGAAATCCATCGAGGTAATCGATGAAGTCCTTCCGGAGCTGCTGCTGATTCGTTCTGGACTTCAGGTCGCGCAGCGTGAAGTCAGACTTGTTCACAAAGGCTTGACCAGCTATTCCGCAGAGAGCAGGATCAATATCAACAGTGACCTGTCCTTCTCAAACCTCCTTCTTTTTGTTGCTACCACTTCATCGTGCTTCGGTTCCAAGACCGCATCAAAACGGCGGATAACCAGCATCGGAAGAATAACCTTCCTGTAGTCGCCCACATCATATACATCTACGAGGCAATCGTTAGCGATTCCCCAGATAAAGGATTTCAACGCATTATAAGTTGACTGATTCATATTTAAAAAGCTCCTTGTCTGTTTATTGTCATTGTCATTCATTTTATTCCACATCCTTCGAATCATCGGGCACTATTTCCATGATGTCTCCGACATCACAGTTCAGGGCAGCACAAATCTTCGACAGGATTTCGGTACTGACATTTTCATCCTTGCCAAGTTTCGCAAGTGTCGTAGTGCTGATCCTGCTGGCAGCTCTCAAAGTCCTTCTTCTTCATATCTTTTATCGATTAATAATTTCCATAGTTTCTCATAGCTGACTCGCCATGAAATATCCTCCTCACCAATAGAGTCGCATCGGCAAAAGACGCCTTATTTATTATATAGCACGTGGCAGGGAGAAAAATCAACCTGATTTTCGGATTTTTAATTCGCATTTGCGTATTTTTCCATCCCGTATATCGCAAAAATAAATACACCTGCTTTCAGAGGAACTGCCACCACTGGCTTGAAAAACAGGCTGAAGATAGGCCGCATTTGCTTTTCCACCCGAGCACCTCTCCATATGATGCTGAATGCGAGAATGCCGGTCAAAGAAAATTTACATTTGAGTCCTTGACTTTCGGTATTGTACCTGTGTATAATTGAATGTAGTATTTCAGCGAACACGCTTACATGCTACGAAAGGAGGATAATCATGGATAACAAATTCGGAGAATTTGTAAAAGCCAAAAGACAGGAGAAAGAAATCAGCTCATGAAAGCTCGCTGAGGAACTGGGTATTGTCCCGGCTACATGAGCGATATTGAAAAAGGAAGGAGGTATCCGCCAGACAAAAGACAAGATCTACAAAAATCGCTGAGGTGCTTGGTCTCAACGAGGATGACACAAAACATGTTGTTCCGATTACGCTGCCCTCTCATGGCGACAACGGCGCATCTCCTGATCTGTCTGACTATGTGATGGGGTCGGCAACTTTCGCACCGTCTCTTCGCAAGGCTCGTGACATCATCGCCGGGTGAGGATGATCTAGCAGAAGATCATCGACATGCTGGAGAGTCAGGAGAAAAACGGAGGAAACTCGTAACTTGCGATACTATGACTGACAGCAAAACCCAGCTCGAAAAATGAAGCGGATAGCCTCGAACGAGTCTTTTGATAAGGAGCGTCTTATTCGGCCAAAGAAAATCGACGTATATGATGTGGTGGATTTTATACACTGTACGCCTGACTGGTTTTATCTGTCACCGGATCAGTCGATTCTTGGAATGACGGCCTATAATAACGGCTACTACTATGCTTGGATTCCTCGAAGAAACCAACGAGACTCCACCTGATAACATCATATTCAATGGGATGTTTCCTAAAAAGACTCCGTTGAAAAAGGAACAATTATCATAGACCGAAGCATCAATGAAGCGACAATCGAGGAATCGAGAACTTCAGCTGCATTCACGAGTGCTTCCACCAGAAGCTCCATCCGCGATGTTTTATGACTCGATCAGCAAACTACCAACACTTTTGCCAGAAGAAGGCCTTCCGTGCAGAGACTGGAGACAGGTCAAATATGACTGCATATCGAGATCATTGAATACCAAGCTAACTTTACTGCGCTGCGGCATTTTTAATGCCACGAGAAGCAGCCACCGCTGAATTTTTGAAAACTATGGGCTTGAGCTTGTCACCGTCTGTGCCCTTCCAAGAACATATGAAGTCGATCAGGCGATCTCGGAGCTGGCCGAAAAATTCAGCGTCAATTATACGCCCATGAAATACCGGCTGCAGGAACTAAAGCTGGTGTCCAGAGAGGAATTATCTCTCGACGAATATTTCTGTTAGCACGGGAATGTGCTCTCTCAGGTACATTCCCCTATTTTTACATAGGTGTAGTAAATCAGCGAACACGCTTATTTACTGCGAGAAAGGAGGAAGGCATGAACAAGCCGCTCAAATGTCCTGTTTGCGGGAAAGAGCCTGCGATGTATCTGATATCCCGAAGGAAAAGCTGTACATCGAGCTCATAGTCCTAATTGCAATCACATCGTAAAAATTTTGCGATGAGTCAGCAGTAAAGTGAATCTCCCATAACCGTACTGTTGCTTACGCAATGCAGGCAGGAATGTAACAACCAAATCGAAAACTTAATACGCAAAGCATACCGAGCAACGGAGTCGAGATGAACCACTAAATGGCCGGATGACTTCTGAAACACAATGTTTCAGAGTTATCCGGCCATTTGTGTTTCTTAAGACTTCGGCTTTTAGGTGCCCTCGGCTCCTTTTCGCTCAGAAAAGGAAACCGAAAATGAAAAATTCAAAGAAAAACAAAGACAACCAGCGTTTCTATCCACTTCGTGACCCGGAGAATCCCTTCAAGGTCATCCTCACCCCTATCACAGAGGAGCAGTACCGCTCCCTTTATCCGGACATCTGGCTATCCAAAAGCGCGAGCAATATCACGGTCGCTGCATGTGTACCAAGCACTATCTTTGGAAATGCGACGGCCAGTGTGACCTGTGTGAATACCATGCATCCGATACCGTTTCTCTCGACGAGCCGCTTCCAGACGGTAACGGTACTCTCGGCGACTATATCCCTGACAGCAAACCTTCTATAGAAGATATTATTGCTGACCGCGATCTGCTGAAGTGCCTCATTGCTCGTTTCCGCGAACTTGATCCGGAAGCCGACCGTATTATCCAGATGCGTCTCGACAACCCGAAGATTTCAGACCATAAGATCGCTGAGGCGCTCGGACGTCCGCAGCGTACCTTTGCCGATCAGATGAAGCGTTACTACACAGAGCTTCATAAGATCGAAAACAAGTAAAATCACACTTTTTCCGGTCACTGTCCTTACTCGGATGGTGGCTGGAAAAACTTTTATAAATTCCTCCGCTCAAATTGGCAGTTCATCTCCAGTGGAAGGTGAAGGCAAGAGAAACAGACCTCCAGAAAGCGAGGTGAACAAGATGTACCGCAGTTACGCAGACACTGGCGGCAACGTGAACGAGGAGATCAAGCTCCTGAATTTCATCAATCTGGGTACCGTCAAGATTTATGCGCAAATTAGTTTAGCATCCTCTGATTAAATGAAGTCAGCCTGCAACGGAGGTGTTTTTCATTCACCCTCCAGGTGCATCATATTCATATATTTCTCTCCCCCACTGGGTTCCTGCAACATAACGAAGCTGAGTATCAAAACCAGCATTAACGCTGAGTTTCCATCCGAAATGTGCCCACAACACGAGTTCTGCTGCCGAATCTCACGATTCAGACGCTCAATCGTATTATTTGTCCGAATCTTCATCCAATGTTCACTTGGAAAATCGTAGTAGGTCAGAGTCTCGTCGATGTTCTCGAGCACCTTCTGGCGGCTTCTTTTTCAGTTTCATCCCTGAAGCTCGAGCAACTATGGCTGCAGCCTTTTTCTCGCGCAGCCTTTTTACTCTCTTATGCATGAATTGCTTTCAGCATTTTTGCCACAAGCCTTACCTTAGATCTCGGGACAGCCGAGAAAATGTTGCGATAAAAATGGACTGTACAACGCTGATACTTGGCCTCTGGAAACACTTCACCCTACAGCTTCAAAGTATTCCAAGGCACTTGTCTCCGACAATGAGTTTTACGCCACTTAAACCTCTTTCGCGCAGCCACTGAAAAAGTTGACCCAGCTGGATTTATCTTCCTTCATTCCTCAGCAGCACCAATGACTTCACGAAAACCATCTTGATTGACCGCAATTGCAACTCAGAATTACCACATTTTCGTATTCACCGCCCCAGTTGCGACGAAGATAAATTCCATCGACGTAAACGCTATGGGTATTTTTTCCTGTCAGCGGCGGCTTCTCCATACTTCGATGCGAGCATAGGCCTTCTTATTCAGCTCGCTGATTGTTCCCTGGAGAGATTTTTAGTTCCCCAGAGTACTCTGTGATATCCTCAACTCGACGGACAGACACACCTGCCAGATACATCTCGATAAGAGCTCCTCAACGCTACTTTCACGACGGCGATAGCGTTCAATGATAGCAGTCTCAAAAGGAATTCCTTTAAACGTGGCATATGTAGCGTAACATCGCCGGAAGTTGTTGTAAGGTTTCGATCATAGTGACCGCTTCGATAACCCTGGCGCGCTTCATTGCGCTCATAACGAGCCGCTTGTGTAAGAGTCTCGGCTCTTTTTTTCCAGGAGTTCATTCAAAGTCTCCTCGACACTACCACGGACCAGTTCTTTTCAGCTGCCCTTGATAACTTCCTCGTTGAACTGTACAATCTTATCAGACATGGTTTGTAGTCTCCTTTCTGAGTGTTGTCTCGCAACTTCATTCTACCAGAGGACTGCAAACCATGTCTTCTTTATATGATTTTCAATTTGCGCAACTTATCATACCTTATCGAATGGTCGCAACTATAAAGGGTATCTGAATAAGCGGCACAAGACTCCCATAGAAGTGCTGCCATCATCAATCAATCAGGAGCCCGCCCCTGCTCCTTTGTTCAACAAGCAGCAGAGACGGGCTCTTTTCATTGGATGCTATTACTCCGTCAGCGTCTTTGCATAGAACTCCTCTCGCGCCTCGGGGCTCATGGTCATGTAGTCCTTTGAGAGCGCGCTGACCCAGGAGCCGTAGGCGGGGTTCGGGAAGACGATGTACTGGTGCCGAACTCCTCCGCGCCGCGTCGATGGCGGCATTGCGCGCAGCGCGGTTCATTCCCTTTCGTCCCGAGCGGAGGTCGCCCGCGTTATCGCCCATGTAGACGACGACATCGTAGTTCTCTGTGACCCGATCAAAGCGCGGCTGTTTGTCGCTCATCTGCCGATCCTCCATGAGGAGGACGTGCTCGGCGTCCACGGAGGGGAAGCCGTGTGTAGATCAAGGGACGGCAGAGCGAGAATACCGCTCCGTCGTCCCTTTTTATCAGTGAAATCATATTCACTCTGCTGTCCGCAGCTCTACCGATCAGCGACACAATCTTCCCCCGCCGCACATCGACGATGCCTTTGTCCGCTCAGCTTGACGTCAGGATCGACGGGAGTGCAGGTCCAGAAGAATGCGATGGCATTATCATGCTGATAGCCGTTTTTCCGTGTAGGCATCACGCACATCCGCGATCTCAGCAGCGAGGACGGGAGAGCGGACGGTCGAAAGGATGCCCGCGATGGGCAGGGACACACGCCCAGACCTTTACCATCCCGTGCAGCGGCGATGCCGCCCTATCATTTCGATGACTGCGTTGCTGCCGCCGTCATATCCGCCGCGGTTTGTCCGAGGACGAGGAGGTTGTGGCTGTCGTGCATAGGTAGTCGCCGCCGCTCCATGCGTGAATGCTGCCCCGCCGACGAGCGCCATGCCGCAGCCGCCATGCTTTGCCGTGGCGTTCCAAAAGGACACAGCGAGGCTGGGTGGCGACCGCTCTCCCAGTCAATCACGCCGCCGCACGCGCGAGCTCCGCCCGCCTCACGGACAAAGGTCGAGGCTCCCTGCACCAAGCGATGCGGCAAATCACCGTCCCTCCGCGATCGGCGCACGCAGAGACGAAGTCCTCTGCCGTGCGCGGCACGAGTGGACGCCCGATAAAATGCGGCGGAAATGATGTGTCGCGCGGCGCCTCCTCCTGCTCCGCCCCGCGTACAGAGACCTGCCGCCCCGCACGCCAGACCCAGTGCCACGCAAACGCCGCAGATCGAGAGGCACAGCAAAGTCGGCGATGCGTCCGGGGCGATTGCCCTTTCCCCGCAGCCCCATGTGCTGAGCGGGTGCATAGGTCGCGGCGTAGATGGCCCCTCGGGCGGCAGACCGAGCGCCATGCTGCGCCGCACGATGATCGAGCCGTCCGCGCCGCATGAAGTCGTCGGGCATGGTGTCGTCTGTAACGAGCGAGAAACGCCCCGCAAGACGATGCTCCATGAGGTAATCGAGGAACTCCTTCTTCGCGTCTTCCTGCAGCTGGATGAACATACTGTTCGCCGCACGCTGAGCAAGTCCATCAAGTGCTCTGATCCGTGTGGTCAGAACGGATGCCGCGATAGAGCAGCTCTGCCAGCTCCCATCCGACGGAAGCGCGGACAGTGTCCCTCGATGGAGAAGTCCGGCCGTCCGCACCGATCTGGCGAATCAGGCGGTGGTCCTGCCGTGCACATCAGAGAGCACGGCACGGCGAGTCCATGACCTCACCGAGTCAGATGACCTGCTCCATGTGCATGAGAAAGCCTCGACATCATCACTCGATCGCGGCACCTGCCGTCTCAAGCGCATCGTTTGTCGAGGGGACGGAGGAGGAATGGCGATCCGACATCGACGGACCGTCCTCAGCACTCTGCATCAGCGCACGAATCCCTCCACCCCTGGCAAAGACATTCGCGATCTCATGCGGCTCTGCGATGAGCGTTGTGACACCGCAGCGCACCGCCCGCGTTCATAAATGTATACGCGGCGCAATATCGTGCTTTCGATGTGCATATGGCAATCGATCAGCCCGATGACGTACCGCCCTGCGAGATCGACCGTGCACCGCGGCTGTCAGCGGCAGTTCGTCCATGCCGACATAGGCGAAGCGATCGTTGCTGACAGCAATATTGCCCGGGATGAATTTTTGAGATAGCTGTTGTATATCTTTCCATCAGTCAGAAGGATGTCAACTATCCATACCATACTCCTATTTGTACCCTGCAATGGCGTAGAAATAATACGTGAGCAGGAGGGCAAGCAGATAGTGTCCCTGTGCGCAGCTCGCCGTGCGCCCCATGGCAAGCTTGATACACGACGAACGAGATAAAGGCGACGGAGATGCTGTTCGCGATGTTGAAACGTGAACGCGGTGAACGCAACGCAGAGAAATGCAGGGATATACTCGGCGATATCCGTATAGTCAAGATTGCGCATCCCCGCCATCATGCTGGACGCCGACGCAGATAGGACAGGTGCCGTCGCCGCTGCAGGAATCATCCGCGCGAGCGGCGTCACAGCGAGGATGAGGAGGAATGCGACGGCTGTCGTGCACGCCGTCAGCCCCGTACGGCTGCTCTCGCCTCGACCCCCGCGCCGGACCCAAGATAGGTAATGAGCACGGGGATCGTAAAAGAGTGAGCCGATCGTCGCAGCGATGGAGTCCACGTGAAAGACCTTAGTCAAGCCCCGGCAGATCGCCGCTTTTTTGTCGAGGAACCCTGCCTTGCCCCCAATGCCGATCGCCGAAAGCCGAAGCTAGAGAAGAAACTGGCAGGAAGAATGCAAAGAGGAACGGCAGATACGCAGATTGAGCGCACCTCCGAGGTCAGTTGAAGAAAAATGGGCGCGATGCTGTCCGGTATACGGAAGATGCTCGGGGAGCTTGCAGACGCCCATGGGGATACCGATCACCGTTCCCGCGAGAATACTTGATGAGCGCTCCACCGCGCACCTTACGCGCCGAGAGAACCAAGAGGATAATGAACGTGATCGCTGCGAGGAGGACAACCGGCTGCGTGAGATCGCCGAACGAGCGCGACCTTTCTTTTTGCATTGACCGCGAGCAGCTTTTGCATTGCGCATCCCGATCACCGCGAGGAAGATACCGACGCCCGCGCTGATTGATATCTTGATGCCGCGTGGGATTGTCACAGACACGGCTGTTTTCGTATGCCACAGCACTGTCACGATGATAAAAAGCAACCCGCTGAGGAAAACGATAGCACTGCCACACCGATCGGCACATTCTCTGCAGCTGCACCATCGTGATCGAGTAAAGATCGCGACACTCGCTCATTCCGGGGGCGAGGGCAAAGGACGGTTCTGTATACAGCCCCATCGCCATTGATGTCACGAAGATCATGAGCACCATGCCCGTGAGCATCGCCCCCGTCGGAACGCCTGCGTCACCCATCATGTGCGGGACAACGGCGAGAACATAGCCCATCGTTGCGAACGTCTGAGCCCCGCGATGACCTCCGTCGAAACTGTTGTGTGATTTTCCTGCAGCCGAAACTGCCGCTCAAAGAATGAATTCATTGGACGCGCCTCCCAAGCGATGCAATAAAATAACACCTTATTATAATACGTCACAAACATTTTGGCGTAATAGTGCAAACACATCATCTTTCACGAGCGAAAACCGCTGCCGCATGAGTGAAGATCTCCTCATGCAGCAGTCATTTACTTCGATATCAATGTTTCACTTCTCTCAGTACCCGCGCTCCGATAGTACTCGTGCCTTGCCGCGGAGGATGTCGCCGCCGCGCGTGCCGTCCTCCGCCCACGGGCAGAATACAGGGCACCTCGTACCGAGGTACCCAGATCCCAGCGTCACATGTCGCGCGGCGCGTCAGGGCGCGGGCACAGATGCCGTCCGCGTTGTCCGCCGCCCGCCGTGGGTCACTGATGCGCGCGATGTCGATCGTGCCAGAGCCCGTCGGCGAGTGCCGCGGCCGCCATCGCCAGTCCCTCGATCTGCGCGGTGGTCGGCGGCTCCGCACCGAGATCCTCTGTCGTCGCTCCGACGCAGCCGAGGAGGGCGATGCTGACGCTCCCGCTGTTGCGCCGATAGGTCGCGGCGAGCAGCGCATCGAGTGCGCCGTCCCCGATCACATAGATCGCGCCGTCCGCATCGATCTGGACGCGGGTAGTCTCGAAGAACTGCCCGTAGTGCCCCCGCCGTCCAGTGCAGGTAGAGCTGTCTCGCGTGCGCAGATCGCGGCGGCATAGGCGAGCGGCAGGCGGTACGCTGCCCTGAGGAGGCGCAGCCACGGCAAGTCACGCGCCGCATGTAGGACGGTAGCACCGCACTCATCGTGCCCTCCTTTTCCCTCGCGCATCACACCGTGCGCCCGAGAAAGCTGATCAGCCTCTGAGTATGATATTGTCAGCCTCGCGCTGCCCACAGAACACTGAGAGAATCGCGACGACGACCAGCCCTGTCCCGACCATCCAGTCCACACGCGGCAAATTGTTTCTGCAGTGAAAAATCTCCTTTCTGTCTCCACATTTACCTCTATCGAGAGTAGTTGCTGTGAAACGAGAAAAAGAGAGGGTTTTTGATGATATTTACGTCCTTATTTTACCAGACGCGTTTTTCTCCTCATACTCCACGCATCTCTTCTGCCGCCATCAAATCTGCGGTGGGCATATATCCAGTACCCCGCATCGGTGAGAAATGGGGCACCGCCACATCCGCATTGTCCGTCCACAACTCACACTGTTCCATCACCGTCTGAACGGCATCGTCCATGCCTCCGGCGGGTATTTATGCTTTTTGAGAAGCCGCTCGATCAGCATGCGCATCTTTTGCGCGCACTTGAGCGCACCGACAATTGATCGTCCGATTTGCAGCGTATCCGCCAGCTCCTTGTACGGCGATCAGTTCCTCATTCTCATAGAAATCCTGATCGCCTGTGGCTTCGTCAGTGATCGTGCAGGCGAGCTCATCTGCCGTCAGCCCTGAGGAGCTCTGCCCTCCGCATTCGCCGTCGAAATTTGCTTCGCCAGATTCAGCAGCTCCTCAATCACCTGCTCATTCGTCAGCATCCCATTCAAATAGGCGTCTATCGCGCTTGGATAATCTCACTGAACTTCTCCGATTTCTACAATATTCGTCCGTCGGTAGACCTGGTGTACCGCTTCTGCAATCAGGCGTTTCAAAAGCTCAATCGCGAGATTCTTCTCCTCATCTTCGCGATCTCCTCGAGGAACTTTCGGGTCAAATCGAGAAAACTCCTGATCTACATCCGAAAAAGAGATTGATAACCCCTCACTCTTGATACTCTGCTTTTAACAGTTCATTGATGCGTGTGTCATATCCGGCAGAGAGATCGCTGTCCGCCGCCCGCATTCGTCACAACGAACGAGTAGAACGCGCACCGCCTCAAAAACGCCGCTCAAACCGCAGATCCTCAGGTGCAAGCGGGAGCACAGAGCCGAGAGCGCTCGCCGGTGAGTAGCGCCTCCTTTACAAAACGTTTCTTCTTCTCCTCCTTCGACGGAGCAAGGATAAAGTTTCACCGCTCCGCTGATTGTTTTTGCACGCGAGATCACTGCCCGTCAGGAAATACAGCATAATCGTGTACCCATGGAAAAGGTCGGCACAACCTCCAGTTTTTCTGACGAACTCGGATAGGCAACCTTTGCACACATCTGTATCTCCATAGTGCTTGCGATCGCGTACCGTCTAGTCATTCATCGCCTGTTTAAGTGCGGAGGCAATCCCCACATAGTCGATGACAAGACCATCTCCTATCGCGGAACACTCGGTTCACACGTGCAATCGCCTGCACGAGATTGTGACCGCTCATCGGCTTTGTAGACATACATTGTCGCAAGTGACGGCACATCGAAGCCCGTCAGCCACATATCCAGCACAACGATTGCAATCTTCATCGGGCTATCGTTGTCCCTGATACATTTTGCTAGTTCGTCCCGCCGATGTTTACGTGCCGATGATCCTCCGCCACTCCTCAGATCTTTGTTGTTTCCGTCATCATAACGGCAACCTTCCGTCCACGAGTGGGACGCAGTGCCAAAATCCGCTCATAAATTCATTGCACCCACGCGAATACGCAACGACTCATCGTTTCCTGCCCGTGAGGAGATCGGCGTGGTAATTTTCATAATGATAGAGGATATCCTGCACGAGCGAGTCAATCGTTGGTCATTCGAGCACCGCCTCCATCTGTCCCAGGGTGCGCTTTGCTCTTCGATCACTTCCGCATCCGCTTCCTGCGCCATGCGGTCATACTCCGCATCGATCAGCGCCAACGTCCTCAGCATCCAATTTGAGCTGCATCACGCGGCTCTCATAGTAGACAGACGCGTTGCACCGTCCCTTCACCGCCTCCAGCGCCATATCGTAGATATCGATAGTACCGCCGAACACTTCGCGTGCCCTGATCCTTCTTCGCCGCGATCGGCGCTCCCCGTAGCCGATATACGTCGCATTCGGCAGACTTGTCCCGAATCGACGCGCGCGATTCCGGACTCACCTCGCTTCTTGCAACTCTCCTCCCCGCCTCATTGTGTGTAAGACGAATACGCCCTGTCAGACCATACCGGCTCCACGGTGCATCTGCCATCACGACAACATGACGTCAGCCCCGACAGCGCCTCGTCCGCTCCTCGAACTTCCTGCATTGTCGTGAAGATAATCCCGTTCGCTTGTCGTCCTGCAAGAAGACGCACGATGTGCACGCCTGCGTGTGCATGCAACAGGCTCTCTTTGACGCAGAATTCTCACACTCGGACGAATCCGCCCGTAGAGAGCTGATCGTCCAAATCGTTACGATCCGTCATCACGACAATCGCTTCCGGACTGCTGTCGAGCGCCGCCCGTACAATGCGCATAGAACACCGATCGAGAGAGACTCTGCTGCCCCGCGTATGCCAGAAGATCGCTTTCCATCAGTCACCGCCGCTGCCCGCACCGTCGAGGCAATTGCATTCCGCACGGCGAAATACTGATGATTGGGCATCCTGCCAATATCTTTGAACGAGACTTCTGCTCGAAAGAAAACAGATAAAGTTCTTCGACGATGTCACAATCGCGTTATGCTGGACTTGAAAACGTATCAAAACTGCATACGCCGTATTTTCACAGCTGCCATCTCACCGTCTTCCACGCCATATAAAGCGCGTTCCTCGTTAGACGATCGTCCCCGCCTTCGACGTGTACTCCATATCACTCATCACGCAAATCGCATTGCAGACGAAGAGCGACGGAATCTCTCGCATTATGTCGCGCAGCCGCAGATATGCCCTCACTCGCATCCGTCTCCTCACGCGCAGGGTGATTTCAGCTCAATCACAACGATAGAACAATTACTGAGGAACAGGAGAACATCGAGGCGTTTCTCGCCGTTTTCCACCACCGTCCACCGATTTGCCAGCAATGAATGAATTGCCCGCAGGATTTTGCTAGTCCACGAGACAGACAAGCAGAACGCTCCTCCCCATCGGCGGTACAACGCAGCGTAATGCCATTCCTGAAGAGTAGTCCATGAAGATTCTCGTATTCCGCTGAACACGCTCCCCGCTCTCACGTTCCGCAACGGATCAACAGCATTCACCAGGGCCTCATCAGGAAGGGAGGGATTGAGCTGTCGCATTCGATCTGCCCGTGCTGGAGTATCATATCAGAGAGGCTTCTCGACATCGCGCTCCACCGTCAGGACCGATGACGCGTATACCCAAGCTCCTCGAACAGTCATCACAGAGACTTCTCACTAGTCCGCCTGTAGGATGTAGACATTTGATCTACCCTTTGTGGGTGGATAACAAGAATTTGATAGAGCAGGCGCTACATTGTTCCGAAAGTGAGTTTGTTCACTGACTCAACGGCGAATGTTCTTATCATCGGTGTCACTTTGCCTCATTCCGTCTAATCTGCTGTTGTCATGCAGTATCCCTGCACTGGTGACAGATTATGCGTCAAATGGTAGCTTTGCTTTCATTGAAAAGAGTCACTTTATATCAAGAGCCCAACCACGCCTATTTTTATCCGGCAATTGCCGATCTAAAATCTGGCTTTCATTTGGAGTGTATGTAGATCAACACTTTATGATTTTTATCGAAACCATCGTTTCTGGAGGAGAGCTCATTATTTCAAATGTCGGAGATGTTAAGCGTATTCTCTGTCCCACGTCAGATCGCCCGGATGACGTTGGGCAATATCGTGACGTTACGATCGTCAACCAGAAGAACGCGTGGCTTTGATATTATCTGCACATCTGGTCCAAATACCTTCAAGGACACGTACGATCATACAAGGAACAAAAGCGCGGTCAGCACAGCCCAAATTCAATAAACTGACTTCGAGCAACACCCCTTATTGGTTGCCGGCAGCAATGCTATTATCACACACTTTTGACAAAGTTGTATCACCATGTTTCGAGGTGATTTCCGAAAATCAAGGCTCAAAACCATCGATTAGCTAATTTACAGAGCTCCTCTCCCCCGCTCTGATGTCAGGCGAGCTGACGCAATCGAATATCGAGCTCTAGGCAGCGCAGCGTTCCACATCTAAATTTTATGCATCGCCGTATTGCACTCAATTTTATCATCAACAAATTGTAAAATAACCACTATATTTATTTTGGAACATCAACGCTTCTGGATAAAGGAATACATAACCTGACCAAATCACGCGAGCTTCGAATACTCCGCTCAGCAGCAACTTGCTCAACAATGGTCATCATATATTTGCGACCAGTAAGCGAGTTAAAGAAATAATATACACACATGGGATTTGCTATCTCATCTATCCGAACCTTATTAAAATGAGACTCAAAACCACAGGCTCTTTTACTCAATGATAATACTCACACCTCCCTGCTCCTTTCTAAACCAATGATTGTCTCTCGCAAACAACAAATCATCTGCCACATACACTTTTCCTCATCTCTGCACCGCAACAGGTACACGTTCCATATCAATGCTGATATTCGAGGAGTGAGCAAAGATTTCCCATGCTCACTCTTTATTTTATAGCCATGCCCACGTGTTTTCTTTGGTTTCGTTAGACCATCTCTCGTTGGCATCTCAACAACTCTATCAGTGGACGTTTCGAAATCATAGTCTTGCACCTCATCCAATAAATTCTCTGATGTGCCGCCTGACGTTACGTCATGCTTCACCATCGCATAGCGGAGCGTCGTGTCACTGTGAGTCGTGTCCGAGCAGCTGTTGCAGCTGCTCGATCGGCATCCCCTTATCAATCGCACGTGGCGAGTGTTCGACGGAACTTGTGCGGATGCACCCTTCTCCATGCTGGCCAAGCCGCGCCCGCGTGCCCGCATCGCTGCTCAATCCCGCTGACACTCGTCGACTGTGCGCTGGCGAACGCAGGGCAACAAGAGAGCATCCCTTCCGTCCGCACGACTTCCAAATACGCCAATAGATGAATCTTCGTTCGTGCATCGAGCGCATACAACGCGCCCTGGCTCCTCGTTGAGTACAACACATCACGCCCGTTGGAAACTACACATCATCACGATTCAGACGTACCATTCTCACCGACACGCATCCCCTGTCGATGCTAGCATATCAATCATCCGCCAAATCCTCTGCAGCTCATGATGCAGCTGTCCCGCATCGCCTCCAACGCCTTCATCATCGCTATAGGTTGCCTTTGATGTTCTCCGCATGTTTTGACCCGATGAATGCGCGCGCACGGACCTTTTACATGATATAGTCCTCATCCTCAAGCCACGCAAAGAAGCTCGACAGGATGCGGCGCACATTATCCACGGTAACACGGCTCAGACACCCGCTCTCCCGGATACGTTGTCAGGTAAGTACGCAACCTCCGCTGTCGTATGAACAACCGCTTCTGCACCGACCCGCGCAACATAGCGCAAATCGTCTTTTCTCGCACAATGCGCAGAGTCTTTCACCGAACAGGCTCACGCCTTTCTGCCCCAATGAATTTGAGTCACAAGCAGATCACCATACCGCACTGACGCAGTCAGTTTACCGTGACATCATAGGAGCAAAGCACCTGATCGAACGGTCGCGCAATATATCTTGCGCTGCTCGGTCAACAAGATGCTCTACCTTATCGCAACGCAACACCTCGTCGATCAACATCTCTTCTAATCAGATACATCCTCCAAATCCGAGAGACATGCCGGGGAGCGGCGTTCTCATGATTTCGCCGCCCTACGAGATAGAAACTTCAACGATTCACGCCCGAAAGACTGGTGTCAATGTTGCAGCATCACGCTTTCATATACGGTTCGTGTAGACGATCTGATACAACCATCCTCCAACATAGACATGCAACGGCCTTCTGCAGAAGAAAAGGCCTATGCAGATTGCGATGCCTGCGACTATCTGTCACCGCTTTTTCCATCAAATCGTGAGGAACAAGACGATGCTGAACGGGAAATGGGATGGTATTTGCAATCGATGCTTAGAAATTCGATTGCTGTCGCCGTATCAAAGCAGACTGGCAAACGGGCTCATCAGCCTCCTGCTTTACAACGTCGTCAGCCATGACCTCAGCGTGAGTCATAAATATACTCCCAGAGGATAAATAAGAATTTAGATGTGGAACGCTACGCTGCCTAGAGCTCGATGCTCGATACGTCAAGCTCGCCCGACATCAGACAGGGAGAAGCGTGTCGCGGAGCGCTGTAAGATATCATCCTCCAGAAGTTACATCGAATAACAGTGTCTCATTGGCGCAACCATTTCCTTCAAGAGCGATCCAGCAGCTTTTGGGTGGAATTCGTGCCTCCATAGATTTTAGTGCATTTGAGTCGATTGAACCAAAACACAGTCCCTCCCCGTTGGAATACATCAAACCCAGTCTTTTTGAGATGGCAAACAATAAAAACAGAAAAGATCGGTGTCCATCTATAGAACAGATGGCAATGCCTCGACCTCGCCAACGGGGTTCAAGTGCAATATTTAAGTCTCCAACAGGTGCGCGGACGCTCAAAAGAACATCGCCTGCTTCTCGCTATGCTTCCGCTCGTTTGCTCAGTGAGTAGCATACAAACGAGGGCGTTGGAAATCTGAGATCCAAAGTCGGCTCAGCCTCTGGAAAAATGATAGTGCTCCGCACTATTTGCTCGTGCTGTAACACTACCTCCCTCTGGCGATTGTCCCATTATGACATCTGCATATTTGAGATAGAGTTCCTAAGTGGTAAGTGGCGGTCGCTGAACAAATGCATCGAAAATCGCCTGCAACGTTCCCTCTAAATTCTTATTGCTATGTGCGCTCAATTTTATCATCAAAGCATGTTGTCAGACAAGATCAGCAATGTTGCGCATCGTGTGGATATCAGGGACTGAACATCCTATGCTAATCGCCTTTATATCGCCCGCTGCATTTTAGTCCCCTTCGATGTCGCCTGTAGCATAATCAAAAACTTGTCATCTCTAACGTCACAATATAAAAACCCTCAGTCTCACTGTGCTCTTTGAACGAAAAACCAACACATCACATTAGAGACATCCCCCTCAAAACGTGCACACCAAATCTTCCTAAACACATGGTCAGATATGTTTGACAAGCAATATCTCAACCTTGAAGATTTCCGCATACTTTTTACGTTTTGGAAACTCCGAACTATAGCAACAGTAACTCCATTCTTGTTGGGAAGTAGATTTTCTGTGGATATATAGTTTCTCTCTATCCACCTCCTCAATCGTTATCTCAGCGTAATCACAAAGATCTGCCAACTTAAACTTACGCAATCGCCCCCAGATTCTTGCGTGATTTTCTCCTCTCGAGTTCGCGGACTTGGAAAGAGAGTTCCGCGAGTTCACCCTGCAAGACGTTTCCATCTTATCGAATCAGGCATCGCCGTCATCCTCCTGCTCCCTCAATCACCAACATATGCGCCCGAGGGGGTCAATACATGGTCCTGCGCGGCAATATCATCAAGTGATGCAACGGCACAGAACCTCACAGCCTCGATTTTCCCGCTCTGAAACTGCCAAAGGTGCCCGCAATTTTATCAATCTCCTCGTCGCTGGAAGTCACGATGTTTTCTGATCAACCATCGCCTTCAACTTACGCGCATCAACAAAGAGTGGTCTGTGCCTGGGTGCTGTGCGCGTGACAAACCACCAGGGTGCACGGGAATCGTCACAATTGTAAAGGGAGTTTGTCCGGGAGGAGCAGCGATCCCCTCCACCAGATCCGCTTCGATGATCTTTGCGGCATGAATTCTCGCCGCCGGTCTGCGTGGAGAGCGCACCGTCTCGCCAGCACAAGCATCGATCTTCCCGTTCGGTTTCAGGTGAGATCGTAAGTGCGAATCCACGCATGGTTAAGCATTGCCCACCAGGAGGAACGCCGCACTTTCCAGCGAGCGTGCTTCACATGGGCTGCGGCAGTCTGTGTTATCTTTGTGAGACGGAGGATTCGCCATAATGAAAGTCTGCCTTGAACCCCGGATGCCAGATCACGAAGAAGGTTGCGTATCCGCCTGATTTCCACATTCGCGTCAATCATCAATACTGCGAATCGGTTCATCTTTGCCATCTTCCATGCGTCGTTGGACCTGCCCAAAGCACCGTCACAGCACCGCGTTGATCCTCAGCGCGCGCAATGAATTTTGCACTTTGCACAAACATCCCACCGGACCACCCAGCATAGCCGTATACACAGCAATTTGAGAAGGGGCGCAGAACGGCAGCAATAGTCTTGACCCAATGCCTCGCAGGTGTGTGAGAACTCACCGTCTTCTTCTTTGCCCTCGTACGCGGCGAACGTGCGATACAGTATTCGTAGGTGCGTCCGAGGAGATCCTTTCTCGTATTCTCCGCGCTCTCCATGTCCATGTTGGTAAAGAGATCGACGACCTCGAGCACACGTTTATTCGTCGGGGCTTTGCGTAATTTTTCGGCAGGACATTTTTGAGATGTTGTCTGCTCTCGATGGCTCGCATCGACTTCGTCCGATGACCGTCAATCTTCAGAGTATATGTGCCTCGGCGGCAATATTCTTCCAACGTGCATTGTCGGAACGAAAGATATTCTGCCTCATAGTAAGCATCCTGGATCCTCGAACCTTCTCGGCCATGTTTTCCACCAACGCTTTTTCAAACACACTGAGATATAACGAGGAAAATCACCAACAATGACCTTGCGATAGTCTGCTGCAGAGATGTCCTCAGAGTTTATGCAGCATCCCATATCTGTTTTTCTAAAACTGATTTTCGTACCGCTCGTTTTGACTTTGCTATTGCTCTTTCCCCTCCTCATGATCCTCTTTTCGTCTTATTATAACATATTTCAAAGAGCAAAAGATACGCTCGTTTTGAGTTGCTCCTCGAATGCCTGCACCCGACAAAATCATAAAATGTGATCTTTCCGAGGTTGTCTTACAAGCAGCCCTGTCCCGACCATCCAGTCCACACGCGGCAGATAGTTTCAGAGCAAAATTCTCCTTCTGTCTCAATATGTAAATTTCTATCGAGAGTAGTTGCTGTGGAGACGGTAAAAGGAGAGTGTAATTATATTGATTGCTCATCGATAGAGGAAAGGCTCGTCTTCGCCCTCAGTCCTCGTAAATTGAGAATGGGCGCAGGAGGCACCGCACAGTTCTCACCTCGGCGTGTCTTCGCTCGCGGCGCCTTTTCAGCCACGCAGTGAATTGGCTGCCGATCTGTATTCCTTGGTGGTCGATGATCTCACCGAGAATTTGCGCGTCACGATGCCGTGCAGTGCATCCGTCGCCCGTCGGGGCAAAAATCGATCTCGAGGACGGCTGGCGAGAGATCGTAGCACGCTGCGCAGCTCCCTCCGGCGGCAATAAAAGCAAGATCCAGCGGATGTCCTTCGAGACAGGCCGCCCATATCCGCCACGATGCCTTCGTTGTTCGAGAGGCCGATAAAGCTGAAAACAAATTTATTGACCGGATGGTTATAGACGTTGAGCGGCGTATCGATTTGCTGCAGGACGCCATTTCTTCATCACGAGATGTAGTCCGAGCCATTGCCTGACTGATCATGTGTCACGTAGATGATGGAGGCCGTACTTCATCTGCAGCCTTGATTCAAAGCGCATCTCCTCACGCAGATGCGGGTCGAGACTGAGAGCGTTCATCGAGCAACATGACATCGGGATTGATCGCAAGGCTCGGGCGAGTTAATGCGCTGCTTGGCTGCCGCCTGAGAGAGGAAGTCCGCTTCTTCCGCTGTCGACAGAGGATCTGTCGCCTTCAGTGCTCGGTGGTACGTCATGATCTCCGTCTCGGGGAGCTTTCGATGCGCAGAGAAACGCCACATTCTCATAGACCGACAGTGCGGCTACAGACGGCAAATGCCTGAACACCATGCCAAAGTTCCGCTTTCGGTAAGGGCAGATAGTGATTTTCTTCGGTGAGAGTATATGCGTAATGCCATCCACACTTCCCCTCGGAAAGATCTCGAATCGCCACCATGCGCAGCGCGTCGTTGTCTTCTTCCGCAGCCCGACGGACCGCTACGGAAGCAGCTGCCCTTTTCGATTCAAAATTGAGGTGATCGACGGCGGCATGTCAGCCGAATCGTTTGGTCACATCCACAAACGCACATACGACATACCTTAAGCACCCCCGCCTTTTTCGTGAAAGTCGATTGACGATCCGACCGATGATGATGATGACATGATGCCCGCCAGTGCCGCCGACATGACCGTCTCAATCGTCCGTTCAGCGAGCAGATCGCGACAACTGATGGTGTAAAGTGTCGTCGGCATAGAGCATGATCGACACGGTCAGCTCACGCAGGAGGTAGGAAGATCAGGAAGAACGCGGCGAATATCCCCGGCCGCACAGCAGGACAAACGTCGCGCAGCGATCAACATCGTCGCCCCTTCGCAGGCACGCGACGCCCCGACGAGCGAGTCATGCACCTGGCTCCAGCGCGGCGGAGTTTGCCCTTGAGAGAAACGCCATGTAGCGGCGATGTAGGCGACCAGGATGATCCACACTGTAACAGTAGAGGTAATGCCGTTCGCCCGCTCCACGCGAGGATCACGCCGAGCGCAATAACCGATCCGGGGAACGGAGAACGGCAGCATCCTGGTGAACCGAGAACGCCCTTGCTGCGTACCTTCATCTTGACGATGACATAGGAGATCATGAACGGCAAACATGGTAATGACTGCCGCCGTGAAGCCGAGCGTCACACTGTTAAAGATCGCATCGCAAGGTGACCAGAAGTCGAACAGGATGAATTTATAGTTATCCAGCGACAGACATTGAGTGCAAACGAGCCCATAGGTTTTGAGACTGCCGACGAGGAAAATGACGGCCGTCGGCAGAGGATTGTAAAGGCGATATACGCGAGGCAGAAGATGAGAGCGATAACGCAGACCGCGCAGTTTCAGCTCCATAGGGCGGAAGCTCTTGCCGCCGATGATCTGATAATGTCCCGAGCCGAGGATCTTATGTACAGCCAGATGATGAACGCCGTAACAACAAGCATCAGCGAGCACGGTTCTGCACGATCGTGCACTGAAACTGCCGTCGTTTTGGATGGATGCGCCCAGATCAGCGTCGGGATATTTATAGATGCCTCGATGCCGAGGACGCCACGCCGAAATGCGCCAACAGAATAGAGCATGATGAGTAGTGCCCCCGAGAGACTACCGCGAGACAAGCGGATCGTGTGATCTTCGTGTGATCAGAAGAGCCCCTGGCGCCCGAGATGCGCGCCGACTTCGAGCGTCGGGATCCATGCGCTCAAGGGCGCCGCACAATTCGAATGAAGACGAACGAAAAGATACACAGATCTCCACGCCGCTGATCCTGATAGTAGGTGTAATGTTGAAGATGGGGCCCGAGTAGCCGGAAATGATCGATAAAGAATTGATTGATAAAGCCGGTGATTCGCGAGAGCAGCATCTTCCACGCGAGTGCACCCTTTGACAAAGGACGGCAGCATAAAGGAACGGAGGAACATTCCTTCATAAAGGTCTTGTGCGGCAATCCGTCCGCGTGACGAGCCACGCGAAGAACGTCCCGACGATCGTAACGGTCCACCCTGTGGTGCAGGTGTGGAGGCATGATGAGGATGAGTAGCCCGATAATGTCCAGGTTCCTTGAGAATATCCAGCGGCATCTCCGAAAAGTTGAACGATCCGTTCACCCAAAATGCGTTGAAGAGAATCAGCAGAACCGAAGGCCACCACAATGACCAGAATGGCAATGGCAGAACAGGATCACCTGCGCCATACCAAAGCTCTGGGACGACTCACAGCACTCATTTGCCCACCTCATCTTCAGCTGATCCGCACCAAACCAGAGCAGGCTATGAATTCTCACCCGACATGGACCGGCACGAAATATCAAATCATCGTTACGGCACGATGCGTCTCAATACTCGTGCGCAGATGCGTCCCATCGATCCTAGATCGACAGTCCATCGGAAGCACTGGAGGAAGTTCGCGGCGCAATGATCCCCGCTTCAGTCCGTCTCCGTACGAGTAGAGCATGACATCCGACGGACGGAACCCTGCCGCCCAATGATCGGGGTATCCCCTCCGGTGCCCAGCATCGATGCGCTGCGTGCCGTCACCGACAAAGAGAAGGTCCTGCTCACGCCGTACCGGAAGGAAGTTCGCAACCCATGAAGTTAAACACAGCGGGTTCGCCGCCTGCTCAAAGATATCCCCACGGCGTACCGATTCGCTGAATGCCGCCGCGTTTATCCATGATGGCTACGCGGTCAGAAACGCGGAGCTCGATCTCCTGATCGTGCGTCACGTAGAGGACAGTGACATTCAGCTTTTGCTGCAATGCCTGACCTCAGCGCATCTCCCTCGCGCAGATTGGCAATCCAGATTCGACAGAAGGCTCCCGAGGAGCAGGAGCGAGGGCTTGCCGACAAGCGCACGCGCGAGCGCGACGCAGCTGCCGCTGGCCGCCCGAGAGCTCCGACGGCAGTATGTTTTTCCAGCCCTTCATCCCGACGATTCCACCATCTCCATCACACGCGTACGGATCTCGTCCTTCGGACGCTTCGCGACCTGGAGCGGCAGGCGACATTGTCAGCGACCGTCATGCGGCTGCTGGCCCGCATAGTCCTGGAAGACGAGTCCGATGCCGCGGCGCTCCGGCGGTAGCCTCCACTGCTCCGCAGGGTCGGCAATGCGGTCGTCCAGATAGATCTTGCCCGCATCCGGGGACTCAAAGTCGCAATCAAGCTGAAGCAGCACTGTTTTCCCGTCCCTGGAAGGGTCAGCAGGGTAAAGCACTTCTGCGTATCGTCAGTGACAATCGGCTAAGACATGGTGATCGCTATAGCTTTTGCTGACGCCCTCCACGGATAACATCCATAAAGCCCTCTCCACACGGCACAGGAGTACCGCGCGCAATATGTTCGCTGTGCATCCCTTATAGCAGTGAAAGGCGGCGAATGAACTGTTCATCCCACCGCCTCACAGGAACGAGACCGATTTCGCAGCTACTTACCGATAATCTCAGAACTTCGATCGTCCTCTTTCGCGGGAGACCTGCATAACCACCTTTAATGAAAGCGTTGGAGGCTCTGCCGGTTTTCGGCAGACCGAACCTCCGGGCATATCATCATCAGCCGAGGACAGGAACGGTTCCTGGCGACTTCATCTGTTGCGCCTCACCGCTCAGCAGATAGCCGACGAACTTCTTGGCCGCATCCATGTTGTTTGAGCCTCTTTGAAGACGCTACGGGCCTGGCACAACGAGCAGCCATGATAAGCGAGGCGATGTGCCCTTGCTGACCTGTATTGTTCGTGATGTAGTCAACGCCAAGGCACGCAGCGAGCTCCGCCCGAGGAGGTATCATTACCATGACCTGTCCAAGTGCCCTGCCGATACGGGTCTGGTTCGTACAGTTTTCAAAGAACTCCCAGCCAAACTGTTTCTTGCAGAGTACACTATATACGACGTTCCTGAAAGGTCAGCGATGCTGAATGTATTCGTAACCCGGCTTCTGTCAGATCACCCGCATCGCGTCGGAGCAGTCGCCGACTTTGTTGTCCTTGTTATAGGTGATGCTGAGCGTCTCCGAGACGTGCTGCCGTGAACGTGCCGCTTGAAGTCATCGAACGGATTCACGAGCTCATCGAAGACAGTGGGCTTGTAGGTTCTCCAGCACGCCGTCTGCCTTCATCTATAGAAGTCAGGCATCACTCGTCCAGATTACGTCCGCAAGGATGTGGCTGCCTGTTTCTCCGCCGCGATCTTTGCCATCAGCTTGCCCGCACCTGCCGACCGACAGTCGACCCGATGTCGGGATACTTCTTCTTAACCCTTTCGACGATGCCGCCGATCAGCGACCTTCCATCGACGTAGATGACCAGTTTGTTCTTCCGTCGTCGCAGTATCTCAGCGACCGCCGCATCCCGCTGCGAGCAGGTGCACAGCATCGCCGCCAAGACGGTAGAATACTCCATTTTCATACATTCACCTCATTAAATAAACAGCCGCCCACGCATTCTCCTTTCCCCATGAACGAACGAGAACCTCGTGAAAGAAATTTGAATACGTCAATTCTATACCCCACATTATATTCCCCGCCTGTCTCTTCTGTCACCAGTTAATGATTTACATTTTAGCGTTGATGACATTGAAGGCTTTCATGATGCTGTACCATCCATGGGGAAAAAGAACTGCTGCACGTGCCTTCCAGCTTCGGGTACAGCAGTTCATTCACATTTACTCATAAACCGCCGCCCGCGCTCGAGTTTCGAAATAGCGGTGCTGTCCTGTGGGACGACGACGCCTGGAGAGGGCGATGAGCGCGATGAGATTCGGATCGCCATGAGGCCGTTGACGATGTCGGCGAGGACCCAGATCGCCCTGAGTTTCAGGAAGCGCACCGCAGCGATGATGATAAAGACGAGGCGGTACGGCAGATCGCCCGCACGCCTGGCGAGGTAGAGGATGGCGCGCTCGCCGTAGTAGTTCCACCTGAGATGGTCGAAGAAGAGGGCGAGCGATATGGTGAGCAGTGCGCCGCCGATGCCCGTACGCGCCTGGCGGGAATGCCGCGCTCAGTCATGGCCGCGCTCGCTGTGTCACCTGCCATGTGCCTTGAGACGAGGACGAGCCCCGTCATGGCGCAGATGATGATCGTGCCGATGAAGGTGCCTGCGGAAAGATCAGCCTGCTCGTCAGTTTCGTCTTGCGCTGCGCAATTGCGGAGCCGAGTCCGACCTTACTGAGAAGACGCTGCGCGCGAAGTACCGTCTCTGCATTGCCACCGCGATCGTGGAGCCCGCAAGCCGCCGCCGCTGCAAAGCGGCGAAATGCCCCACGAGGATCAGCCGGATCGTCGCGGGATGCCGTCGATGTGCATCGATGATGCTGACGCGATGACGCGATGTAGAGAACCGCCATAAAGGGAATGATGCGAGGCCACCCGGCGATGTCCGAAGGCCGCCGATGGCGATCGCCGCGATCAGCACCGTGAGGGCAATATTCGTCACGAGACGCGGCACGCCGAAGGGACAGCTCCGCCGAGTCCACAATGGCGTTGACTCAGAATGTCCCGATGCCGAAGAAAGGCAACGAGCACTGCCGCACGAAAATCCTGCGAGCGGACGATATGCCCCCCATGCCGTGACGATGTAGTACATCGGGCCGCCGGCAATGTCGCCGCGCTCGTCGGTCGCGGTACTTCTACTTGCGAGCAAAACCCATGCATTGCTCATGCCGAAGAACCGCCATCCACATCCAGAAGATCGCCCCGGCCGCCGACCTTGACCGCCGTCGCGACACCGACGATAAAGTTGTTCGTGCCGATGGTCGCGGCGAGCGCGACGCAAGTGCTCTAAAGCTCGACACACGTCGCCTCTCCGGCGGTTTTTCGCGCGCAGGATGAGCGCGAGCGCACGCGGCAGGCGGCGCACCTGAGCAGCGAGAGACGCAGCGTCAGCATACGCCCGTCCCCACGAGAGTAGTGACGATGAGCGGTACTCCCCAGAGGAAAGGAGTCCACCGCATTCAGTACGGAAGAAAACGATTCCATACAAGATCCCTCCGAAAATAAAAATATGCGCATATTCTTTGCCATGATAAAGCACCAATGTCCATGGGATCTGTGGCGTATACAGAAGCAGTGTGTGTTCTCACCACCGCAGTGGTCCCCTCTGTCATACGCCGGGGAGGCTTCGGAAGTAACGGCATAATAGCTTCCCCGCCGTCATTATGTGCACATATCTTCATTTTACATCCGGCGCAAAATGGCGGCAATATATCATTACGAATGGAAAGGGGTGGGCGATGCTTCCCGGTATCGGAATTATCGCCAACGCTATTCTCCGCAGCTCGGCGGTGTCCTGGGCTCGGCTGCGGCCGCTTTATCGCGGAGCGCGCAGGAGACGTTGATACTCGTGCGCCTGCCGTGATGTTTCTTTAGTCGGCGGCGCTGCGCACGATGCCTGGGTGCCAATGTGATGGGCAGCTCATGCTCGGCGGCGTCTGCGCGGATGACCACGAGCCTCATCGTCGGCGGTCTCATCGGCGAGCTATGAACATCGAGGCGCGCGCATGACCGCGTTCCGGCGCGTGGCTGGAAACGCGCCCCGGCAGCGCGGGCGACACGCGGTTTATCGACGGCTTTGTCACCGCCTCTGCTCACGGTTCGCATCGGCGCCGCGGCGGTCAATGGTCGATCAACGACCGTTCGCTCGGCGACCCGTCCGTCCTCTTACCCGCGATGTCTCGACGGCGTCATCATGCCTCACGGCGACCCTCGGCAAGGGCTGCATCTTCTCCATCTCCGTCGGGCTCCTTTCAGCGATCTTCGCTCGCGGGCCTCCTCGCGCCCTGGCGCGACAGACATACAGTACCCTCGCTGGCCTGCTGCGTCGGCAACATCCTCATCTTTGCCATCGACGAATCTCCTTGCCTGCTGAACATCCGCGTCGCGAATTCTCCCTGCCCCTCGCTGGTCGCCGCCCTGGGGATGGGGTGGAGCACAGGCGCAAGCAGTCAGTGCCCGCCGGACCTGCTGTGTCTCAAAGCAGAAATATTCCGGTGATGACGCCGGACTGTATACTGAACTGACGCCTCCTCGGCATTGTAGGTTCTCCCGCTGACCACGGCCAGCAGTTGTGTAGTCCCCATTTCCAGCCAGCGCATATCCAGCGCGCACTGGCACGCTTCCACCGCCGCGCGCCGGCATGGTGACGATGGTCATGCCCAGGACGTTTCTCGATGTAGTCATAGATGGAGTGCGCAGCGATCTCCGGGTGAGATCGGGCACGGCCTCACGCAGAAACAGATTGATAGTCCAGAATCAGGCTTCCCTCCAGATAGCGGATGGCGCACATCACAGATGTCGCTGCCGCGAGGGGAGCCCTGTTTTTTCATGTCTTTGATCCACAACCCGGCGAAATGAACGACGCGGGTCACTGCCTGAAAATGATTAGTGGCAGCGGCCTTC
>BNJU01002444.1_pt1 | contig 120236 bp, 106 predicted proteins | sample 8539281 | NCBI WGS metagenome assembly BNJU01 (sample SAMD00202456, study PRJDB9452) | human saliva metagenome | isolation source: human saliva | place: Japan | reverse complement strand
GACCCCTCCCCCATAGGGAGGGGCGTGAAATGCGAGATACCCCTTAGGGTTAGTTGAAACTACGAATTTCTCGAATGACACGAATCCTTGTAGACTTTGAACTTTGAGGTTTGAACTTTGAACTTTATGATATGAACTATTAATGACTACGAGTTTCTCGAATGATGCGAATCATTTAGCAATAAGGATTCGCGCAATTAGAGAAATTCGTAGTGCTGTATTGGTAGTTGACAAGTTTACGAATATATGAGTTAATTGTAGCGATAAGCCATAGTTAACATCGGTAATCATAAGGGGTAGTTGATGAGTAGACAGGTTGATGAGTTAACAAGTTAATTGTAGCGATAAATCACAGTTAACATCGGTAATCATAAGGGGTAGTTGACAAGTTGACAGGTTGACGAGTTAACAAGTTAATTGTAGCGATAAATCATAGTTAACATCGGTAATCATAAGGGGTAGTTGACGAGTTGACAGGTTTACAAGTTTACAAGTTAATTACAGCGATAAATCATAGTTAACATCGGTAATCATAATTATGACGTACTGATGAGAACTTCGTTCGAATAATTGTGAATTATGAATTATGAATTGTGAATTATGAATTAATAAAAGGATTCTGAATTGTTTTTAAATAGTCTTATCAAATAAAGGAATATACAGAATGAAATCAATGGCTGTAAGTGTCGTTTGTATTTTCGCAATATTAGGCATCATTTATGCGATAAATTATCTTTTTTATCGTTTCTCTCCTTTTCATACTTTGCCCAGTATCAAGACCCTTCCTGTAAGGAGTATTTTGGGGGTATTCATAGCCTTATTAGGTTACTTTGGTGCGTTCCCTTATTTTATCATTTTTAATAGAGGAATAAGTCTTTTCAATTCTGGGAATATGTACATATATCTACCAATAATTCTGACAGTTCTGTTGGTAGCTGTGATAGTAGGTATTTTTCGATACGAGAAAAGTGTTTGGCTCCGTCGTAATCCCAAGTATAGCAGACTTTTCCTTCCCTCGTGGAATGCAGGTTCTAAGAATATGTGCGTTTCAATAAGCGAAATGGATGATATTGCTTATGGTCGTGGCGTGAGTTTCTCATGGTTTGATGGACGTTTTATTACTGCAGGAAGACACAAAGTTGTGTTTGAATTCTATGAGGACCGTTTTCTTGCAAATCGCAATACACGTAAGGTTATCTACCAAAAGGTGATGAGCTTTAATTTCCGACCAGGTATGGCATATGTGATAGAGGCAATTCCAGAGAGAAAAACCTTCCAAATAACACAGGATAAGACTGTTAACTTTGAACATTGAGTTTTTTTTTTTATCCTTTGAACTCTTTTACCTTTGAACTTTGAGGTTTGAACTTTGAACTTTATGATATGAACCATTAATGACTACGAATTCCTCGAATGACACGAATTATTTAGCAATAAGGATTCGTGCAATCAGAGAAATTCGTAGTGCTGTATTGGGGTAGTTGACGAGTTGACAGGTTTACGAGTTAACAAGTTAATTATAGCGATAAATCATAGTCAACAGTAGTAATCATGAGGGTAGTTTACGAGTGGACAAGTTTACAAGTTAATTACAGCGATAAACCACAGTTAACATCGGTAATCATAATTATGAATTGTGAATTAAATCAGTCTTATTCTTTTGCTAAGGTTTCCAGCCTGTGGTCAATAAGTTTCTTGTATTGTTCTTTCTGATTATCAGAGATGAAAGAGTTATCAATACACACCATCCATTTGTCCCTAAACTTAGCAAAACCAGATATGATTCTGTTAGCAACCACTTCGGAGAGTCCTGTCGAAAACATAGCTTCTTGGAAGTCATAGACGAGGAGTGACTTTTTGAAGCCATTGAGCGACAATGCCATTTCCTCTGTATCTTCTGGCATCACAATCTTTGTGGAAACCTGATCGTAGGTTGGACAGAGTACATAGTGTCCTTCTCGTATGCTATACAAAGAGAAGTTTTTAAGGTGCATATCCGCATTGCCTATAATCCACGAGAAAACAACTTGCTGCCAATAGTTCACCTTGTCTAACATAGAGACACTGGAATATTGGTCGAGGAAACGGGCTATCATTTCATAACTTCCTTGATATTTCTGTTCCGTCAGTTTACCACTTAGTTGACACATATCCTCCATAGGAAGCTTTCGTCCATCGTCGGTTCTATCAATTCTTTTTGTGATATAGTTTAGTTCACCATCAGCAAAACGGATAAGAGAATGCGGAACTGTTGGAATCTTCGCAATCTCAGCCAGATGCATGGATAAATCCTCTATCTCTGGGAGGCATTCAAACTGCTCTGTTTGGGGTTTAAGGATATATCGTCCCATAACGCCTACTATCGTTAGACGTTGTGGATTTCCTGCTGCGTCATGCTCAAGGTCAATTGATAGTTTTGATTGCACACCTGTCACTGTCGTTCGTTTTTCAACGACAATCTGTGCCAAACGGTTAATATCCTTTCGTGTGTAGGGAAGGATAGGGGCTATTGCGGCTCCAAACATTTTCTTTGCACAATGTGGGTGATAGTCAATTTCCCCAGCCTTTAACGGCTTATAACAACACAGGCAACGTTTCATCTTCTTTCCTCCTCCTTTTCTATGGGTACGATGCTAATATCTCCTATACAGTCACGGCAGCACGAGAGGAGTAATCCCATGCGGTCTCTACGGTTGATTTTCCAGTTTCGTTCAGCAATATTCAGCATCCAACCTTCTGGAATAAGACCATCGAAGAAGGAAAAAAGAACGTTACTCTGATAATGTTCTGCACGCAATGGCAATGTCAGACTTACGGGAGTTGGCTTACTACTATCCAAATACTCTTGAAGATAAGCGAAGCTATATCCCCTCTCGTCTTCTGTGATAATGCCTGCCGGCTTATCTTTTACATATACTTTTCCTTGTCTCATGATGTTGATTTTTTTGCCACTTAGTCCTTTGGAATGGGTACTGGTCCTAACTGTAGGTTGAACAGCTCAAGCACTTGATTGACTTTGTCCATGCGTAGTGTAGCTTTTCCTTGTTCCATCTCACGGACAAAGCGGAGTCCTACACCTGCTTTGAAAGCCATATCCTCCTGCGTTAGATGATATTCCTTCCGCAGTTGCTTTAATGTGATTGATAGTTGATTCTTCTCCATGCTGATTATACCTTTACGGGTACAAATGTACGAAATATCTATGAAAAACAAAACAGATAATCCCTAAAGGGTATAATGTTTGGTTTATTTAACGTAAATATACCCTATCGGGGAGGGGGGACCTCACCCCCCAACCCCCTCTCCGAGAGAGAGGGGGAGTGCTGGAAACAGTTTGCTGAGGGATGCTTTTTCCTTTGAACTATTAACTTTGAACTTTGAGCATTGAACTTTGAGCTTTATGATATGGGTAGTTGACGAGTAGGCGAGTTAACAAGTTGCTTGTGAGGAAGACATAGTAACATAAGAACGAGTGGATGAGTTAACAAGTAGACGAGTTAATAAGTTGCTTGTGGCAATAAAAACACATAATCTTTGTTTTTTATTCTTCTGTCTTCTTTTTGTTCCTATGTATTGTAAAGGAAATTCAAACCTTGAAAAATAAGAGGGCATTAATTCCATTCGAATTAACGCCCTTTTGAGACTCAAAAAGGTGCCCTTTAAGACCCTTAGTAACGCCCTTTTTGAACCCTTAACAAGCACCTTTTTGAAAACCACTTCTGCAACTACTTGATAACAAAAAGACTTACGAGGAGGCTTAAAAAAAGCTCGTTTTTAGCCCTTTTCTCCGCCTTTTCTTCGAGTATTTTGTAATACAATTTCAATAGAGTAAACGTTTGTTTGCTAATTATATGTGCGTTTTTCAATATGTGTCACATAGTCATAAACGATGTGTATATATTCTTTTTTTCCACCTTTTTTTAGAGCTATATATAACATTATTATTAAATAATTGTTATAATTAATATAAAAATCTATACCTTTGCACACGGACCAGATTTTACATCTTTTTCAAAGGTGTATTTTATACGAGTCCTATATATTTAAAGAGCGTTTGACATTATCCTCCATCTGAAATCTGGACAATTTCATACACTGTGGATAATAGCAATTACGCTCACGCTGGGATTATTATACCCTATACTTGGGGCATGATATATCTATAGGCGTGGGCTATTGCTTTATTATACAGTGGTGGGCAGTCCAGAGCCTCAGTGGAATAATAAGCAATAGTTTCCACGCTTTTTCTATCTAATAATTTATAAACCGCTTAACTTTTGGGAACAGGTGAGCATTTTTATCTATTATGAAACAGTCAGATTACTTGATGCAACAGTACGCTCTCATCAAAGCATGGGAGAATGAGGAGCCAGGTGTTGTTAGTAAAACGTTTGGTAAGCTTTTAAGTCCCGTTGGTAAACTTATTTCTGTAGTAGTGCCTGAAAAGGTCATTGAGAGTGCCATAAACGCTGCAAATGCTGCTGCACAGTACCTTACGGACACAGCCGACGTGCTGCGTGACGGAAATGTAGAGAGTATTGAAGAACTACGTACGAAGGACCTTAAACTCTGTGACCAGATGGCAGATTCGGTGCATAACTGGGCTGTCGGAATAGCTACGGCAGAAGGTGTTGCGGGTGGTTTTGTTGGTTTGCCAGGTCTTGTTGCTGACATTCCGTTCATTACCACACTGGCACTTCGTACAATCCATAAGATTGGTGTATGCTATGGTTATGTGGCTGATGCAAATAATGAGGAGGAAGAAAAGGCTTTTGTCTTGGGCGTTCTTGCTACAGCAAATGCGAGTACATTAGGTGAGAAAGCCAGTTTTATCTTGGGTCTCAAGCAGATTTCTTTGTTGATACAAAGAAATGCGTGGAAGAAATTGGCAGAGATGGGAACTGCCAACTTTTTGGCTAAGAGTATTGTGAGCGTGCGTCAGGCGGCAAAAGCTTATCGGTGTGAACCTTACCAAGCGTAAAGGACTTCAGTCTATTCCTTTCATTGGTGGAGCTGTAGGGGCTGCACTCAATGCTTCTTTCATTAATGATATAGCTTGGGCTGCTCGCCGTAGTTATCAGCGTCGTTGGCTTGAGGATAATAAGGTGATAGAGCCTGAGGCTTCTGTAGACGAATAGTTATTATTTCGTTCTGTCATATAGTTAAGATATCAATCTTAAACTTATGATAGATTACGGTTATTTTTAGTAAGACCCTATCAATGCTCGAATAAGGAGTGTTGATAGGGTCTTACTCATTTTATTTTTTTCCCAGCTCGGTAATCATAAGTGGTAGTTGACAGGTTTACGAGTTGACGAGTTGATTGTAGCGATAAACCATAGTTAGCATCAGTAATCATAATTATGAATTGTGAATTATGAATTCTGAATTAATAAAGGATTATGGATTTATAAAAAAAGTGTTATATTTGCACCTGTAAACCCTAAATCAATGTAATTATGTCTAAATCTACTACTGTCTTCCTGGGTATAAGGAAGCATCCCCCATTCGCAACAAGAAGGGTGGCACTCTCTTTGTGTCTGAGTTTATTGGCTGCTACCCCAGTACTTAGTTCTACGAGTGCAAATGTAAAAACATTTGAGAGTACACAGCAGCAAAAGCAGGCTATCAAGGGTGTTGTGAAAGATACCCATGGTGAACCCGTTATCGGTGCCTCTGTGATGGTTAATGGAGTTGCCATGGCTGTTACGGATGTTGATGGCAACTTCTCGCTTTCGGCTGCACCTGGTGCTGTGCTACAAGTAAGTTATGTGGGCTTTAAGCCTCAGTCTGTAACCGTCAAGGCAGGTATGACCAATTATGCCGTTAGTCTGCAGGATGACAACCAAGCATTGAACGAAGTGGTTGTCGTAGGCTATGGAGTACAAAAGAAGGTAAACCTCACCGGTTCTGTTTCATCTGTTAAGGGCGATGCACTTGAGATGCGCCCAGTGACCGATGCGTCGCAGAGTCTTCAGGGATTGGTACCGGGTTTGATGGTATCTAATGGTAGCTCTGGTCGTCCGGGAGCTACGGCAGCCTTGTCATTGCGTGGTCAGGGCAACCTCTCCGGCACAGGTCATCCTTATGTTTTAGTAGATGGAATCGAGATGAGTCTTGCCGATGTCAATCCAAATGATATCGAGTCAATCTCCGTATTGAAAGATGCATCCGCTTGTTCTATCTATGGTGCGCGTGCTGCCTACGGTGTTATCTTGGTTACGACCAAGCGAGGAGAGGAAGGTAAGATGCACGTAAACTATCAGGGAAGTATGGGTTGGAACCGTCCAACGGTATTACCAGAGATGGCAAATGCCGTAGAGTTTGCCAAGATGTGGAATGCTGGTGTTACGAATGCCAACTCCTCTCGTCTCTACAGCGACGAAAAGATTAAGCTGTTAGAGCAGTATATGAACGACCCATCAAGTGTGAACCCATGGCAAGAACTCCCTGCCAACTCCTTGATGAACCCAGCCTTTGAGAACACAGAGAAGGGTATTGGAAACGTTGACTACTTCAAGTTACATTATAAAGACTATGCTTTCAAGCAGCAGCACAACGTTAGTTTGAGCGGTGGTGGTAAGCAGGCACAGTATTATGTATCAGGAGGTTACTTCAAGGAAGACGGTATTCTGCGTTATGCGAAGATGAACTTTGAGCGTATGAACCTCGCTTCCAACCTCACTTCTCGTCTCACCTCATGGATGAAGATGAAGCTTAATTTGAAGTATGTTCACTCTGTCGACAACACTCCTTTTGGTGCAGGCGGACTGAGTGAAGGCTTCTATCACTCATTGGCACGTTTCCGTCCGACGATTTCTGTTGTCGATCCTAACGGTCATTTCACGGAGTTGTCAATGATACCTTACCTACAGAGTGGCACCTTCACACGTACAAAGCGCAATCATTACGACATCACCTTAGGCTTCGAGCTTAATCCAGTAAAGGGATTGATTATCAATGCTGATTACACCAATAAGTTTATCTCTACCTCCTACGAGGCATTGAACGTTGCCCCAGACATCTATGCAGCTGATGGTGTGACGACTTCAAAGGGAGTGCGAGGTGAGTTGGATGCAAGTCCTGATGGCAAGTATCAGCGTTCAAACTATAACATCCACTATCAGAATATCAGCCTTTATGGTAACTACTCATTGACCCTTGCAGAGGATCATAACATCGTTTTGATGGCTGGTTATCAGGAAGAAAACAATAAGGTAGACTACTTGAAGAACGGTATCTCTGGTCTTTACTCAATGCACAATCCTAATACTGCAATGGGAACAGGCGACAAACAGCCAGACGATATTCGCAACGGATGGGCAACACGTGGCTTCTTCGGCCGTATCAACTACGACTATCAGGGTCGTTACTTGCTCGAAGTAAACGGCCGTTATGACGGTTCTTCACGTTTTGCACGCGACCATCGTTGGGGCTTCTTCCCATCTGTATCACTCGGTTGGAACATCAGTCGTGAGAAGTTTATGGAGTCTCTTAGCCAGAAGGTATCGCAGTTGAAGTTGCGCATGTCATACGGTAAGCTCGGTAATCAGGCAGGTGCAGCCCTCTACACCTTCGCTTCAACGATGAATCTCAGTGGTGGATTGGGAAGCTATATCTTTGCTGATGGTCGTCATGCTTACCTCCTTGCGCCGGGCGTTGTCAATCCAGCAACAACATGGGAGAAGGTGAGCAGCAAGAATATCGGTTTAGACTTCGGTTTTATGAACAATGCCCTTACGGGTAGTCTTGACGTCTACGAACGTAAGACTAAGGATATGTTGGGACCTGGTGTAGACTTCCCCGACTTCTTCGGTGCTAATGCCCCACAAACCAATAACGCCTCTTTGCGCGATCGTGGATGGGAGCTAACGCTGAATTATCGTGGTAAGATTGGTAAGGACATCGACTATAGTATCGGTGGTTCTTTGGCTGACTATACCTCTATTGTGACAGACTATGCAAACCCAACGGGTACGGCACCAGCCAGCAACTGGTATAAGGGTAGACGCGTAGGAGAGATATGGGGCTATCGTACAGACGGCTTATTGCAGACACAGGAGCAGGCTGATGCTTACAATGCAAGCCATAACAACACCTTCTTCTCTACCTTGAAGTGGACACCGGGTGACGTTGCTTTCCGCGATCTTAACAATGACGGATATGTAAACAATGGTAAGAATAAACTCGATGATATGGGCGATATGACTGTTATCGGTAACTCATCTCCTCGCTATCAGTACACAATCAATGGTATGGTTAGTTGGAAGGGACTGAGCTTGAGTTTTATGTTCCAAGGTGTAGGCAAGCGTGATTGGGACCCAACCAACAGCGTTTACTTCTGGGGAACAGGTCCTTACGCACAGGTAACGCTCTTCAAAGATCATCTTGACTATTGGTCAGAGAGCAATCCTAATGCCTACTATCCAAAGCCTTATATCAATTCAGCAGGTGGCGTTCGTCCATATGCAGCGAAGACAAAGAGCCAGCCTACTGATCAATACTTGCAGAGTGCGGCTTACTGTCGTTTGAAGAACTTGACCTTGAGTTACACCCTCCCACAGGCTTGGACACAGAAGATGAAACTCCAGCAGGTGAAAGTGTTCTTCTCTGGTGAGAACCTCCTTACCTTCACAAAAACTAAAGAAGATGCTCGACCCAGAGGTTATCTTCACAGCCAATGGCTACACAGGCGAAGGCGGTAAGAACTATCCAATGAATAAGGTCATCTCGTTCGGACTTATGGTTAATCTCTAATCACTTAAAAGAATATAACTATGAAACTTAAATATATATGTTTAGCACTCTTGAGTGCAACAACGCTTACAAGTTGCTTTGACTTGGACAAGTCTCCAGAAGGAGTGCTTTCAACAGTCAACCCTTTCACCTCCTTGGGCGAGATGAACAGCTATCTCGACCAGTTCTATCAGACAGGTGTGAAGGGACAAGACTTTAACTCATGGGGTAGTGGTGGTATTGCTGGTATCGATATGAACAGCGATAACATGGCAAGTGGCTCTGTTAACACACGATTGAATGGTGGTTTGACCCTCGCTAATGCGGGTAAACTCGGTCATTACTATAATATTCGCAACGTCAACTTCTTCTTGAATAACCTCAACTTTAAGGATAAGAACTCTGCTGCCTACAAGCAATGCGTGGGCGAAGCATATTATTTCCGTGCTTGGTTCTACTTCCAGTTGTTCAAGAACTATGGTAAAATTGCTTGGGTGAATCGCCCTCTCGAACCACAAGAGGAGGAGATGAATCAGCCACAACAGGAACGAACTGTGATTGCTGATAGTATTCTTGCCGACCTCGATAAGGCTATTGCCAACCTTAACACCCAGAACAGCAGTGCTACAATGCGTATTCACAAGGACGTGGCACGTGCTTTCAAGAGCGAGGTGGCACTCTATGAGGCTACATGGGAGAAGTATCATAAGGCAAAGAACGATGCTTTCTACGACCCAACTGTTACCGATGCGAAGATTAAGTCTTACTTAGATCAGTGTGTTGAGGCTTGTAAGGACGTTGTTGACAGAGGTGTCTGGAGAATCTATACGACAGGTAATCCATTGAATGACTACCGCATTATCTTCCAGACAGAGGACCTTAGTGCCAACCCTGAGGTGTTATGGTTTAAGCGATATGACGGCGTGAATGTTGGTAATAGTGTTGACCGCTACCTCAATCAGGGTGGTGGTAGTAGCGGTGTTACGGCATCATTGGTTGACGACTACCTCACCATCGACGGTAAACCCTTTGTCGGACCAGCTGTGTTGACCGCAAAGGCAACCTTTGGCGACGAGCTAAAGCCAACTGTTCGCGACCCACGTCTCTGCCAGACGGTGTGTATGCCGGGTCAGATTCTGCGTCCAGACCAAGGCGGTTACGTTGTTCCACCACTCAATGGGTCGGGCTATAACAAGAATGAAACAGGCTATTCAATGCTCAAGCACGTACAGATTGACTATAAGGGAAGCCTTGATCAGGAAGGAAAAGGCAGCACACCAGCTATTCAGTATCGCTATGCTGATATCCTCTTAAACTATGCTGAGGCTTTGGCAGAACTCGATGGTGCCGCTAACGCAAGTCAGATTATTGCCATTCTGAAAGCCTTTGCGCGACCGAGTTGGTATGCCAGCAGTCGACTTCGACAGAGAGTATAATACCGAGGCAGACTATCCTTTCCACCATCTCAATAAGTACTTACAGGCAGTTCGCCGTGAACGTCGTATTGAGCAGGCTTGTGAGGGTCGTCGATTGGATGATATCTTCCGTTGGGCAGCAGCCGATGAGCTGATCGTTGGCAAGCGTGCACACGGTGTTCTATTCGTGGGTAGCAACCTCGAACATCATGCAAAGTATGGCACAAGCCTCGTTTATGACAAGCCAAAAGGCAATAATCTCTACCTCTCTGGCAAGCCGGGCGACGCACAACGTTACGTATTGCCAGTGAATCCATCAGGCTATGAGACCGGTTGGAAGTTTAATCCAAAGCGTGATTACCTCCTTCCGTTCGAAACGCGTATGCTCACACTGACCAACAATCTGTGGAAGCAGAACCCTGGATGGGATAAATAATTGCGATAAACCAATTTATTACATATGCAAAAAAAAGTATTATACGGCTTGACAGGAGCGATTGCAATGGGTGCATTCGTTCCTGCCCAAGCGCAGAAGAAACCGATGAACATCGTCTTCATCATGAGCGATGACCATTCGTATCAGACAATCAGTGCTTACGACAAGCGTTTTATCAGTACACCTAACATCGACTGGTTGGCTGACAATGGTGTGAAGTTCCAAGAGAGTTTCGTTGCCAACTCCCTCAGCGGTCCGTCACGTGCTTGTATGCTGACGGGTAAGCATAGCCATGCCAATGGCTTCACAGACAACTCTAAGACCTTTGATGGCGGTCAGCAGACCTTCCCTAAGTTGCTCCAGAAGCAGGGTTATCAGACGGCTATGATTGGTAAGTGGCACCTCACCTCACTGCCAACAGGCTTCAACTACTGGGATATCCTTATCGGACAGGCGACTACTATAACCCTGACTTCCTCAGCAATGGTAAGAAGATACGCCGTCCGGGCTATGTGACGAACATCATTGCCGACATGGCGATTGACTGGATGGAGAACAAACGCGACAAGAACAAGCCTTTCTGTCTGTTGATGCACAACAAGGCGCCTCACCGTGTGTGGAATCCTGATACCTGCGACCTCCGCCTCTATGACGATGTGACCTATCCGTTGCCTAAGACTTTCTATGATGACTATGCTGGTCGTTTAGCTGCACAGAAGCAGGAGATGAGTATCATAAAGGACATGGACCTCGTCTACGACAATAAGATGGCGGATAAGGAGAACGAGATTCACACCACTACAGGACTTGAGCAGTGGGGACGTGGCAACTACAAACGTATGACACCTTCGCAGCGTGCGCAGTGGGATAGCTACTATGACCCAATCATCAAGAAGTTTAAGGAAGACAAACTCTCTGGTAAGGCACTCGCTGAATGGAAGTATCAACGTTATATGCACGACTATATGCGTGTGATTCATTCTGTCGATCGCAACGTCGGTCGTGTCATCGAGTATCTGCGCCAGCATGGTCTTCTTGACAACACAATGATTGTCTATACCTCTGATCAAGGTTTCTACATGGGCGAACATGGATGGTTCGACAAGCGTTTCATGTATGAAGAATCATTCCGCACACCATTGTTGGTTTACTATCCGGGCGGTAAGCATGGGGTTGTCAAAGAGATGGTACAGAACATCGACTATGCCCCAACCTTCCTTGATGTAGCTGGTGCAAAGGTGCCTTCTGACATTCAGGGCCGTTCTTTCCTCCCACTCCTTGAGGGTAAGAAGCCAGCCAACTGGCGTCAGTCGCTCTACTATCACTACTACGAATACCCTGCCGAGCACTCTGTTTGCCGTCACTATGGTATTCGTACGAAGCGTTATTCGCTCATGCACTTCTACAATGATATCAATGCTTGGGAACTATACGATCTAAAGAAAGACCCTGACCAAATGCATAATATCTATGGTAAACCGGGTACGGAGAAGCTCACAAAGAACCTTAAGAAACAACTCCTCCAACTGCAGGTGCAGTATGATGATCCAATACGCAACAAAGGACTTTAGTCCTTTGTCCTTTGAACTTTGAGGTTTGAACTTTTTTACCTTTGAACTTTGAGGTTTGAACTTTGAACTTTGTGATATGTATCATTAATGACTACGAATTACGCGAATTGCGCGAATCCTTGCAAACTTTGAACTTTGAGGTTTGAACTTTGAACTTTATGATTTGAACTACGAATTACGCGAATTGCGCGAATCCTTGCAAACCTCAAAGTTCAAAGGTAAAAGGTACATATCATAAAGTTCAATGTTCAATGTTCAAAGTTCAAAGTAAAAATTCGTAGTCCGAATTTATTTTACATTTCTGGTCCGGAAAAGGTGAGGAATGGAATCGAGAATCAGCTTTTTTGTTACCTTTGTAAGTGTCTTGTTATCAGTTATTTGTAAAGTTGCGGTTTTGAAGGTGCTTACTAAGGTCCGAGAAGGGCGTTATTAAGGTTCTTAAAGGGCATCTTTAGCAAGCAAAAAGGGCGTTAATTCGAATGGAATTAACGCCCTTTTGATTTTTAGGTTATGAAATTATCTAACAAAAGTTTACGGACCAGTCCGCCTTATTGGACCTTTGTGAGTTCATAAACCAGATATCTTCCTGTGAGTGGAAGTCTTGTGGTTTGAAAGGTATCATAATATGGTATTACATATGCATTGTAAGGAAGAAGATAAATTTTAAGCTTACTTGTTTTTACATTATAATATCCGTAGCCGTTAAAATAAGTTGTAAGTATCCTATTTTTTTTTGTTTTGTGACCTCGGTCTATAAAGTCAACTATCCCTTGTGATACTTCAAACCGATATACGCAACTGTCTTGTTGGTTGCGACTGCTGAAACGAATTCCCTCAAGTCCTAAATAATTCTTTTCGTCTCGTTGAGTAAATATCCCTGGTAGTGTATCGTTTGTCCCATTTTTGCCAATATTGTGTAACTGCTCATACGTGTCGCGTGGCAATGTTAAAAGGCTATACATAATTCTGCGGTCATCGTATATGATTAGAGAGTCGAGGTCAAGCCTTGAATTGGAATAATAATTTTTCTTGGTTGAAGGATCGTAAACATGCACATTACCTTTATACGTACCGGGTAAAGAATTCTGTATTTTAACTGCTTCTTCTCTACTGATAGGTGCAAAATTAGAGGTGTTGTCTGTCGTAGCGTCATCGTCTTTCGAACATGAAACAGCAAAGCTGCCTACTAACAGTAGGAAAAGAGCGACGAGTAGGTTGTATTTGTTCTTTTTATCCATAATCTATTCTTTATTCATAGTTTATTCTTTTGTTAAAAAGGAAAATTAGTTTATCCTATGCTGTCTTCTTTAATTTGCATATAAAATAAACGTCGTTGAATTCGGCTTTTATTTTATTGTTTATAACCATACCGTCATGAAACAAGGCACCCACAGGCTTTATGTAAACCGTCATTTCTTTCGTTGTATTGTTGATAGTTCCACAGATATTAAAAAAATCAATCGAACCAAGTCATAACGATCCTGCTGGAAATATAATGAATGTGAGAATAACTTATATGGGTTATACAATTGGAATGCCACTTCTGAAGGATTCTTCTTGTTTCTTCCTATGATTCCTGTGGGATCATCACGTAGCTTGTCTTCCTTCCACCAAGTTTTATTTTTTTGATTATTTTTGTATAGTATGTCATAAGCATATTGGTCCTTCTTTAACGCATATAATGTAAAAGGAAGGGGAACAGGATTCAGTTTAAACTTATATGAGTCTAATTCGAGTTGGACGCTTACATGATTATCAAAATTAGAAGGAATTACCTGTTTGGTTTTAGGGTCATAAACGGTTAGCGTACCCTCGTAGGTGCCCACAGCCTTAGAATAGAAATCGTCAGCATCGTCTCTTTGGATAGGAATTGAATAATTAATATTAGGTTGCAGGATATCAGCTGTGAAATCATTTTGTTCGATAGGAACAAAGGGCATGGGGTCGTTTTCGCTTTCTTCATCTTTTGAACATGAAGCAAACAAAAGCGGAAGGACTAAACATGCGACCGCAATAAGTAACTTTGATTTGGGAAGTTTCATTGTAAAAAGTCATTTGGTTTTATGTGTACAAAGGTACAGAAACCTTTCCTTCTCTACTAAGAATTGCAGATTTGTTAACCTGCTTTGCTCTTTATTAAATTTATCTATTAAAGTTAAACCCAAATCTCTAAGTTTGTAATTCATCTTGCAAACTAAGAGATTTGGGTTTAAGAAAGACATTAAAAGCAGTAGTGTTATCAAAAATACAAACTTATGGCTTGTATTTTTGTAATGTTAATTATCATGTAGTAGGCTTATTTTATCGCTCCATATTTCAGAAGAACTTTCTTTCATTCTTTGTTATTATGAGATAAATTCAGTACTTTTTGTAACAATAATAAAAGAGGAAGAGATATGGAACCATTGGCAGAACGATTGCGACCACGCACGCTCGACGATTATATCGGACAGGAACACCTCGTTGGTGAGGGGCTGTGCTCCGACGTATGATCGATTCGGGGCGCATTGCGTCGTTTATCCTTTGGGGACCACCGGGCGTGGGCAAGACTACGTTAGCACAGATTATCGCTAATCGCTTAGAAACACCGTTCTATACGCTTTCTGCCGTGACGAGTGGTGTGAAGGATGTGCGCGATGTCATCGAAAGAGCACAGAGCGGTCGTTTCTTCAATTCCGCTTCACCGATTCTCTTTATTGACGAAATCCATCGTTTCTCAAAGTCGCAACAAGATTCGCTCTTGGGTGCGGTAGAGAAGGGGAACGGTGACGCTTATTGGTGCAACAACAGAGAACCCATCGTTCGAAGTGATTCGTCCGTTGCTCTCTCGTTGTCAACTCTATACGCTGAAGTCGCTGGAGAAAGAAGATTTGCTGAAGCTGTTGCATCGAGCCATTACGGAGGATGTGGAACTGAAGAAGCGTAATATCGAACTGCATGAGACGGGGGCGCTCCTGCGTTACAGTGGGGGTGATGCGCGTAAGCTACTGAATATCCTCGACTTGATTATCTCAGCCGAATCGGGCAACGATGTTATGATTACCGATAAGATGGTGGAGGAGCGACTGCAAGAGAATCCGTTGGCGTATGACAAGGACGGCGAGATGCACTATGATATTATCTCGGCATTTATCAAGTCGATTCGTGGCTCCGACCCAGATGCAGCACTCTACTGGATGGCACGCATGATAGAAGGTGGCGAAGACCCAAAGTTTATTGCGCGACGTGTCGTAATCAGTGCGGCAGAAGATATCGGACTTGCCAATCCTAACGCCCTATTGTTAGCGAATGCAGCCTTTGACGCTGTGACGAAGATTGGTTGGCCCGAAGGTAGAATCCCATTGGCTGAGGCGGTAGTCTATTTAGCTCGGTCGAAGAAAGATAACTCTGCATACGTAGGCATCAATAAAGCGATAGAGTTAGTGCGACAGACAGGCAACCTCCCTGTTCCCCTCCACCTTCGCAATGCACCGACAAAACTAATGAAGGACCTCGGTTATAGCGATGGATATAAGTATCCACACGATTATCCGGGACATTATGTCGAGCAACAGTATATGCCGGATGAGTTGGTACCTCCCCCAGCCCCTCCAAAGGAGGGGAGCACCTAACGGAGTGTTATCTCCCAATGTTTCCTCTTATGATAGTAATAATATGTAGCGAAAGCTACCAAATTATACCCCGAACCCAACCAAATTGTGCCTCAAACCCAACCAAACTGTACCCCGTTAGGCACTCCCCTCCCTTTTGGGGAGGGGTTGGGGGAGAGGTTCTAACACCCAACAAACATGAAAATAGTAATTCTCGACTGCCATGCAGTCAACCCTGGTGACCTTTCATGGGAACCAATAAAGGAAATAGCAGAGTGCGTTATCTATGAGCGCACAAGTCAGGAACAAGTTATTGAGCGAGCTAAGGATGCGGACGGTATTCTTATCAATAAGATAAATATCACCCGTGAAGTACTCGACCAATTGCCACAATTGAAGTATATCGGTGAGTTAGCAACAGGATATAACAATATCGATGTTGAAGCAGCACGCGAACGTGGCATCGTCGTATGCAACATCCCTGCATATAGTACGGATAGCGTTGCACAGCATGTCTTCGCCCTCCTCTTGAACGCAACCACACATGTCGACCATTATGCTGAGGCTGTGCGCCGTGGCGAATGGAGTAAGCAGCAGGACTTCTGCTACTGGGACACACCACTCGTGGAACTCGCTGGTAAGACACTCGGTATCGTTGGCTTGGGCAATATCGGTCAGAAGGTGGCAATGATAGCACATGCTCTGGGTATGGACATCTCAGCTTGCACCAGTAAGAACAGTAGCGACCTACCAGAGTGTATTCGTAAGACAACCCTTGAAGGCTTGCTCAGTACGTCTGACGTTATCACCTTGCACTGTCCTTTGACGGCGGAGAACACGCGTATGATCAATGCAGAGACGCTGAAGGGCGTACGTCGTGGTGCCATCCTTATCAATACCGGACGTGGCGGACTCGTCGACGATCAGGCTGTTGCCGATGCCCTTGAGAGTGGTCAGCTCGGTGCTTATTGTGCCGACGTAATGACCGAGGAGCCACCTCGTGCAGACAATCCGCTCTTCCGTCAGCCTAATGCCTTCATCACTCCACATATTGCGTGGGCAACACGTGAGGCACGTGAGCGCCTAATGGCTATCTGCGTTGAGAATATTAAGAAGTTTATAGCAGGGGAACCACAGAACGTGGTGTAAAAGCCCTCACTCCCGACCCTCCCCGAAGGAGAGGGAGACAAATAGGATAAGGTTCGCTGTATGTTCTTGGTGGATTAATAAGACTATCTTCTTATCGTGGTCTAATAAGACTATCTTCTCATTGTGGAGTAATAAAGAAATTTGATTTACATATTATAATTACTTAACCCCTCTATGTAAGCTATGCTCGTTAGCTGCATCAACTTAGAGTACCACCCATAGCTATCTGCACTCCCTCCCATTACTTCCCTTCGGTCAGTGACCGTTGGTTCGGAGGGGCTGGGGCGACATTTAGCTATCTGCACTCCCCTCCCTTCGGAGGGGTTGGGAGGCTTTCTCCCTCCCTTTCGGGGAGGGTCGGGTGGGGCTTTTATTTATTCAAATATGATCTACACTGATCCACATCTTGTCCGTACGCTCCAGGGTGATACTGGAGTTTCTCGGAACGTTTGCGTTTGCCATATCGGGCATCCGCCATGCCGCACAGAAACACTTCGATTGGTTCGGAGGTTATGTCTGTGGCTTTGCCGTCGCTATTGGTGGCGGTACGATTCGTGACACTATGTTAGGCGTGCGTCCGTTCTGGATGGCAAACATCATGTACGTTCTCTGTACAGGTCTGGCGCTCTTCCTCGTCATCTTGTCGCGTAGGTGGATTCAACGCCTTAGCAATGCGTGGTTCGTCTTCGATACACTCGGCTTGGCTCTCTTTACTATTGCGGGTATTCAGAAGACAATCGCATTAGGACACCCCTTCTGGGTAGCCGTCATCATGGGTTGTATCACTGGTGTGGCAGGTGGTGTTATCCGTGACGTATTGCTGAACAATATCCCCGTAATCTTCCACAAAGAGATCTACGCCGTGGCAAGTGTGGGTGGCGGACTCATCTATTGGGCACTCTTCTCGCTCGGACTACCACTTCCGATAACAGTTATTGTGACATTCCTTGCAATCTGTTTAATTCGTTTTATTGCAGTGGGTTATCACATCTCGCTCCCCACTTTACACGATGAAGACGAAAAAAAATAATAAAAAAGATTGCTAAACATTTGGTGGAACGGATAAAAAGCAATACCTTTGCACTCGCAATTCAGAAATGACAACTAAGTCATTATCTGTGCGACCATAATAATGGTTCCGTAGCTCAACTGAATAGAGCACTTGACTACGGATCAAGAGGTTACAGGTTTGAATCCTGTCGGAATCACAAAAGGAATACTCGAGAGAGTGTTCCTTTTTTTGTTCTCCGAACTACGAATTTCTCGAATGATACAAATTATTAGTAATACCGGCTCAGTAGAAAAAAGGTGGGGAAATTTTCTTAATTAATATATTTTTCTTTCCTTTGTATCATGGAAGAAAAATATTTATATCAGTTAGCCGAATTCGTTTTACCCAGTGATGTATTACATTATTTCTCTATTGTTAAGATAGAGTCTGATACTTCATTGTTACGTATTTATCTTGATGAGAAGATGGAGAAAGAACTTTCCGATGACCTTCATTTTGAGTCTAAAGGCTTTATGGACGCTGTTGAGGTTACCGACTTCCCTATTCGTGACCATAAAGTTATTCTTGTTCTTCGCCGTCGTCGTTGGTTAGATACGCGTACAGGCAAGAGTTTCTCTCTTCCCTTGCAGATAGATATTACAGCCTCCGGCACTCGTTATTCCAAAGAGTTCGGAGCTTTTTTAAAAGAAACGTATGGAGACATCCCCAGTGACCTGCCGTACGCTTGAGGAATTCTATCATATCAATGGACGTAGTTTTGAGAAACAATACAAGGAAACATTAAGTGGTTACAGGTCCTGGAATCAGTTGTCTCATGCTCAGAAGTGGCTTCTCTTTGAGGATAATATTGGTAAGAATATAGCAATAGACGAGACATCCTTGTCCAATGGTGAACTCTATACGATTATCACTAATAGGGACAAACACGGCAAGCAAGGATGTCTTGTAGCCATTGTTGCTGGAACCAAATCCTTGGATGTCTGCAAGGTATTGGATAAGATAGATGAAAAGAAACGGGAAGCCGTAGAAGAGGTCACCTTGGACTTGTCCGATAGTATGCGTAAGATTGTAAGGCATTGTTTTCCAAAAGCTAAACGAGTGATTGATCGCTTTCATATACAGAAACTTGCAAGTGATGCCGTGCAACAGATGAGAATAGAGTATCGCTGGGCAGCTTTACAGCAAGCAAATGACGAGAAAGAGAATGCGAAGTTAGAAAAGATAGCGTATCAACCACTGACTTTTGAAAATGGAGATACACGTAGTGAACTGCTGGTAAGAAGTAGGTACCTGTTGTTCAAATCATCAGAGAAATGGACTGATGAACAGAAACTAAGAGCCAAAATACTGTTCAGAGAATATCCTGACATTAAGAAGGCTTACGGTTTATCACATTCGCTAAGAATGATTTTTGCTAAGAATACTATCAAAGATGTAGCCAGACTATCATTGGCAAAATGGTATAATAATGTCGCAGAAGCTGGCTTTCATTCCTTTAATGTCATTGCTGCAACTTTCTACGAGCATTACGAAGACATACTTAACTTTTATATTAACAGATCTACAAACGCTGCTGCCGAATCCTTCAATGCAAAAATAAAACTATTTAGGGCTAACTTAAGAGGAGTTGTAGATAAAAGTTTCTTTCTTTTTAGGCTTGCCAAAATATATGCCTATCCCCACTAAATATCTACTGTCCCGTAATACCTTTGAACTTTTTATTCGTTCACCCTTTGACACATATCCTTCTCAGACTTCTAATAATCAGTTTTTTACTATTTGTGAGATGAATACCCACTACTTTTATGCGGAGATTAATTAAAGGGAAAGCGAAAAATAAGCCTTTACTGCGGTATGAATAGGAGTGAAATAGAAAGGTGTTAGCATGCGAGAGTGGTATGCCTGTGGCGCAAAAGACTGCTAAGCAACGTCCCTTTAGTGTGTATTAATAGTGTAATCGTCCTTGATAAGTTTAAGTAAATGGATGGAAGGGGAGTCCAGAACATACCCTTCCGTCTTGATAACGTTATAATGACGCGATGAGGTTATCTATATTTACAGAGCAAGAGGTGTTCCCTTCAGGTACTTCTACATGCTTGATAATCATATTGTTAGGTTGGTATTGTTCTGCAATATGAGCATCAGACATAGAGAAATCGGAGCCATTTACCTTGGTACTCTTTTTTTCTTTTCTAAGTTCCGCTTTACATCTATATATTGCCTTATGATAAGTGCTTATCATTTTCCTCTTGTTGGATTTTAAAGGATTCATTATCGTCTATCTTTATCTCAACCCGAATAGGATAACTGATAATTATCCCCAATTCCTGATAATTTTCTAAGCCAAAATCCTTTATAGAGCTAAGTAATAACTTGGTTCTTACGACTGAACTACTAATCTGCCAGATTGCTTTTTCATCAAAATTAGACTTCATTTCAGAATAGACGATATAGTCCTTATCTCCCACTTGTAGTAAGAAGATACCATCACAGTCGCACTGATAGCTACAGCCTGAGACCTTACTGTTAAAAGAGTCCTTGCATTTCTTTAGCAAATGGTTCTCTATTTCTATTATTTCTCCAGCATGTTCATAGGTAACTTGCTCAAGCTTTTTGGCTTTTTCTTGTTGCTCATATTTGGTTACTTTACCGTCATGTTGTTTAAAAAAGCAGGCTTGTAAAAGGCATTTGCGTAGGACAGAGAAGTCTATCATTGGTCAGAAGCATTAAGGGAGTACAACATTTCATCAATCTGTTCATCCTGTTTACGCATCTTTTCTACCGTCTCATAGAAGGTCTTCATTGGTATTCCACCTTCTTCCACAGGCAGTTCTTCTATCACAACCTTAGATGTCTCGTCATCTCTATGGAAGAAATACGCCTTTACATTATCGCCATCAAGGAACGTTTTTTCTGATAAACCATTTGCAGCACAATACTCTTTAAAGGTTGTTTCATCCTTCTTACGGATATTACCTAACTTGATAAGCTGGTTCAATCTATCCATAAAATAATCGCTATGTGTCGTGATATGGAACAAGAAACCATTGTTGATGCATTCTGCAATAAGGTCTGCCACCTGAATCTGCATGGATGGATGCAGATGTGCTTCAGGCTCTTCCAGACATATTGCTGCGTTTTTGCCAGGGTGATTCTTTAATAGAAACAAAAGCGGACTAATCTCCTTTATAGAGGAGGCTGCGGCAGACATGTTTACGTGTCCGCCTCCATCAAGTACCAGAATTTCCTTACCTTCTTCCTTGACAACATCCCCATCAGTTATCTTCTTAATCTGGTAAAGATAAGGCGACTGCTCATCAGTAGGCCATATTGAAGTACAAAAGTCGTTATCAAATAAGAACCTGCCATACATTCCCTCTGGATTTATGGAGCTGGTAAGGGAATAATTGGCATTAATCAAAGCTCCGTTTGCAGGTGGAAAGATTAAATTAGCGACATAAAAGTTTTCAAGTAATCTGTGGGAAAGTACCGTCAGACTATATCCTCCTACTGTCAGCGCAGTATTTCTAATGATATTTCTGCTTGCTTCTTTACCATTAATTGAGATGTTTAGAGTATTACCCAATCTCTTTTCTGTCTCCTCTTCTGTTGCTACTACCTCTTGATATGTGACATGAAGGGGCTCACCAAACTCTGGAAAGAGGAATTCTACGTCACAATCTATGGTCGGATCTCCTAATAATGCGCGCATAAATGCTGTTACATTATCATGAAGATATGTTGAAAGGAAATCACCCGAAAGCGTAAAAGAGCCTGAGGATTCCTTACCTATCAAAGACTCAATTAGTTTTGTGCGCTCTTTTAAATCCAATAAGTTTGTGAAAAGATAATAAACAAGATAGTTCGCATAACTCTTTCCCAGCTTTGACATACCCGTAAACACCATGAATGGTGCTACCTGGAATGATACTTCCTGTAAAGGTCCGAACTTATGAATGTCTATAATTATCTTTTTCATATGATTCAATATTGGTAAAATGGGTTCTACATCACGGATTTGGCGGAGTGGTTAGAAACCATATATTATGGCACAAAGATACGAAAAATAATGTATTAAGTGAAAAATATATGAGAAATTATTGGTTAGAAGACAGTTGAAAGGGAAGGATAGCCCTTCCGTTGTATAGTCTTGTAGAATAGAGGAATAGATAAAAAGGAGGGCGTATTATCCCTCCTTGTTGTAAATTAATTTCCTAATTGCTTTTTAATAGAGGGTCTTTTGCATTGCAAAAGATGCCCTTTTACGTGGTAAAAGGTGCCCTTTTGAGGTGTAAAATTGGGTCTTCAGGATTTTGGAGTGATAAGGTTTGCCACTTAAGGTTAGGTTTCTGAGGAAATGTCACACGGAGAAAAGGAGAGGACGGAGGATTATTAAAACAAAACAATGGAAGTCACGGAGGCACCGTCGGTGCATAGAGCGACGGAGCTTGTTTGCCAATTTTATTAGCAATTTATATACAAAGCGTTTATCTCAAAGTATTTATCAAGAATTTGTACGCTACACCTCCGTTGCTCTTTGTGCCGTCGGCAGCTCCGTGACATTGCGTTTACCTCCGTCCACTCCGTGACTCCGTGTGCCTATTATATAAGACCTTTTTGTTTATCACTCCATATTTCGGAAGAACCGTAAAATTACCTTTGAACTCTTTTACCTTTGAACTTTGAGCATTGAACTTTGACCTTTATGATTTGTATCTTTGAACTGTCTCTACATCGGTAATTATAATTATGACGTATTGATGAGCACATGATTTCTATCGATTACGTATGAAACGAAGAGCTTTGCAATAAGCATTTACATAATTAGTGGAATTCGTAGTCGGTTAAAGTTTGCGTGGATAATGGTTTGAAAAAATATGACATAAAATTGGGTAAAAAACCTATAAACAAAGGAAAAAACACGTGTAAAGTCCCTGTTTGTAAACGTCAGTAAATCAATTCATTATGATGTAGTGCAGGAAAAGGTGCTTAATTGTGTTTCAAAAGGGCGTTAATAAGACGCCAAAAGGGCATCTATTGCAAGTCAATTAGGCGTCTTTTAGAGGCTAAAAAAGCATGTATTAGCTTTGAAAAACTTTGAACTTTGATATTTGAACTTTGAACTTTATGATATGGGTAGTTGACGAGTTGACAAGTTTACGAGTTTACAAGTTGCTTGTAGCGATAAACTTCAGTTAACAGTAGTAATCATAATTATGAATTGTGAATTATGAATTTTGAATTAAAATAGTAATCATAATTATGAATTCTGAATTTTGAATTAAATATGAGGGGTATATATAAAAAGAAACGGCAGAGCAATTGCTCTTCCGTTATCTCCGAATAACCACCGTCTCACGACGATAATATTTCTACAATCTTTACCTAAAAATATAACTAAAAACCTAAATCTATTACTAACCTAAACAAATCTTCTTTTTTTCAATAATAATCCTGAGCAATCTTGAATACCTGTAAAGTCTAAAACCTTGTAACCAGATATGTTTCTCTTGAATTACAATGCAAAGGTATGAATAATATTCAGATTATCAAAAATTAAACGATGAAAAAAATATCATTCTATCGGTTGTTTCTTGATATATATCAAATACGATGATTAGTGTAAAGTTGACCTTTTGAGGGTATGTTTTCTTTATGGAATGTGCTTGAATACCGCAAGAATCCTATTGTTTTCGTGAATAGAGTAGGGCGGAGCGATAGGCAAGCAAATGCGAGGAGGCTTTGTTAGTGGAAGCTGATTATTAGTTCTTCATACTTTTGAAATGATAAGGAAACGCCTAAGTTTAGGGCTTTAATGAAATGTCACACGGAGTTACGGAGGGAACGGAGGACTATATAAGACGTTTAGTTTCACACTCCATATTTCTGAAGTGGCTTATTATTTTGGGTCTTCAGGTTTTTGGAGTGATAAGGTTTGCCACTTGTGTTTAGGGTTTGAAGCAATGTCACACGGAGAAAAGGAGAGGACGGAGGATTATTAAAATAAAGCAATGGAAGTCACGGAGGCACCGTCGGGGCATAGAGTGACGGAGCTTGTTAGCCAATTCTATTAGCAATTTATATACAAAGCGTTTACCCCAAAATAGTTATCAAGAATTTGTACGCTACACCTCCGTCGCTCTTTTGTGCCGTCAGCACCTTCGTAATATTGCGTTTATCTCCGTCCCCTCCGTAACTCCGTGTGCCTATTATATAAGACGTTTAGTTTATCACTCCATATTTCGGAAGCAGCTTATTATTTTCATATAAATGTGTTTGTCTTTATAAGAAATATTGTACTTTTGCACTTGTAATAGGCAAATCCTTTTGCCCTTTCCATCTTCCTGAAAGGTATTAGGACTTTGTTATGACAGATTGGAGAGTACTTGCAGGCTGTGAAGCGGAGCATAATCGTTTTGAAGAGCAGTACTACAGTGCGTTCCTTTGCGCAAAAGAATATTCTATGTAGGAAACAAAAACAGCTTAAAACACAGGAAGTAAGATCGAGAAGGATAACATTTTTTGCTCTTAGATACAATCGACGGATTGTCACTTTATGCGTAGAACCTTTATATTCTTATAGGTGAAAGAAGTCATCCGCTTATTACGATAGGAAGAAACAAATCACTTCCCACGTTTATATCTAAGGAATAAGACAGTGGGACAAAAGCCCGAAAAAGAATTAGAGATACAGAAATCATCTATAGAAGGATGTCTATAGACAATAATTATTGCTTTCATTTAATAGAAAAGAAACAATGAGCAAGCAAGTTTTTCAGACAGACTCCCGTCAGCGCTGGAGTTATTTTAAGTGGACCTTACGCGTCATTCTTACGATTCTCTCATTGTTAGGAATCGTTTTCTTGGCAATGTTTGCCTTGGAAGGAAGTCCTCAGATGCCTTTCCGTCACGATTATCGGAATGCGGTAACAGCGGCATCGCCCTATACGAAGGACAACAAGACGGCAAAGCTTTATAAGTCGTTCCGCGACTTCTTCAAGGAGAAGAAGATGCACAATAACTATGCGAAGGCTACGATTAAGAAACAACGATTTATAGGAAAGGCAGATAGTCTGACACAGAAATACTTTCGTGAGTGGGATGATCCACGAATCGGTGTGCGTTCGGCATGGTATGTAAACTGGGATAAGCATGCTTATATCTCCCTGAAGAACAATATCAAGCATTTGAATATGGTTCTGCCAGAGTGGTTTTTTATCAATCCTAAGACCGACAAGGTGGAGTATCGGATTGATAAGCAAGCACTGCGGTTGATGCGTCGAACAGGTATTCCGGTTCTTCCTATGCTCACCAATAACTACAACTCCGACTTCCATCCAGAGGCGATAGGGCGTATCATGCGTGATGCGAAGAAGCGTATGGTACTCATCAACGAGATGGTTGGGACGTGTCGGCGCTATGGATTTTGCAGGAATCAACCTCGACTTAGAGGAACTTAATATTCAAGATAACGACCTTCTTGTCGAATTGCTCAAAGACTTCTCACGTGTTTTCCATGCGAATGGGCTTTATGTAACACAAGCCGTAGCCCCTTTCAATGAGGATTATAACATGCAGGAGCTGGCGAAGTATAACGACTATCTCTTCCTCATGGCTTATGATGAACATAACATTGAGAGTCAGCCGGGACCGGTTAGTTCGCAGCGATGGGTAGAAAAGGCTACCGACTGGGCTGCAAAGAATGTTCCGAATGATAAGATAGTACTCGGTATGGCTACCTATGGCTATGATTGGGCAAACGGAGAAGGCGGTACGACCGTGTCATTCGACCAGACAATGGCTATTGCGCAAGATGCAGATGCAAAGGTAAAGTTCGATGATGACACCTATAACGTGAACTTCTCTTATCAGAATACCGACGATGGAAAGGTTCATCATGTGTTCTTCACCGATGCTGCGACCACTTTTAACATCATGCGTTTTGGTGCAGAATATCATCTTGCAGGCTTTGGCTTATGGCGTTTGGGAACTGAAGACAAGCGTATCTGGCGTTTCTATGGCAAAGATATGTCATGGGAGAGTGTGGCAAGGATGTCTGTTGCGAGGCTGATGCAACTCAACGGTACCGATGATGTCAACTTTGTTGGCTCTGGTGAAGTGCTCGAAGTGACAACGGAACCTCATCCTGGAGACATTTCGATAAGGATAGATAAGGACAATCGCCTTATCTCTGAGGAATATTATCGTGCCCTTCCTTCTACTTATACCATCCAACGATTAGGCAAATGTAAGGACAAACAGCTTGTAATTACCTTCGATGACGGACCAGACAGCCGCTGGACTCCTACCGTACTAAGTACGCTGAAGAAGTATAATGTCCCTGCAGCGTTCTTCATGGTGGGACTACAGATGGAGAAGAATCTGCCATTGGTAAAGCAAGTATATGAGGATGGACACACCATTGGTAACCACACCTTCACCCACCATAACATGATTGAGAACTCCGACCGCCGCTCTTATGCAGAGTTGAAGTTGACAAGAATGTTGATAGAGAGTGTGACAGGACATAGTACTATCCTCTTCCGTGCGCCTTATAATGCTGATGCCGACCCAACGGAACATGAAGAGATATGGCCAATGATTGTGGCAAGTCGAAGGAATTACCTCTTTGTGGGAGAGTCTATCGACCCTAACGACTGGCAGGCAAATGTTACAGCCGACCAGATCTATCAGCGTGTCATTGATGGTGTACACCATGAAGACGGACATATCATCTTGTTACACGATGCGGGTGGTAGTTCTCGAAAGCCTACCCTTGATGCGCTCCCTCGTATCATAGAGACTCTGCAGCATGAGGGTTATCAGTTTATCTCCCTCGAACAATACTTGGGTATGGGTAAGCAAGCACTGATGCCAGAGATTAATAAAGGTAAGGCATACTATGCGATGCAGACGAACCTTTGGTTAGCAGAGATGATCTATCATGTCTCAGACTTCCTCACAGCTCTTTTCCTTGTCTTCCTTGCCTTGGGAATGATGCGCCTGATATTTATGTATGTACTGATGATAAGAGAGAAGCGGGCGGAGAACCGACGTAATTATGCTCCTATTGATGCTGCCACAGCACCAACAGTTTCTATCATCGTACCGGGTTATAACGAGGAAGTAAACATCGTCCGTACCATCACTACGCTTAAGCAACAGGACTATCCTAACCTGCATATCTACTTCGTAGATGATGGTAGTAAGGACCATACACTCGAACGTGTACATGAGGCTTTCGACAATGATGACACGGTTACGGTGCTTGCTAAGAAGAATGGTGGAAAGGCTTCAGCCCTCAACTATGGTATTGCTGCCTGCCGTTCAGAGTATGTCGTTTGTATTGATGCCGACACCCAGTTGAAGAATGATGCGGTAAGTAGATTGATGAAACACTTCATCGCTGATACAGAGAAGCGTGTCGGTGCGGTGGCTGGTAATGTGAAGGTGGGTAATCAACGGAATATGCTTACCTACTGGCAGGCGATTGAATATACGAGTAGTCAGAACTTCGACCGTATGGCTTATTCTAATATCAATGCTGTCACCGTTGTGCCCGGAGCTATCGGCGCCTTCCGAAAGGAAGTGATTGAAGCCGTGGGAGGCTTTACAACTGATACCTTAGCAGAAGACTGCGACCTGACGATGAGTATCAATGAACATGGATATATCATCGAGAACGAGAACTATGCTGTGGCACTTACCGAAGCGCCAGAGACACTCCGCCAGTTTGTGAAGCAACGTATCCGTTGGTGCTTTGGTGTGATGCAAGCCTTCTGGAAGCATCGTTCCTCTCTCTTTGCACCTTCTAAGAAAGGCTTTGGTCTATGGGCTATGCCTAATATGCTTATCTTCCAGTATATCATTCCTACCTTCTCACCATTAGCCGACGTAATGATGCTTATCGGACTCTTTACCGGCAATGCTCTACAGGTATTCCTTTATTATCTCATCTTCCTTATCATTGACGCCAGTGTGTCAATCATGGCTTATATCTTCGAGGGCGAGCGTCTGTGGGTACTTCTGTGGGTTATCCCTCAACGATTCTTCTATCGTTGGATAATGTATTACGTCCTCTTCAAGAGTTACCTCAAGGCGATAAAGGGTGAGCTGCAGACGTGGGGCGTATTGAAGAGGACAGGGCATGTACAAGCCCCACCCACACAAAAACCTCACCCCCCAGCCCCCTCTCCGAAAGGAGAGGGGGAGTGCTGGCAACAATTTGCTAAAGAATGACTAAAAGTTCTCCCTAACCAATAGGGGTATCTCGTTGATTACTCCCCTCCCTATGGGGGAGGGGTAAGGGGTGGGGCTGCTATCTCTCTCGCAGTTCTACGCCCCTCCCTTTGGGGAGGGGATGGGGAGAGGGCTGGTTGTTGTTGCTGGCTGGTTGTTGGTCAGTTGCTTTTTCCTTTTCTTTTCCTTATCTCCAACCTCATTGGGTCCTGTATATTTGCCTTACTAATCAGTTGCAAGTAGCGTTCGCGGAGCGGACCGACCCTACATTCTTTTCGGGCACGGACTGATGAGATGACCGATGAGGGTTACAGGGTTCGCGCACATGAAGCACCCTACAGATATGATGTACGATGGTTTGGAAGTCCATTGGCCTACCGCATTTATCCATTAGTCGTCCTGTCTCCCAAACCATGTGAGCCAAGTCGATGAGGTCACACTTCAAGCCAGTCCAATACAATCCTTCCTCCTCGCTTCTATTGATTAAGTCACAGAAGTTATCAACAATCCTTGTCGTCAGTCGGTCTTCCTCCTCTTGAGTCCAGAGGTGGGCAGCCTTCATTACTATATTAACTTTCTTCATCATTGTTCTTAGTGTTTTTTTGTTATAGAATAATGGTTTTAATCATCTACCACCTTCTTTATTCGTGACGCAGTGTAGGTCAGTAGGAGAAGTCGTCGGGTGGCATTCGCATCGTCCCCCTATGGAAACAGCCTACTGGGGAGAAGACTGTTTCGTGAGGTTGCTGCAAAGGTAAAAACTCTAAAGTGCAGTATATGTTCAATACCAAAAAAATTTTTTTCATTAAATAAAACTAACGAAATGACCACTAATCTGATTCGAAGGAACAAGACAGGTGAGCCACATTAAAAGTTAAGGGTTCATCTATAAAAACTACTAATCCTTATACTTTGAACTTTGAACATTGAGCTTTGAACTTTATGATATGTACCTTTTATCTTTGAACATTGAGGTTTGAACATTGAACTTTATGATATGTACCTTTTTACCTTTGAACTTTGAGGTTTGAACTTTGAACTTTATGATATGTACCTTTTAACCTTTGAACTTTGAGGTTTGAACATTGAACTTTATGATATGTACCATTAACGACTACGAATTTCACGAATACAAACAGAATGTGGATGAGTAGACATGTGGTATATGATAGAAAGATGAAGTATGAGGGTAGAATAAACAAGGTAATGATGAACAAAAGGCTGGGTAATAGAAAGACAAAGTAACAGAAGAACAGAGGTAAAGAGTTAGTAACAAAGCCTTTAACTACTTCTTTGGTAGAAAGGAAATTACAACTATCTCTTAAATTATGAATAGGATAAACTTAAAAAAGAAACCCCACCACAGTAGGACTTGCATCCGAATGTGGTGGGGTTTATAGTGCCTTGCTTTTATGCGTATAAAAGCATAAACTAAACATTCATGTTAGGCTTTAGACAAGCCTTGAAGCATGATACTATTGCCTTATTTGATGTTAGCAAATGGCGCATAAACAGGATCCTCTTGTTCATCATCGTGAACCAATACAGGGCGGATAGGGCATGCCTGACCCTTTGGTGCTCTGTCAAAGTTCCACTCTGAAGGACCAAAGAAGAAATCATAACACATTACTAAACTTTCAGAACTCATATACTGTCCATAAGCTCCTCCGGTGTACAACATGTCTCTAAAGCCTATTTCATCTTGTCTTGCAAGACGTCTACCAGTAACAGGTAGGAACAATCCCTTATTAGCACGGACTAATGCTGTTACATTAGTGTACTTGTCAAATTTCTTTGCTTTTGTTGGGAAAAGTTTCTTCTGTCTTGCAGCATCTGTACTCCTATGGGTAGTAAAGAATCCGCCATAGACTACTGTGCCCTTATCTGTATAACAATATGCAGGGATAACATTTGCTCTGTTGAAAAGCTTTTTCTAACTCCGTCTTATTTGGCATACGGTATTGTCTATGCTTATTTCGAGTATAATACCAAACAATATCACCATATTTCCCGTCAGAGCTAATCTGCTGGGAGATGTCACCAGTCTGACTCCAATAGTCTCCACCATCACCGATTCCTGTAAACTTAAGTGCTTTTAGCAATAGAGCCATAACGGAAGAGATCAACGTCTTCTTTTTGTCTGAACTGGAGCACTTGCAAACTGTGATGAAACGAGTTTATTACCAGTAGCTACCTCCTTACGTTGACTATTTACATATATAGCACGTTTTGAAATCCACCACTGTGTAGGCGCAATACCCCAATACTCTTGTCCATTCTCCTCATAGTGGATGAAATTACCAGTAGCCCATTTAATACCCTGTACCTCAACATAAGCCTTCTGCTTAGTATCTTCCATCTTCAATATATCTGAACGATAGACTTTACCAGTCTCGAAATTGAGTGAGTTATATGACCTTTGTAGAACTTTTCCACCTACGTAAGCTGTAATAACAACATCTGTGTATGTACCAGGGATAAAGGCTACATAAGTATATTTGCCATCCTTAGAGCTAAATTTCGTACCTGTTTTTGGTCGGAGGACGATGTTCATAACCTCGTCTTCTTCGTTTTTATCAATATATTCTCCGCTATTGAGGTCAAGGATGTCTGAACCTTTTACGTTTGAGATATAGATTGAATCGATGTTTTCAAGAGGACGATTGTTCTCGTCTGTGAAGCGTAATCCCCAAATGGTAACGATACGCTTTAGCTCGCCAAGGCTTACGTCTACCTTCTTTCCTTCAACCTTCTTTGGCTTCTGCTTAGTCCATTGGAAGTCGAAACGATCACCGATTGTCTCTGCAGTACCATCTTGCTTAGTAAGGTTCAACTCAACACGATCTTGTGTTTTGTTGCTTGCCTCATGATAAAGACTACTTCTATCATCGCTTTTAACAACAGGTGTAATGGTTCTGTTATTGCCTTGTGCAGCCTTACCAGGATAGAGGAAAGCAATCTCGCTATTAGTAGTGAGTGCAGCACTTGATGCTATTTCACCATCAAAGCGGCTTTTACCGCCTAAATTCTTATTTGTTATATAGCTATAGTTAGCAGTATGAAGGTCATCCCCACCTACTACATAAGTTAAAATCTCATCTTGCTCACCCCATTCAGACTTAATCTTATGGGCAGCATCTTCACTCAGAGCACGTGTAGCTGGTTCCTGCTGCAGTGCGTTTGTGCCATCAGCAACGAGGCTATAAGTATGGATAGTTGTATTCTCGGCTGTAGAGCTGTCTACATCGTCATGACAGCTTGTCAGCAATGGAGTAGCCATCAAGAAGCATGCTACAGGAAATAAGACATTCTTTTTCATCATCTTCATTTCTAATCGTTAAAAATAAAATCTTTGTTATTCTTCTGATGTAAGCCAACTTGGCTGCCCCTTAGATTGTGCACCACTATTTCTGAATGGGTTTGGTGTATTGCCATTACCATTGCCGCCTGTTGGGTCACCTCCCTCTACAGGGTTTGTTGTTGTCGCACTAATCACTAAAATGTGTGACTCTGCCTGTACATTAACACACGTGCAAACAGGCTGCAGATAAGACATTTTCTGCATTGTTACATTACTTTTCATAACTTAAATACCGTTCTGGATTTACTATATTGTTTACCCTGATTGTTATTATTTCTTTACAAAATCTACCAATCCGTTAGTTTATTGCTGCAAAAGTTACTTATTTGTCCTAATAAAAAAAGAGAAAAATTGCAAAAAAGATTGCGTGTGATTATTAATTAAATTAATTCTTTGATTAAAATCAATTAATTTAAAAAAACCGTACACTTTAGCTTATCAAAATGTAAAGTGCTTATAAAACATACTTAATTGTATTGTTGTTTTCTAACACACACCTTTGAACATTGATGTTTGAACATTGAACTTTATGATTAGAACTACGAATTTCTCTAATTACGCTAATGTTTATTGTAATGTAATTCGTGTCATTCGCGTCATTCGTAGTCTTGTCGCTTTTGTCTTCATGCAAAAATATGTCATTGAAGTATATGTCTCTATGTCATTCTGTCTTCGTACAATTCGCGTCATTCGTAGTCTTGTCGATTCAGTCTTCATGCAAAAATATGTCATTGAAGTATATGTCTCTATGTCATTCTGTCTTCTTATCTCATTCTGTCTGTCAAAGTTTTTCACAGTCGGCAAGTCAGTCGGGCATAAATAGCGTGCGAATAAACGGCTTTTTGGCTTGCAAAAGGTGCCCTTTAAGGTGCTCACTAACGCCCTTTTGAAGTCCTATTAAGCACCTTTTGAACCCCTTTTTGCAACTTCTTGACAGCAAAAGACTTACAAGGGCGCAGAAATAACTTGTTTTTAACCCCCTTTCACTTACTTTTCCACAATCGAAATGTAAAGAAAACCTCCCCCAACCCCTCCAAAGGAGGGGAGTGCCTAACGGATAAATATGGGGCTTTAAAATTAAAATACTTTGAACTTTGAACTACGAATTTCTCGAATGACACGAATTATTTTTTTATAGTTGACGAGTTGACAGGTTGACAAGTTAACAAGTTGCTTGTAAGGAAGACATGGTAACATAAGAACGAGTAGACAAGTGGACAAGTGAACAAGTTACTTGCAGCGATAAACTACAGCTAATTATAGTTGACGAGTTGACAGGTTTACGAGTTAACAAGTTAATTGCAGCGATAAACTACAGCTAATTATAGTTGACGAGTTGACAGGGTTTACGAGTTAACAAGTTAATTGCAGCGATAAACTACAGCCAACAGTAGTAATCATAATTTGTAGTTTACGAGTTGACAAGTTTACGAGTTTACGAGTTAATTGCAGCGATAAACCACAGCTAACATCGGTAATCATAATTATGAATTCTGAATTATCAATTATGAATTCTGTAAAAAGTGGTCTTTTTGTGTTTATTTTTTTGTTAAATACTTAGTGTATAATAAGTATTGTTTGCGTATAATATGTTATCTTTGTATTAAGAACCTACAAAAAACGGATGGGAATGTGAGAAAGCATGGATAACTTTTTGAGCATCTATTTGATATAGGGACCTACATTTTTTTAATATAGAGACCTACATTTCATATAGGACACACCTATTATATATATAAGGCAGCCCCACATCTGTTATTGGGCAGACCTAAGTCAGAATAAGATTATTATCAAATATAAAATAACTAATGAGAAAAGGAAAGATTCTACCAGTAAGTGTTTTCCTATCTTGCTGCTCTTTGACCGCTTTTGCCAGCAGTCATGTCACTTCGGCTGACAACTTTGGCAAGAACGTAGTCGTTGCTGCAACTAAGGCAAATACCGCAAAGGTATTGGAAACACAACAATCAAGTGGTGACGTGAAGGTTACCGGAACTATCGTAGACAATGCTGGCGAGCCAGTTATTGGTGCTACTATCCGCGTAAAGGATTCGCAGCAGGGTACGACAACCGACCTTGATGGTAAGTTTGAGATTATGACACATAAGGGTGCTACGCTTATTGTCAGCTATATCGGTATGAACACTGAGGAGGTGAAGGTAAGTGGTGATGCACCATTGAACATCACTTTGAAGGCTGAGGCTCATCAGATTGAGGAAGTTGTGGTAACCGCTTTGGGTATCAAGCGTTCTGAGAAGGCGTTGAGCTATAACGTTCAGAAGGTAGGCGGTGAGAACCTTACAACGGTTAAGAACCCTAACTTTATGAATTCACTCTCTGGTAAGGTAGCCGGTGTGAACATCAATGCTTCTTCTGCTGGTATGGGTGGTGCAGCGCGCGTTGTGATGCGTGGTCCTAAGTCAATTACCCGTAGCAATCAGGCTTTGTATGTAATCGACGGTGTGCCAATCAACAACACCAGTCAGGGTGAGATTTCAGGTGGTGCGTTCAGTTCACAGCCGGGTTCAGAAGGTATTGCCGATATCAACCCAGAGGATATCGAGTCAATCAGCGTCCTCAGTGGTCCTGCTGCTGCTGCCCTCTACGGTTCAGCTGCTGCGCAGGGTGTCATCATGATTACCACGAAGAAGGGTAAGGAGGGTAAGGTAAGCGTGACTGTAAGTAACAGTACACAGTTTGCTAACCCATTCATCATGCCAGAGTTCCAGAACTCTTACGTAAACCGTGCAGGCGACGTAAAGTCATGGGGTGCAAAGACTCCATCAGTCTATGGTAACTATGAGCCAAAGGACTTCTTCAATACAGGTACGAACGTTCAGAACAACGTAGCTCTGACTGCAGGTACGGACAAGAACCAGACCTATATCTCAGTAGGTACAACGAATGCAAAGGGTATCATTCCTAATAACAGCTACGACCGTTATAACTTTGCATTCCGCAATACAACAACGTTCTTGCACGACAAGATGACCTTTGACTTCAACTTCAATTACATCAAGGAGCATGATAAGAACTTGACAGCTCAGGGTCAGTACTTCAACCCATTGACTGCTGTTTATCTCTTCCCACGTGGTGAGAGCTTCGACGCTGTTCGTACATACGAACTTTACGATGTGACAAGAGGTATCAATGTTCAGAACTGGAACTTCGGTGATGCGTTGAGTATGCAGAACCCATATTGGGTAGCCAACCGCATGGTTCGTTCAAACAACCGTAGCCGTTACATGATCAGTGCAAGTCTTAAGTATAAGATTTTCGACTGGATGGACGTTGTGGGTCGTTTGCGTTGGGACGATGCAGGTACAAAGCAGGAAGACAAGCGTTACGCTTCAACAACCAACCTCTTTGCTCACTCAAAGTATGGTTTCTATGGTTATGACAAGGTGAATGACCGTTCACTCTATGGCGACTTGATGTTCAATATCAACAAGACACTGAACGACTTTTCAGTATCAGCCAACCTCGGTGGTTCGTTCACACGTAACAAGTATAACGTAACAGGTTTCCAAGGCGGTTTAAAGGCACCATCTAACTTGTTCACTCCAAACGCAATCGATTACGGTTCAGCAACCGCTGACAACCGTCCAATCTTCACAGACCATGCACACAAGATTAACTCACTCTTCGCTAACGTAGAGTTGGGCTGGCGCAGTATGCTGTTTATGACCGTAACAGGTCGTAATGATTGGGACTCAGCTTTGGACGGTACCGACAATGTATCCTTCTTCTATCCATCAGTGGGTATGTCAGCAGTTATCTCTCAGATGGCAACACTCCCATCATGGATTAGCTACATGAAGGTGCGTGGTTCATGGGCATCAGTAGGTTCAGCTATTTCTCCAAACATCACCTCACCATGGCGTTATCAGTATAACCCAGCGTCAGGTACTTATAGCACCGTAACTTATAAGTTCCCATCAAACTTCCGTCCAGAGCGTACGAACTCTTGGGAAGCAGGTTTGACATCTCGTTTCTTCAATAATGCACTTACTTTGGATGTTACTGTTTATCAGTCTAACACCCGCAACCAGACCTTCCTTCGTCCTATCACAGGTAGTCAGGGATTCTCTTCTGAGTATGTACAGACCGGTAACGTAAGAAACCGTGGTATTGAGCTTGCATTGGGTTACAGCCATACATGGGGCAACTTCGCATGGAACACTAACTTCACTTACAGTGCTAACCGCAACAAGATTGTTGAGTTGCTCGACGATCCTAACGAGGTTATCAACCAAGGTGGTTTGAATGGTGCTAACATCATCCTTAAGAAGGGCGGTACGATGGGCGACCTCTATATGACCAGTGACTTCAAGCGTGATGCAGAAGGCAATATTGCTATCAAGGATGGTAACGTATCACAGGTGAACCTTACCAACCCATCTTATCGTGGTTCAGTACTTCCAAAGGGTAACATCGGTTTCTCTAACGACTTCTCTTGGAAGGGCTTTAACTTCGGATTCGTTGTTACCGCACGTTTCGGTGGTATCGTAATGTCACAGACACAGGCGTTGATGGATGCTTACGGTGTATCAAAGGCATCTGCAGATGCACGCGACAAGGGCGGTATCGCAGTAAACAATGGATTGGTATCAGCTGAAAACTACTATGCCGTAGTAGGTGGTGAGAACCCAATCTGGTCAGAGTATATCTACAGTGCAACCAACGCACGTATCCAGGAGGCACACCTCGCTTACACCTTCCCACGTCGAATGTTGGGCGGTATGGAGCTGACACTCGGTTTGACAGCTAACAACCTCCTCATGCTTTTACAACAAGGCACCATTCGATCCTGAGGCAACAGCATCAACAGGTACCTACTATCAGGGCTTCGACTACCTCATGCAGCCAAGCCTTCGCACACTTGGTTTCAACGTGAGCTGAAATTCTAAACATTTAACCACTCATTTAATCGAAATATAAATGAAAAAGATTAATATATATAAGGCGGTCACAGCTTGTACATTCGCAAGTGTGCTGCTATGCTCAATGTCGTCTTGTACAGACGGATTCCAAGAGGCAAACCGTCCTGGAGCAGGGTGCTTCTCTCGAAGACTTGTCGCGTGACAACTATCAAACCTCTTCTTTCCTCGTACAGATGGAGAATGAGGCTTTCCCTGAGCAGGAGAATGCTTACCAGATGAACGAAGACCTTATCGGTAACTACTTGGGTCGTTACATGACCTATGCTAACAATGGTTTCGCTGAGAAGAACTTTGCTCGTCTCAATGCTCCTAATGGTTGGGTGCGCTATCCGTTTAAGGATTCTATGACAAAGACGGTGTCAGCTTTCAAGGCAATTGACAATGTGACAAAGGGCGAAGGACCAGTTTATGCTTGGGCATTGATTCTCCGTGCACAGTCGTTCATGCGTCTTACAGATATGTACGGACCACTTCCTATCGGTGCTGATGCTACTGACGGTAATGCTTACTCTTCTCAAGAGGATGTTTACAAGAGCATTATTGCTGACCTCAACAAGGCTACAGACGTCATCAAACCATTGGTTGCTTCTAACCCTAATGTTACTATTGCTGAAGAGTTAGACAAGGTTTATCAGGGTAAGATGGCTAAATGGTTGAAGTATGCGAACTCTTTGAAGCTCCGTATTGCTATCCGCATCCGTTATGTTGAGCCAACATTGGCAAAACAGTTGGGCGAACAGGCAGTACAGGACGGTGTCATTACAAGCAATGACGACAACTGCGCTATTGCTTATACACCAAACGGACAGTATAAGACATCTGTAGAGTGGGGTGATAGCCGTGCTTGTGCCGACCTTGAGAGCTTCCTCACAGGTTACAACGACCCACGTCTGACGAAGTTCTTTACTCCTGTAGAGGGCGGTATTCGTCCAGTAATCGGTTGTCGTGCCGCTGCGAAGATTGGTAATAAGACCACAGCAGGGAAGGCTTACTCAGCTGCAAACATCAAGATAGACAGCAAGGGCGTATGGCTCACGGCTCAGAAATGGCTTTCTGTCGTGCAGAAGGTGCGTTGGCAGGCTGGAGTAATATGGGCGGGAAGCGCTAAGGACCTCTATGAAGAAGGTGTGAAACTCTCCTTCGAGCAGTGGGGTGCAGGTTCTGCAACAGCCTACTTGGCAGATAACACATCAACCGAGAAGAATTATGTTGACCCAATCAGCGAGTACGGTGGAGATGTTAGTGCGGTCAGCAATATCACTATCAAGTGGGACGACTCTGCTACTGACGAGCAGAAGATGGAGCGTCTAATTACTCAGAAGTGGATTGCAATGTTCCCTAACGGACAGGAAGGCTGGAGCGAAATCCGTCGTACAGGCTATCCAAAGGTGTTCCCTCTGGCACAGTCAACAGACTATAGCATCCAGGTTGCTAACCGTATCCCATTTGATATTGATGAGGCTACCAATAACAAGGCAAACTATATTAAGGCTGTACAGCTGTTAAAGGGTAATGACGACTATGCAACCAAGATGTGGTGGCAGCGTTAAACGATATCTATCATACAATAAACATTCGATAAAAAATGAAGAATTTAATAAAGATATTCTTGCTTTCAGCCTGCGCTGCAACGGCTTTCACTGCCTGCAGCGACTGGACTGAAACAGAGGCAAAGGACGGAGCTGACCTTACTCACACAAATAAGTCTGAGGCTTACTATGCTCAACTTCGCGACTATAAGAAGACTGACCACTCTGTAGCTTTCGGTTGGTTCGGTAACTGGACGGGTACTGGTGTTACACATGAGAACTCTTTGGCGGGTCTTCCTGATAGTACTGACTTCGTTTCTCTTTGGGGAAACTGGAAGAATCCAACAGAGGCTATGCTCACGATCTCCGCTTTGTTCAGAAGACAAAGGGTACAAAGGTGCTCATCAGTTGCCTCGTATTTGACATTGGTGACCAGATTACTCCAACAAACACAGACAAAAAAACCCTCACATGGAAAGAGTGGCGTCATAAGTTCTGGGGGATGGGGCAACGATGAGGCTTCACAGATTGCAGCTACTGAGAAGTATGCAAATGCTATCTGCGACACTATCGCTAAGTATGGTTATGATGGTTTCGACCTCGATGCTGAACCTTCATATGCTCAGCCTTTCCAGACTGATAAGGAGCTTTGGCAGAACGCTAAGGTGATGGAGGCTTTCGTAAAGACAATGGGCAAGCGCATCGGTCCTAAGTCTGGTACTGATAAGATGTTCGTTATCGATGGTGAGCCTGACGCTATGGCTGCTCAGTATGGCGAATACTTCAATTACTTCATCCTTCAGGCTTATAACTCTTCTGGTAACAGTGATTTGAACAGTCGCTTTACTGCTCAGGCTACTCACTTCCAGCAGTATCTCACACCAGAGCAGGTGGCTAATAAGCTCATCGTCTGCGAGAACTTTGAGAACTATGCTGGTAAGGGTGGTGTAAAGCTCCGCTTAGACAATGGTCAGACCCTTCCTTCTCTCTTAGGTATGGCTTACTGGAACCCTGTTTACAATGGCGTAACCTATCGTAAGGGTGGTGTAGGAACCTATCACATGGAGTACGAGTATACAGTATCTGGACAGACAGGCAACTATCCTTTTCTTGCGCAAGGCTATCCAGATTATGAATCCATCAATCCAATAATCAAGACATTCAAATTATGAAATACAATATTTCTAAGCTTTTCATCGGAGCCGTAGCTATGGCTTCTCTGACAATGCTGGCTTTCTTGTGAGAATGCTGAATATTCGCCTCTTTCTAATCAGGCGTATATCGCACAGACCAATACTAATGGTAACTCAAGTCAGAATATTACTATCGGTACGTCGGCTGTCACTTCTTCTGTGAACGTGCGTCTCTCTGACCTCGCTACACAGGACTACACCTTCGAGGTGGTAAGTGACACAACGGCACTCGCTGAATACAACCAGCGTAACGAGACTTCTTACAAGCCACTGCCTGCAAGTCTCTACTCACTCTTCTAACGAGGTGAAGATTGAGAAGGGTAAGTCGGTTTCTTCTGATGTGACACTGACGATTAACCCATTGACACAGGCACTGAAGGACAGTGGTCAGAAGTATGCTGTTGCCCTCCGTCTGAAGAGTAAAGATGGCAAGTATGACGTCCTGAACTCTGGTAGTTCAATGGTTTACATTCTCGATCAGGTTGTTTATCAGGCTGTGCCAATCATTAACGCTACACACAACATCCACTTCTCAATGCGTCAGACCCTATGACCTTTCACAGTGGACTGTCGAGATGAACGTGAACATCAGCAAGCTCGGTAAGGGTCTTGGCGAACTTAACAACCAGACACTCTTCGGTGCATGGGGTAATGATGGTGGCGAGATTTATACTCGCTTCGGTGATGCTCCTATCGAGGGTAACCGTCTGCAGATTAAGACACAGGGTACGCAGATGAACAGTAAGCAGCTCTTCAACGAGAACCAGTGGTATCACCTCGCATTCGTTTGTACAGGTACAAAGCTCTACCTCTATGTTAACGGTGCACTTGATAACTCTATGGACCTCCCTGGTAAGGCTACTAACCTCAGCAACCGCTCAACTTCGGTAACACTGATTATCTGAAGGCAAACGTGAAGGTGAGCGAGTTACGCTTCTGGACCGTGGCTCGTACACAGGCTCAGATTACTAACAACATGTACGCTTGCGATGCTAAGAGCACCGGCTTGGAGGCATATTGGAAGCTCAACGAGGGTCAGGGCGATACCTTCAAGGATGCAACAGACCACGGCAACACCGGTAAGTGTGTAGCTGTTCCAACCTGGGAGCAGAACGTAAGAATCGATGGTAAATAAGTCAAAAGGAAACTCAAATATGAAAATAAACGTATTCAAGTCAGTGCTGGCAGCCTCTTTGGTTGCTGCCACACTGGCATCTTGTCAGAGCGAGCCAGAAGTTGGTAGCACGCTCTACCCAACTGCAGAAGAGAACTACTCTGCGAAGGCTTACCTCTATACTGGTACCAGTGACGGCAACAAGTTGTTGCTCGCTGGTGAGAAGTCTGCATCAGCTGTTACCTTGGCGAATGATAGCGCAAAGTTCTATGTTCGTCTTTCTTCTCCAGCAGAGAAGGATGTAACAGTAACATTGGCTGCTACATCTGATGGTGTTGAGGCAAATAGTAGCGAAGAGGTGATGAGCACTGACGCTATCAGCCTTAGCAAGACATCTGTAACCTTCGCTAAGGGTCAGCAGGTATCTGAACCAATCGTCGTTAAGTTGGTGAATGGCGATGCCCTCAAGAACTTGGCTATGTTGAAGAACGGCGTTACATCTGTTGTTATCAAGAGTGTTGACGGTGCTGAAACAGCAAAGATGAGCACGAAGGTAGCAGTAGCAACCAACTTCTCTTTCAACAACATCAATGCTTCTGGTACGCTCAATACCGACAAGCAGATTGCTCTGACCGACTACGATATGTTGACTTCACTCAGAGGTTCAAATGCTAAGAAGTTGAATGATGGTGATCCTAATACCTATATTTACACATATTTGTATTATGATCCACAGTTCGTCATTAAGTTTAAGAGTGCTAAGACCTTGTCTGGTGTAGGTATTCTTAGCAGCTACAAGCTACGGATATGGCGTTAAGAAGGTCACAGTAGAAACCAGCTTAGATGGTAAGGCATGGACAAGCATGGGTACTGCCACCGCAACAACTCAATACGATGACGACACTACATTCCCAATCGTGTTCAGTTCTCCAGTGAAGTGTCAGTATGTAAGACTTTCCAACCTCGAGACCTTTGATACAGGCGACTATCCTGCTTCGCTATCAGCGAGATTGGCGCATACGAATAATCCTTAACCTATGTGCGCTCATTGTAGCGCAAACCCTCAGCCCCCGAAGTATTCCTTACTTCGGGGGCTTTTTAATTCATAATCCTGTGTTAATTCATAATTCAGAATTCAAAAATTCATAATTATGATTACTACTATAATTCATAATTAAGAATTCATAATCCATAATTATGATTACTACTGTTAACTGTGGTTTATCGCTACAATTAACTTGCCAACTCGTAAACCAGTCCACTCGTCAACTCCCAATAAAGCACTACGAATTACGCGAATGCCACGAATTACATTAGAATAAGTATTAGCGTAATTAGCGCAATTCGTAGTTTGGAATTTCTTTTACATTTTAGTTGATGAAAGGGTAGGGGAAAGGGTTAAAAATGTGTCATTTCGGAGTCTTTGTAAGTATTTTATTATCAATTAGTTGTGATGATGTGTTTTTAAAGGTGCTTAGTAAGGTTCCAAAAGGGCGTTAATAAGGGTCTTAAAGGGCATCTTTAGCAACCCAAAAGGGCGTTAATTCGAATAGAATTTATGCCCTTCTTTTTTTCAGTCTGTGAATTATCTTTACGATGGTTGACGAGTAGACAAGTTAGACGAGTAAACAAGTTGCTTGTATCAAAGACAAGGTAACATGAAAAACGAGTTTGTCTTTTTATAACAATCACCTTGTTTACTTGTCCACTTACTATGTTACTCTGTCTTTGATACAAGCAACTTGTTCACTCGTCTACTCGTTCACTCGTCTACTTACAACAAAACCGTGCTAAGGTCCGCAAAGACCTTTGCACGGTATGTGACTAACGCTATGGAATTATTATTGCGTCGATTTAGTAGTTTGACTCCTCAACCTGGAAGAAGCTCTGTGGGTGGTTACATACAGGGCAAACAGCTGGAGCCTTCTTGCCGATAACGATGTGACCACAGTTGCGGCACTGCCAGATGCAGTCGCCCTCACGAGAGAATACTACGCTATCTTCGATGTTCTTCAAGAGCTTGCGGTAACGCTCCTCGTGGTGCTTCTCAACCTTACCAACGCTGCGGAACTTAACAGCCAACTCTGGGAAAGCCTTCTTCCATAGCATCCTTTGCCATCTGCTCGTACATATCGGTCCACTCGTAGTTCTCACCAGCTGCTGCGTCAGCGAGGTTCACGGTTGTTGTAGGGATATCACCACCATGGAGGAACTTGAACCAAATCTTAGCATGCTCCTTCTCGTTGCGTGCTGTCTCCTCGAAGAAACCTGCAATCTGCTCATAGCCGTCCTTCTTAGCCTTTGAAGCATAGTAGAGATACTTAGTGTGTGCCTGGCTCTCACCTGCGAAAGCGTTCTTAAGGTTCTGCTCAGTCTTAGTACCCTTCAAAGCCTCTGGGTTGAACTCCTTGAACTTCGCAGCCTTAGCGTGACATACTGGGCACTCTGCTGGAGCCTCTGTTCCCTCGTGGATGTAACCACAAACGGTGCAAATAAATTTCTTTTTCATAATGTTCTTGTATTTGTATAATGTTCTTGTATTATAATAATGATATGCGTACGAATTACGAATAGTATTGCTTTTATACCCACTGACAGTCAGTTGGATATCTATTGTGTTCTTGTTCTGTAATTATTACAATCTTTCTGGGTGCAAAGGTATTAATTATTTCCGAGTCTGTCAACTTTAATCGCTCTTTTTTTATACCAAACGACCTATTTAGACAACGAATAATTAATGAATGAATAGTAATAACAGAGCGCATAAAAAGCTAAAAACCTCTGTGTTTCAAGTCCCAAATAGGATGTTTCAAACCCCAAGTTCCAATCATAAAGTTAACTACGAATTACGCGAATGACACGAATTATTATACTTTGAACTTTGAACTTTTGAGGTTTGAACTTTATGATATGTACCTTTTAATGACTACTAATTACGCGAATGCCACGAATTATATAGTAATAAGTATTAGCGAAATTAGCGAAATTCGTAGTCATTAAGGGTTTGAAGTTCAAAGGTAAAAGAGTTCAATGTTTCAAGTTCATATCATAAAGTTCAAAGCTCAATGTTCAAAGTTCAAAGGTAAAAAGAGTTCAAAGTTCCAAGTTCCAAGTTTCGTGTTTTTAGTTAAAAAAATCTTAGTTAAATAATTGTAGTTTATAAAAATATGGTGTATCTTTGCCACTCAGTAACAAAAACAACTATTAGCTAAAAACCAAAAAGGAGTTCGGAAACCAAGTAAACCTAAGCTTGGGGACTGAGCGACGAGATCTATAAAAATGAAAAAGAAGAAAGCCAAGATTTTACTTGCTGCCTTGTTATTGGCAGTGGGAGAGACCGCGTTCGCTGACGGAAAGGCAGTGAGTGGTATTCGACAAATCAATCCAACAACGGTAGAGATTACTTATAGCGACGGTGGCGTGATGACAGTAGACTTCTATGGTCAGAATGTATTTCGCCTTTTTCGCGACCCAAAGGGTGGTATCGTTCGTGATCCAGTTAGTAATCCTCCAGCACGTATCCTCCTTGACAACCCACGCAAGAACGCAGGACGGTTGAGCGTTAATGAGACTGATGCCGACGTGGCTGTTGCAACCGCTGAGGTACGTGTGCGCTTCGATCGCAGCACAGGGCTGATGACTGTCACCGACCTTCGCAATGGTAAGGAGGTTATTAAGGAGGTGAAGGGAGTCGACTTCCAAAAGAATCGCACCACCGTTACCCTCGCCAATGCAGCAGGAGAGTATTTCTATGGTGGCGGTGTACAAAATGGTCGCTTCTCACATCGTGGCAAACGCATTGAGATTGTCAATACCAACAGCTGGACCGATGGCGGTGTTGCTTCGCCAGCTCCGTTCTATTGGTCAACAGGGGGCTATGCTGCTATGCCTTACACCTTTGCTCCCGGTGCCTACGACTTCGGAAGTACGGATAAGAACACGGTGACAATCAGTCACGATATGCCTTATCTCGACCTCTTCCTGATGGTTGATACAACCCCAGTTTCTTTGCTTCAAGATTATTATCAGCTGACCGGTAACCCGGTCTTATTGCCAAAGTTTGCTTTCTATGAGGGTCACCTCAATGCCTACAACCGTGACTATTGGAAGGAGACAACCGAAGAAGGCAAGGGAATCCTTTTTGAAGATGGCAAGCGATATGTAGAAAGTCAGAAGGACAATGGCGGTATCAAGGAAAGTCTTAATGGCGAAAAGCAGAACTATCAGTTCTCTGCACGTGCCGTTATCGACCGTTATAAGAAAGACGATATGCCATTGGGTTGGATTCTTCCTAACGATGGTTACGGAGCTGGATATGGGCAAACTTCGACCCTCGATGGTAATATTGCCAACCTCAAGAGCCTTGGCGATTATGCACGTAAGAACGGTGTAGAGATTGGTTTGTGGACACAGTCAAACCTTCATCCAGTCGATAGCATCCCAGCACTCTTGCAACGCGACATCGTTAAAGAGGTGCGCGATGCAGGCGTACGTGTCTTGAAGACCGACGTAGCATGGGTCGGTGCGGGCTATTCCTTTGGACTCAATGGTATTGCCGACGTGGCTAATATCATGCCTTACTATGGCAGCGATGCGCGTCCGTTCATTATCACCCTCGACGGCTGGGCTGGTACACAGCGTTATGGTGGTGTATGGTCGGGCGATCAAACTGGTGGCGAGTGGGAGTATATCCGTTTCCACATCCCAACTTATATCGGCTCTGGACTCTCCGGAATGGGTAATATTACGAGCGATATGGACGGTATCTTCGGTGGAAAGAACCTCTCAGTGAACATCCGTGACTTCCAATGGAAGACCTTTACACCAATGCAGTTGAATATGGATGGGTGGGGTAGCAACCCTAAGTATCCACAAGCTTTGGGCGAACCAGCCACAAGTATCAACCGCTCTTACCTCAAACTCAAGTCTATGCTCCTGCCTTACACCTACTCATGTGCCCATGAGGCGGTGACTGGCAAGCCACTCATGCGTGCGATGTTCCTTGATGATAGCAACGATTATACCCATAGCAGTGCTACGCGCTATCAATATATGTATGGTCCTTCGTTCCTCGTGGCTCCTATCTATCAGAACACGGCAGCCGATAAGGAGGGCAACGATGTGCGCAATGGCATCTACCTACCAAAGGGAACATGGTACGATTACTTCACTGGCGCTACCTACGAAGGTGGTTGCATACTCAACGATTACTTCGCCCCAATCTGGAAATTGCCAGTTTTGGTGAAGTCGGGGGCTATCATTCCGATGGTCAATCCGAATAATAACCCTTCTGAGATTGACAAGAGTCGTCGTGTCTTTGAACTCTATCCAGACGGTAAGACCGAGTTTACACTCTATGATGACGACGGAACAACACAGAAATATCTCGCTAATGAGAAGGCTACAACCCGCATCACCTCCGATCTCAACGATAAGCAGGTGCTGACCGTAAGTGTCGACAAGACCGAAGGATCGTTCGATGGAATGGTGAAAAATCAGTCGACAACCTTCTATCTGAACACCAATGCAAAGCCTAAGAAGCTCACTGCCGTTATCGGTGGGAAGAAGATTCGACTCACAGAAGCAGAGCAGGGCGATAACACATGGCAGTATGTTCAGGCTTCGAATCTCAACCGTTTCTCAACCGCTAACAGCGAGATGGAACGTCTTTTGGTAACTAAAAATGCCCAAATCATCGTTCGTTTGGCTTCCTGCGACATCACAAAGGAGGCTGTAGAACTCCGCGTGGAGGGTTTCGCACGTCTGAATAAGTCTAATGAAACCTTGCGAAAGAAGGGTACCTTGACGGCTCCAGAACTCCTCGAGGCTGATATTCAGTCGTATAGTGTCACTCCAAAGTGGAAGCCTGTGCAGAATGCTGACTACTATGAGATAGCCTTCAACGGTCAGACTTATACCACTATCCGCCACAATTCGCTCCTCTTCGACGATCTCCAGCCTGCCACCGACTATGATTTCAAGGTGCGTGCAGTCAATAGCGAGGGGGCAAGTGAGTGGACGCCGCTGCACGTGAAGACGGCTGTCAACCCATTAGAGTATGCTATCCAAGGACTTACCGCAACCTCTACCGCCCGTGATATGGAAGGTTTCGAAATCAACCGACTCGTTGACTTCAGTACGACTGGCGACATCTGGCACACCTATTATTATACGAAGGCGGTGCCATTCGACTTCACTGTCGACCTTCATAGCACCAACACCCTCGACAAACTGCAGTATGTTCCACGTGCAAATGGCGGTAACGGTACGATTACGAAGTGTGATATCGCTGTCAGCAAAGACGGTAGAAATTGGACAGAAATCGGTCCACAGCAGTGGGCTCGAGATGGTAGAACGAAGGAAGTGACGCTCTCTACCCACCCAGTGGCACGTTATGTGAAGGTGAGTGTGAAGGAAGCTGTTGGCAACTTCGGCTCTGGTCGCGAGTTCTATGTCTTCAAAGTGCCGGGTACAAAGACTATTCTGCCGGGCGATATCAACCTTGATGGTAAGGTAGACGAGAACGATTTTACCTCTTATATGAACTATACAGGACTTAAGAAGGGCGATGCCGACTTCGATGGTTATATCTCTGGTGGCGACATCAACGGCAACGGACTCATTGATGCTTACGACATTTCGAATGTTGCCATGCACCTTGAGGATGGTTGGAACGACGATGACGTAGCCCCTGTTGGCGGTAAGGTTTACTACGAATACAACCGTAAGTCTTATGCAGCAGGCGACGATGTCATCATCAAGGTGAAGGGTAAGGACCTGCAGTCAGTCAATGCCTTCAACCTTATCTTCCCATATAGTCCGAAGGAATTGCAGTTCGTTAAGGTTGAGACCGACCCATCAATGGTAATGCGCAACCTCACCTACGACCGCCATCACAGCGATGGTTCTCAGGTACTCTATCCAACCTTCGTGAATGTGGGCGACCACCATACGATCAATGGCGATGCCGACCTCCTCGTCATCCGTATGAAAGCACTTAAGCCATTCACCGTTAAGAACACAACAGCCAAGGGCTTGTTGGTGGATAAGCAGTTGAGAGAGGTGGAGTTGTAGAAAAAGCAAGCAACTAACAACTAACACCCCCCACCCTAACACTCCAACTGGCCCTCCTCTACCCCTCCCCCAAAGGGAGGGGAGTGAAATCGAGGTACCTCGTAAGAAGTATACGAGTTAACAAGTAGATCAGTTAACAGTAGACGAGTTATATGTCACAAAGCATATAACTCGTTAACTTGTCTACTTGTCAACTTGTCTTCTAAAAAACTTGTCTTCTAAAAAACCTCTATGCTATCTTTGAACTTTTCCGTGTGACATTACGTCATAGTTTTAAACCCGAATCTGTCATTAGATTCTAAACTTATTTTGTACAAATATCAATTAGTTTGTCTATCTTTGCAGCGCCAACGTAGCAGACTACGCCAAGGTACGAAGACTGACACGATGCTGATAAGAAAATAAAAGGCATTAGAAATCAATATAATTAGTAAGCTTTATGAGCATTGTAATCTACTAACCGATTCGGATTTAATCACATTTAAGGAATGTGCGAAGCCTTAGCACTGAGTGTGCAGAGGGTAAACACCATTGGTGCAAGCCGTCCACACAATTTTAATAGTGCATGAATAAGTGCTTGAACATTACCGAAGAGAACTTAAGGAAACAATTATTTATTTTTTACATATATGTTATTCGAAAGATTTTTACGCAATAAGTCTCTGATGGCGGCAATGGCATTGACCGCTGTTATGCCAAGTGTTGCGAAGGCTTCGATTCTGTCAGCTGCTCCAACGGCTGAGGGGGAGAACCAGCAACTCAAGGCGGGAGTTTATTTCATTGTTAATGACAAACGTCAGGCAGGTACGGACCTCCATGTCTACGTTGATGAGAGTGGTTTGCATGGAAAGAATTATACTTCTCTTGCTACAGACTATTCTAATGCTTTTCTCCTTCATGCTAAGGGCGACAGGTATACCATTCAGAGTTTGAAGGATGGTAAGTATGTGCAGAATGTCAATGGTAACAGTGTCCCTTATAAGACAGGCAACGACGCTCATAAGTTCCAGATTGTTTATCAGTCACAGTCAAGTGGTACGGGTAAGTCTTACTTCAATATCTATAATGATAATGTAGGAGCAAACGAATTCTGCTGGCACCTCGATGCTCAGAGAAACGTTGTACGTTGGTATCCTTTGAGAGATAACGGCAGAATAGCACTCGGACCAAGTGAGTTCCGTCTTGATCCAGTGACTTCTCTCAGCAAGCAGCAGGTACTCGATCGTTTGGCTGAGTTGACAAAGATTGTTGACCCACGTAAGGATTTGAATAAGTACTATCAGATTGTGTCTGATACTTACGGCAGAGCAATGCGTGAGGACTATATTGTTGGAGAGTTGTCTACGGGTGGTTTCGTTGATACCGACTACAGCTACTGTTGGAAATTAGTGAAGTTGGGTAGCGGTCGTTATGCTTTCCAAAATGCTGTTACAGGTAAGTATATCGCTCAGCAGAATGGGCAGACAAGCCGTTACTATACAACATCTGAGGAGCAGGGTAATGGCTTTGAGTTCAATCTTAACGAGAGCGACCCATACGTATTGACTTTCGAGATGGTTGATGCTTACAACGTAGGTATTCACTGTGCTGAGAGTCAGGGCTATCATCCAGTAGGATGGTATGTGAACAACGAGGCTAATAAGTGGGTTTTCAAGGTGGCTACAATCGATCAGGCAAAGCTCAAGGAGCAGCAGGAGGCTTACAAGGCACGTGTCAACTTGACCAAGAATGTGGATGTCTATGCTGAGAAGGTGGCTAAGTATTTCACTAACAGTGCCGCTACGGAGGTTACTGCCGCTACTAAGGCGATGACCGATGAGGCTTTAAAGGCGCAGATGACTACCGAGGGTGTGCCACAGGGCTTGCAGGAGGTTGTGTTGAAGATTAAGAACCAAAGCTGGACCGTTTATCCAAGTGGTCGCAACTGGGAGAAGCAGTTCCGTATCGCTGACTATAAGGTTTACAGTGAGAATAACTATGGTGCTTGGGCGCGTTCAATGGGTATCGGCTACGATTATGGTAGTATGACGAATCCAACAGGTGTTACTGCTCGTGATGGCGAAGACCTCTTCGTCTTCCTTGGCGATGACATCCCACAGAATGCAACCGTGCAGATTGAACTCGTACCATTGGGTACACGCAGTGCTGGTAAGTACTATAGCTTGAAGAAGGGATTGAACATTATCCTTAATCAGGGTGAGAACAACGTATTCGTTAACTATATCGGTCGTACCTTCAACAACGGTAAATACCTTAGAGATTATAAGCCTATGAACATCCACATAGAGGGTGGTAAGGTGAATGGTTACTTCGATCTTACTAAGGGTAATACCAATGAGGACTGGCAGAAGATGCAGTCTGATGGTCTTGTTTGGGCTAAGGCTTTCAACTTGAAGGGCGAATTGGTTGTTATGAACATGCCAAGCCAGGCTTGTAAGGACTACACTCCTGTTCACATGAAGGAACTTGTTGAGATTTGGAACAGCATCGTACAGCGTGAGGACGACCTCATGGGCTTCGTGCCGCTAAGCGTGATAAGTGCAACAACGTACTCAATGCTACTGCCGTTGATCATGGTTATATGTATGCTACGACCGGTGGTACCTATTATAACTACAACACTTTGGCTGACGTACTCAACTACGACAAGATGAAGTGGGGTAACGGTACACTCTGGGGTCCTGCTCACGAGTTCGGTCATAACCACCAGCAGCTGTTCAATACGGCAGGTATGACGGAGATTTCTGTCAATATGTACTCTAATATGGTGGTGTTTACTTCTGGTCGTGTAACCAGTCGTTCAGAGCATTGTAATTATACTGACGTGGATGGTCAGGAGCATAGAGGTGTTTGCGAGAGTGCTGTCTCAACCTATGCTGACCGCTTTGCTAATAAGAAGATGTGGTTTGAATATGGCACATGGGGTACAACGCAGATGTACTACAAGCTCTATTTGATGTTCCATTCGACTGGTCTTGATGATCAGTTCTGGCATAAGTGCCTTGATTATCTCCGTACCCACCGCCTTGAAGGTCAGGGAACAGCCAACTGTCAGGGTCAGAACGACTACTTACTCTTTGCTAAAGCGTGTTGTGTAGCAGCCAATGAAGACCTCTCAAGCTTCTTTGAAGCATGGGGACATTTCTATGATGTGAACGGTTCTGTCATCGGTGACTACAGCAATACAACCATGTATACCACAAGAGCACAGTGGGTGGAGGCGAAGAGGTTCATGCAGCAGTTCCCTAAGGGCCCTGCAAACAATATGATTTTCATTGACGATCATATCCGTCTACCCCAGCTATCTATCCTGGTGCTGCTCCAGGTACAATGCGTGAGGACTTTAATGGTGCCGTACGTGTTGGTACTATGGGCGACTTCGGCTCATGGGATCAGTTTAAGAGAGACAGCCTCGGTCAGGGTTATGCTATTATCAAGACGCAGAGCGATGCTAATGGTCGTCGCACCTATACTATGGAGGCTAAGAACAGCCACGTTGTAGGTTTCAAGATTTACGATAATAAGGGTAATCTCATTTACTTTGCTAACACTAAGACCTTCACTATTCCTAAGAAGGTGATGGAGGATGCACAGAACAATATCGTTATTAAGGTCTGCGGTTCAGACGGTTCTGAGGTTGACCCAGGTATCATTCCAACAGGTATCAAGACCTTCTCGGCTCAGGCTAACGGTGGTAAGGTAGATGTTTATAGCATCTATGGTGTCCTCGTTCGCAGTAAGGTGAACCCAGAAACAGCCCTCGAAGGCTTACCTAACGGCGTTTACGTTGTTGGTGGTAAGAAGGTGGTAGTGGGTAAATAGAAGCTCGACGCAGCAGCCAACTGGCCCTCTCGTCCCCTCCCCCAAAGGGAGGGGGAGTGATTAGCGAGATACCCTATAGAAAAAGACAGAGTAACAAGCAAAACTGTTACTCTGTCTTTTTCATAGATTCTCCCAACCCCTCCAAAGGAGGGGAGTGCCTAACGGAGTGCGAGTTAAAACAAAAAGCAGGGACCTTCTCCAGCCCTTCGAAGGAGGGGAGTGTCTAACAGAGTGGAAGTTTAAAACCAAATCAGCTAATATATAATAGGCTTACTCTTCAAATCTTTATCCGTTAGGCAGCTCCCCTCCTTTGGAGGGGTAGGGGAGGTGGTATGAAAAATGCTAATATAGAATAGGTTTACTCTTCAAATCTTTATCCGTTAGGTAACTCCCTCCTTTGGAGGGGTTGGGGAGGTTGATATATAAAAATGCTTTACAAATCCTCAAACATTAAGACTTAAAATAGATTTAAAAAAATAAGCGATTCTCTTATCCTTGTAAGTGTTTTGTTATCAGATCGTTGTGAGTATGGATTTCAAAAGGTGCTTAGTAGGGATTCAAAAGGGCGTTAGTAAGACCTCAAAAGGGCATGTTTTGCAAGCCAATTGGGCGTCTTTTCAAAGCCAAAAGAGCACATATTGAAATTTAGTACACGGAAAAAATGTTTACAAGTGGGCAAGTGGACAAGTGGACAAGACGGGTTTACAAGTTCACAAGTAAACAAGTTGCGTGCGGAACATATAACTTGTAAACTCGTTTACTCGTCCACTCGTTCACTTTTTTTAAAACACACTTGCTTTTGGTTTATTATTTTTGTATCTTTACAGCGGAAGATTATTAATACCTAAACAACGAAGAATCAAGATGAAGAGGTTACAGTTTATTATTCTAATGTTGGCTTGTTGTTTGGCACTGACTTGTTTATCATTCACAGATGTGAAGGACTCATATTTGGTTTTACAGGTTGATACGACACAGAAGTACGAACAATATTCTTATGTTAATGAGAAGGGAGAAACGGTTGTGCCTTATAATCGTTATTTGCAGTGTTATACAGATACTATCCGTACTATTGGCTTTGTGTGGAAGTCGAATGTGGGGTGTGTTGCAATCAATAATCGGGGACAGGAGCTGTTCAATGTTTATATGGCGGATAACGGCAATGACTATCCTGTCGATGGACTCTTTAGAATCTTGGATGAGAGTGGACAGAAGATGGGTGTTGCGAATATGGAGGGGCAGGTTATTGTCAATCCGAAGTATGATGCTATCTTTCCATATCATGACGGTTTAGCAGCTGTGGCAGTAGGGAGTAAGACGGTGCGACCAGCCGATGATCCTGAACACGAATATACTGTAGGAGGTAAGTGGGGGTTCATTGATAAGCAAGGCAATGAGGTTATTCCTTTGGAGTATGATAGTATCGCTAACTATCGCCGCTTTGTGAATGGTAAAGCCCTTGTCTTGAAGCATGGTAAGTGGATGAAACTCTCTATTCGTCAGAAGAAGAGATAGAGAGTGCTGGCAACAAATCGTTTGGGGAATTGCGAAAGGACTTCTCCAACTCTCTCGTTGCCTTCAAATTTCACTAGGGACTACGAATAACGCAAATTGCACGAATCACTTAGCAAAAGAATTCGTGTCATTAGAGAAATTCGTAGTCGTTCGTAGTTCTGATCATAAAGTTCAAAGTCCAAACTTCAAATTTCAAAGGGACTACGAATTACGCAAATTGCACGAATCACTTAGCAAAAGAATTCGTGTCATTCGTGCCATTCGTAGTCGTTCAATATTTGTAGTTCTAATCATAAAGTTCAAAGTTCAAAGTTCAATGCTCAAAGGTAATAGTTATTTTACCGTATAAACAGTCGAGGTCAGTTTCATCTTTTCGACATCAAATGTAGTGAGGTAAGAAGTATCTGCGAAGGCTGTTGAGAGAACGGAGAACCTCTTTATCCCATACAGGTCGCAACCATAAAGCATATAGTTAGCGATATCTGTCGTTGTGAAATAAGGTGTCATCGGGGTATGTGAGTGGATTACCTCTGTTATCTCTTCACCATTCATTGTTATTGGTTGCTCAAGAAAACTACGATGAAACCTGCGCCAACAGAGTATGTTCATATCCTTATCAAAGTCGAAAGCGTAGTCATCACCGATAGGAATCACCCCATGCTTTGTTGTACCATGCAGAAGATAGAGTCTATAACCACCTTTCTCCAAAGGGAGCAAGTCCCAGTTCAAGCCAGAAGTGTTAGCCAAGAAAATACTATCTCCCTTCTCTTTTATGACCTTACGAGGTGCAATCTGCTTTGCTTTGAGCTGTTCAATCTCGGTTGGTTTAAGTTTACGTGGTGTGGCAGAACAGACATAGAAACTTGTGTCGTTACTCAGGTGGAGCGTCAGTTCAAAGACGGTCTGTTCTTTCTCAAGATTAGCAAAGATGTAGCGCCATGTCAGGTTTCCTTCTTCAAAAGCGGTAGCAGAATTGATTTCCTCTCTCTTGACATTATATTTCATAAGTGAATCAGTAGCTCGCCACGCCAATTTCTCATAAGTATACAACCACATTCCTTCCGCAAGGATAGAGTCATTGATAGCTTGGAAACGCTCTGGAGAGGGTGCAGTCAACTTCTTTGGTGCGGTCTGTGCCTTACCATAAATGGAGAAACATAAGAAGAAAAGTACGAACAAGATAGGTCTTGTCTTGGATTTGTAAAGTAATGTTTTCATAATAATATTTGTTTAGGAAGCCTCACCCCCCAACCCCCTCTCCGAAAGGAGAGGGGGAGTGCTGGAAACAATTCGCTTGAGGATGAAAGCCTTGTTTGAGCTAATCTGTTTTGGTAAATCCTTTCAATCATTCCCCAATCTCATAGGGGGTATCTCGCATTTCACGCCCCTCCCTATGGGGGAGGGGACGAGGGAGGGCCAGTTGGTAGGTTTGCCAGTTGGTTTGCTTTTTACTCCTCCATCAACTTTCTATATCTACCCTTCTTAATCTCTTCATTTCCAAGACGGCGTGCCTTATTGATTTCGTAATCAGAGAAGCCCACCTTCGAAGTAGACAACTTCACCATTACCCTCAAAGGCAAGGATGTGGGTACAGATACGGTCGAGGAACCAACGGTCGTGGCTGATGACAACAGCACAACCGGCAAATGCCTCAAGACCTTCCTCCAATGCACGGAGTGTATTCACGTCGATATCGTTGGTAGGCTCATCGAGAAGGAGGACATTACCTTCCTGCTTCAATGCCATAGCCAACTGAAGACGGTTGCGCTCACCACCAGAGAGTACTGAACAAAGCTTGCTCTGGTCGGTACCAGAGAAGTTGAAACGTGAGAGATAAGCACGTGAATTGATGTCACGTCCACCCATACGAATCGTCTCGTTGCCTTGTGAAACTACGTCATATACCGTCTTGTTAGGGTCGATATCCTTGTGCTGCTGGTCAACATAAGCAAGTTTAACGGTCTCACCTACCTCGAAGGTACCGCCATCAGCCTGCTCCAAGCCCATGATAAGGCGGAAGAGCGTAGTCTTACCCGCACCGTTAGGACCGATAACACCTACGATGCCGTTAGGAGGCAACATGAAGTTGAGGTCGTTGAAGAGAACCTTCTCACCAAAAGCCTTCTTTACGTGCTGTGCTTCGATAACCTTATTACCCAAGCGTGGACCGTTAGGAATAAAGATTTCGAGCTTCTCCTCACGTTGTTTCTGCTCCTCGTTGAGCATCTGCTCGTAAGAATTCAGACGCGCCTTACCCTTTGCCTGACGTGCCTTTGGCGCCATGCGCACCCATTCCAACTCACGCTCCAAAGTCTTACGACGCTTAGAAGCCGACTTCTCTTCCTGCTCCATGCGCTTTGTCTTCTGATCGAGCCATGAAGAGTAGTTGCCCTTCCATGGAATACCCTCGCCACGGTCGAGTTCAAGAATCCACTCGCTCACATCGTCCAAGAAGTAACGGTCATGGGTAACAGCGATAACAGTACCCTCATACTGCTGCAAATGCTGCTCCAACCAGTCGATACTCTCAGCATCAAGGTGGTTGGTAGGCTCATCGAGCAACAATACATCTGGCTTCTGAAGGAGCAGACGGCAGAGGGCAACACGACGGCGCTCACCTCCAGAGAGATTAGTCACTGGCAAATCACCCTTAGGACAACGCAGTGCATCCATCGCCCTTTCGAGTCGTGAATCAATGTTCCAGGCGTCCGTTGCATCGATAATATCCTGCAACTCAGCCTGCCGCTGCATCAGCTTGTCCATCTTGTCAGCATCAGAGTAATACTCCTCCAAGCCGAACTTTACGTTGATATCGTCGTATTCCTTCAGTGCATCATAGATATGCTGCACACCTTCCATAACATTCTCCTTCACGGTCTTCGCCTCATCGAGTGGTGGATCCTGTGGCAGATAACCCACCGAATAGCCCGGACTCCATACCACTTCGCCCTGTGTTGGTTCCACAAGACCAGCGATAATCTTCATCAGCGTAGACTTACCTGCGCCGTTCAGACCAATAATACCTATCTTTGCACCATAGAAGAACGAGAGGTAAATGTTCTTCAGAATCTGTTTCTGGTTCTGTGGGATAATCTTCGATACACCCACCATTGAGAAGATAATCTTCTTGTCGTCTACTGTTGCCATTTATTCTTTCGTTTGTTTGTAGGCAAAGATAACGAAAATAATTCATATTGGCAAATCAAGAAGTTGACAAGTAATCAAGGTGCTTGCGGAAAGAAGACAGAGAATATAAAAGACAGGGTAACAGAAGAACGCTTAGGATTCAGCCTCTTATTGTCTCAACATATAGCGACTTTCTAATAATTATCACGCCCCAGAGACTATTATATCTATCTTCTTTATGAACGAGAGAATATGTATTGTTTTCAATTGTTTTATTGACGAAAAGAAATTACCGTAAAAGATTTCTATTACTATTCCTCTCAAGGATTTGCATTTGATGAATAGCTATCTGATTAAGTCTAACAAGTCTTTCCCCTTGAGGTATATCGTCATTGATAAGTACTGCATTGATATTCTCCATGTTCGACAAACAAATCAATTCATTTACAGAAGCATAGTCACGAATATTACCTTTCAAATCAGGATTAGACTCTCGCCATTGTCTGGCAGTCATTCCAAACATGGCAACATTCAGCACGTCTGCCTCCTCTGCATAAATGATGTTTGCCTGCGTAGAGGTAACTTTCTCAGGGATGAGATGACTCTTTATAGCATCCGTATGTATGCGATAGTTTATCTTAGATAATTCTCTTTTTGCAGTCCATCCTATCAACTCTTGTTCTTTAGCTTTCAGACGTTGGAACTCCATGACAAGATAAAGTTCAAACTCAACAGAAACCCAATTGGCAAACTTGAAAGCTATATCACGCTGAGCAAAAGTACCACCACCAGCTCCATTCTTAGTGAAGACACCTATTGCTGCAGTCAACTCCACCCATCTGGTTGGGCTCATAGTAAAAGAGTTACTACCTGCTTCTGCCAAAAGGGGGTCGAATTCGACCCCTTTAAAGTTAGGATTGTTTAGTTTCTCCCATAAACCCAAATACTCCAGCGTATTCTTTTGACGCATCCAATTCTTAACAACGTCTTTAGGCTCAGCAGTATTCTTCTGTCGAGCAATGTCTGTTATACAGATGTAATCAATACCATCTTTTGTCATAGTCTTAATTGCTACATCTTTAACGAAGATTTCTCCTTCTTTGTCATAGTATTATTATTTTATAAATATATGTGCAAAAGATAATATAAAATTCACTTCCTGCTCACTCCTATCAACAAAATACTAATAAAATCGTTGATAAATAAGAATAATGTTTACCTTTGCAGGGGTAATCATTAACAGAATACTAACGTAACGTGTTGGCAGACAACATGAATGTACGGAGTATTCTTATCTTTACCTACTTTCAAACACCTATAGACAGGGATGCTTATCTCCAAGCTTAGAGAAGTATAATCTTATAAACAAGCAATTATGAAGGAAAAACTCATGCCATACAGATGGATAGCTTACGTGTTAATGTGGTATATCTTTCATCTGTCTCCTGCCTATCTCAGAATGGCTTATACGTCAGAAGAATATCTCATAACGAGTTTCCTAATATCAGTAGTGGTAATTCTCTTTTGTTCTTACAAATTTGGTTCAGAGAAAGGAAAGGTTCTTGGCATACTGATGTTTTTAGTTGGTGTGCTTATCGACGTATTTGTTGCGCTTATGCCATATATCGTATTTTTGGGATTGAACTGGGATCATTAACTCTTTAGATTTATATTCCAGCTTTTTTATTCCTATTTTTTTGTTACTTAAGAGCTGTCCAAATAGCACAATAAAATATATATTCCCCCAAAACAGTGTGTTCTTTCGTCTCATTCAGCCCTTAATTACATCGTTAGAACCGCTCACACTGTTTGAATTTTCCTTACAAAAACAAAAAACCAACACTCTTAAAATCACCCCAAAAGAGCCTTTTACTTTTCACCTTCATAACCAACAGAGAATCAATAAGTTGTAAAACTGTGCAAGAAAAAGGTGCTTAATTGGACTCCAAAAGGGCGTTAATAAGACCTCAAAAGGGCACCTTTTTGCAAGCCAAATGGGCGTCTTTGAGAAGTTTAAAAGACCATATGTTGAAACATAGTGTATAGAAAATTATTTACAAATAACGCCCCTCCAAAACCTCTCCCAACCCCTCCAAAGGAGGGGAGGCCAAACAGATGACGGAAAAGAACGAAAGGAAAGACCTCCCCGTCCTCTCAAAAAGGAGGGGAGAGACAAGTGGGGTAATGATTAAAAACAAAAATTAGCTAAGGGACAATCTGGTTTGCTCTGCAAATCTTTATCCGTTTGGCACTCTTCTTGGGGGAGGAGCTGTTTGTGTCTGTGTTGTCATAATTATGCATACTGATGAGAACCCTGTTCGAATAATTTTGAATTATGCATTATGAATTACAACAGTGATCATAATTATGAAGTACTGATGAGAACTTCATTCGAATAATTGTGGATTATGAATTGGAATTGTGGAATAGTAGTAATCATAATTATGAATTATGAATTCTGATTTTGAATTACTATAATTGCTTGTGTGCGTGAACAATACTTTTGATTAGAACATTTCTTTTGGTATTTGTTGTATAAACGACTATATTTGTAGCACAAAACCTAAATCAATAGAATATATGTCTAATTTTATGAAAGTAAGTCAGAGTCGCAGAAAGCACCCACCATTTGTTAGTGGTCGCTTAGCTTTCTCCTTTGCACTTGGGTTGATGGCATTTGCACCGTCCCCAGTATTAGCCAATGTGGATGCGAACACGAGTATGAGTGTTCAGCAGCAAAAGCAGAGTATCAATGGTGTAGTGAAAGATGCTAATGGCGACCCAGTCATTGGTGCTTCTATACTGGCAAATGGTACTCCAGTAGGGGTGACCGACATGGACGGTCGCTTCTCAGTCTCTGTCGCTCCGGGTACGGAGTTGAAGATTAGTTATGTTGGTTTCGCCACTCAGAGCGTCATGGTGAGAAGTGGTGTGACGAACTATAACATTACTCTGAAGGATGAGAACAGCGCCTTGAGTGAGGTTGTTGTTGTCGGTTATGGTACTCAGAAGAAGGCAAACCTCTCTGGTTCTGTTGCACAACTCGATAGTAAGGCGCTCGAAAACCGCCCTATCTCTAACGTGTCTTCAGGCTTGCAGGGCTTATTGCCAGGTATCACGGTGACCGGAGCTGACGGTGCACCGGGTCTTGACAATGGTACGATTCTTGTGCGTGGTGTGGGAACATTGAACTCCGCTTCACCTTATATATTGATTGATGGTGTTGAAGCAGGAACGCTCAACTCGCTTGATCCAGAGGATATCGCGAGTATCTCAGTCCTGAAGGATGCTTCTTCAGCAGCCATCTATGGTTCAAAAGCATCTAACGGTGTGATTCTGGTAACTACAAAACGAGGGCAGAACGGTGCGCCAAAGGTTAGTTATTCAGGTTATTTTGGTATTCAGAATGCAACAGCCTTGATGGAAAGGATGAATTCTGCCGATGCCGCTTACTATTATAATAAGGCATTGGAGCGTAGTGGTAAGGCTGCACGTTTCTCTGATGAAGCAATTCAGAAGTTCCGTGATGGTTCAGACCCTTACAACTATCCTAATACAGATTGGTACGATCTTGCATTCAAAACCGCTTGGCAGAATCGCCATAGCGTGAACATTACGGTGGTAATGAGTATGTGAAGTATCTGGCTCTGCAGGTTATCTCAAGCAGAGCAGTATTCTTCCTAATGCAGGACGTGAGCAGTTTAATGGTCGTGCGAATCTCGACATGGTGTTGTCAAAGCGCATCACTGCCCATCTTAACCTCGCTTATATCCAAAACAACTATCGCGATGCAAGTAGTGCATACGCTGGTGGAAGTAGCGATCAGATTATTCGTCAGCTGAATATCATCGCGCCTTGGATTGTTTATAAGTACGAAGATGGTACTTATGGTACTGTTTCTGATGGTAACCCTATGGCTTGGCTGGAGTCAGGTATGACGGTAAATCGCAACAACCGTAACTTTACGGGTATGATTGGTCTTGACTATCAGATTCTGAAAGACTTGAAGTTGACACTGCAGGGCGCATATGTTGATGCTTCACAGCGTTACTCTTACTTCCAAAAGTTCATTCAATATAACCCTAATAAGGCCTCTGACCCTAACAAGTTAGAGATTGCTCACTATGACTGGCACCGCACAACCTTCGATGCATTCCTGAACTATGACAAGTCATTTGCGAAGCATAACTTCAAAGGCTATGCTCGGTTGGCATACTGAACGCTATAAGTATCTGCCAGACTGGATGTATCGTAAGAACTTCCCTAACAACGAACTTACTGATATGAACGCTGGTGATGCTTCGACACAACAGAATGCTGGTAACACTCGCGAGCTGTCAATGGTGTCTTACTTCGGTCGTCTGAACTACGACTATGCTGGTCGTTACCTCTTTGAGGCAAACTTCCGTTCAGATGCTTCTTCACGCTTTGCGGAGGCTCATCGCTGGGGTTTCTTCCCATCATTCTCTGCTGCATGGCGTATCTCTGAGGAACCATTCATGGAGAGTTCAAAGTCATGGTTGAACAACTTGAAGCTACGTGCATCATGGGGTCAGTTGGGTAATCAGGACGCACTGAACGATTACTATCCTTGGATGAACACTTACAACCTCAATGCGAAGTATCCATTTGGTGGTCAGCTCACTCCGGGTTACTATCAGGGTAGCTATCACCTTGAGACAATCTCTTGGGAGCGTTCTACCACATGGGGCGTTGGTCTTGACTTCACCCTCTTCGGTGGTCTGACTGGTTCGTTGGATTACTACAACCGCAAGACTACGGGTATCATCATGAACGTGTCTGCTCCAGCAGAGTTTGCACTCGGTGCTTACAAGGATAATATCGGTGCATTGCGTAATCAGGGTGTTGAGCTCTCATTGGCTTATGCAAAGCAGTTGAACAAGGATTGGACAATCAATGTCGGTGCGAACTTCGCTTATAACAAGAATAAGATTCTTAACTTGGGTGAAGGCACAGAATACATTGGTAGTGGCAACCGCCGCACAGCAGTAGGTCAGCAGTATAACAGCTTCTTCATGTACAAGGCTACTGGTAAGTTCTTCAACTCACAGCAGGAGGCTGACGACTTCACAGCGAAGTATGGCAACCCATTCGGACGTAAGTTCATGGCGGGTGACCTTATCTATGAGGACACAAACGGTGATGATAAGCTCGATTCAAACGACCGTATCTACACCAAGCATACTGATATCCCAGCAATTACTTATGGCTTCAACCTCGGTGCAACATGGAAGAACGTAGACTTCTCTATGATTTGGCAGGGTGTTGGTGCAGTATCTCATATCTACAATCGTGAGGTACTTGGTGAGTTCTCTGGTGATGCCAGCCACCCTTCAACACTGTGGAAAGACTCATGGACAGACGACAATCACAATGCTAAGTTGCCTCGTGTATTCGAGACAGGAAACAGCCCAAGTGACATGACACGTGCGATGTCAACCTTCTGGTTGTGGAACACAGCATACTTGCGTTTGAAGACTTTGCAGTTGGGTTACACCCCTTCCAAAGAGTGCGCTCAAAGCTATTGGACTTGAGAAGGTACGTATCTACTATGCAGGTGAAAACCTCCTTACCTTCGATGCATTGCCATTCAATATTGACCCAGAAGTGACCAGCGAGCGTGGATCATCTTATCCATTGCTGCGTTCACATTCTATCGGTATCAATATCACATTCTAACCGTAAATACCCGATATACATTATGAAAACTGTAAGAACATATATATTAGCAGGTGTGGCAGCCTTTGCGCTCACATCTTGTAATGACTACCTTACCACTGTGCCGAAGGATGCAATGTCACCATCTACAACATGGAAGACAGGCGACGATGCTGAGAAGTTCCTTGTGGGCTGTTATGATGGTTGGGAAGAAGGTGCAGCCTTGCTTTATTGGGACGCTGGCTCTGACTTTGCGTACAACAACTTCCCTTGGGAAGGCTTTACCAATATCGGTAATGGTTCGCTTTCACCATCGTCTCCGGGCTGGTCGTTCTACGATTATACCATCATTGGTAGATGTAACACCTTCCTTGAGAATGTTGATAAGTGTGTATTCAGCAGCGATGCGGTAAAGAAAGACCTCGTTGCGCAGGTGAAGGCTATCCGTGCTTTACAACTATTTCCGCATGGGTTTCCTCTATGGTGGTGTGCCAATCGTTAAACCTTTCACCAGTGCTCAGGAGGCACGCGTGCCACGTAATACGGAGCAAGAAGTGAAGGATTTGGTATTCAAAGACCTTGATGAGGCGATTGCTGATATCAATACGTCTCCTGCTGCACGTGGACGTATCGCAAAGGGTGCTGCCTTGGCTATGAAGATGCGTGCTGCTCTCTACTGGGGCGACTATCAGAAGGCGAAGGATGCTGCTCAGGCTATCATCGACTTGGGTAAGTATGAACTTGATTCTGACTATACCAACCTCTTTAAGTTGGCTGGTGTTGACTCAAAAGAAATCATCCTTGCCGTACAGTATAAGAGCGGTACTCGCCCACTGGGCACTATCGGACAGCTCTATAACAATGCCGATGGTGGCTGGTCATCAGTTGTTCCAACACAGAAGTGTGTTGATAACTATGAGATGAGCAATGGTATGACAATCACTGAGGCTGGCTCTGGCTATGATGCAACGCATCCTTTCCATGGTCGTGACCCACGTATGGCAATGACGATTCTCTATCCTGGTTGCGACTGGGAAGGTACTATCTTCAATACCCTCGACGAGAATGTCAACGGTAAGAAGAACCCTAACTATCCAACCAATGCTGCCAACTCATCTAAGACTGCCCTCACATGGCGTAAGTACTTAGATCCAAAGACACAGTATGCTGACGTATGGGACACTGAGGCTTGCCCTATTGTCTTCCGCTATGCAGAGGTGCTTTTGACATGGGCAGAGGCTGAGAACGAGTTGAATGGTCCTTCTGCCAACGTCTATGCAATGATTGACAAGGTGCGTACCCGCGTGGGTATGCCTGCTGTTGACCAGTCAAAGTATAACACTAAGGACAAACTCCGTGAGCTGATTCGTCGCGAGCGTGGCTCTGAGTTTGCTGGTGAGGGTCTCCGTCGTGCTGATATCTTACGTTGGACAAGCAATGGTAAGATGGTGGCAGAGACAGTATTGAATGGTCCATTGAACCGTATCACAGGTACTATTAACACATCTGCTACCGACCCAACCATGCGTGCCGTAGTCAGTGGTAGCAGCAAGGTTGAGGACCGTACGTTCCAGACCTTCAACAGATACCTGCCTATCCCACAGTGGAATATTTCTGATAATCCTAAGTTGGAGCAGAATCCAGGGTATGCGAAGTAAGGACAACTGACCCCAACTCGTCCCAACTGGCTCCCATTTCCCCAACCCCTCCCCCGTAGGGAGGGGCGTAGAATGTAACGAAAGCAACTGGCCCTCACTTTCTAACCCCTCCCCCAAAGGGAGGGGCGTAGAATGCGAGATACCCCTATGATAGGAAAAAGCTGTTTAGTCATTCCTAAGCGAACTGTTCTCAGACTCCCCTCTCCTTTCGGAGAGGGGGTTGGGGGGTGAGGTTTTTTATCCGTGTCAAAAACCTTGACATTTCCTTCAATAAAATCCTTTAAATAAAGGTGAAAAACACGTATTGTGAGCCGACTTGCAACTCGCAGAAAGTCAAATGATTATAAAAACACGATAGTAAAAAGGTGCTTATTAAGGCTCAAAAGGGCGTTAGTAAGGGTCTTAAAGGGCACCTTTTGCCAGCCAAAAGAGCGTCTTTAAGAAGCCAAAAGACCACCTCTCGCTCTCTATATGCTTGAAAAAAGTTGACAAGATGGGCGAGTAGACGAGTTAACGAGTGGACAAGTGAACGAGTTGCTTGTGAGAGAAGACAAAGTAACAGATGAACAGGTGTTTAGTGGATGAGTGAACGAGTGGACAAGTGAACAAGTTACTTGCAAGAGAAGACAAGGTAACAGGTGAACAGGTGTTTAGTTGATAAGCCACTTTGTAACAAATACCTCGTTTGCAGGTTTACTCGTTTACTCGTTAACTTTTAAAATCTTGTTCATCTGTTACTTTGTCTTTTATTTACCCTTTTCTACAGGCAACTTGTTTACTCGTCTACTCGTTTACTCGTTAACTTTTAAAAATCTTGTTCATCTGTTACTTTGTCTTTTATTTACCCTGTCTACAAGCAACTTGTTCACTCGTCTACTTTTTCACTCGTCCACTTGCTCACTTTTTTTTACCATTTTATTTTTCTTACCTTTTAATTTTTTTATTTATCTTTGCATTGTCTTTTGAAAAATAACATCTTACTAATTAAAAACCAGAGAATCATATTTAAAAAGCAGTCTTATGAAGAAAAATTATAACTCTCTTAGTTAGTGTATTGTTGGTAACATCATCATTTGCTATTCCTGCCATGCGGATGTGGCGAAGCTTTAAACAGGCTGACGGAACAATCCTAAAGGTGATGACCGTAGGCGATGAGCATTTCAATTATGCGCTGACAGAGGACAACATCCCTGTGTTGCCCCATAATGGCAGCTATTATTACGCGCGTATCGAGAATAATCAGTTAGTGCCTTCATCGGTGTTAGCCCATGACAAGGCATTGCGAAAGGGAAAGGAAGAACTCGTTGCAGCAGCCATTCAGCAAGTAAGACAACTGCAAAAACAACATGAGATGCATGTTAATTCTAAGCCTTTCGGAGAAGGATTGGGAATGACATGGGAGGGTAAAAAGAAAGGACTCGTCATCTTGGTTGAGTTCGAAGATGTGGCTTTCAAAGACCCAAAGAATGTGTTGACGCTCAGACCACGTGAGAAAGACGTCAAGACACTCTATGAGAACATGCTCAACAAGGTGGGATATACCAATGATAACGGTGCTATCGGTAGTGTTCACGACTATTTCCTCGACCAAAGTAATGGTAAGTTCGACCTCACTTTCGATGTCGTAGGACCCATAAAGCTCAAGCATCCTCATCAGTTTTATGGTGAGCGAACAGCTAATATGAATGATGCGAATGCACCACAGATGATTATTGATGCCTGCAATGCTATTCAAGGGCAGGTAGACTTCAGTAAGTACGACTGGGATGATGATGGCGAAGTAGAGCAGGTTTATGTCATCTATGCCGGTGAGGGTGAGGCTACTGGTGGTGAACCGAACACCATCTGGCCACACAAGTATTCCCTTACTGATGCAGGACTTGACGCACTGACCTTCAATGGACAAACGATAAATACCTATGCTTGTAGCAATGAAATCATTCGTGCGAAGGTGAATGAGAAGTCGCGTATCTACTATTCTGGTATCGGTACTATCTGTCATGAGTTCTCGCATTGTCTCGGTCTGCCCGACTTTTATGACACACGTGGCGGCAGTAACATTGGTTCTGGACGATACGATTTGATGTGTGGTGGTAGTTATAACGGTGGACCAGAGAGTCTGATTAACGTCTATGGTGGTACTGGAATCGGTACTGTGCCTGCTGGTTACGATGCTTATGAGAAGGCATATATGGGTTGGCTAAAGCCTATCACACTTGGCGATGAGGCTGTTGAGGTGAAGAATATGAAGGGACTTGCTGAGGGTGGCGATGCCTATTTCCTCTATAATCCAGACACGAAGAATGAATATTATATCTTTGAGAATCGTACGCCTCACCGCTGGGATGCTGAGTTGCCGGGGCACGGACTGATGGTCTTCCACGTTGATTTCGATGCTTACTCATGGCGAATGAACAACCTCAATGCTGCTTCTGCACAGCGTCATCCACGCTTCACGATAGTGTCTGCAGATGGTCGACTCGATCATGACACGCAGAATAGCGACCCATTCCCAACGGATTTGAACAATAGCTTAACGAAGTCTACTGACCCTCGTCTAAGTTTTTATACGAACTATAACGTCAGCAGTCAGGCTGGAGTCAAGCAGATTGTTCGCAATAATGACAATACAATCTCCTTCCACTTTACTCCGTTAAAGGCTGTAACAGGCATTAACAACCTCTCTGCCGACCACGAACAGCCAGTCGAGATTTATACACTCTCTGGCGTAAGAACTACGAACGAGCAGAAAGCTCACAAACAGGTAGTGATTGTGAAGGACCGTAATGGGAAAAGTAAGCAAGGTTGCAAGTGAATGAGTTTACGAGTAAACAAGTTTACAAGGTATATGCGCTTATTAGTTTATTAGTTTACAAGTTTGCAAGTTTACTTGTCAACTTGTAAACTTTTTCGTTCGTTTCGAAAAATTATATATGCCCTTTTAGCATCTAAAAGACGCTTAATTAGCTTGCAAAAGATGCCTAATTAGCTTGCAAAAGATGCCCTTTTTGAAGTCCAAGTAAGCACCTTTTGTTATATGACTTTGCAAGTAGGTGATTATAAGGTAATTATAAGGGGGATTAAGAAGGCTCACTTTTTAGCGATTTTTCTTAGGTTGATTTCCTATTGGTTTGTAAAAATATTTTTATGTCTTTTGGGTAAAAGCATTTTTCTCACAGAAAGCACAGATAGACGGAAAGCACAGCTTTACAGATTCTTTTTAGATGAACGAAAATACTCAGAGACCTAAAGGTCATGGAATGCACAGAATATTTCCCTCAACGTGTTTAGCCAATGGTTACAGACGGAGGAGACGTAAACGAAAGGAGAGCCTAATGGTATTTTTGAGTTGATAACTGAATAAAAATAAATAAAAAAAGGCTCCAAGTAATCTGGAACCTTATACTTTGTTTGTGGATATATTATTATTTTACCATTCTCTGTAGTTCTTCTACTGCAGATGGGATTCTTTCTATGGTTTTTGTTAATTTAACCTCATCTTTTGTCAATCGTTCAAACTCTTGTTTAGTAACTTTCTTTCTTATACACCACCTCTGTATTATATTGTAATTGTCATCATGTAACCATAATTCCCATCCTTGACTTGTTATATAATTAAAACCAGAGAGTGGTACATCAAAACTTATTATATTTCCTTCTCCGTCTTTCATGGGTTCTAAACCGAGGGTGATATTATTACCAATATAAGGAACATAAAACATCTTTTTCCCCTTGTGATATCTTTTGACTCTTGTAATACTAAAGTCTGTATAGTAATACACCATTTCTGGCGTAGTCTTAGCAGTTGTCACTTTATTCTGTGCATTTACTACTACTGCCATTGATGCAATGGCTATTATTAACAATAACTTTCTCATAACTTATATTGCTTAGTTGATTTATAGTTTATCGACCAGAGTACAGACTATCTACGAAAAACCTCTATGTGGTTTGACTTCTTCATCATCGCCCATAGACAGTTTGTAGTTTTCAATTTCTTCTTGTAAGTTTTTGGCGTGTTCCTCAAACATGAAGTCTAAGAAAAGGGGTTTCGCTTTCTTCCTCCTGTGAGGTTTTTTTAATGCTTTTATATTCTGCCTTATCATCTTTTACAACTTTACTTGGGACTAATCCAAATTCGTATTGAAGATGATTCATAATCAATCTCGACATTCTTCCATTGCCATCTACCCAAGGATGTATTGTAACAAGTTTCAAGTGAGCATAGAAACTCAATTTATATTGTTCGTATATATCAGGACTTTCTAACAGTTCCTTCCGTCTTTCATTAATCTCTTTGCAGAAGTCTTCCAACTTCTGTGGTACTTTCAGGTAATTCATATATGTTTTACCTCCAGCCCCAGCTGTAACATTCACAAGGCGTAAGTCACCTCTTGATGAGTCAAACGAACCACCAAAAGCTATTAACTTCTCCACCTGTTCTTCGCATAACAAGTGCAGCTAAATGTTTAAGTACACCAACAGAAATCGGCGTATGCGCTTTAGCTAACTCCATACTTCTCTCGTAAGCAGCTTTTAAGTCAAGGTTCATATTTTGCTCTATGATACTTTTTCCTTTGGCTGAAAGTCCTTCGTCAAAGAGCAGCTGATTATCAATCTCTGTCATTGTTGAACCTTCAATGGCAGTCGAATGAGTCACGATGGAATAGAGATAAAACTTGTTATAGTCTATCTGATCTTGGAAGCCTAACTTATTATGCTCCTCAAGTATGTTTAAGAAGTCTTTCTTGTTTATCAGCATATTGTTTTATTGCAGGTGTTGGACTATACGAGTTTTTTGTCTATAACTGTTTAATTGCAACGTATGAATCCCGTAGTATTAGAGGTTCTGACCATGATCATGGAACCAAGCAGGGGCATCACGATAATTCGTGTCCTTTCTTCTGTAGCTACTTCTTGAACTGCTTTTCTTCTTGTTTTTCTTATTTTTCTTTTTCTTATTGCCACCAGTCAAGCTATCAATTACTTTAACAGCTACAGCTGCAGCGAATAATGTTGTTAGTTCCATAATAATTCCCTTTCTTTTATTTAGTTAATAGTTCTTGTTTCTTTATGATAGGTCTTACATTTCAAGCGTTAGGAACGCTTATTTTGATAGAATAAATGATTAAATATTTTGTAACAAAGTTAGAGTTTTCTTTTGATATGTCAAAGTGTTTTTCCCTCTTTTTGAGCAAAGTTTCAATTAAGGTTCTCTGAGATATGGAGTGATAAAGTAAGGCTAATAAGTCCTATTCACCTTTTCATTCATTTACTTGTTTGCTAAAAAGTTCCTACGTTACTTTGTCTTTTCTTATCAATCACCTTGTTAACTTGTCTACTTGTCAACTTGTAAATCGATAAGTACATATATCTTGTTAACCTGTTAACGCATTAATCTTGTCAACTTTTTCACACGTCATAAAACTAAGTATATGGTCTTTTTGGCTGCTAAAAGACGCCTAATTGACTTGCAAAAGGTGCCCTTTTTGCGTTCTTACTAACGCCCTTTTGAAGTGCTATTAGGCACCTTTTGCTTTGCTACTTTATAACTATTTGATTCACTGTTGGTTTGCAGAGTAGTTTTTAAGCGGCTTTTGCTCGACTTTTTAAGGGAGGTTTAAGCTATAGAATGTAATGATTTTTCTGCTCCTTATCTGTATTGTTCCTTTGTCTTTTACAATTATCTTGTTTCCTCGTCTTCTCGTTTCCTTGTCAACTAAAAGCCTTGTTCATCTGTTACTTTGTCTTCTATTGCAAGCAACTCGTTAACCTGTCTACTCGTTTACTCGTTACCTTTTATCTATCATAAACAAAAAAACCTTGGCGGGAGCCAAGGTTTCAGCGGTGCGTACGAGACTCGAACTCGTGACCTCCTGCGTGACAGGCAGGCATTCTAACCAACTGAACTAACGCACCATGCATTACAGATTTGGGGTTTCAGCGGTGCGTACGAGACTCGAACTCGTGACCTCCTGCGTGACAGGCAGGCATTCTAACCAACTGAACTAACGCACCAAAATGGATGTTTTAAACCCTTTTTCTGTTTTGCGAGTGCAAAGGTAATAATAAAAATCTATTCCACCAAAATTAATTTATGCTTTTTATATAAAAAGTTGCATTACCCTTGCATCCTTGTATTGTCCGTCACAATAAAGCCACTCTTTCAGTATACTGCCATTTGTAAAACCAATGGACGAAAGACAGCGGATTGACACCTCGTTATCAACGTCTACTACAGCGTAGATTTGTTTGAGGTGTAGCCCATTGCGCGTATAGTCGATTAGGGCGGAAATAGCGGCTTGTGCATAGCCTTTTTGGCGAAATGGTTTCATGATGATAATACCCATTTCCGCCCGCTGATGCTTTGGGTCGAAGTTGACAAGGTCTATCACACCGACAATTTCCTGCTCACGATTCTCAATCATCATACGCAGTTGTCCGTCGATATAGATATCGTTTTTTGCGTCAGCAATGTAGTTATGCAGGGCATAACGGCTGTAGGGAACATTCGTTGCACTGATGTTCCATAGGCTACGATCGTTCTCAATGTGATAGAGCATATCGAGGTCTTCCGGCTCCATTGCTCTCAGTCTGACTTCCACGTGCTGTTTCTTTTCCATGTTTTAATCTCCTATAACTTCCATCATGGTGATGACTCTGTTCTCCTTTCTATGGTAGAAACCAATGTGAATATTCTGCTTTGGCTGTTCAGCAAAGACATTCAGGATGTCTTGATAGCTGAATAAGTCGGTGTCATAGACGATGCAGTAAGGTCTGTTCTTGCCTCCAAACTCCTTGAGTAGGTCGGCGTGCGTGTGCTGCAAGCTATCCTTAGCCGCTACTCGATACTCTGCTACAAGGGCATTATCAGTAGCCAATCGTTGGCATTTTTCCATGACATCTTTGCCTGCAACAAATATATAATGTGGGAATGATTTAGCTTTCGAAGTGCGAAATCCCAATTTCTTTCTCGTTGCTCGAATGGTTGTACCAATCAGTGAGCCAAAGGCTTTCACGTAGATAGCCGTCTTAATCGGTAGTCGCCATAGTGCGTTCATACCGCCATAATGCTTGCGGAAGAAGATGAGCATGGCATCATAGAAGACGTGAACATATCGGAAACTCGACTTCTGTGTGCTCTCGCCCTTGTAATGCAGGATGCGCACGGGGAGATACCAGTTCTCAAAGCCACCTTTCAACAGTCGATAGCTGAGGTCGACATCCTCGCCATACATAAAGAAGTCTTCGTCTAAGAGTCCTACCTTGTCTAAGGCAGACTTGCGCAGGAAGCAGTAAGCACCGCTGATTACCTCAATCTTGCCCGGAACATCCCACGACAGACTACCCATATAATAATGTGCAAAGCGGTCACTTTGTGGGAAATGCTTGCAAAGTCCTATCATCTTATAGAACGAAACAATGGGTGACGGCAAGCCACGACGACTTTCTAAGGCTCGTTCACCACAGTGAGTAAGCATCTGTACGCCATGTCCTCCAGCCGTTAGGTGGCTATCCATAAAGTCGATAGACGAGCGGATAACCTCCTCGCCCACAACCGTGTCGGGATTGAGTAGTAAGACATATTCGCCCTTACTTTGGCGAATCGCAATATTATTACCCCCCGCAAAGCCTAAGTTATGCGCACTGGCAATGAAGTGAACATCAGGGAAACGGCTGCGCAGGTAGGCTACGGAGCCGTCATGAGAATGGTTGTCAACCACAAATACCTCTGCTTCAACGCCTTTCAAAGCGCGCTGAAGACTCTCAAGACACTGTTGGAGATAGTATTTTACGTTATAATTAACGATGACAACGCTCAGCTTTCATTTATGCTTGTTCTGAATTATCCATAGAACATTCATGCTCGCAACGCTTCTTGTTGGGGAAGACGAAGAATAAGCTCAACGCTAAGATGACGGCAAGATAGAAGAAACTTACACTATCCCCGAAGGCATAGTAGAAGAAGGTATTGAGTATCATCGGAACGCAAAGCATCATCATTCGCACGCTACCCCAGAAGAGCAGCTTACGACTGACGTGACTCTCGTCGGTATGTAAGTCAGAGTGTACGTAGCCAATCTTGAAAAGAAAGAGTGCAAGTGGGATAGTAGCGAGGGTCAACAGCTGCATAAGAAACTGCACAGTAACCATATTGCTGCTTTCAACATCAGCCCACGCACCGGGCAAGATCAGTTCAAGTTCATACACCGCGATGATGAGCAGTGTGATAAGGCATGAGCCAAAGAACTCAGTAAGAAGTATTTTTCTTGTTTTATCCATGGTTGTTTTAAGATTCAAAAGGTGTGCGGTTCAGAATGCTTCTGCCCAACGTCACCTCATCTGTATATTCAAGTTCGTCGCCAACAGAGATACCTCGTGCGATAACCGACAGTTTCACGCCTGTGTCTTTCAGCTTGCGTGAGATATAAAAGTTGGTCGTGTCGCCCTCCATCGTACTGGCAAGGGCAAGGATGATTTCCTTTACCGTACCCTCTTCCACGCGCTCTACGAGCGATTCAATCTCTAAGTCGTGCGGTCCGATACCGTCCATCGGAGAGATGATACCCCCCCAAAACGTGGTACAATCCATGGAACTGCTGGGTATTCTCAATCGCCATCACGTCCTGAATGTTCTCTACCACACAGACTACCGAGGCGTCTCGGCGTGGGTCAGAACAGATAGAACAAACCTCATTATCAGAAATATTATGGCAAACCTTGCAATACTTCACATCGTGTTTCACACGTATAACAGCATCCGCAAAGCTATCTACGTCCTCAGTCGACTGGCGTAGCAGATGCAAAACAAGGCGCAGAGCGGTCTTACGCCCCACACCTGGCAACTGTGAGAAAGCCTCTACGGCACGTTCTAAGAGTTGAGAAGGGTATTGTTGCATTTAAAATTAATTCTCGTAGGCTGGAGATAATCGAAAGGAGGGTTACACTTGTAATCCTCTTTTTTATTCTATATAGTCGATTAGGACAATGGCTTTGATTTTGAGAGATATAGGGACACACCCCAAAAGTGCATCCCTATACAGACAGCCAGTCCTTAAAATAATATCTGTTGCTTCCTCTTGATTAATCATCAAAGAGGTAGATGCCGAGACCAACCTTCAAGCCCACTGTCGAATAGTTATGTGTCTTGAATGACTGGTCATAGTAAAGCGCAGGCTCAATCGTCACCGAACGGTTGATGAAGAAGGCATAACCCACCTCAACACCCGGCATCAGGTCGTTATAACTATGGTTGGCATGGAGAAGCTTCACACCCGCACCCAAGTAGAGACCGTTCTGTGTGATATAATAACGTCCACCAACACCTACGCTGATATGGTCGGCAACAGCCTCAGAACCATTGTGTACAGCATCGAATGTAGCAAGTACCATGAGGTTATCCCAAGGGAAGTAACCTGCCTTGCTTGTACACCTAAGTTTAATCCGTCCTGACCATTATAGTGCAAGTCGAGTCCTGTCAGGGAAGCACCTAAGTAGCCCTTACCCTCTTGAAACTGTGCAGATGCACTGATGCTCACTACCATTGCTGCAACGAACAGCATAAATCTTTTTATCATAGCAATATTACGATATAAATAATAATTTAGGATTGACAAATAATACCATAGGGTTTATGTCAATAAACTTAAGACAAAGGTAAGGATAATATTTGGAATGAGGAAAAAATTGACATTCTTTATAAAATAGATGGTGACACCAAGCCTTTTGCCTATCATTTCATAGCAAGCGAATTCAGTACCATTGTCAGTTGTAATAGACTTGATATGCTCTTTGAATGGAGATGGCAAATGTATTACAGTGCGTGCCAACTCTTTGACATTTTTCCCTTTGATATTCTATTATGCCATGTAACATGCAGGTTATCTTCTATCTATGATTTGTCTTTGAACAAATAAAGCAGCTATAGGCAAAGTCCCATACTTTCTTCGTTAATTTCTTTTCTACTTCTACAATTCTTTATTTAATATTACGACTTTCTTCTATTAGTTTTTTTCTTTGATGGTAATTTTTTTCTACGTTAAGGATAAAGGCTATTTTCTCATCATATATTAAAGTTAAATATCCTTTATGTTCCCATTCTTTTTAATACAGGAAGTATTCTTTTCCTTTCTGTATATATAATTGGAGGAAAAGCCATCCCATGTCCAGATAGGGCTATATGCAAATGGATCATGACAAATATAAGTTGCCAATACACGAATAATTTTTTTATTCTCTCATATTATTTTAATGTTATTGTTCTACCTGTTTTTCAAGTTCACCATTCTCATCAATCATTATTTGAAATTCAGGCTCTCTTCTATTAGTTTTTTTCTTTTGATGGTAATTTCTCTGGAATAAAAAGAAAAAGCAATCTCGTTATCTTCTATTAATTTTATATATCCATTTTTCCTGCCATTTCAACAAAATGGGTCTAATTCTTTCATAATTATTTCGAATATTTTTTTATTTAGCACATCTAATAAATTCCAATCAACAATTGGAGACATCAAATAAATATTATCGTGATAAATATAATTTATTATTATTAATAATAATCTACTACGTTTCATAACTCATGTGTTATTTGAAGGTTATGACTTCTCCTGTTTTTAGATTTGTCATTCTTGTTAATTTAATTTTTAGATTGTGTTATAAATTGCGTCTGCTTTCTTACCGCTCTGTATTTTAAGCGATTCAGTCGAATGTGTTGAAGGGTCTATAGTTTCTTAGTCCATGTATTATTTATTGGTTCTTTTATCAAGCTATTTGCTTACTCATAAGTGTATAAAAAGCAAAAGTTCCACCCTGGTACGCATTTAAAAGAGGCGTGGTGGAAACTGTCACGACAAAGATAGTTCTTTTATTTTTAATCTTGCAAGTCTTTAAAGTAAATCTTTGAAAAATCATTGAAAAAAAGGTAAATTGAAGTATGAATAGAAAAAGCTATTGATCTCTGGTTTATAAGTATTTGTAAACTATTTTCACTCATCTCAAAACCAATACATGCTCTTTTAGGGGCTAAAAGACGCTTTTTCGGCTTGCAAAAGATGCCCTTTTGAGGTCTTATTAACGCCCTTTTGAAGTCCAATTAAGCACCTTTTACGTTACTACTTTATAACTAATTGATTCCCTTATAGTTACAAACCTGCTTTTTGTATGTGTTTTTGCCGTTATTTATTGATGTTTTCTTTGAACTTATGTAATGATTTTTCAAATCCTCATCTGCAGAGATTTTCGAAGTCTTAAAATGAACCTTATAAATAGCTTTAGCCACATAGTCAGGCATCTTACAGCCTGCACACAGCGGATTACCTTCACGAAAAGAAACGTTTTCTGTTGGGAAGATAAACATTTCTTTCCATGAAAGTAAAGCCTTATTCTCACGAAAATACTTCCGAGAGTGTTGTTATAGGCAGGCAACAGTGAGGCCCGCCATGACGATGCTGACCATACTCATGAGTTTGATAAGGATGTTGAGTGATGGTCCAGAAGTGTCTTTGAATGGGTCGCCAACGGTGTCTCCGACGATGGTTGCCTTGTGAGCGTCAGAACCTTTACCACCGAAGTTGCCCTCCTCGACATACTTCTTCGCATTGTCCCACGCACCACCAGCATTCGACATGAAGACGGCAAGGGTGAAGCCGGCTGCCAAACCGCCTACTAACAAGCCCAATACACCTGCCACTCCGAGTAAAAGACCGACGACAACAGGGATGATGATTGCCAAAAGCGATGGGATAATCATCTCGTGTTGCGCACTCTGAGTACTGATTTCTACGCATCGTCCATAGTCTGGTGTGCCTGTTCCTTCTAATATTCCCTTAATCTCACGGAACTGGCGACGCACCTCTTCCACCATCTTTTCAGCTGCTCTACCAACGGCACCCATTGTCAATCCGCAGAAAAGGAAGGCTGCCATAGCACCGATAAACGCACCGACAAGCACCTTTGGATTCATCAGGTTCACTTGGAAGAAGTTCATGAAGTCTGGGATAGTAGCCTTTGTGGCATCAATGGTTTCGCCTGCAACGTTGGTCATTTGTGTACCGACACGAGCCATGGCAATCTTGATTTCTTCGATATAAGAAGCTAACAACGCCAATGCGGTCAGTGCAGCCGAACCAATAGCAAAGCCCTTACCCGTAGCAGCTGTGGTGTTACCCAAGGCATCAAGGGCATCTGTACGCTGGCGCACCTCCGCTCCTAACTCGCTCATCTCCGCATTACCGCCAGCATTGTCGGCAATCGGTCCGTAGGCATCTGTTGCCAAGGTGATACCCAAGGTTGAGAGCATACCGACCGCAGCGATACCAATACCATAGAGTCCGTGCTGAATAGAGAGTGCTGACATTGACATGTCAAAGCCGTTGGCACAGAGATAACTCAGCATGATAGCCACTGAAATAGAAAGGACAGGGACGCAAGTAGAAATCATACCCGTACCAATACCTTTATAATAACAGTCGCAGCACCTGTATGACTTGCCTCCGAAATCGCCTTTGTAGGCATGTAACTCTGGGAAGTATAGTACTCCGTTGCCTGTCCGATGATAACACCAGCTGCCAAACCAGCAATCACAGAGAAGCTAACACCCAACCAGTTCTCTAATCCTAAGAGGTAGAGAATGAGGAAACTAACAGCTGCAATGAGTACGGCAGCCGTGTTCGTACCTAATCCTAAGGCGTGGAGAAGGTCTTTCATCGTGGCTCCCTCCTTCGTTCTTACGAGGAAAATACCGAACAAACTAAGGAAAACACCGACGGCAGCGATGAGCATTGGTGCGATGACAGCCTTCAGTTGCATATCGCCCGATGAGGCAGCAAAGGCAGTAGCACCCAAGGCAGCCGTAGAAAGAATCGAACCACAATAGCTCTCGTAGAGGTCGGCACCCATACCAGCCACGTCACCCACGTTGTCGCCCACGTTGTCGGCAATCGTAGCAGGGTTGCGTGGGTCGTCTTCAGGGATGTTAGCTTCCACCTTACCCACGAGGTCGGCGCCCACGTCAGCCGCCTTTGTATAGATACCGCCACCCACACGAGCAAACAAAGCCTGTGTAGATGCACCCATACCGAAGGTCAACATCGTTGTTGTGATGGTGATAAGCATTTCGCTCGTTGTCATCTTATCAGAATAGAACCAAGTGAGGACAATGAACCAAAGGGCTATGTCTAACAAGCCTAATCCAACGACAACGAGTCCCATGACAGCTCCCGAACGGAAGGCAATCTTGAGTCCATTGTTGAGTCCGTTGCGTGCTGCATTGGCTGTTCTCGCACTGGCATAGGTAGCCGTTTTCATACCGAAGAAACCAGCAAGACCAGAGAAGAAGCCACCAGTCAGGAAGGCAAAGGGTACCCATTCATTCTGTGCATTGAAGCCATAAGCCATGATGGCAAAGACGATCGCAAGAACAACAAAAACAATCAATACGACTTTGTATTGCTGTTTCAGATACGCCATAGCACCACGGCGCACGTATTCAGCAATCTCAACCATGCGGGGTGTACCTTCCTCCGCTTTCATCATAGACTTAAAAAAATACCATGCCATACCCAAGGCGCACACTGATGCAATGGGAATGAGCCAAAAAACTTGTGGGATGTGTTCCATAATTTAAAATGTTTAGGTTGTGTAATAGATAGATTATAATATGGCGCAAATATATATAAAAATATTGAGAGGGAAAGGAAATTGAGGGAAAAAGAAGAATACAACAACCAACAACAACTGGCCCTCCTTACCCCTCCCCCAAAGGGAGGGGAGTGAAATGCGAGGTACCCCTTTGTGGTTTCCATATTGTTTGCTATTTCAGGATAGAGAAGGGATATATAAAAGGTGTTTTTATATAAAATATAGTAAGGATTAAAGCTACATTCTCATATAGTCTTAGCCTTTTGAAAGACAATGCTGAAGACCTAATAATGCTGGTATTTGTGTGTAAAGAGATATGTGAGGGGGCTTAACACACGGCGTGCGGAGGCTTAGCACATGATGTGCGGGGCGTTAATAGGATGAAAAAGCCTCACTCTCAGCCCCTCTCCTGCAGAGAGGGGAGTGCTGGATATAGTTTGCCAATCATAATGAGTGGAAACACTTGCAAACCACAAGGGGTATCACGTATTTTACTCCCCTCCCTTTGGGGGAGGGGCAAGGGAGGGCTGTTTGTTGCTGTGGTGTGTTTTGGTTGTTTCTTTTTACCACTGCCCCTTCAGCGTTTCTAACAACGCCTTTGATATTGCTTCATTCGCCTCTTTTGTATATCTGAGGTCGGTGAAGACCTGTGCGAGGGTTTCTTTATTGTTGATTTCCACAAAGTGTTTGTTTTCCTCTAACTGCTCCTTTGGCGTATAGAAAGCATCGATACGGTCGGGAGTATAGTCTTCGTAAGTCTCATGGTGGATGATGCTGTCGATAGGAAGGCGGTCGGTGAGGGCAGGATCTTCAGCAGGCCAACCGAGAGTGATAGTGGCAACAGGCATCACGAGACGTGGCAGTTGTAGGACTTCGATGATGGTTTTAGGGTTGTAAATGGTCGTACCTAAGAAGCAAGTACCCAAGCCCTCTTCCTCTGCAAGATTGCAGAAAGTCTGACAATAAAGCAGCGCATCGGTGGCAGCATTGAGGAAAGAAAGGAAGTTGTCGTAACCCGGAGTTGCCTTACGGTTCTCCGCCCAGAGCGTTGTACGACGGAAGTCAGCGCAGAAGGTGAGGACCACAGGCGCGCCCATGACCATTGGCTGGTTGAAATGAGCAGGTGCTAATTGCGCCTTTTTTTCCTCGTTTCGAGTGATGACAACCGAGTAAAGCTGCAGGTTTCCCATTGTTGGCGTACGTTCCGCCTTCTCCAATAGAGTTCTCAACAAATCCTCCGATACATCCTTGTTGGTGTATTTTCTTATCGTCTTTCTTGTATTGATAGTTTTCATTTTAGATAATTTTGATGCTACAAAGTTAAGTAAATGTTTTCTATTTTGGAAAACCACCTGTAACTTCGCAGGCGAAAAATCTAAAACGACAATAATGGAAACCAAACAAACTTACTCATTTGATGAGGCTTTTTCAAGCATCTTTAGCTTATTTCGGTGGAGACGAACTTGCTGCTCCGTGTGGGTCAACAAGTATGCGATGAAGGATAGCTCGGAAATATCTATGAGAAGTCGCCAGAACAGATGCATTGGCGCATTGCTAACGAGATAGCTCGTATTGAAAAACAAATATAAGAACCCTTTGACGGCACAGGAGGTATTCGACCTCTTGGACCATTTCAGATATATTATCCCTGCTGGTAGTCCGATGACGGGTATTGGTAATAACTATCAGGTAGCATCCCTTTCCAACTGTTTCGTAATCGGTTTGGACGGTGATGCCGATTCTTATGGTGCCATTATGCGTATTGACGAAGAGCAGGTGCAGCTGATGAAGCGTCGTGGTGGAGTAGGACATGACTTGACTCATATCCGTCCGAAAGGCTCACCAGTGAACAACTCAGCCCTGACATCAACGGGTCTTGTTCCTTTCATGGAGCGTTATTCAAACAGTACTCGTGAGGTAGCGCAGGATGGTCGTCGTGGTGCCTTGATGCTTTCAGTAAGTATTAAGCATCCAGATTCAGAGGCGTTTATCGATGCCAAGATGGAAGAAGGTAAGGTGACCGGTGCTAATGTGTCGGTGAAGATTACCGATGAGTTTATGCAGGCAGTCGTTGAAGATAAGACATACGTACAGCAGTTTCCTACCAATAGCAGCAAGCCAAGCGTAACGAAGGAGATTTCTGCTAAAGCATTGTGGGAAAAAATTGTACATAACGCATGGAAGAGTGCCGAGCCGGGCGTGTTGTTTTTGGGATACAATTATCCGAGAGAGTATTCCTGATTGTTATGCAGACCTTGGTTTCCAGACCGTTTCAACGAACCCATGTGGTGAGATTCCACTCTGTCCATACGATAGTTGTCGACTCCTTTTCGTTGAATCTCTATTCATACGTTATCGACCCATTCACAGACCATGCACGCTTCGATATGGAATTGTTTAAGCGTCATGCACAGCTCGCACAGCGATTGATGGACGACATCATCGACCTTGAGATGGAGAAAATCGACCTCATTATGTCGAAGATAAAGACCGATCCTCAGGTTGATGAGGTGAAGAGTGCAGAGTATCATCTTTGGGAGAAGATCAAGAAAAAGAGCTGTCAGGGTCGTCGTACAGGTGTGGGAATCACCGCTGAGGGCGATATGATAGCAGCTATGGGCTTGCGTTATGGAACACAGGAAGCAACCGACTTCTCTGTTGATATTCATCGCACATTGGCTCTGAATGCTTATCGTTCATCAGTGACAATGGCACAGGAGCGTGGTGCTTTTGAGATATATGATGCTAAGCGAGAGGAGAAGAATCCGTTTATTCTTCGTTTGAAGGAGGCTGACGGACAGCTCTACGAGGATATGAAGAAGTATGGTCGCAGAAATATTGCCTGTCTGACGATTGCTCCTACGGGTACAACCTCGCTCATGACACAGACGACATCGGGTATTGAACCGGTCTTCATGCCTGTATATAAGCGTCGTCGTAAGGTGAATCCAAATGATACGGATGTACATGTAGACTTCGTTGATGAGGTAGGTGATTCTTTTGAAGAGTACATTGTTTACCACCGTAAGTTCTTGACATGGATGGAGGTGAACGGAATTGATACGCAGAAGAAGTACAGTCAGGAAGAGATTGACGAACTTGTGAAGCGTTCTCCTTATTATAAAGCTACCGCAAACGATGTCGATTGGTTGATGAAGGTGCGTATGCAGGGCGAGATTCAGAAGTGGGTTGACCACTCAATCTCTGTAACTGTGAACCTTCCAAATCAGGTTGATGAGGAGTTAGTGAATAAACTCTATGTTGAGGCATGGCGTAGTGGTTGCAAGGGATTGTACTATCTATCGTGACGGAAGTCGCTCGGGTGTGATGATTTCGGTATCGAAGAAGGACAAGACAAAGGACGAAAAGCCTGCTGATGAGGAGAAGGTAAAAGACCTTAACTCAGCTGAGGAGCATCATGAGCATATCTGTAATCATCCAAATGTAATTGAAGTTCGTCCAAAAGAATTGGAGTGTGACGTCGTACGCTTCCAAAACAACAAAGAGAAATGGGTGGCTTTCGTTGGTTTGTTAGAGGGTTATCCTTACGAAATCTTTACTGGTTTGCAGGACGATGAGGAGGGTATTGCCCTTCCAAAGAGCGTTACTAAGGGTAAGATTATCAAGCAAACAGCCGAAGACGGCAGTCATCGTTACGACTTCCAGTTTGAGAATAAGCGTGGTTATAAGACTACTGTTGAAGGCTTGTCAGAGAAGTTCAACCCAGAGTATTGGAACTATGCGAAGTTGATTTCAGGCGTATTGCGTTATCGTATGCCAATCGACCACGTCATCAAGCTCGTTGGTTCGCTGCAGTTGAAGAACGAAAGCATCAATACTTGGAAGAATGGTGTTGAGCGTGCTTTGAAGAAGTATGTTGTTGATGGTACGAGTGCGTCAGGCTTGAAATGTCCAGTCTGTGGCCAAGAGACCCTTGTTTATCAAGAAGGTTGTCTGATTTGTACCAACTGTGGTGCCTCACGTTGTGGCTAAGCAGTTAACAGTAAAGTTCAATTAAATCCCATTTCAGTCATTAGAAAACCATTCATATATAAGTTGTAGACTAATGACAGTCTTGGATTAAAACAGAGGGCAGGCAGCTCGTCTTGCCCTCACTTCTCTTAAAGAATGATGAAATTAATGACAAGTTATATACTTCTGCAAGGTCTTCACTTCCATGCTCGTATCGGAGTAGGGGAGCAGGAGCGAATGGTCGGTAATGAGTATGTTCTCGACCTACGGTTAGGTTATCCGTTTGCAAGGCAATGAAGAGCGATGATGTTGCTGACACGCTGAACTATGCAGAAGTGTTTAACGTCATAAGAGAGGTAATGAAACAACCCGCTCGCCTGTTAGAATCTGTCGCTGGGTCCATTGTCGAGGCATTGTGTGCGGCTTTCCCAATGCTAAGTAGTATCGACTTAAAACTCGTGAAACTTAATCCTCCAATGGGTGCTGACAGTGATGGGGCAGGCGTGGAATTACACTTAATAAATGATAAAACCGAGGTTTAGAGCCTTGGTTTCCCAACGAAAAAGCCGTATCTTTGCCCTTTAAATAGTTAAGTATGTTTAAGAAAAATATCGACTTCTCCTTGTTTTCTTGGTCTTGTCGGTAGGCCTGTCATGGGCTGCAGACGGACGGTTCACACTTGTTATTGACCCTGGTCATGGTGGTCATGACGCTGGTGCGATAGGTGCAATATCAAAGGAGAAGGACATCAACTTGAATATAGCCTTGGCTTTTGGCCGTTATGTAGAGAGGAATCTGCCAGATGTCAATGTGATTTATACCCGTAAGACCGACGTGTTTATCCCTTTGCATCAGCGTGCAGACATCGCCAATAAAGCTAAGGCAGACCTTTTTATATCCGTACATACGAACTCTGTGGCATCAGGGCGTTATGTAAAAGGATTTCAGGTGTACACCTTAGGTATGCACCGTGCGAAGGCTAACCTCGATGTGGCTATGCGAGAGAATAGCGTAATCTCAATGGAGAAAGGCTATCAGCAGACCTATCAGGGTTTTGACCCAAACTCCTCAGAGAGTTATATCATGTTTGAATTCATGCAGAATGCGAACATGGAGCGGAGTGTTGAGTTAGCTCGAATGATACAGAACTCTGTTTGTTCGTCTGCAGGACGTATCGATAAGGGTGTTCATCAGGCTGGTTTCCTCGTGTTGAGAGAGTTATATGCCAGTTGCTTGATAGAGTTAGGGACTCATTACGGCAGCTGATGAGGAGGAATATCTGAACTCTCCAGCGGGTATAGATGCTATGGCAAAGGGTATTTACAATGCTTTTGTACAATACAAGAATGCCTATGACACACGTATCGTGGTGCCTTACCGCCCTGTTGAGAACAAACGAATCGTGATAGATCGCGTTGTCCCAACTGCCCCAACAACTAAACCGCATCCTGTTGCGCCAATAGAGCGTTCCCGTTCTGCGGCTCCTGTGCAGCGTTCTCGTTCTACAGTACCCGTAGAGCAGCCACGTTCTTCCACCCCAGCACCCCCAGCTCGCCCTATGAATAAGGTACAAGAGGCGAAGAAGAGGATTTCAGATGCGATTCGAGAGTTGCTCCCTTGTAATGATTCAGAGACTGAAACGGCAAAGAGCGTACCTGTCTTTAAGGTGCAAGTGTTGAGTTCTAACCGTCAGTTGCGGTCGGGTAGTGAACTCTTCCGTGGGCATACAGACATTGATTGTGTTCAAGAAGGCAACTTTTATAAGTATTGTATAGGCTCCAGTACGAATTATAACGACATCTCACGCTTGCGTGGAAAGCTGTTGAAAGACTTCTCACAAGCTTGTATTATTGCCTACAAAAACGGTGCACGTATGGATGTCAACCAAGCAATAGCAGAGTTTCTCAAGAATAAAAAGAATAAGTAAACAAAACGGATATGAAGAAATTTTTCACACCACAAGTAAGGATTGCCATCGTTGCTATACTTGCTATCGTTGTGTTATTCTTTGGAATACAGTTCCTAAGAGGTATTTCCCTCTTCTCGAATGACGCACATTACAAGATTAAGTTCAACGATATCACGGGCTTGTCTACATCAACTCCTGTCTATGCTCGCGGTTTCAAGGTGGGTATCGTTAGGAATATTGATTACGACTATGATAAGTTAGGCGAGTCTATCACAGTCGATATCGATGTTGAAAAGACATTGAGAATCCCAGAGGGTACTACCGCTGAGATTGTTAGTGACATCATGGGTAACGTGAAGGTCGTACTACAGTTTGGCAAAAGCACGAAGTTCTTGCAGCCTAACGGATGGATTGACGGTGTTATTAATGATGGTACTTAGGCGATTTGAAGAGTATGGTGCCTTCTATCCAGAAGATGTTGCCAAAGTTGGATAGCATCCTTGGAAGTGTGAATACGCTCCTTGCTGACCCAGCTCTTCAGAGTTCGGTACACAATATAGACAAGATTACAGCCAATCTTACTACTTCTACCCGTGAGCTTAACACCTTGCTCGCACAGGTTAATGGTTCTTTGCCTGTTGTGGCTGCAAAGGCTGGTAGGGTGATGGACAATGCCAACGGCATGATGGTAAACGCAAACAGAGGTATTACAGAGGTTCGTGGGGCTATCCGTGGCGCAAATACGATGATGTCTAACCTTAATAATAAGGTGAACGGACTCGATGTTGAGGCTACGATGGCCAAGGTGAACGCAACTTTAGACAATATGAACTCGCTCACTGCTAAGCTGAATAGCAATGAGGGTACAATGGGCTTGATGCTTAACGACGCCTCTTTGTACAATAATCTTAATAGCACGATGCGCTCAGCAGATAGTCTTTTAACAAATCTTAAAGCACATCCAAAGCGTTATGTTCATTTCTCTATCTTTGGTAGAAAAGACAAGTAATTTAAATGTAGTCTAAATAATATCATCAATGTTTCACACGCAGGGAAAGCTTCTTGAAGCTGTTTGAATATCAGCCTCTTTGCGCTTTCCCTGCGTTTGTTTCACTCTCAGCGTCATAAAGGGCGTAAGCATGTTAAACTATTTGTTTTTCAAATACTTACAATTACACAACTACGCAAAATGAGTGGTTCGTAAGAAAGATGACGCAACCTCCACAGATATAACGATTTACAAACTTTCACGTCTTTAGGACATTATCTTACAAATAGTTCTCTTTATAAATAAATTGCTATCTTTGCACTATCGAAATTAATCAGAGATAGTCGGCAAGCCACTATTTCGAGAAAGACATAGATATTATAGTCAACCAATTATGAACGTCAATCCTAAAAATCTTTGGGATAGTTGCCTCCAGCTCATTAAGGAGAATGTGACCGAGCAGCAATTTGACACTTGGTTTCGTCCGATTGTATTACAGTCGTACAAGCCAGCATCAAAGACATTGTTAGTTCAGGTCCCAAGCCAATTCGTATATGAGTATTTGGAAGGTCATTACGTAGACTTACTACGTAAGGTGTTGACGCGTGTCTTCGGACAAGGCGTACAACTGACGTATCGTGTAATGGTTGACCAAGAGAATCACTTGTCACAAGACTTAGAGCAGGATACCGTAGAGGATATCTCGTCACAGCGTCCTACTGCTCGCGCTAATCAGAGCCCAACCGTGCTGGATACAGTGCCACAGGACCTCGATTCGCAGCTTGACCCTCATAAGTCATTCAGCAACTATGTTGAAGGCGACAGTAACAAACTCCCTCGTTCTATCGGTCTTTCTATCGCAGAACACCCTAACACAACACAGTTTAACCCAATGTTCATCTATGGACCATCGGGCTGTGGTAAGACTCACCTTGTTAATGCTATCGGATTAAGAGCAAAGCAGCTTTATCCACAAAAGCGTGTGTTATACGTGTCTGCACGTCTGTTTCAAGTACAGTACACCGATTCTGTACGACAGAATACTACCAACGATTTTATCAACTTCTATCAGACAATTGACATTCTGATTGTCGATGATATTCAGGAATGGGTTACTGCAACAAAGACGCAGGACACCTTCTTCCATATTTTCAACCACCTTTTCCGTAACGGAAAACGTATCATCTTAGCGAGCGACCGCCCACCAGTAGACCTCAAGGGTATGAACGACCGCCTGCTGACTCGTTTCTCATGTGGTTTGATTGCAGAGTTGGAAAGCCAAACGTACAGCTTTGTGTGGATATTCTCCATAGCAAGATAAAGCGTGACGGTCTTAACATTCCAGAGGATGTAGTGCGTTTCATCGCCGAGACTGCTAATGGCAGCGTACGTGATCTTCAAGGTGTAATCAACTCATTGCTCGCTTACAGCGTCGTTTACAATAGTAATATTGATATGCGTTTGGCTGAGCGTGTTATCAAACGTGCAGTGAAGATTGACGACGAACCGCTGACAATTGACGATATCATGGACAAGGTTTGCTCACATTATAATGTTACGATGTCGGCAGTCAACTCTCGTTCTCGCAAGAAAGACATTGTGATGGCACGCCAAGTGAGCATGTATATGGCACAGAAATATACGAAGATGCCTGCAAGTCGTATCGGAAAGTTGGTGGGTAATCGTGACCACAGCACCGTAATCCACAGCTGTTCAAAGATTGAAGACCGCCTTAAGGTTGACAAAGGGATTCCATGCTGAAATCGCAAGTATTGAAAACTCTTTTAAGTTAAAAGCATAAGGTATTAGTTTGAGAGTCTGTCGCATGGTCGTGGCAGGCTTTTTTAATTGACTTAAGCCTTAATCCCTCACCTGAAAATAACCTTCTCCTCGCTCTGAAAAATCATTACAAAATAAGTAAGAAAAATCCCTCAGAAGTGCTAAAAGGCACTAAAAAAACACATCGTTGTAACTCTCAGAGCATCAAACACTTGTACGCGTGCATTTCAAAAGGTGCTTACTTCGAGTTCAAAAGGGCGTTAGTAAGCACCCAAAAGGGCATCTATTGCAAGCCAATTAAGCGTCTTTTTCAGAGCCAAAAAGAGCATCTTTTAAAAAGGAGGATGTGAAAAATAATTACATTTGGTGTAGGGAGTAGCTTTGAAGACAACGAAAAGTACAGATATTTTTCTATGTATTATACGAGCGTATTTCTGTCTTGAATATCGTAAAAAGATAAATGACTATACGTAATTTTATAACAACAAAATGAGTAATTGAGCAATGAAAACCTATGATTTCCATTATTCTGTTCATGAAGTGGACGGAAAAGAATTTGAGTTAATTGAATGTTCTACATGGCCTCGCCTGAATGTTCAAGTCATACACACCACACCCGAACGCTTTGAGGAGGACCTGAAAAATCGTTAAAAGCCGTTCGCTCTGTGGCTATTCCCTGCTGGATAAGACCTTTATCCCTAAAAGCATGCAGGTGGTGAGGGTAACGGTGAATTGAGGCAAAGTAATCTCGATGAGATTTTTCGACGGCATGAATGAGATTATGAATGCTGCGGTGAAGTGGTGGATGGTAAAAAACACACTTAACACAACACACAACAAGTAGCCCCTCCCTTTGCCCCTCCCCCCAAGGGAGGGGAGTAGAATGCGCGATATCCCTGTGAGCAGGAAAGAAAAGATGTTTGTTATAATCCCTCGTCGGGTATTAAAGAAAAAGATAATGGAAACTGAGTAAAATTATTTATCGTTTTTAATAAAGACCTTAATTCCGTAGCATAAATTCTTGTAAGAACTCCAAGTGTCTGAGAAATAAAGTTCTCAAAACACTTGGATATGTCAGAAATTTCACCTATCTTGGTGCTGCAAACATAACAAGTAAGCAAAAAACTGACATGACAAAGGTAGCAATTAAAAACGAGAATATCACTTCTTTCGGTGGGATTTATCACATTATGGACGTTTTTCTCAAAGTTGGGCTTTGAAAAACTTACCGAATCAGTATTGGGCAAACGTGGACGTAGTGGCAAAGCATTCAGCCATGGAAGTATTTTCGGCTCTCTCTTCTTCAGCTACCTTTGTGGTGGAGAATGCCTTGAGGACATCAATGCGCTTATTGGACAGTTCAAGCAGAGACCTAATACGCTATTACCCAGTGCCGACACTGTGGGGCGCGGACTAAAGGAGCTTGCCGAGAAAAAAATATTGTCTATAAGAGCGAGACCTCCGACAAGTCGTATAGTTTCAATACGGCAGAAAAAGTTGAATACCTTACTTTTTACGAATGATACGGAGGATGGGGGCTTATAAAGGTGGGTAGCCATGTTGACTTGGACTTTGACCACCAGTTTATTCCGGCCCACAAGTTCGATGCAAAGTATTCTTACAAGCAGGATCATGGTTATTTCCCAGGATGAGGCTTCCCATTGGGGAATCATAGTCGGAGGTGAGAACCGTGATGGGAATACCAATGTAAAATTCCATCAGGAGGATACGCTCCGTCGCACTATGGACCGTGTGACCTCTGAACTTGGTGTGGTGATAGAGCGTTTCCGTGCTGACTGCGGGTCGTTCTCAAAGAAATCATCCAAACCGTAGAGCAGCGCTGCAACACGTTCTATATACGTGCTACCAACTGTGGCAGTCGCTATGAGAACTTCCGACAGTTAAAAAGAATGGAAGAGCGTTGAGCTTGGCTATGAGAAATGCGATGTCACATCCATCAATATGGACAACTTAATAGAAGGAAGGTCATACAGGCTTGTCGTACAGCGTAGTCCCTTGAAAGACAAGGATGGCAAGCAACAGACGGATATGTTCGGAGTAATATACACATACCGCTGTATCCTCACCAATAACTGGACATCTACTGAGAAAGACATCATTACATTTTATAATGAGCGTGGAGCAAGCGAAAAGAACTTCGACATACAGAACAATGATTTCGGCTGGGCACATCTGCCCTTTTTCCTTTATGGCTGAGAACATGGTTTTTCATGATGGTTACCGCCATGCTGAAGAACTTCTATCTCTATCTCGTCCGTCATATCAGCGAAAAAGGTCAAGCCGTTGAAAAAGACAAGCAGGCTGAAAGCCTTTATCCTACATTTTGTCAGCGTGCCAGCAAAATGGGTGCGAACTGGAAGACAGAACGTTCTGAACCTATATACAAATAAAACCTACTACGCTGAAATCTTCATAGAATAAACTGTATTTCTTTGTAGTTATCATACTTCCCCATTGGTTTGGGTGGGGGATTTTATGCCTATGCAAGAACCAAGAACTCCGGAAAATTCCCAAATCAATGGATAAAGCCCAAAATGTCACTTCAATATAAAAAAGTACCTCACAAGGAATAATGTTGCGGAATTGAGGAAAGATACAAAAAAATAAATGTACCTTTACGGCGAATAACTATTAAACCTTTATTGACATGAAAAAAATCTTTTTGCTTTTCATCCCTTGTACTGCGTACAACGTTCTGTTTTGGAATGCTCTAATGACGAGAATGAGTTTGTTATTTCTTCTGAAAGATAACAAGTGTCGAACAATACTTAAACATAAAAGGTGATAAAAATGAAACTAAATAAAATAATATTATCATTTTGCGTCTCTATCTTAGGGCTTTACTCTTGTTCTATTGTACCTACATTGTCTAAATTTCCGGTGTCAGACATTCGTTTAGGAGTCAATAAAGCAGATGTGAAAAAACAATGTGGTTTTCCATTTAGATCTGATGTTTTTACAAGAAACCATAAGAGAATAGACGTTTTGTATTATAAGGAACCTGCTCGTGTCCTATGTGAAGGATTCATTATAACAACGGCATTAACATTTGAAAATGATTCGTTAGTTTCTATTATACAGAGTGACAAACTAATATCTGAGCTTGATCTCTCTGTAGATTCCCTTCGAAGGAGATAAGAACAATATAAGGACGGTATGTCAAAGTGTAAGTTCCATTTTGATAATCATACTGTTTGAAACAAATCTTTAAGAATGACCATTTCTGTACTCGATTTTGAGTATAGATGTGGGATAGTGCAGAACAAGCCCAATTCTCTTTAGATGACACGCGTAGAAGTACTGGACGTTTCGAAATTCATATGAACACTATGGGATGGAAAAATCTCCGATAACATTATGCGAAATGGAAGAAAAATGTTGGAAAATCTTTTAAAGCACCTCAAACTTGTGTTGCTCCAATGAATCTTGGTGGTGAGAAAAAACGTAATATGAATGCTGGAAAAACAAGATTAAAATCAACAGCTGTATACGGAAGAACTATTTTTTTGGAAAGAAACTAAATAAAAGATTAATAATGAGATTTTTGTGCTGTATTGATACTTTCTGTGATTTCAATTCTAAATAGTTTAGAATTGAAATCACAAACTGTTGTAAAAATTTTAAGCAATGGTTGTAAGGTAGAGAGAAGTTTATTTCTAAACGAAAAAAAAATCGGGGTGTATAATAAACGAGGTAGATTGGTTAAATTGTCCGCAGATGATATCAAATATCAAAAGATATTTTTAGATCGATCTTATAGCCTGATTGATTATGGAATAATTCTAAAAATATCCCGAGGTCATATATAAAGATGCGTGTATTATTGCTGATATTTTGTCAAGTTATGACCCAAGCGAAATCTTATCGTTTACAAAGCCTATAGGGGAGCGAAAAAAGATTTCTATACAAGATATCAATAAGTATTACACGTATCTTGATGCCAGTGTTGACTATGTATTTAGTATTAACATTATAGTCAAGGATAGTCTTATTACCCAATATAGTTATACTTACAAGCCCAATATGTCTGACATCATTATTTCATATACATGTGTATTTACTTATGATAAAAAAATAATCGAATAGTAAAAATTAGAAAAAAATATAGTCGACACTATGAAACAAAAAGAAATTATATATGAAAAATAAATAACACACGTTTTTTTACTTTCATCCCTTGTAATGTGTACATTATTTTGTGGCTCCATTTTAGGGCTTTACTCTTGTTCTATTGCACCTACATTGTCTAAATCTCCGGTGTCAGACATTCGTTTAGGACTCAATAAAGCAGATGTGAAAAAACAATGTGGTTTCCCATTTAGGTCTGATGTTTTTACAAGAAACCATAAGAGAATAGACGTTTTGTATTATAAGGAACCTGCTCGTGTCCTATGTGAAGGATTCATTATAACAACGGCATTAACATTTGAAAATGATTCGTTAGTTTCTATTATACAGAGTGACAGACTAATATCTGGGCCTGATCTCTCTGTAGATTCTCTTCGAAGGAGATAAGAACATTTATAAGGACGGTGTGTCAAAATGTAAGTTCCATTTTGATAATCATACTGTTTGAAACAATTCAATAAAAAATGACCATTTCTATACTCGATTTTGAGTAAAGAAATGGTCTTTTCTTTGCCTTTAATAGAATCCTACTTATAGATTGAAAGTTGTCAAGTTATTAATTTGCATTTTGACACACCCTCCAGAGGGGTGAGGCTTTTTCCCTACTTCTAGGTATTGCACTATTCCTTACAACATCCTACCTTTGCATTAACAAATCAAAGGCGAGCTCTAGAATCATTGATAAGGTCACAAAAAGCCCTATGGGGCGTGCTGTGACTATATCGAAGATTTACAGAACATGCCTGAATTTAAAACAATTTAAAATGATAAAGAAAAGAACCGTAAAACAGATTTTATGTAAATCGGCGTTTGTTTTCGCCGCTACGTTCGTTCTTTCGCTGCCCACTTACGCAAGGCACGAGAACGAAGTGAAAGTTAATACCGAAGCCAACATTAAGGGACGCGTTGTGGATAGTAAAACACAACATCCTCTTTCGCACGCGAGCGTGCTGGTTTTGGGTACAGTTATCACTACCACCACCGATGCCGATGGCTATTTTATGCTGCGAAATCTGCCTGTGGGAAAGGTGATTGTGGAAGTGCGCTCGGCTGGTTATAGGGCTTACAAACACGAGGTGACAACGCAAAAAAATAATACCCATGAGCTGAATGTGATGCTCAAACCCGACGAAATTGCGCTCGACGAGGTTGTTGTGTCGGCCAATCGTAGTCAAACACTTAGACGTGAGTCGCCTGTGGTTGTGAATGTTCTGGACACGAAGTTGCTCGAGTCTCACCCATTCTACAACCTTGGTGCAGGGTTTAAACTTCCAACCGGGCGTGCGAACCGAAGATAATTGCACCAATTGCGGATTCTCGCAGGTGCGCATCAATGGGCTTGATGGTCATTATTCGCAAATATTAATCGACTCGCGACCCGTTTTCACGGCCCTTCAAGGTGTTTATGGACTCGAACAGATACCCTCTAACATGGTGCAACGTGTTGAAATTGTTCGCGGTGGTGGCTCGGCGCTCTTCGGTGCTTCGGCCATTGGTGGCACCATCAATATCATTACCAAAGAACCTAGCGAAAATTCGGCCGATGTGGCGCACACTATCACAGGCGCAACAAATGGCTCTACTGCTTTCGACAACAACACCACGGGCAACCTATCGGTTGTTACAACCAATAATAGAGCTGGGTTTTTATCTCTATGGACAAAGCCGACACCGCGCTGCTTACGACCGCGATGGCGATGGTTACACCGACCTTCCCACGCTAGATAATAAAACTGTGGGGCTTAGCTCTTTCTTCCGACTCACCGATTACTCCAAAAATAACCCTTAAAATACCACGGCTTGAAGGAGTATAGACGTGGCGGAAACAAACTTTACTTGCCTGCTCACGAGGCCAATATTGCCGAACAAATCGAACATACCATCAACGGCGGAAGTTTGGGCTACGACCTCTTTAGCCTTAATGGTAAGGGACATTTCAGTGCTTATGCCTCGTTTCAAAACGTTGACCGTAAGAGTTATTACGGAGGACTGGGCGAACTGGCCACCGCTGCCGATGGACTTAAGGCCTTGAACGAAGCCTATAAACTGGGACTTAACCTCGATATGAGCGAAGACGATGCCGCCACGCTGCCCGCCAACCAACAACAAACGCTGGCCGATGCGCAAGCCTACGACAAAGCACAACGAGCCTATAACCTTACGCATAACATCAATTACATAGCTGGTGCGCAATATGTGCACAATTTCGACCGTCTGTGGTTCATGCCTTCGAGTCTTGTTGTGGGGGCCGAATATAGCTACGACCGCATTAAAGACCACTCGCTGGGCTACAACAGCGTGATGGAACAGCGCGTGAATATTGGTAGCTTCTTTGCTCAAAACGAATGGAAAAACAACCATTGGGGCTTGCTTCTGGGCGGACGACTAGACAAACACAACCTTATCTCGCATCTTATCTTTAGTCCGCGCGTTAATCTGCGCTACAATCCCACGCCCAACACCACTTTCCGACTTACTTACGCTGGCGGATTTAGAGCCCCACAGGCTTTTGATGAAGACCTTCATACGCGTATTGCTGATGGCGACCGTGTGAAAATTGCGTTGGCTAAGGATTTGAAAGAGGAACGTTCGCACAGCTTTAGTGCATCGGCCGACCTCTATAAAAGTTTTGGAACAGTACAAACCAACGTTCTTATTGAGGGCTTTTACACACGCCTTAACAACATGTTTGCTACACGCAAACTGGCTGATGATGTGATTATTGATGGCGCACGTGTTGAAGAACGCTTCAATTCTAACGGTGCAACGGTGTATGGAATTAACCTCGAGGGCAAGGCTTCGCCTCGTCGTGGGCGCAATTGCAAGCTGGTTTTTACTTGGCAAAGCAGCCGTTATCGCACGCCCGAAGAATGGGACGACGATGCTGCTCCCGAGTTTAAAACCACTAAACGTCTGCTGCGAACGCCCAACACCTACGGATATTTCACCCTCACTGTGCATCCCACCATCGATTTTTGCCCTATCGTTATCGGGCGTTTACACGGGTAGAATGTATGTTGGCCACCCCAAAGGGGGAGCGAGCGCACCAACGACTTTTGCTATCATTGAGCACACTCCCGCGTTTCTCACGCTTAACCTGAAGCTTGCCTATAATTTCTACATAACTAAGCAGGTGAAATTGGAGGCTAGTGCGGGGGTGCAAAACATGCTCGATGCTTACCAAAAGGATTTGGATAAAGGGGCTCGCGTGCCTCCGACTATGTTTACGGACCTACTCAACCCCGCAGTTTGTTTCTTGGGGTGAAGTTTTCGTACTAGGTATTATGTCTTTTTACCCAAAAACAGTGGGTAGAGTTGTTTTGATTTTGTGTATTGCTGGACACATTGCCGATGTTGTTATTGAAAATGTGGTGCACTACGCTCAAACAATATCATAGGCAAGATGCCGACAAGCCAACAAAAGATGAACTGGATGAAATGTAAGCAACATCAATTGTGTGATTAGTGGTCTTACAATTGATTTGGGTTTAAAAAGCTGGGTGTAATGATTGAAAGCTACGGTAAATAGACTTTACAAAAACGCATTTCAGTACTACACCACTTCTAGAAAAGGCAAAAACGCCTGTAGGCGATGCCCCAAAAATAGGCTTTTAATGCCCCAAACGAGACCAAAATGGTGTAAGTGCTTGTGCATAAGCACGCTAACACAAAAATGAATATTGCATAAAGGCAGGAGCTTAAATCATAACTTTTGCGCTGCTTTTTGAGTTTTTAGTGAGAAAAAGGTGCTAATTCTATGCTTATTGTGCCTTTTTTTCCCACTTTTTTTGTGGTTCACGTCAGTTGTTTTTTTGCATAAATTGGGTCGCACCCTTTGCTCACACGCCTTGCGTTTTGCTGCATTTAGCCTTGCGTTTAGCACGAGTTAGCACTGCGTTTTGCTGCAAAACGCAGTGTATTTTGCACCATTTTGCAAAAGTGTTGAGACTAAGTGGTACGCCAGTTCGGGATAAGAAAGTTCTCTAAAAAGTTGGTAATCTCGCTATTATTTTGTAACTTTATAGTTGAAAATCAATCACTTACAAAGCATATATAGCGATGATTACCACAGACAAAGTTACAGAAATATTTTGTATATTGGATGAGTTCTGCAAGAATTTAGATGCCGAGTTAACTAAAAACCTACATATTGCCCCCATAGACGAGGGATATAAGCGCATGCGAAACCGTAAAGGGCAGATGTCCAAGAGCGAAATCATGACCATCCTGTTGTGCTATCATTTTGGCTCTTTCCGCAACTTCAAGCACTATTACCTCTTCTTCATCAAAGCTTCATCTGCTGTGCTACGAGATGGGCGATGTACTCACGTTCTGCCTAACTCCCGCAAACGTGGACGACAGGGACCCTAGGGTGTGGCAGGTCTTCACCAAGGTGCTCTACGGCAAAGTATTTGCCGATAAGGGCTACATCAAGCAAGAGTTCTTTGAGAACCTCTTCAACCAAGGCATCCATCTCGTTCACGGGACTCAAATCAAACATGAAAAACAAGCTTATGCCCTTGTGGGACAAGATGATGCTGCGCAAGCGATATATAATAGAATGCATCAACGAACTGCTCAAGAACAAGGCCAACCTTGTTCATTCACGCCATCGCTCCGTACATAACTTCCTCATGAATCTCTGTGCGGCATTGGCTACATACTATTTCTTCGAGAATAAGCCAGAGGCACTGCCCGTGCGCATTGAAAAGAGTAGGCAATTGGAACTTTTCTAAGCAAATCCTTATCCCGAACTGGCGCAAAATGGTACTTATGAAATATGGATTGATGAGGTAAGGTGCATACATAATAAGGCACACAGAGCCACGGAGAAGACGGAGCTAAGTGCAATGTCAGGGAGGTGCCAGTGGCACAATGAACGACGGAGCTGAAGCGTACAGATTCCTGATAAGTTTTGGGGTAAATGCTTTGGGCATAAAATCTCTAATAAAACTGGCAAATAACCTCCGTTTCTCCACGCACCGACGGTGCCTCTGTGACTTCCATTGCCTTGTATGCAATAAGCCTCTGTACACTCCTTTTCTCGGTGTGACATTCCGTCAGAGTTCAAAATTTAGGCGGACAGCCTTATGATTCCAAGTTTCAGAAGACCCAACAAGATGAGTAATTGCACAATGAAGACCTATGATTTCCATTATTCTGTTCATGAAGTGGACGGAAAAGAATTTGAGTTAATTGAATGTTCTACATGGCCTCGCCTAAATGTTCAAGTCATACACACCACACCCGAACGCTTTGAGGAGGACCTGAAAATCGTTAAAAGTCGTTCGCTCTGTGGCTATTCCCTGCTGGATAAGACTTTTATCCTAAAGCATGCAGGTGGAGAAGGCAACGGTGAATTGACGCAAAGTAATCTCGATGAAATCTTCGACGGCATGAAGGAGATTATGAATGCTGCTGTGAAATGGTGGATGAAAAATAAAAAAATAACATATAACACATAACAAGCAGCCCTCCTTGCCCCTCCCCCAAGGGAAGGGGAGTAGAATGCGCGATATCCCTGTGTGGTTTGATATAATATAAAAATTTGTAAACATAAAAATAACGATATGTCAAACAAAGTCGCTATATTTGTAGTTCGGCACTTTAAAAACAAACTTTCCTGTCACTTCTGTCATCGATTGTGAGTGTTTAACTTGTTGATTTACAATGAACTCTATGCAAATGTTAAAATGACAGCAAATGAAAATAAAAAGTAAGTTGTGAGGATATTAATAGCGAATTATAACTGAAGACTGCTAAGTTTATGGCTGTAAAAGACATTATATAAGACGATAAATACAAACGGAGAATATAGCTGTGGTGATATAGGTGTCACTACGGAGGAATGGCTTGATATATTAAGTGATGAGAAGTCAAAGCCATATCATGAGGCTTTGCTGTGTTTCCTACGTCAAAAAGAGCATAAGGCAACTTGTACAAAGGTTTCCCAAGTATATGGGAAGCCTGCTGAGCATTATAACAGTAAGGTGTATAACTTCTCAAAGTGGGTACAAAAACGCTTGAATAGATTTAGCGTAAAAGACGCAGACGGTAAAGATACTTACTGGTGCATTACGATGCAAAAAGGTTGGGACACAAAGCAAGGGTTCCAATGGCAGTTGCGTGATGAGCTTGTAGAAGCCCTTGAAGTCTATTTGATGAAAACGCTTATAGATATCCTTAGCAAGGGAAAACCTTTTAAAGGTTATGATGAAGAATATAAGTGGGACTTACTTGATAGGTCAGAAGGGAAAGATGTGCTTGCAGTCTTCGATGGTCTTAGAGGAAAAAATATTATAGACAATCCTCGCACTGATTCTGTTATAAAGTATTTGGTTGAGAATGAAGCCGACAAGACAAGAGTTTGTTGTCAACATTTGACGGACGAATCTGTTCCATTAAATGATCGATTAGCAGCTTTTAAGGCAGAGATAAAGGCTTTGTGTCCAAGTAAATGGAAAAATACTGCAAATGATGAGCGTACAGCATCAGCCTTGCTTACCTGTGTTTATCCAAAGACTTATACTTTCTATAAGGATGAAAATCTATAAGAATATTTGTGACTACTTCGGTTATACTTCTCGAAAGGCAGGAAAGAAATATGAGCACTTTATGGAACTTGTCAATGGTTTCGTAAAGAGTTATGGAGAGGAAATACAGCAGATAATGCTGAATGAAATAAAGGGATTTAAGAATAAACCGCTCAACCTTGCGGTTCAGACTTTATTCTGGTGTATGAAAGATTACATGAAAGAGGAATTGAAAAATAAGATGACTACAGAGACAAATAATAGTTCAAAAGGAACATGGTATGATGATGTTGTCCGTACATGGGAGCGACGTAAGAATATAGTATTATATGGTGCACCGGGTACTGGTAAGACTTATGACGTACCAGAGCTTGCTGTTCGTCTTTGTGATCCAGCGTTTATGGCTGCAGAACCGAGTAGAGAGGAGATAGTAAGCAGATATAATCAGCTTAAAACGGAAAAGCGTATTGCCTTTACTACCTTTCATCAATCCTTAGACTATGAGGATTGGATTGAGGGATTGCGCCCTGTTGTCAACGAGAATAGTCAAGTAACCTACGAGATAGAAAGCGGAATCTTCAAGAAGTTGTGTGAAGAGGCAGAACGCCCTGTAGTTAAGGACAAGCAGGTGGGTATCGCCGATAATGCTGTTGTCTGGAAGGTTTCGCTTGCAGGGACGGGAGATAATGATGTGCGTCGTGAGTGTATGGAGAATAACCATATACGTATTGGATGGGATGATTATGGTCCTGTTATCTCAGATGAGACAGACTGGAGTGTTTATAATGGTGAAGGAAAGCAGATATTAGATGCTTATATCAATAAGATGAAGATAGGCGATATCGTTATGTCTTGTTATTCAAGTCAGACGATTGATGCCATTGGCGTTGTTGCTGGTGAATATGAGTTTGAGGATAAGTTTCCTAACTATAAGCGGGTTAGACGTGTTAACTGGCTTGTAAAAAATATCAATGAGAACATTGTAGAGATGAATGATGGTAAGACAATGACCTTAGGAACGGTCTATCGTCTTAATTCTATCACACTCGACAATGTAAAGTCAATTCTTGAGAAGTACGATACTTCTTCTAAGATGGAGGAGAACGACAAAGCCTATGTGATGGTTATTGATGAGTTGAACCGTGGAAATGTGTCGAAGGAGTTTGGTGAACTGATAACACTGCTCGAAGCAGACAAGCGTAAGGGACGTATCAATGCTGAGAGTGTGGTGCTGCCTTACTCTAAGAAAGGTTTTCATATTCCAAACAATGTCTATCTGATTGCAACCATGAATACTGCCGACCGCTCTTTGGGTTCGCTTGATTATGCTATCAGACGACGTTTTGCCTTCATAGCAGAGAAGCCATTTGGCTTAGATGTAGAAGGGTTCGATGAGGATCTGTTTGAGAAGGTTAGTAGTCTGTTTGTTAAGAACTTTGATGAATATAAAGAGAGTGGTTGGGACCCAACAATGAAACTCGAATCAGCAGATACCTTGTCTGAAGAATATAAGCCAGAAGATGTTTGGATTGGTCATAGCTACTTCTTAATGCAGGATGAGGAGGGTGAAGATAATACGAGCAATCGTCTTCTCTATGAGATTATTCCACTCTTAGAGGAGTATGTTCGTGATGGTGTACTGACAGCAGAGGCACAGGATGTTATCGACGAACTCTATAAGCAAGCAACCGAGTAATGAGAGTAGTGCAACTTCAAGAACAGTTGTTGGAGAATACTTATCTTCAGCAAACTGAGTGTGAGCTATCATCCCTTATATGGATGATGGCTCGGAAGTTGTGCGTGGGGTTAAAAGAGGACGTGAGGAGAAGGAACTCTGTCTTAAGCTATCTCGTAAAGCGGATAGCATCTGTGCCACTGGCTCTTATTTCGTTGGGGTAGACTGGATTAAGGAGGAGGAGTTAGCAGTACAAGTCAGTCCTAAGATGAATGACGGCTTTGAGATAGACTATGTTCGTATGTTAAACGAGGCACTGGCAGAACCCGATAACATGGAGCATCTGAAAGACTTACTAACCATTCGTTTTGATAAACCTTCTATCCGTATCAGTCAGCAGCAAGACTTGTTGAGTATCTTCTTGATTACAGAGTATCTGAATATTCTTCAGCGTATCGTAAGAAAGGGGTTGAAGAAGAGTTACTATAGGGTTGAAGAAAACCTAAACAATAAGGTTAAAGGACATATCCTTGTCAGTAGAACGATTCAAAGAAACCTTGCGAAGGGACGTATTACAGACAATGTCTGCCGTTACCAGGTGTATGACATTGACTCACCAGAGAACAGAATACTAAAGAAGGCACTTGCTTTTTGTAAGAAGCAGTTGGAGGTTTATAAGCATGCACTTGACACAAAGGCTTTGGAAAAGAAGATAAGATATGTCCAGCCTTCTTTCGAGCGGGTGGGCGATGAGATAAGTGTTAAGGCAATGAAGACGTTTAAGGGAAATCCTGTTTTCAAAGAATACTTTACGGCTGTTGAGTATGCGCAACTGCTGCTAAGGCGTTTCAGTTATGATATTACACTTGTTGGTAAAAGCCAGATAGTCACGCCTCCGTTCTGGATTGATATGAGCAAGCTCTTTGAGTTATATGTTTTTGGTAAGCTTAAGAAGATTTTTGCAGGAAAGAGAGAGATTCAATATCATGTGAAAGCTCATTATCAAGAACTTGATTATCTCCTGAACCCGACAGAGTGGACTGAACCCTACGTTATTGATGCGAAATATAAACCACGTTATAAGCAGGGTGGTGGTATAACTATGGACGATGCAAGGGAAGTGAGTGGTTATGCCCGATTAAGTAAAGTCTATAAAAAGTTAGGCTTAAATGAAGAGACTGCACTGCCTATTAAGTGTCTCATCATCTATCCCGACCAAGATCAAGAAGAACGATTTACCTTTACAAGAACGGAAGAACCAGCGTTTGAAAAGGTTTCTAATTATGTACGTTTCTACAAATTAGGAATCAGGTTGCCTGTTATTTCTGTGTGAATCGCTATTAACTCAATCGTTTTTTTCTTTTTTTATTTTCGTCCCTTTTTAGGTCTTTATTGTTTTATAATGTTATTTCTTACTTTATATTTTTTCTATAAAGTAGTACTTTTTCTGTAGGTTTTTATTTGTTGTTATATGTCTGATATATAGCTTATTATGATTTCTTTTGATGTTTAAAAGGTTATTGAAAGACTTATATTGATTTATATTATATCCGTAGGAAGTTTGTATTCGCTTTTAGTTTCGCTTTTTCTTCGTAATATTGTAGTTGAAAAGGAAAGATAAGAAACCCTAAATCTTTGTTGATAAGAGAAAAGGACTTCGAGTTGTATTACGAAATAAATCAGATTTTTAATAACCTTTTAATATATAAGTTTATGGGATTAAAAACATTTACAAAATCTATTTTATGTTGCGCTTTATTCGTTGTTGGCGCATTGTCTGCAAAAGCTGCTGATCGCTTAGTAATCGTCGGTGACGCTACATGGGGTGGTTGGAATCTTAGTCAATCTACCGTTATGCAGAAGTCTGATGAGAATGCTGATGTCTTCAAGGCAACTGTTCATTTGGATGCAAACAAGGAGTTTAAGTTCTTGACCGAGCTTGGTTGGGGTAACTTGGAGTATCGTGCTGGAGCAAGTTCTGTTACCTTACAGTCGGGTGTTGAGGCTCCATTGGTTAGCAGCGAAGATGAGCCTACCGATGGTAAGTTCTTTGTTTCTGAGTCTGCCAACTATGATATTGTTTGTAACTTGGCTACGAAAAAAGTGGTTGTTACCAAGGCTGCTTATCAGGCAACAGCATTGAAGCACACTGCTTTATGGATGATTGGTAGTGCTACAAAGGGCGGTTGGAGTATCGGTGAAGGAACGATTATGAAGGCAGATGCAACTAATCCTGCAAAGTTCTCAGTACGAACAGAGTTGAAGGCTGGTGAGTTGAAGTTCGGTACGAATGTTTATGCTGGCTTCGATCAGATGTTCTATTTGCGCGACTTGTCAGACGAGGGTAAGATTGTCTTTGGTGGTGATGATAACAAATGGAACTTCACAGAGGAGGCTACATACGATGTTACCGTTGATGTTGCTGCGATGACAGTGTCATTTACTAAGGTTGATCCAACAGCGATTAGCAGTGTAGAGACAGCAAATAATACACCTGCAGTTTACTACACATTGAGCGGTGTGAAGGTTGAGAAGCCTGTTGCTGGTGTTTATGTGAAGCGTCAGGGTGGTAAGTCAGTTAAGGTTGTAGTGAAATAAAACCTTGTTTCTTACCATAAGTTGGGTGAGAAAATAGGTTCTTTCGTTAAATACAAATCGGTCATTAGAGGCTAAACATATTGTGGTCTAATGACCGATTTGAGTTTAATGTATGCGCTTTTCGTGTTGTTTTAACGGAAGAACCGAAGTTACTCATTAACCAAAAAACATAGTTAAGACAGTCAATTATTTGTCTTATTATCATCCTCTGACATTGAAAAAAACACTTCGAAAATCTGCAGAAAAAGAGTTTGAAAAACTATTACAAAAAAATCCAAATAAGACATCTATAAATAACGGTAAAAACACATATCGAAAGTAGCTTTGTAACCAACAGCAAATCAATAAGTTATAAAGTGGTAAAGTAAGAGGTGCTTAATTGCATTCCAAAAGGACGTTAGTTAGCGTTCAAAAGGGCATCTTTTGCAAGTCAATTAGGCGCCTTTAAGAAGGCAAAAGAGCATGTTTTGTGTTTGAGCTGTATGAAAATAGCTTACAAAAGTCCATGACATGGGAATAAATTGGGAGCTTCAGGATTTTTGAGTGATGAGTCTTACCACTTAAGGTTAGGTTTCTGATGAAATGTCACACGGAGGTACGGAGAGGACGGAGGATTATTAAAACAAAGCAATGGAAGTCACGGAGGCACCGTCGGTGCATAGAGCGACGGAGCTTGTTTGCCAATTCTATTAGCAATTTATATACAAAGCATTTATCCCAAAAGAGTTATCAAGAATCTGTACGCTACACCTCCGTTGCTCTTTGTGCCGTCGGCACCTCCGTAATATTGCATTACCTCCGTCCCCTCCGTGACTCCGTGTGCCTATTATATAAGACTTTTAGTTTATCACTTCATATTTCAAAAGAACAAAAATAAAGCCATATCGACATCTCCCTACGGAGATGAAGATATGGCATTTTGATTTGTAGAAAAGGTTTGTTATATTTTATGCGTACGGTAAATTATGTAATCACCATCCGCTTGGATTGTAAATTCATTCGATAAGGCTTCGTTCAGTGTTCCCTGCCATAGCTCGCTGAATGGATAGATATCCCATTTCAGTCCTTTGCTACTCAGCTCTTTGCTGGTTGCATTGAAGATACTGACTTGCTGTCCAGGGAATGATTCAAAGCGCATTGTACCCGATGCTGCAACAAAATATCCATAGTCGGTTACCATCACTGGGTCGATAGCCAACTGACGATAGTAATAGAGCATGAGAGAGATGTTGCCCAAAGTATGATCTTCACGCTTGCCAGTTGCTCCGAGGTAGCAGAAGCGTGGTCGGGTATGCGTAGATGCGTCCATCTTCAAGTGTGAACGAGCAAAGAGGGTAGCCTTGGTCAGGTCGTTAAACTCCTGCTCTGAAATCGGATGATAGATGTGTGCATAGCGTTGCTTCAACTCTTCAGAGAGTGAGTCGCCATCACCCACCACTGCTGTTGGCTCTATATCATATTCCAGTAAATTCTCCAAAGCACCATCACAAACAATCAGGTTCTCCGTAGTACGTAGGACATGAAGGGGTAGGACGTGGGTTGGGAAGTCGCCAGCAGCAAGGATGACGGTACTAAAGCCTCCCCCAACCCCTCCGAAAGGAGGGGAGTGCCTAAGTGAAGAGACCTCCCCTAACCCCTCCAAAGGAGGGGAAAGCCTAACGGGGTGCTCGTTGGGAATGTGTTGGTGTTGTCCGTCCTTATTATTCTCTTTATTATTGATAATCATTTGCTTTGCAGTTCTATTTTATTCTTTCTCTCTTTGAGATATATTTATTGCAGTAACTTTTTTTCAGCCTATGAACCTATTTTTGGGGAACTCAGAGGAACCTTTATCCCCGTTAGGTATTCCCCTCCTTTGGAGGGGTTAGGGGAGGTCCTTCCTCCACTTAAAATACCCTGCCACTGCAATAACAGCATAGAAGGCATAGAGTCCTGCGGTGAAAGGAATCTCTTTATATACATAAAGTCCTGCCAATTCGATGTCGACAACAATCCATATCCACCACTGTTCGATGTATTTCTTTGCTAACGCCCACAGTCCGATGAAGCTGAGTGCATTGCCGAAGCTATCTAATACCGGTACGGTAGAGTTCGTGAACTTGATGAGGATGATATAAAGTGCAGTCCAGAGAAGGAGGAAGGTAAGCAATGAGGGGAGTATCAACTGTCGAGGATAGTGTGTGATAGGAATCTCCTCCGCCCCTTTCTTCCTTCCGAACTTCCAATACAAGAAGCCATAGATGGCTGCTAAGGTATAGTATATCTGCATTCCAAAGTCCGCATACAGTCCTGCCTCGTAATAAACAAACATATAAATGACAGGCATAATAATACCCGTCAACCAAAGCCATATACTCGCTTTGTATTCTTGATAGATGTAAATTAGGCCGACGATGCAGCCCAGCATGTCTAATGTCATAATGAATATGAAAGAAAAGCGACCAACAACAAACCATCAGCAATCCACCCACCAACTGGCCGGCCCTTCCCCCTTCCCCTCCCCCGAAGGGAGGGGCGTAGAATGCGTGATACCCCTACATGAGATTACAAGTGGATAAGTTTACGTGTAAACAAGTTGTCCTGCTTGAGTGTTGAGTCTTTTTACAAGCATACCCTTGTGATTAACATGAGTTTACAAGTGGACAAGTTTACGTGTAAACAAGTTGTCCTGCTTGAGTGTTGAGTCTTTTTACAAGCAATCTACAAGCATACCCCTTGTGATTAACATGAGTTTACAAGTGGATAAGTTTACGTGTAAACAAGTTGTCCTGCTTGAGTATTGACTCTTTTACAAGCACTCTACAAGCAAACATCACATTTCACGCCCCTCCCTTTGGGGGAGGGGAAGGGAGGGCCAGTTGGTGCCTGCTTGGTGGTCCGTTTGGTAGTTGGTGCTTTCTGTTTAAAAACTTCACCGCAACACTCCCCATCACATTAAACCCTGCCATTGGGATAAAACCAATCTGTGTGTAACGGTTCTCATTAGGATGACCGTTGTTGTCAAGGATTGAGCTATACACCCATCCACTGGCTGCATAATGGCGATTGAAGATATTGTTGAGGTTTACACCGAAGACAGCTTCCTTCAAACCTGCAATGTGCTTGGTAGGACGAAGGGTATAGCTGAGGTTGACATTCGTCTGTGAATAGCATGGCAACGAACGTGTCATGTTCTCGGTATTGTCGAGATACTGACGACTGACGAAGTTTGTATGCCATACTGCCTCAAGCCTTTATAATGGAGATTGAGCATACCATTGAGTATGGCTGATGGTGAGAATGCCAAAGTAGAGTGGTTGTAATGAATCTTACGGAACGAAGACTCCCAATCTACACTTGCCATCTCGTCAAAGTCCTTGATGATATTACGACTCAAAGCAGCGTTACCCTCAACGGTCAACCATGACAGTGGGCTCCATCCTGCCTCCAATTCAGCACCCATACGATAGCTGTCCTTGATGTTTGTGGTCAGATTCGCACCGATATCACTCTGCGCACCAGTCTGTACAAACTGGTTGTTATAGTTCATATAATAGAGGTTCACCCCTGCTCTCCAGTTGCGACCATTGTATTGATAGCCCATTTCGATATCCACCATACGCTCTGGTGATGGTGCAGGATAACTACCGTTATTGGTGAAGTTATTACGTTCTGGCTCACGACTGGCATGCGCAATAGATGCATAAGCCTTGTGACCACCACGATAATAGCTGATTCCTGCTTTCGGATTAACGAAGTCATAACGCTCGCTGATGTCCAAGAACTGGTTCTGATAGCCACTTCCGACCTTATAGAAGCGGTCGTTCTGACCATCGGTCATATATTCTACATGACGGATCTGCAGGTCCATAAACACGTTCCAATAGTCTGCAAAGTTGTATTTTGCCTTAAAGAATCCACTGTAATCATACTTATGTGCCTTAGAGTCATAATACTTATAATCATTGCCGCCAGCACGATACTTCGCATCTGCCTCCTCATTCTTTATATAAGTAAGGTAGCCGAAGTGACTACCACGGAACTGCTGCAGATTTAGTCCACCCGTCACATCCCAACTCTCGTCCTTGTAATTGCTGGTGTAAACAATGCCGTAGGTGTGCTGTGACAAACCTTTCAGGCGTACGAAGTCAGACTTCTTGATAAACTTACCATTGCTATCGGTGAATGCCAAACCGAACTTCGCAAACTTTGTATTATGCTTAAATTCGCTGTAATAGCCATAACCATAGGTGTAATGCAGGGTTACGTTATGACTCCAATGGTTGATGGGTGGAAAGCAAACGATAAGAGGTTATGATTCTGATAGAAATTATCTGTCGTCTTGTTCCAGAATGAGCCGTCACGCATCGTGTAACGTACTGTCTCGTAGTTGCCATTCCCATCCTTAACGAAGGCTCCGTTAGCATCGGTCTGCAGGTATTCATAGAGTTGGTTGAATTTACCTAAACCTCTCTCGTACATATCTTTATAGGTCATGATACCTGTCTTAGCACCGTAGGTACCATCCATCAAACTCAAGTCATTGCTACCGGTAACGACACCATTCCATGCCTGACCAGTCTTTTCAAAGTTGCCGATGTTCTTATAGCTGATGCGGAAGTTATCGCCCAACCATGTTAGTCCACCATAGTAAGAACCCGAACGCCCACTTGTTCCGTTGACATATCCGTCTGTTGCGGTCTCGTGATAGGCTCCATCGAAGATAAGATGATTGAACAATAAACCTGTAGAAAACTTCACACCAGCGTTATACGTATTGTATGAACCGTATGAACCACTCACCTCTACGCTCGGTTTTCTACTCGGTGCACTCGTTGCCAACGACACCGAACCACCGAAAGCACCGTCACCATTGGTTGAAGTACCGATACCACGCTGTATCTGTACACTATTCATCAGCGATGCGTAAGAGTTCATGTTTGCCCAAAAGACCGTCTGGTCCTCAGGCGAATTGAGTGCAACACCGTCTAAGGTGATGTTGATTCTACTGCCTGCAGCACCACGGATGCGCATTGCTGCCGTACCCGTTCCGAGTCCGTTCTCGCCCCAAGCTAATACGCCCGGTGTCTGTGAGAGGAGGAAAGGCAGTTCACGTCCACTCTTTGAAAACGCCTCAAGTTCCGTTTTTTTGATATTAGAAACAGCGTATGGTGCACTCTTTGGCGCACGTACACCTGCCACAACGACCTCGTCGAGATGCTGTTGTCTCAGTGTGTCCGTCACTGTTTGCGCCTTTATACCTGCCACGCACGTCAGTGCAGCAGTAAATAGGATAATTCTTTTCATATCCCAGGTTGATGATTTAAGAAAAAAGTATAAGGGGGAATCTTCCTACGCCGGCATTATCCGTATCAGGTCAATGGGTATAATCTCAGCAAGCCCAAACAGGCAAGCACCCCTTAGTTTCCATTTTGAAAACCGATGCAAAAGTAATACTTTCTTATCAAACTGCCAAAAGTAATCTGTATAAATATCGGATGCGCGTGTTTATATTCGTGTCTTTCTATATAGGGAGTGATAACTCTTCTCTGATATGAGGAACTATTACACTTCTCACAATATAAGTTTTGTTTTGATTTGCTGTCACTTTTTAACATTTCAAGTAATGTGTTTGTAAACCAACGAGTTATCTTGTTTTTTTAAGTGATAGCAGTGACAGCAAAATTGAAATACGCAAAAAGGAAAGAAGATTAGAAGTAGTTAAAACCATTGATTCTCGTATTTCATAGCTAACATTACTATTAAGGTCAATTGTGCAACAACTTGTTGCATAATTAGAATAAATCTCTACATTACAATCGATTCTCAATCATAATAAAAATCATGTATACATAATAAATCTCCTTCTGCCCTTCTCCTTCTGTTTTTTTATCCTTCTGTCTTTTTGTCATTCTGTCTCTTTTGTCCTTTTTTTGTTCATTTTGTCATTCTGTCTTCTTCCGTCCTTCTGTCTCTTTTTAATTATTCTGTCATTATTTGTTCATTATGTCATTCTGTCTTGTAAAGATAATTCTAACATCGAAAATCAAAAGTGCATAAATTACCTTTCAATTAACGCCCTTTTGGAATGCAACTAATCCTTGAAAATGAAGAAAAATCGAAGTTCGCGAAAACTGACTGATAATGAACAGGATATGAAATGATTTGCATAAAACTGCTCTATTTGTAAAAGGCAGGAAAGTGCGGATTTAAGTAGAAGTTCTGTTACTAAACCATTACCCCAAAACGGGGCAGGTAACGATGGAGAAGAGTTAGGTAACTGAATTATTTTCTCTCGCGTGTCTGTTGCTTCGGTCGGCAGTTTTCTGCATAAGTAAGGAACGCTTTGAAATTGGTAATTTTGCCACAAAATATCAAAGCGTATGAAAATAGAGAAAATGAAGGTGTTGCTCTACCTCAAAAAGAGCGGTATGGACAAGTCGGGTAAGGCTCCCATCATGGGACGTATCACGCTTGGAAGGAGTATTGCGCAGTTCAGCTGCAAACTATCCTGTAACCCTGATTTGTGGAATCCCCGTGAAAGTAGAATGGGCGGAAGAGCCGTGAGGCGGTGGAAGTAAACGGCAGATTGGAAAGCCTTCTGCTATCCGTCCAAGCAACCTACCAATCTCTGCTATCCAAAGGTTGCCCATTTGATGCAACTGATATTAAAGTAGAATTTCAAGGAAGCATTCAGTCTAAGTGTATGCTTATTGAAAGGATGGATAGGCTTATCAAAGAGAAAGAAAACCATATAGGCATTGACATAAAGGGACAAAGCATATTTGGCTACCATTCCACTCGTACCCATTTACAGAACTTTATAAAAAGTAGGTATAAGGTTTCTGATTTGGCTTTTTCACAGCTTACAGAGCAGTTCATCTACGACTTCCAACAATACTTTATGGGGATTTGCGGGTTTCAGGAAAGTACGTTCTATAATGCTGCAACCCATTTGAGAACGGTGTGCAGATTGGCTTATCGTGAAGGATTAGCCGATATTTTGTTGTTTGACAAAGTGAAGGTAAGCAAAGGCGATAAAAAACTCCCCAAAGCTCTTGATAGGTGTTCGCTTGACAAACTAATGAACATCCAACTTGGCGAGTTGGAGGAGGAAATGGAAACAGCAAGGGACTTGTTTGTCTTTGCCTGTCATACAGGTGCAGCCTATTGTGATTTGATGGAATTAAGTAAGACACATCTTGTCCGTGATGACGAAGGAAGCCTTTGGCTGAAGTTCAACAGGCAGAAGACTGGTGTACTCTGCCGTATCAAATTGCTACCCGAAGCCATCAGAATAATAGAGAAGTATCGAAGCGATGAAAGGGAAAGGCTGCTGCCACCTATGAAGTATGCCACCTATCAATCGTATCTTAAAGCATTGCGCCTAAGAGTCGGCATAGCCTTTCCCTTTACCACGCATACGGCAAGACATACCTTTGCCACGCTCATCACACTGGAACAAGGAGTACCAATAGAAACGGTAAGTAAGATGTTGGGGCATAGCAACGTGAGTATGACCGAACGGTATGCAAAGGTTACGCCACAAAAGCTGTTTGTGGAGTTTGAGCGTTTCCTTTCTTTCACGGAGGATATGCAGATGAGTATTTAGCAATAGTAGTATTAAAACTAAAATCATGATGAGAAGTACATTCAAGACACTGTTTTATATCAACAGACAAAAAACCAAAACAAATGATCAGACTTCCATACTCTGCCGTATCACAATCGACGGTAAGCAGTCAGTCATTACCACAAACGAAGAATGCAAGCCCACAGAGTGGAACTCCAAGCAGGGGACAACTACGGATAAGAAAACCAATCTTCGCCTGCAAGCATTCAGAGAACTGGTCGAGAAGACCTATCAGAAACTACTCATAGAAGACGGAGTGGTAAGCGTGGAACTTATCAAGAATCGCTTGCAAGGTATAGCTACTAACCCCACCACGCTCCTTACCATGAGCAAGGCAGAACTGCAATCTGTCAAGGAGAGCGTAGGCAAGTCAAGGGCGGAGGGAACTTATCTGAACCTGTCCCATTCTGACAGAAATCTCCGCGAGTTTATCAAAGATAAAGGATTGCAGGACATATCCATTTCCATCATTACGGAGGACTTGTTTGAGGAATCCCGCTTCTTTCTTAAAAAGAAGGGATTGAAAGGCTCTACCATCAACAATTACCTTTGTTGGCTGAGCCGTTTGATGTTCCGTGCGGTAAGCCAGCGTATTGTTCGCTATAACCCATTTGAACATGCAGAATATGAAAAGGAAGAAAAGACAATTCGCTTCCTTGGAAAGACTGATGTAGTAAAACTGATGGCAATGAAAGTTGGTGATGGAGAAGCAGAGCTTGCAAGGCAGATGTTCGTGTTTTCTTGTTTTACAGGTTTAGCCATTGCGGATATGGAAGGCTTGAAGTTTGGGCATATTAAGAGCGCAGCGGACGGACAAATGTATATAAGAAAGGAACGTCAGAAGACTAAGGTGGAGTTCATTGTGCCGTTACACCCTATTGCCAAGACGATTATCGAGCAACAAAGAAAGCTACAAGCAGTGAAAGAAGAAGGCTGTAACACGGATGTGGATAATCGTCTTATCTTTCAACCTTGTTGTAGCAGAAATGTGTTAGTAGCGAAGCTAAGCATCGTAGGCAAGGCTTGTAGTATCAAGCAACGCTTGTCCTATCACATGGGAAGACATACCTTCGGCACGATGTGCCTAAGCGCAGGTGTTCCTATCGAGAGCATAGCCAAGATGATGGGACACGCATCAATTGCAAGTACGCAGATTTATGCACAGGTGACGGACTGCAAGATTTCGGAAGATATGGACAGGCTCATTACCAAGCATAAGTGTACTAATGAGATAATGGAAAAGGAAGCATATAAAACAGTGGTGTAAGGTCAGAGAGGAAAATGAACTTTCGGGCATCACAAAATGATAACAGATAATCAATGAAAGAGGTGTGAATATGAAAGCAAAACATAATGAAAAGGACGACCAGAGAAAGGCAGAGTGTAATCAGTCCGATGACAATATAAGAAAAGCTATCGAACGTAGCTTTTTTGAGTGGAGCGATGGTATGTGTGTTATTCGTCAAGGGAAAGGAGAGATTGCTATGACGGAGGGCGAACTTGCAAAGTTTTTCGGAGTTAGTTGGCAAAAAGTTAATCACAAGGTTAAGCTTATAAAACAGACTATGTGCTTAAAGCCTTATGAGATAGAAGCTGGTAATGTCACCAGCAATATAAATAAACAGGGATATAGCGTGGAGAGTTATGCACCACTCTGCCCCTTGCTCATTATCATCGCCCTTTCCTTTCATCTTGACAGCATAGAAGCCAGTATGTTTAGGAAATATCTCTACCAAAGGCTGCAATCTTCTGCGCCAACATTCATTCCTATTATTGTTGATACAAGTGGCGTACAGGGTTGCTGAGTGGCAGTTATATATACTACTGATTATATCCTTTTTTCTTTCACTGTTATATCTTACTACATAACTACATTAAAGGTAAAGCGTTGAAAGAGAAAGGATTAACGAGTATTTACAGTATATGATATACAGAAACTACAATATAACTACTTTTTCTAAAGGTATGCTGCATTTTGGCATATTCGATATATAATTTTGCAACCAAAAATAAATTAAAGATTTAAGATTTACAAACTTATGCCAAATTTGATATACTGTGAGGGAGAGTTCTATCGCATATCCCCTAAAAAAATAGTAGGATACTAGAATGTTCGGATATGGGAACACATCCGTGGAAACTTTGTTATAACAAAAGAGAAGTAGGCCACTTCTATAAACTGGAATGTGGAAATAATGTTCTTTTTGCATGGACAAGCAAAGGGGTTTTCTATTCAGAAAGCAGAGGGCATTATTGACATTTGGTACGCCCTCATGCCCCCTCCCGTATAATTCAAAAACAATCCAAACAAATTAAATTAGAAGGAAATAAAATGAGTAAAAAAGAATTATTAAACGATGAGAAATTAATCGAAAAGATAACTAAAGAAGCATGGGGGGAGGCGTCTATGATGGTGCAGTGGGATATACCGCTACTTGAGAAACTTAAGGACAAAGTCGATTGGAAAAAAGTTTCTGAAAGTTTTGTTGTGTTATGGTCTCTTCCATTATTAGAACGCTTTGAACAATACATCTGTTGGGACACTTTGTCGGACAACTATAACCCTGCATTGCTTTCAGGAAAAATATCATTGATAAGTTTATTGACCACTGGAATTGGACAAAACTTACCAACAACCTTGAGATAACATGGACTACTGAAAAAATAGATAAATATGCCAATCATTTAGATTGGTCAATGTTGTTAGACCGACTTGAAAATCTTTTTTCAGATGATATGGTAGACCCGTTCTTGTTTTACCAACGCTATAAGAAGTATATACCAAATGATCTTCTTGTTCAAACAGAACTATGGGCAGCAATGCGTAAAAAGATGAGGGAGGAAGAATATAATAAAATCATGCAACAGATTAATACTTTATAGCATCAATCTTATGTGTATGGAAAAATATCTTACGGTATGTGGAATTGGTAATGGTGGTGGTATCATTGCCGATAGTATTTATCAGCAATATGCGGTAAGCGATGAAAACGCATGGCAAAACAGTGGCATCGACATTATGGCTATAGGTAACGCTTGGGACTTAAAAGAACTAAGTGTAATAAATAAGGTGAAAGGAAAAGCTACACAAGTTTCCTTCTCTCGTATTACCGTGTTCATAGCTTGCTTGGGTGGCGATACCGTGCCTGCGCTTTTACCTTATTATATAGAAATGGCAAAGCAACAAAAAAGCCATGTGCTGGTGTGCTTTACTTTGCCCTTTGCCGTTGAAGGTAGGGAGAGGATGCAAAAAGCATATCATGACTTTGAACTGTTGCGCAATGCTGCTGATGGGTATATACTTGTGGAGTTTAACGCCTTGCAACTAAATAGCAGTGGAATAGTAGAGGCGTTTCGAGAAGCTAACAACTATGTGATAGAAGCCCTTGCAGATATGTATCACACAGTATTCTATCCCAGTCTGCTTTGTTTTGACCTCAATGATTTCTGCATAGTAATGCTCCGACAAAAGGGAAGAATTATTCCTTTTGTCAAGAGATACTCGTTGCCAGAGGCTGCCACTATAAATGATATTAAAGCTTCAACACAAACGTTTATAAGTGATGCTCAACAATTTGCTTCGCTCTTACGAGAGCATATTTATGGTATCATGTTCGACATCGTGGCATATACTAATGATAAGCGAGGGAAAGTCATTGTAGAAAGCGTTGACACCTTCTTTCAACAAACCTTTGCAGATGATTGTGATATAAAATGGACAATACATTCAGCAGATGAAAGTACGAGAGAAATATGTTTTAAGCTCTATCTGAAAATAGAAGATTAAATGAGATTTGGGCTAATGAAGCATTTTTATTATATTTGTAGCACTAACGTAAAAAAATCTAATTATTAAAGTTATAGATACACTATATGTGCTGTGTTTAAAAAAGCACTTTGGGGGTCTGCAAGGTAGATAAAAACTTGATGATAAAATGAAAACAACTATTACTTTACAAGAATACCTTTCTAAAGGTAAAAACCTTTGTCATTCCTGATTATCAGCGTGGCTATATCTGGGGACAAGAAGGTAGGAGCAAGACAAACGCCGTAGAGTATCTGATGAATGATTTGATACAACGGTATGAGAACAGATTTGAGGTATTCCTTCAAGGGGTTACTGTTACGGAGTACGAAGATGAAATCATACTCATTGACGGGCAGCAACGCACCACCTTTCTTTATCTTTTACTGAAATGGTTGGGATATAGCGAGAAGTTTGATATAATGTACAAGGTTCGTGAGGCATCGAGCAAGTTTCTTAAAGAACTTAACTTGGAAGATATTGAGGCTGATGAAAATGAACCTTATCAAGACCATTATTTCTTTAAGAAAACGCTTCGCATCATTGCAGACAAGCTTCAGGATATAGATAAAGAGGCGTTCTTAGCCTTCGTACTCAAGAAAGTAACATTCTTGTACATCAATGTTCCCAATGAAGAGCAAGCCAAGAGAGTTTTTACCATGATGAATGGCAATAAGGCTGTTATGCAGCAAGAAGAAATAATCAAAGCAGAGATACTGCGCCTTGCATCATTAAGTAAAGAGAAATCAGGCGGTATAGCGCACGAATGGGAACTAAATATGCTTAGAAGTCGTTATGCTCGTGAATGGGATAAGTGGCTACACTGGTGGAACAGAGAAGACGTGAAACGCTTGTTTAGGTGCGATAACACTATGGGACTGCTCATCAGCACTTATCTTTCGATGAAGACAAAAGAAGTACTCAACTTTGAAAGTTTCAGAAATTCTTGTCTACCAAATGGCACTCCCTACGATGCAAAGATGGCGTTTGATGGGCTTCGACGATTACAAAAGCAGTTTGAAGATGCTTTTACCAACCCTGTTACCCACAACCAAATAGGTGCTATCTTATTGATAATGAGAGAGGACAACAGAAGAAAGTTTGTTCAACATTATTTTGTAAATAAGCAAAATGATGAAAAAGCCTTGAAGGATTATTATATGCTTGCTTTCTTGGGTATGACGCACGATGAAATTATAAAGAAAGATGCAAAAAGCTTTAGCGAGAAATATGAGAATACTTTGAAAGCTTTGAACGATGACTTCCTGTATATACAAAATTCTGAAAAAGCTTTTCAATTCTTGCTTAGGCTGAATATAGATGAAGACATCAAGCAGGAGAGAGCCTTCATTTTTGATATATGGAGCAATCGTTCTTTGGAGCATATCTATCCTAAATCGAAAGTAGGACATCAAGACGAAGAGGGCAAATGGTTTAGAGGCGATGATAAAGAATGTAGCGAGGAAGATATTACGCTAAAACGTGAGGATATTACGACCGCAGACGGACTTACAACAACTGAGCATAGCATCGGCAACTTGGTACTGCTCTATAAGAATGAAAATTCGATGTTTAACAACAGTGATTTTGAGGAAAAAAAAATAATGTTCTTCAACCCAAGCCGAAAAGAACTGTTCAAGAGCCGTCATCTTTTACACACAATATGTGTATTTGCTGAAAGAAGCGGTTGGAACGGAACAGCCATATCAGAAAATAAGAAGGCAATGATAGAGAAATTCGAAAACGATTACCAAGAATTGAAAGAAAAGTATGATGAATAAGATAAACTTTATAACAGGGACAAACTACACTTTGTCAGAGCTATTCTCTGATGAAGGAAAAATTATCATACCCGATTTGCAGCGAGATTATTGCTGGGGAGATGAGGTGCATACCAAAAACAAGATTGAATTGGTTAGTGATTTTACAACCAATCTAATACAATCATTTGAGCAAGAGCAACGCAATAAACTCAACCTTGGCTTAATATATGGGTATGAATCACTCGAAAGCCATATTCAGCTTTGTGATGGGCAGCAACGCATCACAACCTTGTATCTCTTGATAGGAATGCTTAATAAAAAGGTAGAGGGTAATCCTTTTAGAAAACTCCTCATCTCTGATTATGAATATCTCAAAGATGATAAAGAACCTTACTTGCAATATTCCATTCGCGAGTCGTCGCTCTACTTTCTTAGCGATTTAGTTTGCCATTTCTTTATCGAAGAAGCTGAATGACAAGGAGAATGTAAAGTATGTAGAGAATATCGAAAGCGCACAATGGTTTTTTTCAACGATTACAAGGACGATGCAAGTATCCAAAAGTATGTTGAGGGCATTGAAAAAGATGGAAACCATACTTGGGGATAAGACAGCCGAATGGTGTTATGAGTTTGGAAAATTCCTCACTACACAACTCACCTTTATGTATTATGATATGGGCAACCGTAAGAACGGAGAAGAAACCTTTGTTGTAATCAATACACCCGAGCGAACCACTGACGGCAACCCAAAATCTGAAAACCATTGGTTATTCATGCTGACATCAATAAGGGATATGCAAGAACTGATGCCGATGGGCATACATCTACAATAGCTATCGACTGGGAAGAGATAGAAACATGGTTTTGGAAAAATAGAGGTAACGGCAACGATACGGCAGAAGCTGGGTTTGATGAGTTTCTGAGATGGGTGACAATGTCTTATGCTGATAAAGAAACATTACAACAAGTTTTGAAGCAAAAGACAGCTCACTTTCCTTACGAGAAGATAGCTTTTAAAAAAGTTTATGAGTGTTGGAAGGTTACACAATTTCTGTTTAATGAATGGGGTAACACCATATATCCAAAGAAAGATTTTTCTTTCGCCTAAAAGAGTGAGAAAGCCATCAGTCAGCTTGATTGCTTCTAATTACTTCCGTTAATGACCTACTGTCTACAATGGAATGTTACCGAAGCAAAAGATAGCAACTTGCTGCGTTGGTATCATTTCTTGCACAATATTGCAAGGAAAAAGCGATGTAGGTAAAGCGGTCAATGATTTGGTTTATGACGCTATCGAGATGGTTAAAAGCTATCAAGATGTTTTGGAGCTAATAGAAAACAAGAAGTGTCTTAAAATCTCTGAAACCATTCTGACAGACGAAGAAAGGCTGAAATTAACCATCCTGAAGGAGAATATTGGTGATAGAGAAGTCGATAGAAGAGGCTTTTTGGAAGGCTCAAAATAGAGATGAGATAAAGAGCCACCACATCTGGGCAGGCGAAATAAAACCACTTCTCGACTGGGCTACTGCTGAGAACGGTTTTCATCTTGACGCGTTCAATGGCTATTTAAATATGTTTGATAGATTGTTTGAAGGCAATTGCGAAGATAACATCGATCTTGTTAGGCGTGCGCTGCTAACTCGCTCATTGGCAAACTACCCAATTAAACAAGGTAATGAATTTAACTTCGGATGGGGCTGGGCTGATTGGCATCAACTGATATGGGAGAACTCGGAAGCGTTCAGAAAGTTTTTTGATGATTGTATAAAGAACGCAGAAACAGATCTTGAAGCCTATTTGAAATCATTGTGCGACGAGTTCCCACTAGAGCAAGATTGGGCAGAATTTGTGCATTGTCCTTATCTGCTTGAGTATTGCAACACGAAACACACTATTTGTAATGATGGCAAAAACCATATTTTGGTCAAAAACTCTTGGAGCAAGCCATTTGCAGTAAAGAATGCCCACTTATTGTATTCATTAGGTGCAACGTGGCAGAATGGTAACATATTGTTCGATGAGAAATATCCTCAGTGGAGGGTTTGGTATTATCAAGGACAAATAGGCAATTGTGTTGTAATAGAGAATACTGAAAGAAATGTAGCAATAGATGTTGTTTGCTCTGTTACAGAATGTACAATTACACTCTTCCGTAGAAAAACAGATGAAGAGAACATAAGAGAGTACTTTAGCACTATCTGCTCAACGCCTGAATGGGAATGGAATGGAGAGCGATGGAAGAAAATGATTGATTATAAATTAGACAACGGAAAAGTTCGAGATGTCTTAGATGAGTTGATAGGCAGAATAGAACAAATGGACTAAGAGTATGACTATTGTTCAGATTTCTGACACGCACAACTGTCATCGGCAACTGGCTAATCTGCCAGCTGCCGATGTTCTTGTGCATTGTGGCGACTTTACCGATATGGGTACAGAGCAAGAGGTACTCGATTTCCTTAACTGGCTGATAGAATTGCCATATAAGCACAAAGTTTTTGTTACTGGTAATCATGACCTTTGTTTATGGGAAGCAGCTGATATTGAGGGTTTGCCCAGCAACGTGCATTTTCTTCAGGATAGAGGTTGTGAGATAGAAGGGATGAAGTTCTATGGCTTAGGTTACAACCATTCAGAACAATTGATACCAACCGACATAGACATCCTTGTAACGCATGAGCCTCCATGTATGATTTTAGACAAATCCAACGGGACACATTGGGGCAATGCTCCGTTGAAAAACAAGGTGATGGATATAAGCCCTAAGTACCACTTTTTTGGTCATGCGCACGAGGCATACGGTACAATAAAGTATGGAGAAACAACATTCTCAAATGCTGCAATTCTTGACGACCATTATAAAATGTGCCATCAGCCTAAAGTGTTCTGTTTATAAAGACCACTTTGGGCTATACGGTTAAGTCTATATCTACCGTAACTTCTACTTCAAACTTCCTCACCCATAATGAATCGAAGATTGAAAAATCTAATATATCGTTCAATTTACTGCAAGCGTGGATAAGGTGCATGTCCTTACTCCATTCCAAATCCAATCCCTCGTTCTAATTATCATTATCCGACATCCATATCTCCTCATCTTCTTTGATTATCCTTTCGCAGTCGGCCATGCTTGAATACGATACCCCGGTATCGAAATACCGTCGTTATAGCTAGGCATATAATGATCGATAACTCCACTTAGTATATCCCACACTTTCTTAGCCCTATCCGTCTGTATAGGGTGCATTGCTGGATATTCGTAACCTAAAAAGCAATATCCATTCACTTCTATATCGCCTTTGCAATTGCCTTTGCTTAATGCGCGATAGGTATTGATGGTTTGCGTGCGTGTTTTGATGAGGGCAGTTTTTGCGGCTTGATTAAACTCTTCCAAGAATATTTTATGTTCTGCGGTTGATGAAAATAGGTTATCAAGCACTCGCTTTCTTACGCGCAGCAAACTTCTAACAGCCTCTTTGTATTGTTCTCCACCCACACGCTCACAATCGTGCCCAGTCCATATAAGTTCTCTTTCTATCGCTTCAACTAATGGAGAATTGAAAATCTCTTTATACTTTTCTATATCTTTCATAAACAATATTGATTAATAATAAAGGAAGTTTGCATCTTTCTTCCAGCGTTTCATTATATTTTCAATGGCATAGCCAGCGTCATCTACATGGTTAGCCACAACAACCTCATCTGCCATCTCTGCGTATAGACCAGCAGTTTCCTTATTGCCCAATACTACAATATAGGTTATAATACCATTATCTTGATTGCTTTGGCAAAGTTTGCTAATTATTTTCCTGTCTTTTCTATCACCATCTGTGAGGATAAATTCGAATGGAAACATAATATCCTCTTCGTTAGGATACATTTGTGCAAGTGCCCATTGAGCATGTTTCCCAAATGCCCTAAAAGAGTAATGCGTATTGATGCTATTGACCAGTGAAATTGAACGACGGCCATGATGATCTGTCTCATCGTATGCACGGGAAGGTCTATCGCTATAAGCAATAAGCAAATTCATTGACTTGTTGCCCTGAGATACAGAATAGCGAAAATCTCGTAGCCGGTAAAGAGAACCTCCAACTAGGGGTAATAACTCCTCCTTATCAATAGCGGATATAGAGAAAGGGTTAGGATGATTGATACCTATTAATCTTGCTTTGTCATCCCCCTCTTTACTCCAATTGGAAAAAGAATAATGATTATTCTGCTGAACTGCCGAAAGAAAAATGCCTTTCTTCAAAAGCCATTCCCAATCTTCGGTATCAAAACTGATAAGTCCTATCAAATGTTGATGAATAAAGCGCAAGAGCTTATCCGCGGCATCGTCTATACTTTCGTGCCGATGTAATAGAATGTTGTAATAGTCCCAGTGTTGGCTGTGCCTTTTATGGTCAGCATGTTCGTTGAAGTCTATAATATAGACACTCTGAGAGAGGCCATTATATCCTTTGAGTTTTTCGTCTATAACAGAGGCATAAGTATCTGCATCGTCCGTCAAAATGATATAATTGTATGGAAAATTCTCTGAAGAAAATGTGGGAAAGCTATTTTCCCATTTCTTCATTATACGATTGGCATGATAGCCAAAAAGATACGATAGAATAACTTTTCTTCTCTAAATCTATTTTTATTGTTCAACCATTTTTTGCAAAGATATTATCAAGGTTATGCCGAAATAAAGCATACAAAAAAGATTTTTATATCTAATAACCTGAACTCGGGCTAAAGTATCATACCACTCTTCTGTTTGGTTTAGTACAACGGCTCTTTAGACTCAATCTTTTGATTGGGTCTAAAGATAATAATAAAACAGATTACTTTAGAATAATGTAAGCTGTCCCGAATGTTGCTCTATAGCAAAGTCTATGTTCACTGCTGGCTTCTTCTCAAAGAAGCAGTAGGCTGCAATAGCAGAGAGAACATTCATTGCGAAATTAAATATGCTTCTATGCCTTGAATGCACTAATTGAGCTACATTCTTTAGCTCATCATTGATAGTCTCTATTACAGATCTTTTCCTTAGAAGACCTTAATTCCGTAGCATAAATTCTTGTAAGAACTCCAAGTGTCTGAGAAATAAAGTTCTCAAAACACTTGGATATGTCAGAAATTTCACCTATCTTGGTGCTGCAAACATAACAAGTAAGCAAAAAACTGACATGACAAAGGTAGCAATTAAAAACGAGAATATCACTTCTTTCGGTGGGATTTATCACATTATGGACGTTTTCTCAAAGTTGGGCTTTGAAAAACTTACCGAATCAGTATTGGGCAAACGTGGACGTAGTGGCAAAGCATTCAGCCATGGAAGTATTTTTCGGCTCTCTTCTTCAGCTACCTTTGTGGTGGAGAATGCCTTGAGGACATCAATGCGCTTATTGGACAGTTCAAGCAGAGACCTAATACGCTATTACCCAGTGCCGACACTGTGGGGCGCGGACTAAAGGAGCTTGCTGAGAAAAAAATATTGTCTATAAGAGCGAGACCTCCGACAAGTCGTATAGTTTCAATACGGCAGAAAAAGTTGAATACCTTACTTTTTACGAATGATACGGAGGATGGGGCTTATAAAGGTGGGTAGCCATGTTGACTTGGACTTTGACCACCAGTTTATTCCGCCCACAAGTTCGATGCAAAGTATTCTTACAAGCAGGATCATGGTTATTTCCCAGGATGGGCTCCCATTGGGGGAATCATAGTCGGAGGTGAGAACCGTGATGGGAATACCAATGTAAAATTCCATCAGGAGGATACGCTCCGTCGCACTATGGACCGTGTGACCTCTGAACTTGGTGTGGTGATAGAGCGTTTCCGTGCTGACTGCGGGTCGTTCTCAAAGGAAATCATCCAAACCGTAGAGCAGCGCTGCAACACGTTCTATATACGTGCTACCAACTGTGGCAGTCGCTATGAGAACTTCCGACAGTTAAAAGAATGGAAGAGCGTTGAGCTTGGCTATGAGAAATGCGATGTCACATCCATCAATATGGACAACTTAATAGAAGGAAGGTCATACAGGCTTGTCGTACAGCGTAGTCCCTTGAAAGACAAGGATGGCAAGCAACAGACGGATATGTTCGGAGTAATATACACATACCGCTGTATCCTCACCAATAACTGGACATCTACTGAGAAAGACATCATTACATTTTATAATGAGCGTGGAGCAAGCGAAAAGAACTTCGACATACAGAACAATGATTTCGGCTGGGCACATCTGCCCTTTTCCTTTATGGCTGAGAACATGGTTTTCATGATGGTTACCGCCATGCTGAAGAACTTCTATCTCTATCTCGTCCGTCATATCAGCGAAAAAGGTCAAGCCGTTGAAAAAGACAAGCAGGCTGAAAGCCTTTTATCCTACATTTTGTCAGCGTGCCAGCAAAAATGGGTGCGAACTGGAAGACAGAACGTTCTGAACCTATATACAAATAAAACCTACTACGCTGAAATCTTCATAGAATAAACTGTATTTCTTTGTAGTTATCATACTTCCCCATTGGTTTGGGTGGGGGATTTTATGCCTATGCAAGAACCAAGAACTCCGGAAAATTCCCAAATCAATGGATAAAGCCCAAAATGTCACTTCAATATAAAAAAAGTACCTCACAAGGAATAATGTTGTGAATTGAGGT
>BNJU01000506.1_pt1 | contig 120319 bp, 149 predicted proteins | sample 8539281 | NCBI WGS metagenome assembly BNJU01 (sample SAMD00202456, study PRJDB9452) | human saliva metagenome | isolation source: human saliva | place: Japan | reverse complement strand
CGCAGCCTCTCAACGATGCGTTTACCGAGGCGCAAACTCCCGACGGCTCTCTTGCCGTCTGTGTTGCCAGCCAGGATTGGCCGATGTCGCTGTAGGTTGTAAGCTGCACGTTTGCGTGCTGCCCCGCGTCAAGCGCTCCGGATCACGCGCCCCAACAGTACGTCCCGGAGCCCGCACCTCAAAAGCACGCCCCGGTCCCGAGACAACAAAAAAGCGAGAAAACCTTGGAGCTCCAAGATCTTCTCGCTATGCGAGGTGCCTGTAATCGGGCGTTGAACAGGAACGTCTAGCCGTACGCCCGGCTGCAGCTATACGTGCCTGGCAGGTCAACTACCAGGCACCTTACTGCCTGAGTAGCAGCTTGACTGACCGCCAAAGCCGCCGCTCAGAGCACTAGTGTTAGTCGATTGCAATCTTTGTGACGCTGGCCTGCTGGTCCTGCTTTGGAACAGTAATGGTCAGAATGCCGCCATCAAGCTTTGCAGTTAGACCCTCTCGAGCTGCGTCCTTCAGATACACGCCACGAGTTGCCTGCCACTCAGAAGACTCTTTGTGCAGGTAGTTCTTGGCCTTCTCCTCCTCGGACTCCTTGCGAGTAGCGGTGATTGAAAGCCTGCCCTCATTGAGCTCGACGTCGATGTTTTCTTTAGAAACGCCAGGGAGCTCGGCCGACACCACGTAAGACTGGCCCGCATCCTCAACGTTCATAACAAATGCATCAGACGAGACGGAAGACAGGGCGGAATAAGGCGCGTCAAAGAAAGAATCAAATGAGCCAAATGGCCACGTGCTCAGATTCCTTGCAATACGATCATAGGGAACTACATTCTTCATAGTAACCACTCCTTTACTGGTAGATGCCGTTATTGGCACTTCGTTGTTCATCATCTGTTGTACCCTGCTTGCACGAATTTATACAACTTTTTATAAAATTTCTAAGTCTTAATGACTAAAATTATCCTGCGGATATGTACCACGTAGATGCGCGAACCGACACGCAGACCAACGTGCGGACTGACATGCAGGCCAACACGCACTCAACCTGCGGCCACTCAAATATCCGACAAAACTGTGCAGGATTACACGAGCTGCGGTATCATGTTTTATATCAATGTTTTGCGAGACTACGACAAAAGGATCATCGTGGACACCTCGAACAACCTTGAAAATAACGTTTCACCTGCGGATCAGAACCCTCGCTCTGACACCCAGCAGGACTTTGAATACGCTGAATCTTTTGAGCAGGAAGCTCAACCAGCCGATGGAACCGACCTCCACGCAGCTGACGCGCAGCACTTCTCGACATCTGAAGCTTCCAAGTACGAAGGCGAAGGCGTTGCAAAGCAGCCATACGTTCGCCAGCATCGCCATCACAAAACAGTGGAGCCTATCAGCGACTTTACAATGCCGGGCGAGAAGCTCGAACTTCCCGAGAACCAGGCTGCTGGCTTCGAATCAAGCAAGGGTTCTTACGCGAAGAAAGGTTGGCGCGAGCCAAAGAACGAGATTGCGCACCTTCGCAAGGACGTTCACTACGGCCAGTTCCTGCAGGTTCCTAAGGGTCAGCGCGACATCTTTGTCCGAAAAGAGCGCCGCTCAAATGCAGGTTCGCTAATTGCCGCCATCATTGTTTTGGCTATCATCGCCGCGGTGGTCTATTTCCTCTGGACCTGGATGTCCGCCAACTGGGGCGTTGCCGTCCGCTAAACTGCAAGGCGACAACCTCCCGACGCGCACAAGGCAATGCCAGCTGTTACGCGCCTGATTTCTGCAAAGAATCTGTAAAATTTGCCTGAAAACATCAAAGAATCTGTGGATTTGCCTGATTTCATCAAAGAATCTGTGTCTCAAACACAGATTCTTTGCACTTTTCAGGCAGACTTTGAAGCGTGCCCGAGATTGCCTTTCCATGGACGCTTGCATGGAGCCTGATTTTCTCGCCATTGTAGACCCATGGGTCACTACCTTGTCTTTTGTTGTTGCACTAGCAATGAGAATTCAAGCTACAAAAGAGCAAAAAAGCAGGGTAAAAACCTTGAAAAGCTTGAGAAAATTCTTGAGAAGCTTGTATGTAGAGAAGAACTTCCAAAATCAGTGTGTGATCACTCTTTAGGAGGAGTGTATCGAGGACATCGCGAATGTCATATTGAACCTGATTGGCTTCTTATTTATCGTATTAAAGAAGATGAGCTTGTGCTTGTCGCTACGCGCTTAGGGAGTCATAGCGAACTGCTTGGGTTGTAAATTTTTGAAACTAACTTCTTGAGAGGCAAAGATGAGTAATTCCGAAAACAAAGCAAAAACACTTGTCATAGGAGATATGCACCTTAAAGAAGATCTCATTTTAAGTCGAGTTGACCAAGCGATAAAGAAACTGGATGTTAATCGCGTTGTGTTTTGCGGGGACTATGTTGATGAGTGGCACTCCAACCGCTCGATTATGTTGGATGCGATTGATGACTTTTTAACATGGATTGACGGTAAAAGAAAGCATGGTCTTGATGTTGATTTTGTCCTAGGAAACCATGACATGCAATATTTACGAGGTATTCCAGGGCCTGGTACGCATACCGATCTCTATAAAGAAGTTTCGGAAGCGCTTACCTATATGAAGATTCAGATGGCATGCGTTGTGGGCAATTATGTAGTAACACACGCGGGCATAACAAGGGAGTGGGCTTATCGCTTTCTTACGTCAGACCAAAGGGAAACTCCTTGTACGCTTTCCGATGCTCTCAATGAAATGTTTCGACGTGGAGACGATAAAGCTCTCGCGGCACTTGACAGTGCAGGGCCAGGTCGTGGTGGAAGCGAAATTGCCAGTCCACTTTGGGCGGATTTATCAGAGCTCTATCAAGATCCGCTTCCTGGTGTCAATCAAATTGTTGGACATACTCCCGTTGAATCCATTGATATATGGGAGATTCCTACCAAAGATGGTGCACGTACAAAATCAAAGTTGATTTTTTGCGATACGTTCAGTCTTACGCCACATTTGATAGCCGTTGGAGATGGCAGCATGCTTCTGGTTGAGGGCACGTCGGCCAGAGTGGTAACTTCAGAAGAGCTGGGCTTGGAGTCGTGGGATATGGCTTCTTGGAACTGGATGAATACCTACGTATTGCCATTTTTGTAGAGCGATTAGGGTGACAATAAAAAGAAGTAGTAGGCGAATTGAGTGTACTTAGCGTGCTGGAAAAGGAACACTCTTTAGTCTCTTGAATCCCGATAAACCCCTGACGTTTCCAACCATTTTTGTAATTCGTCAAAGCTGTAATCGCCTTTCAGAGCGATACCCGTTTTTATATGAGACGCACCGCATTCTCTTTTGTAGTCCTCAAGCATGTGGCCGAAGCCTCCACCACCATGTGTGCAAAACGGAATAATTGTCTTCCCGCTTAAATCCGTTGTTCTCAAAAATGAAAGAACAGGAGGAGCAAACGTTTTCAGCCAGTTAGGAGAGCCTATGAAGATTGTTTCAAAGTCGTCTATATTTGCAAGACCTTGTCGCAACGGAGGACAATACCCCTTTTCAATTTGAGCTCTTACCTCTTTTACTGCCGTGTTATATGAAAAGGAATACGGATCTTGAGGTTCAAGCTCTTGTAGTTCTCCGTCCGTAATGAGTGCAATGTCTTCCGCGAGCTTTCTTGTTATGCCTGAATATGAGTAGTACACAATCAAAGGATTCATGTAAGGATTCCTATCGGTCGGCTGATGTAATGTAGTGCCGACGCATTATATCGCCAAATTATCCTTTCATAGCTACGTGCGAGCACATGGTTTGCATTGATATGCAATAAGGCCAATGACGAAGGCTATACCAATCGCTATTCCAAGCGCGAGGTTTGGTCCTATGGCAAGAGCCGGTATTCCCATGAGCATGCCGCAAATGTAAGGCACAAGCCACACAAGCCAAACTCCAATACTGAGACGATGGAAGCGAGCGAGCGTTGTAGGATTTTTCTTGGAATACACAATGGTTGCCCATACTGCGTGTACGATCATAAGGATAATTGCAAGTGCTCCGGTCGTCGCATGTACCGGATGCTGAGAGCCGTTTTGTGCAATAAAAGACATACATGCTGTTCCTGTTGTGTCACACGTAAACCCCAAGTAAAAAAGCACGATATGACTCAGTTTAAGTGTGCCCGACTGGCGTTCAGCAAAAACGCCAATAGTATAAAAAACGAGCGCACCCGTAATCGCTACCGTAGCAAATCCAAGCATAAAGACACCGTCCCATACATATTGCTCTACCTTTTGGTTCAAGCATTTGGTCGTGATTTATGGACGGTATTGATGCTAGTTGCCATAGTGTGAACAACAATACGGTTTGGTTCACGATGCTTTGGTCAGACGCTATTTTAGAGATTATGCCGGCCGGTATCGTAAAGTCCGCGTTCAAGGAGCGTAAACAGTACCGTGCAATCGGCGTTTTTCTCGCGTAAGGAATCCAACATGGCACGCACGGTAAACGTCGTAATAGACGCTACATCTATCTCTGCCGGTAGTGTTTTCCAATCAATATGCTCATCTTGTGTGAGAACTTTTTCAAGTCCTGACTTTGCATGTTCAAGCATGGTATCCATGCGAATTTGGGCGGCGAGAAGATCGGCTTTTGGAAGATCTTTCCAGTCCCTTAACCAGTCTCTCCTAAAGACAGCAACTGCTGCAGAGGCGCAATCCCAAAGTCTCTTGCAATACTCGACGTATGATTCTTCCACGTTGATATGACATATTTCCTGGAAGAGAGTGTGCTCAAGTAACGTTCAGCGGCCGCGACCATGATGTCGCTCTTTGAAGGAAAGAGTTTGTACAAGTAGCCAACTGAAACATTTGCATTCCGTGCGACTCCTCGTGCGGAAATTGCGGCAAGTCCTTGTTTTGCCCCAATAGAATAGGCGGCTGCAATGATTCTTTCTTTTTGTGCGGCACTGTCATCAATCTCTGTGGTTTGGATTGTATTTTTCTTGCGCGCAGCATGACTCTGCTCACTCATAAAACACAGACCTTTCGTTTTTATAGCCGCTGTATACGTATGGCGTACGCACTTTATAATGCCGGCTATTATACCTTGTGAAATTGCCTCGATATTTTCGAAGTTGGAGAAACAACGGGCTTCTTGTCGGCGAATTTCAGGAGGAATAACGGCGTACAGCAATTCCTTCACTGCGGTTAATCCTTCGAAAATCATCAATGTAATGGCTCGAAAAACATAGTTGAGTTAGCTCGAAAATCATAAATAAAAATCCTCGAAAATCATCAATGAAGAGTTGAATTTGTGCTATCATCAGGCATTACAATAGTTCTTACGAGGAAGGGGGTCTTATGAGATATTCAAAGTTTAAGCCGGAAACATACATTCCTCGTATTATTGATTCACAGGTGCAGGTCCTTCTGGATACCTTTGGTGGTATAGAACTTTGTGGTCCTCGTTGGTCGGGGAAATCCTGGACGGCACAGTCATTTGGCGAGAGTGTGACACGTGTGGATGAATCCGAACAGATCTATATGGATGATCCACAGCTTGCTCTTGTTGGTGATACCCCTCATGTTATTGACGAGTGGCAAGATATACCTGCTATATGGAATATTGTACGTCATAGGATTGATGATAGTGCAAATAAGCCGGGACAGTTTATTTTGACAGGCTCCTCCACTCCTCCCGAGGATGAAAAAAGACATAGTGGAGCAGGACGCATTGCACGGTTGCGTATGCATACTATGAGTCTTGCAGAGACTGGAGATTCTACGGGAGCAGTATCTCTTTTGGGACTCTTTGAAGATTCCTTCCAGCCGGCGCAATCTCATATTGATCTCGCCGATTTAGCCAATATTGTATGCCGCGGTGGGTGGCCGGCTCTTCAAACAAAAAAATTGGCGGATCCAAGGGCCGTTACCGATGAATATCTTAATGCACTTTTTGATGTAAGCATGCCTCGCGCGGGGAAAAGTCCACTTCTGTCCCGCCGCATAGCTGCATCTCTTGCACGAAATGTAGCAACGAGTGCAACGCTGGGTACCATGAGAGATGATATTGCTGCCTTTGACAATATAGCTCCGGTGGATGGGACCATATCCTCATACCTTGAAGAGTTTAGACGCAACTATTTTATTGAGGAGCTCTCGGGCTGGGATGCGCCAATCAGGTCAAAGTCAAGGCTGCGCACGAAACCAAAACGATATTTCTGCGATACGTCTCTCGTGGCCAGTTTATTAGGTGTCGACTCTTCACGCTTACTTAAAGACGGACAGCTTTTTGGTTTATTGATTGAGTCACTCTGCATTCATGATTTGTCCGTTTACGTTTCCGCTTTGCCTAAGTCGTATGGGGGATCTTACGATATTATGCGGACGCCGATGGGCTTGAGGTTGACGCCATTATTGAATTGACGGATGGTCGATGGGCAGCCATTGAAATCAAGATGGGGGAATCTAAAGTGGAAGATGCGGCTGCGAATCTCATAAGAGTTGCGAGAAAGGTGGCTGCTAATCCTGCAGCAAGAAATCCTAAGCCTAGCTTTATGGCTGTGCTGCTCGGTAAAGGGACGATGGCGCGTAGACGGTCGGATGGGATATATGTTATTCCGATCGATACCTTGGGGGCATAAGAGCTTGTGGGGAAGAATATTCGAGTAAAGTGCATTTAAACTCCAACTTCTCCATCTTACGTGTGTCCTTCAACTGATTCTAAATAAAGCTGTCTTGTATATAATGAAATTCATGCGACACTTGCTTGACCCTTCTATACGGGATACGAATCGAAGAAGATGTGACACTTTTTGGAAAATCAGTTTCTAAAAAACTGGCCGATAAGGGCTTTTCAGTCTTGAATTCTCAAAGCAAGTGCAACGTTTGGTGATGGTAGACTTCCCAAGGGCACTTCCAACCCAGACGCTTACGTGGCCTCAGATTGAGCTCATTATATACTGCCTCAAACTCTTCATCACTAATTGATGAGAGGTCTGTGCCTTATACTTTCATGATTTTTCCACCAGACCATACTGTCTTCGCGCTCTTCAATGCTAAGATGGCTATAGTGACCCATGGGAATCCCTTCAATGAACGTTGTCGTAAGCGCCATTGTAGACCCATGGGTCACTACCTTGTCTTTTGTTGTTGCACTAGCAATGAGAATTCAAGCCGGAAAAGTGCGCCAAGTCTGAGCAATTTGCCGGTTTTTCTCATCATGTCTGAGTAAGTTTACTCAGACATGATGCACTTTTCAGGCTCACAATCATGAACGTAACGCTAAGCCGCACACAAAAAACCGCTGGTACGTCGTGTACCAGCGGTTTTGTTCGTAGAGCTTAGCGCGCAGCAAGAACGCGCCTGACGAGAAACCCTATCGTCTAGCTCCAGGGATCGCGCTCAAAGAGAGGCTCGCTCACGGGACGACGATCGGAATACGGGTCGTAACCGTCATCGTCTTCGTTTTCCGCGCGAGCAAACTCCGGGTCAACAACCTGCGCTTTCTTGGAATCCGCGTCCTTGCGCACCGCAACCTTCGCCGTGACCTGCGCCGCAGCGCCCTGCGCCGCGACCTGCGAGGCAGCCGTTACGGCAGCCTGTGCTTCGGGTTTCTCGGCCCTCTTGGACTCGTCACACATGCGCAGCCTCACTTACTTCTTGCGAGCAACCAAGTTGCCGTTCTCATCAGTATCAACCAGAACAGTATCGCCCTCATGCAGCTCACCTGCAATAATCAAGTTTGCTACCTGATCAACAACGCGACGCTGAATCAGTCGCTTCAGAGGACGGGCGCCGTAAACAGGATCCAAGCCGTCAAGAGCCAGTGACTGCTTTGCCGCCTCAGAAAGCTCCAGCGTCATGCGCTCGTTGGCAAGCCTGCTACGAACATCCTTGAGCTGAATGTCCACAATGCGCTCAATGTCCTCAAGACCCAGAGGCTGGAAGACAACCACGTCGTCGATACGGTTCAAGAACTCAGGGCGGAAGGAGCTACGCAGCGCCTCCATAACCTGCTTTCTGGACTCCTCGTTAAAGCCCTCTGCGCCAGCACCAGCAATGAACTGCGAACCAACGTTACTGGTCATGATAATGATGGTGTTCTTGAAGCTTACTACCCTACCTTGACCGTCCGTCAGACGACCGTCGTCCAGAACCTGCAGCAAGATGTTGAAGACATCAGGATGAGCCTTCTCCATCTCATCCAGCAAGATAACGGAGTATGGATGCCTACGAACTGCCTCGGTGAGCTGGCCACCCTCGTCATAGCCCACGTATCCTGGAGGTGCGCCAATAAGTCGCTGGACCGAGAACTTCTCCATGTACTCAGACATATCAATGCGGACCAGAGAGCGCTCGTCGTCAAACAGCAGCTCTGCCAGCGCCTTTGCCAGCTCGGTCTTACCCACGCCGGTTGGGCCCAGGAAGAAGAAGCTGCCCAGAGGCTTGTTTGGATCTGCAAGGCCTGCGCGAGAACGACGGACTGCTGCAGCAACTGCGGAAACAGCGTCGTCCTGACCAATAACGCGCAGGTGAAGCTGGTCCTCAAGGTTCTTGAGCTTGTCCATCTCGCCCTGCATCATCTTGGACACAGGCACGCCGGTCCACGAAGAAACTACCTCGGCAATCTCATCCGTGGTGACCTCTTCCTTGAGGATTCCGCCGTCTTCCTGCTTGGCGAGAAGGGCTTTTTCTGCCTCATCGTATTTACGCTCAAGCTCTGGAATGGTGCTGTAACGAAGCTCGGATGCCTGCGCCAAATCACCCTCACGGGTCACGCGCTCCATCTGCGTCTTTGCGTCCTCAATCTGGGACTTCAAGTCCTGTACCAGGTCAATTGCCCCGCGCTCATTCTGCCAGTTGGCCTTCATGCCATCAAGCCTCTCCTGCGTTGTAGCAATCTCTGCGCGAAGATTCTCCAGGCGCTCCTTAGAAGCAGCGTCCTCCTCCTTCATCAGAGCCTGCTCCTCGATCTGCATCTGAGTGAGCTGACGATCAACCGCATCAATCTCTGCTGGCATGGAATCAAGCTCCATACGCAGCCTTGACGCTGCCTCATCTACCAGGTCAATTGCCTTATCTGGTAAGAATCGGTCAGAAATATAGCGGTTAGAGAGGTCTGCTGCTGCAACCAGAGCGGAGTCCGTAATACGGACGCGGTGGTGCTGCTCGTACTTCTCCTTTTGAGGCCACGAAGGATAGAAATGGTGTCTTCAACAGAAGGCTCGGAGACAAGTACGGTCTGGAAACGACGCGCAAGAGCAGCGTCCTTCTCGATGTACTTGCGGTATTCATCCAGCGTAGTGGCACCAATTGCGCGGAGCTCGCCACGAGCAAGTGCTGGCTTCAAGATATTGCCAGCATCCATGGAGCCCTCGGAAGCGCCGGCGCCCACGATGGTGTGAAGCTCGTCGATGAAGAGGATAATCTGGCCGTTAGACTTGGCCACCTCTTTGACCACGCTCTTCAAGCGGTCCTCAAACTCGCCGCGGTACTTTGCGCCTGCTACCAGGGCAGACATATCAAGCTCAACAAGCTCTTTGTCGCGCAGAGTGCTTGGAACGTCGCCAGAAACAATGCGCTCTGCCAGGCCTTCCACAATTGCGGTCTTACCAACACCAGGCTCGCCGATAAGAACAGGATTGTTCTTGGTGCGGCGGCTCAGAACCTGAATGGTACGGCGAATCTCTTCGACGCGACCAATAACTGGGTCAAGCTTTCCCTGACGAGCAAGGTCGGTCACGTTGCGACCGTATTGCTCCAAGGCCTCAAACTGCGGCTTTGCGTCCTGAGAGGTTACGCGCTCATCGCCACGAAGCTCGTTGTAGACCTCTTCCACGCGCTTAGCGGTAACACCGGCGTCGCGAAGAATCCTGCCTGCATCAGTGTTGTCGTTTGCCAGCGCAGTGAGCAGATGCTCGGAGGTAACGTAGGAATCACCCAGCTTAGTGGCAAGCTTCTCGGCCTCATTAATAACCTTGAGAAGATCATTGCCAATGCCAATCTGTGCTCCGCTTACCTTTGGAGCCTTTGAGATTGCCTGGTCTACCTGTGTTGCAATGGTGTCAGGATCTGCGCCAATCTTCTCCAAGATAGAACGCAGGTTGCGCTCATTGCTGTCCAGCAGCGCCTTAAGCAGGTGTGTTGGTGCAACCTCGGAAGCCTCTACATCGCCAGCAATACCAAGAGCTGCCTGCAGTGCTTCCTGGGCGGTTACGGCCCATTTATCTAGTCTCATAAAATCACCTTCCTACCCCAAACAAAAAATCGTGCCGGGGACTGAATCTTCATCGGATTCTATATACCCCCAAGCACGACTTTTAATACATATCTAAGTGTGTTTGTAGTAGATTTTCTTATTGCACTATGCTGAGCTTTTTCGCAGCCCAATCCCGCACCTTATAGCTTCTAAAATTCAGCCTCTTCATAGACCAGATTTTGCTCGGCTTCCATTGTCGAGAAAAACTTGGCAGGTGTAAGCACTGATATATCCGAGCGGGTAAAATCCGGCGTATTTCTTGTGACGATATAATCTGCCTTTATCTTCTTAGCTGCGCGCCAAATAAGACAGTCTTCAAAGTCTTCCCACTGCTCAGAAAGTGCATTTGAAATATCTGCTCCATCAATAGAACATACGTTAAGCAGCGGAGATACTTCTTTCAGGATTTCCTGCATACGAGCAGAGCCATGAGCCTTAACGCCCACATAGTAGAGATCCGTATATGACTGAGCCGCTATCCACAGCTCAGCATCTCTGAACTGCTTCATTATGAAAAGCTTTTTAGCATCAGCAACAAACTGTTCTCTGCACAGAAAGACGTCCAGCAAAACGTTTGTATCAATCAAGAGCTTCATAGTCACTTGACCTCCACTCACTGATTGCCTCTTTGTAGGTGTTATCGCCTAAATCATTCCAAAATGACGCCGGTGCAGGAACAGAAATCTTTCCAAAGAGCGCCGAGAGCTGCTCTTTGTCCTTCTCGCTCAATTGGCGAGAAGACCCTCTAGCAGACAGCTCTGACACATCACCCTCATGAGCATCAGGAAGCTTGCCTGTTACCAGCACATATTCAAATGCAGCATTAATCAGTTTGGTGGTGTTTGACCCAAGCGATTCAAGAACTTCAGAAACCTGATTTTTTACTTCAACAGGAACGCGGGCGGTTACAACACTGTCCATAGCCTCTCCTTTACCTAGTTATATCATTGTATTCATGTATTACAACCAGGTCAAGAAGCAATAAGCTAATCGGTTTCTGACAGGATGTTTCCGTCTTTTAGAACGAGAGAGTGGAAGCGCTCTCTTATTTCAGGGGTCACTTGATGAGATGTCATAACAACGGTTCTCTCATCATCTTTTAAGATCAAATCAATAAGGCTCTGAACAGAATCGGAATCCAAATGGGCAAAGCTCTCGTCATAAATCACAATTTGTGGCTTAAACAAAAAGATTCGCGCAAGAGCCAACCGCTGTCGTTCTCCACCAGAAAGACTACTTCCTGCCTGGTCAATCATATGATTGATTCCATCTGGATATCTGGTAAGAATCTCAGAAAAGCCTGATTTTGTTATAGCATCAATAATTTCTTCATCGGTAAACTCATGGCAAAACAACGTAACGTTATCCCTGATGGTCGCATTAAAAATGAATGTTTGCTGAGAGCAAGGGATTATGAACCGAGCGTATTGCTCACTTTTGAATTGCTTGATTGGCACGCCATCCAGGCAAATATCTCCGCTATCTGGACTCAGAGCATCCGTTAACAGTTTGATTAGTGTTGTTTTTCCACTTCCCGAGCTTCCTTCAAGAAGATACTTTCTGCCACGTTCCAAATTAAAACTAATATCCGACAAAACTAATTTGTCCTCGTCATAGCCATACGAAACATGATTAATCGTTAGATTTGTAAAGTGCTCAGGAGTATCTTTTGTCCCACTTTCTGTACTTGGAGCTTCATCAAGAAGCGTTTGTATTTTAGTAATAATCTCTTTTGCACTTCTCATATCAGTAATTGAATCACTTATGTTCTGAATGGGGTTTGCTATGTAGACAACAAGCTGAGATGCCGCAACCATCATTCCTACTGTCATCAATCCGTTGAGGGTAAGAATGGCGCCAATGAAATATATTCCAATGTAAATAATTTGTCCCACAGTAAATGAAAGCAAACGTGCCAAAGAACTGAAGTAACGGGCTCCAAATTTCTGCTTCTCCCAAGCCTGATTCGCGCCACTCATGGCAACCCGCGATGCCTCTGTTAAATGAACGCTTCTAAGCAGATCAAACCCTTCAAGATGCTCATTTGCTGTAGCAATAAAATGTTCAGCTGACTCAGATTGTTCTTTTCGCTTGCTAGAAATGATCCCGGACATTGTGTTAGGAACAAACATCTGAACAGCTATCATGCACAAGATAAACAGAACAAGCCATGGTGAAATAAACAGCAAGATTATTAGGCTTACTACACCAGAAAAGACATCTATCAAAAGATCAATAAAGACGCGAAAGTATGTTTCCTCAAGCAAATCAAGGTCGTTGGTAAGGATTGAAAGCCAATGACTGGTGTTGAATGAATGGAACTCAGGAATTGAACGACTGAATATCTTTTGTATCAGCTCATCACGCAAATGCGTTTGACAGCCCTGTATTACTGACCAGCGCAAACGCCTGCAAATCAAGTCGACAACAAAATAGCAGAGTATGTAAAGGCCAAACCAGAGGCCGTCATTCAGTGCGTCCGACAGATTGCCATCCATGGCAAGGTTAACGGATTGGAGCATTACAAATGAAAGGGCAATTTCAAACAAGCTGCTCAAAAGGGAGAAAACTACAAAGAAAAATAGTTTGCCTTTTTGCTGAGCGTAAAGGTATTTAAGCATGCCCTCTCCCTTAAAAAGAGATTTCGTTTAAAAAAGGTTATGACTGCATTCGGTATTCGGTATTCGGTATTCGGTATTCGGTATTCGGTATTCGGTATTCGGTATTCGGTATTCGGTATTCGGTAAATGGTAACCGAATCAAAAAACCAGCTCCCCGCATTTACTCGTGGAGAGCTGGTCATCTTTAGCTAGTAGCATTTGCCTCGTCGTCTTACGATTCCTTTGGCTGCGCCGGATTGTCCTCGGCTGCGTTGACGTCAGAAGAAACGGAGCTAGGCATACCAAGTAGACGCTGCATCACCATCTCTGGGCTGGTCTCGCTATAGCGGACAAGCGAGGTGATGCGCTCACGCATGTGGTACTCGTGGAGCTCATCCTCAAGCACGCGAATGCGTTCACGCAGCTCATCGATAAGATCGTCCTTCTCGAGAGCTCGCTCACGCATGTCAAGAATGCGCACAACACCGGCAAGGTTGATGCCCTCGTCCGTCAGCTTGGAGACAAGATTGAGGCGGTCAATGTCCGCGCGAGAGTACAGGCGCGTGTTGCCCCTGGAACGGCCGGGGTTGATCAGGCCCTTCTGCTCGTACACGCGAAGCGTCTGCGGATGCATGCCCGTGAGCTCGGCCGCAACGCTAATCATGTAGAGCGGCTTGTTACGACCGTCATCCTTCTTTCGAGCCATTACCGCTCCTCTCGGTAGCTGCGCTCGTCGGCGTCAAGCAGCGCTTGAAGAGCGTCTCGCTCCTTCTTGGAAAGTTTTGTTGGAACCTTAACGTCCACCGAAACATACAGCGCGCCGCGAGTTGCAGGATCCTTCACGCGAGGAGCGCCCAAGTTCTTGAACCTGAACGTCTTTCCGCTCTGTGTACCTGCGGGAACCTTGAGTCGCACCGTAGTCCCGTCAGGCGTTGGCACGTCAACCGAGGTGCCCAAAGCTGCCTCGTAGATGCTTACTGGCAGCTTCATGCGCACGTCAGCACCATCTCGCGAGAAGACCGGGTGAGCCGCAACGTTAATAGTAACCACAAGGTTGCCTCGTGGACCGCCATTGACGCCGTACTCGCCATGCTTCTTGTAGCGCAACTTCATGCCATCGTAAGCGCCGGCTGGCACCTTAATGGTCAGCGATTGCTCCTCACCAGTTGAAGGCACGCGATACGTTGCCTTGCGAGAAGTGCCCTTAAATGCCTCGTCAAACGATACGTTTACGGACATAGTCAGGTCACTGCCTGCAACTGGACGGTTTGCTCGCCCACCAAAAATGTCGGCAAAATCAAAACCGCCAGCTCCCGCGCCCGCGCCGCCGCCAAAGCCGCTAAAGAAATCGGCAAAGTTGGCGCCGTTTACGTTGGTGGTGTAGGTGTAGCCGCCCTGGCGACCACCAAATCCACCTCCAGGAATGCCTCCAAATGCCAGCATCTGGTCATACTCCTGGCGCTTCTTATCGTCAGAGAGCGTGTTGTACGCTTCCGAGATCTCTTTGAACTTGGCCTCATCGCCGCCCCTATCAGGGTGGTATTTAGCTGCAAGTTTTCTAAACGCTTTTTGAATATCAGACTTCGAGGCGTCGCGCTTCACGCCAAGAACGTCATAAAAAGTCTTACTACCTGCCATTCAGCACGGCCTCCTCTCTAAACTACTCTGTCTTACTCGGATGCACCGTTTGCAGCTTCAGCGCCGTCTGCGCCCGCGCCGTCTGCGGCCTCTGGCTCAGCTGGGCGCTTTGGGCCGCCGTGGGTAACAACAACCATTGCAGTACGAATATCCTTGCCGCCCATACGATAGCCCTTTTGGTACACCTGGGCGACGGTCTCATCATACGCCTGGGTATCCTCAATCTGGCTCACTGCCTGGTGAGATAGAGATCAAAGGCCTCACCCACAGGGTTAACTACCTCAACACCCTCTTTGTTCAGGACGCTTACGAGCTTATTGCACACCGCTGAGACACCCTCAACAAACTGCTGAGCTGCAGGGTCGGTCAAGTTGTCCGCGTGCTCAATGGCGCGCTCCAGGTCATCAATAACAGGGAGAAGGTCAACTACCAGCTTCTCCGTTGCACGCTGGCGCTCATCAAGGCGTTCCTGAGCGGTACGACGGCGGTAGTTATCCCAGTCAGCCTGCAGACGAAGGAAGCGATCATTTGCCTCAGCTGCCTGCTGCTTAGCTGCCTCAATCTGGTCGGAGACTGAGTCTAGCTCGTTCTGCAGACGATCACGTTCCTGAGCTGCACGCTGGGCGTCAGCGGCAATCTCTGCCTCAGCAGTCTCTTCTCCACGACGAATTGCCTCAGCAATCATCTCTTCTTCGGTCATCGGACGGCCTGCGCCCGCCGCGCTAGCTGCGCCGTTGACAGCGGTCGCGTTGCCATCAAGCGTCTGACTTGCGGAACCATCCCCCACAACGCCGACGGCACCTACGGTTTCATCACCGTTATTCTCGTTATCAAAGGAAGTGCCAACCTTGTTCTGATCTGCTGTTGTCACTGCCATCACCTCCCTATGAGTAGAAGGCGGCCAAACGTTTCCGCCAGCCGCCTCCGAGTCATATCACATTGTCTACCAGCTGCTGCACCAAGTTACCCAAGCGCATATGCCGAGAAACTCAGATTAGTTCTGGTTCTTATCGTCGTCGACAACCTCGTAGTCTGCATCAACAACGTCTGGCTCAGAAGGGTTGCTTGCTGCGCCGTTGTTGCCTGCGGTCTGAGCCTGAGCGTCTGCGTAGACAATCTCTGCGAGCTTCTGACCAACCTCGGTGAGCTTCTCGCCAGCCTTCTTGATTGCCTCAATATCGGAGCCATCAAGTGCGGTCTTTGCCTCAGCAACTGCCTCTTCAACAGCCTTCTTCTGATCCTCAGGGACCTTCTCGCCAAGGTCTTTGACGGTCTGCTCGGTGCTGTATGCCAGGGAGTCTACCTGGTTGCGGACCTCAATCTCGTCCTTACGCTTCTTGTCTTCCTCTGCGTGGGACTCTGCGTCCTTGACCATGCGGTCAACTTCGTCGTCGGACAGAGCGGTGGAGCCAGAAATGGTAATCTCCTGGGACTTGTCAGTTGCCTTGTCCTTAGCGGTGACCTTCAGGATGCCGTTTGCATCGATATCAAAGGTAACCTCAATCTGAGGGATACCACGCTGAGCAGCAGGAATACCGGTAAGGTTGAACTTACCCAGGCTCTTGTTGTCAGAAGCCATCTCGCGCTCGCCCTGGAGGACGTGAATCTCAACGGAGGTCTGGTTGTCAGCTGCGGTGGAGTAAACCTTTGTGCTGGAAGTTGGGATGGTGGTGTTGCGGTCGATGACCTTGTCAACAACACCGCCAAGGGTCTCAACGCCCAGGGACAGTGGGGTTACGTCAAGCAGCAGGATGCCGGAAACGTCGCCGGTAAGAACGCCGCCCTGAACAGCTGCACCGTCTGCAACAACCTCGTCTGGGTTGACAGACATGTTAGGCTGCTTACCGGTCATGCTCTTGACCAGGTCCTGAACAGCTGGCATACGAGTGGAGCCGCCGACCAGAATGACCTCGCTGACATCGGAGAGCTGAAGGCCTGCGTCCTGGAGTGCCTTGGTTACAGGAGCCTTGCAGCGGTCGAGAAGATCGCGGGTAATGCGCTCAAACTCTGCACGAGTCAGAGTATAGTCAAGGTGCTTAGGACCAGATGCGTCTGCGGTGATGAATGGCAGGTTAATCTGTGCCTGCTGAGCGCTGGAGAGCTCCTTCTTGGCGTTCTCTGCAGCCTCCTTGAGGCGCTGAAGTGCCATTGGGTCCTTGCGGAGGTCAATGCTGTTATCGGAGTTGAACTTGTCTGCAAGCCAGTCGATAACGCGCTGATCCCAGTCGTCGCCGCCCAGGTGGTTGTCGCCGTTGGTTGCAAGAACCTCAACAACGCCGTCTGCAAGGTCAAGCAGGGAGACGTCGAAGGTACCTCCACCGAGGTCGAAGACAAGAACCTTGTGGTCCTGGTCCTTCTTGTCCAGACCGTAAGCAAGAGCTGCTGCGGTTGGCTCGTTGACAATACGCTGAACGTTGAGGCCAGCAATCTTGCCTGCATCCTTAGTTGCCTGACGCTGTGCGTCGTTGAAGTATGCTGGGACGGTAATAACAGCGTCGGTTACAGGCTCACCAAGGTACTTCTCGGCATCTGCCTTCATCTTTGCAAGGGTCATAGCACTGATCTGCTCTGGAGTGTAGTCAACACCGTCAATCTCAACGACTGCGCGACCGTCGGTGCCAGCCTTGACCTTGTAAGGGACAGTCTTGATCTCAGACTGGACCTCGTCAAACTTGCGGCCCATGAAACGCTTGATGGAGAAGACAGTATTTACAGGGTTGGTAACAGCCTGGTTCTTTGCTGCCTTACCAACAATGCGGTCACCGTCAGCACGGAAGCCGACGACGGAAGGGGTTGTGCGGTCTCCCTCTGCGTTAACGATAATAGTTGGCTCTCCACCCTCAAGGACAGCCATAGCTGAGTTTGTAGTACCCAGGTCAATTCCAAGAATCTTACCCATTGTGAATCATCCTTTCCTATGTACGTGTTCCGTTTGGCGAGAAACCCCACAGGTAGATGACCTGAAAAGGGGCATAAGCTAACCGTGAACACATACCGTGTTTCTGCTTTACGGTTTTGCTTATACCCCTATGTCTGACTTATATACATAATCTAAGTCAGTTTGTAGTAGATTTTTTCACCGACGTTTTGTAGCTGCTGGTGGATATACTCTGAAAATTCGTCTGGCTCTCGCAAGTAGATCTTATTGCTCTAGACTTCTAACACCCAAAGCCAATGCTCCCAATATACCTTGGTTACCCCTACATCCTGCTTCTACGACATATTCTTTAATATTTTGAATTTCAGGAGTCGAAATATAACCGTTTAATATTTCAAGCAACTTTTTCTGAATTAATGGGAAGAGCTGTTTTTGATTCATTACGCCCCCACCGAGAATTATTCTCTGTGGAGAATACGTAAGAACATAAATCGCTAGCGCTTTAGCAAGATATAATGACTCGAGCTCCCACACCTCATCTTTCTCTGTTAATTCATTAGCTGGAAGTTCCCATCTTTTCTGAATAGCAGGTCCAGAAGCTAGGCCTTCAAGACATGAATCGTGGTATGGGCAAACAGACTCCAATTTATCGTTTGAGTCTTTTTCAATAGGAATGTGCCCCGCTTCAGGATGCAGCATTCCATGAAGCAATTTTCCATTTACAAGAACACCTGCACCTATGCCAGTCCCAACTGTAAGATAAACTACGTCGTTTAATCCTTTTGCTGCACCATAGGTTGCTTCTCCCAAACATGCGGCATTTACATCAGTATCAAAGCCAACTGGGACATGAAGTCCATCAATTAGAGTCTGAAGGAAATCAAATCCAACCCAATCAGATTTTGGCGTAGCGAGGATTTTTCCATATGACGGAAGATTCGGATTAACTCCAGTGGGGCCAAAAGCTCCTACACCCAGCGCAGAAATTTTCCTTTCATGGAACCATTCAATAATTTTGGGAAGCACTATTTCTGGTTCTTCAGTTGGAAGAACTTCTCTCTCAACAATTTCTCCTTTAATAGTTCCAATAGCTAAGACCATTTTTGTTCCACCGGCTTCGATGGCTCCTATTCTTAACTGGTCAGACATATGAACTCCATTTATATAAATAGTTTGACTAATCGGCACACTTTTTACAGATTATTTTTTTATAAAAGAATGGCGAGAAGTCGATCTTCTCGCCATTCTTGACCATTTAGTAAAGCAAACTACTCGAAATCACGTCTCCACTGTGGAATATTCTCTTCACGATAAAGTGCGGCCTTGCCTACACTATCAAAGAGCTCCATTTTCTGCTTAACAACTTTCTTAGCAGCATTAATGCATTCTGGGAAAAGATTGTTTGGATCCCAGCCAGAATTTTCTTGAGAGAGAATCTCTCTTGCTTTAGTAAAGAATGCGCTCTTGTAATCAGAAGAAATATTAACTTTCTGAATGCCAATACGCACAGCCTCTGCAATTTCTGAATCTGGATTACCAGAACCTCCGTGAAGCACCAAAGGAATATCAATTTTTTCTTTGATTGCTGTAAGGACATCCATGCGAAGTTTAGGAACAACTCCCTTAGGATAAAGGCCGTGACAGGTTCCAATTGCAACAGCAAGAGTATCAACGCCAGTCTTTTCAACGAACTGCTTTGCATCATCAGGATCTGTGTACTTTACCTCGGTAATGCCGCCCTCAATAGTAGTTCCCGTATTGCCAATAGTGCCCAGCTCTCCCTCTACTGAAACATCCACCATATGACAGTAGCGAACAACTTCTGCGGTTTTTTCAATATTCTCCTCAAAAGGAAGCAAGGAACCATCAATCATGACAGACGAGAAACCAGCATGAATTGCCCTCATAACCGATTCAATGCTATCGCCATGATCAAGGTGAATAACAAAAGGTACTGGACTGTTGGAGGCTCGAGCAACAATATACTTAATAAATTCATCTTTGCAGTATGCGAGCTCTGTAGGGTGAACTGCAATAATTGCTGGAGAATCTGCCTCCTCAGCCGCCTCGATGACCGTCCTTACCAAGTTGCTCTCAGAAATATTAAAAGCACCGACAGCAAAATGGTGTCTTTTTGCAACATCGAGCATCTGGGACATATTGACTAGCATGAAAATCTCCTCAATCTAAATTGCATTCTTTATCAAAAACGATTTTTTATTTACGAAAAGCTCAGCGAAGAAAGGTCTACTTCCTCTTCTTTCTTCTCCTGTACCGCATTAGGATCAATGCGCTTCTTGATAGCAACCAACATAATTGCCGTTACCAAAGATCCGGTAAGAAGGGCTGCGACTGCAACGAGGGGCTCACTCATTGCTGGAATAACAAATACTCCACCTGAAGGAACAGGACTACCGTTTCCAAATGCAAAACTGATTGCTCCGCATACGCCACATCCTGTAGCCGTGCAGACAACGGTCCTTGCTAGGTCATTCATTGCAATTGGAATGACGCCCTCGGAAATCATGCATGCGCCCATTGGGAATGCAATCTTAATTCCTTCAATCTCCTCTTCGGTGAAGATTGGTTTCTTAATAAAGTGAGCAATGACTGCTGCAAGAGAAACGCCAAATGGAGGAACCATTGCAGCAAGGACCTTGATACCCTCTGGACCTGTAATTCCCTGAGCCAGGAGACCATCACAAATAAGGTTTGGAACCTTTGAAATAGCTCCGCCGTAATCAAGGCAGCCAATGAAGCCGATGATGAATCCATAAAGAACCTTAGACGACTGATCAAGACCAGTAATAAAGTTCTCCAATGCCTTAGTCACAAAGGTAATTGGTCCACCAAGAACGAAGAACATCAGAAGAGCACCAATAATTGCTGTAACGGTTGGAATGATCATCATAGGCATAAGAGCCTCGGCCCACTTTGGAACCTTTAAATAGGTTTCAAGCAGAAGGGCGATATAGCCAGCCACAATACCGCCAACCATACCTCCAAGGAAGCCTGCACCCAAGAAAGAAGCAATCTGTCCCATAAGGAAGCCTGGTGCAAGACCTGGTCTATCTGCAATTGAATAAGCAATATAACCCGCAATAAAAGATGGAATAAGACCCATACCAAATACGCCTACAGTTGTAAGTGCATCTGGAACCGTCATTCCTTCAAGCTTGGTTACATTTTGCCCGCCGCAAAGATTTCCAATAGCAATTAATAAACCTGCTGCAACAACTAGTGGCAATAGGTACCCAATTGCAGTTAGAACTGATTGGCGAATACTTACTTTCTTTAACTTAGCCATGCTAACCTCCAAATCTTACTGACTGACCTTCTGAAGCTCTTCTTGGACCTTAAGCAGTACTTGCTTAGGGGCCTTTATTGCAATTCCAGTTGGAATTTCCATAACCTTTTTGTCAGTGAATCTATCCCGACCTTCAATGTGCACATCAATGGCAAGGATTACGGCATCAGCCGCTTCAACATCCTCAGGAGTAAGCTGGTTTTCAACACCAATAGTTCCCTGTGTTTCAAGCTTAAGATCAAAACCAAGTTCTTCCGCAGCTTTCAAAAGTCCTTCCTTGGCCATGTATGTATGAGCGATGCCACTACAACATGCGCACACTCCAACCAGCTTCATAAGACCCTCCCCCTATAAATTTTCTTTAATGCAAACCGATATTTCACATTTTATTGAAATGATGAAAACTTGTTTCATGTTTTCACCAGAATGCGGTAAACGGCGTCAATTAATCGGCGAGCGTAAATATTTTTCTTTTAAGTTATCTCTTTATCAGATAATTAATACAGTCGTACACTGGGCGTATTTTTATCTTCAATAAGTGATTTTCTTTCAACTTTTGCCTGAATAAGACCAGTTTTACTTTGCGCTAGAACCAGTGCAAAGATGGATTCCATTACAAATCCTGCGCAACATGCGATGGAAATTGCGTTCCGGATAAAACTTGATCTCTTGAAATTGTATTAATTACTAAGTCACAGCGTGAAGCAAGTACAGCCTCTGGATTGGCTGTCACCATGATTATTGGTGTTCCACTATCCTCTGCATTGTCGACTATAGTCTCAAGCCTTTTTGAATAGCCTGATGTTGATAGCAAAATCATTAGGTCATTTCGCTTAAGTGAAATTGATGACAACACCATAGACTCTGTTGTCGAGGGACAATTAGCTCTTACTCCAATTTGACCCAATTTAAATGCAGCGTTCGAGCATACCGGTATTGAATTGCCAACCGCAGCAAATAAAACAGTATCAGATGTTGTGATAAGGCTAACCGCTCTACTTAATATCTCTGAAGTAAGCTGCGATGCGGTTCCCTTAAGCTCTTGAATTCGATTTGAGAGAATTAGCTCTATTGACCCAGGAATATTATCAAATGAGATTACAGACTGTTCAGTATTTTGTGTTTCATCTCTAACATCATCCCTGGCTAAAGCTAGGCGCAAATCTGCAAAGGTATCAAATCCAATATGCCTCACAAACCTAGAGACTGTTGCTCCAGAGGTGTTACTTTGTTGAGCAATATCGCGAACAGAAAGTTGAGCAATATCAGAAGCTTTTTTCAAAATAAAATCTGCTATTCGTTGCTCTGCGTCAGATAGCTGGGGATACCAACTTAAATTGTATCGACCACACCTGCTTTGCTGTTCATAATCGGCTCCATCTAATGGAATGTCATTTTTTACAAACTATTATGAAACGGATTTTCACTTTATTTATGATGCCGAATATTTTTTCGGTAAGTGTCATGAAAAAATCGTAATTAGAATCGTTCCTATTACTATTCTGTATCACGCAACGTATCCCTACTGTAAGCCTCGCGCCATGCAACAGAAAATTCATTGACGGCAATTTTTGTTCCAGTGTGATCCATCATGGTGTAGACAATATCGGGTGGAAGAGTTACTGCATCAATATCTGCAGAGATTAGCGCATGAACCTGCTCTGTATTCTTAAACGATGCGGCAAGAATTTTAGAATTCAACCCGTGGGTCTCAAGCACCTGCATAAGATCAAAAACCTGTGCGATACTGTCACCATAGTTGCACATGCGATTAACGTAAGGAGCAAGGTAATCTGCGCCGGTCATAGTCGTCAAGAATGCCTCGTCAACCGAATAAATTGCAGTTGCCAGGACACCAAGTCCCTCGGATTTGAGCTGCTTGATTAACTCGTGCCCGCTATAGTAAGTAGTTAAATCTCACTAAAAGAAGTCTGCTCATCAGCATGGAAACGGCATTGCAATTGACTCATCGGAAACAGAGATCTTGGTGCAACTTCTGTTTCAGTAACAACATAGACGTGTTTTTTAATTCCTAAAGTTTTAGAATTGACGGCAAAATTTTTAATCTTAGCCTCTGCACAAATTGGTAAAATCTTCTCTCCATTGGCATAAAGGCCAAATTTGGAACCTATAAAACACAGCAAATATAAGATTCTGAATTACTTTAACCTTAGGAAGCAATATTAAAAAATTACTCTACTAGTTTTTATGCTAGTAGAGTAATTTTGTTAGAACTTACTGCCACTCCCAGTGGCCTTCTTCTGGGTGATGGACCGTGGTGTAGTCTGGAACAACAGAATATGAAAGGTGGGTGTTGCCCGCTTCGATTTGTTGCATTGCATAATTTTCTAGGCTGTCATCATCATAGAAAACATGACCATCAGATGTAAGGTAATGAGAACCAGTTTCTACTGTTTCATCCCAAGCTGGACGATCAACAACCCATACCCTTTGCTTCTCTCGCTGTGCAGGCTGAGAAGGAGCAGTGTAAGAGCTAGAGTTTGATGGAGCAGCAGGAGCAGAGTAGCTTGGCTCTGGAGCGTTTTGTGCTACAGTTTCTGCTTTCTCTGGTGCGGGTGCTTCAGCCTCGGTTGCAGCCTCCTGCTTAGGTGCTGGAGCTGCTGGAGTGATAGCAGTGCCTGCTGGGTCAGTTACTTCTTTGCCGCCAGACGTTGCAACGTTTGCCTTCTCGTCATCGGCAAGACCGTCATGGGTATCCTCAGACATGGTGAAGCCCGTGGACTCATTCAAAACCTTGTCGGTCTTAGGAGCCTCAGCTGGAGTGTCAGCTGTGGTGTCTGCGTCTTCTTTCTTATCAGAGGTAGCATCAGAGGTCTTCTCAGAGTCTGACTTGGTGTCAGAGGTACCAGTCTCGGTCTTAGTGTCAGCGGTTGGCTGAACCTCGTCCATGTGCTTAGCCTCGTCCTCAGTTACCTCAACGGTGACAGTGGACTTAACCTCATCTGGATTAGTCTCGTCAAGAGGTGTCTGCTTACCAGCAGTTGCAACCGCGTCTGCGGTTGGCTCTTCAGAGACAGCAATCTTGACATTACCATCTGTGTCAGTAACAACATAGGTGACATCTTTAATGTCTGTGTCCTTGTTCTCATCAGCGGAGTCTGTGACCTTGGTCTCGACAAGGCGAGCTGCAAGAGCGGCTGCACGGCGAGGTGCGTACCATACGTTGTTAGCAGCGGTATCAGAGGAAGTCTCAGTGACCATAACGTGACCGTCTGCAATAGAGACCGATACGGGGTTTGTGGCGGAGACGTCAGTACCTGCAAAGGTAAGGTTAGCGGCAGCCTTGGTAACATTAGCTGCGGTGAGCTGCTTCATGTTGCGCTGGACATTAGCCTTAGCAACAGTTGCGGGTGCCTCTGGAGTAGCAGCAGGTGTGAAGGCGCCGTTGGCGTAGGCAAAGCCCGCACCAAGGGCAGCAACGACTGCCAGTGTTGCCCCGCCTGCGATAACTTTCTGCTTTGTGTTCTTAAACATTTTTTTAAATCCTTTCTCGCTTCCTCCTGCCTTATTTACTAAGACGATCAGAAGTCTTAGAAAGTTCATTTTGACTTCTCAATTCTTTTTCTTTGCCTACTATAAGACCGGGACTCATATCTCAATATAGAGCAGAGATATATCCATAAAACTGCAACAATTTGACAATAATATCTTCACAAATCTGAAGGAGCCTTTACCTATTTGGCGAATCGTTATAGTACCTTTTCCTCACTGTTCTCATTTTTTTAGCAAAATATTTTTTTGAAGCTTTTATAGGTTTTGCCTTTTTAGCCCTTGTAGTAGCAGGTGCTTTTGGTGGTGGATATTATTTCAAGGTTGTAAAGAAGAAAGAGAAAGAGGAACTTGAAAAATCTTGAAGAAGACGATTTTTTTCAGAAGCTGAGGAGTATGAGGAAAGCGAAGGTTCTGAAACAGAAGATATTTAATATATAAAGTTTTTGTGAGATTTGTTTTCATTGAATATTTGCACCAAATATTATATAATATTTGGTGCAAAGGAGGTGGCATAGCAAATGAATTACAAGCGGGAAATACTAAACAGGATAGAAAATTTTGAGTCCAATCAGGTTTTTATCGCCAATGATTTTTTTGATATTGCAGGATATGAAACGGTTCGCAGTACATTAAATCGTTTAGTGGAAGATAAAGTGATTATCCGTATTATGAAAGGGATCTACTATAAGCCGAAATATATAGAGCTGATCGGAGAGTATGAAGCACCGTCCGTGAATGAAGTTGTAAATGCCATTGCCAGGAAATATAACTGGACGATTGCTCCATCGGGCAATACAGCTCTTAATTTATTGGGCTTATCTACACAAGTACCGGCAAAGTGGACATATATATCAGACGGAAGATATGCCAATTTCAGCTTCGGTAATGTAACAATTGAATTTAAGCATAGAAGTAATGGAGACATTTCTAAAATGTCAACCTTGACTTCAATGGTGATACAGTCTATTAAGGCAATCGGAAAAGATAAGATTACTAATGAACAGATCGACTACCTAAAGAAAAAATTATCTGATAAAGAAAAGTCGGAATTGCTTTCGGACAGTAAAACCACAAGCGCCTGGGTATATGGCGTTATTAAGAAAAATCTCAGAGGCGTAGATATGTTTGAATACAAAAAGATGTCAAAAAAATGAATTGGAGCAAGTTGTCAAAAATGCTTCTTTGAAAATTGGTGTAAATGAGGTAATTCTTGAAAAAGATTATTGGGTATGTTTTGTTCTTAACTATCTTTTCTCTAAGTGTAAGTGGAAAGAGGCTTTTACCTTTAAGGGTGGCACAAGTCTTTCAAAATGCTTCAATTTAATTCACAGATTTTCCGAAGACATTGATTTAATCCTTGATTGGAGAGTAATTGGATATAGCTTTGATGAACCGTGGCAAGAACGCTCCAATACAAAGCAAGATAAATTTAATAAAGAGTCTAATCAGAAGACGGAAGACTTTCTAAAAAATGAATTTGTTCCTCAGTTAGAAAGTGATTTTAGAGATATGCTTAGTGAGGAATTTCATATAAGAATAGACGAAAGTGATCCTCAGACAGTGCTGTTTGAATATCCGAAAGCATTTAAGTCTTCTTATGTAACACAGGCGGTAAGACTTGAGATTGGAACGCTTGCTGTATGGGCGCCATCGGAAGCTGTTCAGATTGTGCCTGATATACAGAAAATATATCCTATGCTCTTTGATGGTGATTTTATAGAAGTGAGAACCGTTCTTCCTGAAAGAACATTCTGGGAGAAAGCGACTATTTTGCATCATGAAGCAAACAGACCTGAAGAGCTTGCAATACCTAAAAGATATGCAAGACACTATTATGATTTAGTATGCATCGCAAATTCGCCATATAAAGACAGTGCGTTTAACAGCCATGAGCTTCTTGGAAAAGTTGTTCAGTTTAAGCAGAAGTTCTATCCGAGGAAATGGGCAAAATACGAACAAGCCACAACCGAGACAATCAGACTTATGCCTGATGAATATCGTCTAAAGGAAATTAAAGAAGACTATAAAAATATGACTGAGATGTTCTTTGGCAAATATCCAAGTTTTGATGAATTGATGAATTTAGTGCTTGAACTGGAAAAAGAAATACACAAAATTAAATAACGCCACAAAAACAATATAATATTTGGTGCAAAGTACAGAGCGAGAGAGTAAAAATGCACCGACCCCCAAAAGTTAGACCAAAATCTAACGATTAGGAGGTCGGTACATGGTGTAGATGCTCTTTTTGTGTTGAGTACGTAAAAGTGACTAGAGCAGTGTATCTCTACCATAAGCCTCGTGCCATGCAGCAGAAAACTCGTCAACAGCGATCTTTGTTCCAGGATGATCCATCATGGTATAGACAATATCAGGTGGAAGAGTAACTGCATCAATACCTGCAGCGATAAGCGCATGAACCTGCTCAGTATTCTTAAATGATGCAGCAAGAATCTTGGAATTCAGTCCATGAGTCTCAAGCATCTGCATAAGGTCAAGAACCTGACCGATGCCATCGCCATAGTTGCACATACGATTAACGTACGGAGCCAGGTAATCTGCGCCATTCATAGCTGCCAAGAATGCCTCGTCAGCTGAATAAATTGCAGTGGCAAGAACGCCAAGACCCTCGGACTTGAGCTGCTTAATAGCCTTGTAGCCATTACGAGTAACAGGAATTTTCACATAGGTATTCTCGGGACGAAGGCCACAAATATAGCGAGCTTCCTCCAGCATCTTTTCATAGTCAGTTGAAACAACCTGCACAAAGAACTTTTGCTCAGGCAACAAGTACTCCACGAACTCCTTAATTACCTGCTCAGGTTGCTTACCACTTCTAGTGATGATTGCAGGATTGGTGGTAACTCCATCAATAGTCAAAAGCTCGTCAAGCTGCTTAACTGCCTCAAGATCAGCTGTGTCTAGAATAAACTCCATGCTTGGCTCCCCTTTATCACTAGAGCATCTATGTGCTGAGCACTATTCTAGCCGTTGTACTTCTCGCCATAAGCTGCTATTTCATCTAATCTTCAAACGGCGGCGTAAGTGAAGTACTAATCGGAATCTACGGCGTCTACCAGTGGAATTCTGATTGTAAATACAGAACCCTGAGGGTTATTTTCAGAGACTGTGATGGAAGCTCCATGCCGCTTCAAGATGGTCTTGACCAGTGAAAGACCAATGCCTGCGCCGCCAAACTCTCTGGATCGTGACTTATTCACCCTGTAGAACGGCTCAAATACAAGTTCTCTTTGATCAGGAGCTATGCCTACTCCTGTATCGGCAATTATAATCACGCCTTCGTGATCCTTGGTTTCTAGGGTAATGTTGACTGAACCTTTGTCATTGTTATAGCGAATGGCATTTTCAACCAGGTTGTAAAGAGCTCGGTATAACAGATTGGCATTTCCCTTAACAGTGAGATTTTGTGCTTCAGAATTCGCTTCAGAATGTGCGTCAATCTGCGTGTTAACCTGCACATTGACCATATTATTTTGAGCAACCGATTCAAGATCATTCACAACTGTTGTAATTACTGCATCAAGAGAAACATCTTCAACCTCTCCCAGCTCAGATGTCTCTGCAAATTCCAAAAGGTCAGTGATGATTGAAGATAGGCGGTCAATGTATGTCTCCATCGTGTCTACAAGCTCGTCATATTCACGCTGTTCTCGCTTCTTTTTCTTAAATACATCCAGCTTGGTTCTCAGTACTGCAATTGGCGTTCTAAGCTCGTGAGCTGCACTAGCCGAGAAACGCCTCTGCATTGCAAATGCTTCATCTAGTTGCTCAGTCATCTGATTAAATGACTTAACCAGCTCTTGAATCTCTTCTCCACCGCCCTCAATTTTAATGGAATCAGACAAGGTATTTGGGCTCATTTCTTTCATGTGAGCAGAGAGTTGTTGAACTGGCTTGGTATAGTGGCCTATTAGAAAATAAGCTACACAGCTTCCCGCAGCAATCACAACAAGCAAGATACCCAGCGCGTCAAACAAAATAGAGCGTTCGATAGTATCTACATCCAAAACGATAGAAAGAGCTCCCTGATTGATGGCGTTGGCTGCAGCTAGTTCCAGCAGCTCAGAAGTCGAGCGATACACAAGCCAGGTCAAAACAACGCAACAGCACACCAATAAGCCCACCATAAGAAGAGTGAGTTGGGCACGTATCGAGCGCATTGGCTTTGAGATTATTTCACGTATCTTAGTCATCGCTGTCCCTCTTAAAGCAATAACCCTCTCCTACTTTGTTAGAAATTGGGTCATATCCAAGAGCTTCTCGTAACTTTTTTCGTACCGAAAAAATGTGAACACGCACAGAATTGCTGAATAAGTCCACGTTGCTATCCCACGCATGAGTCATGAGCTCTTCACTGCTCACAACCGCTCCAGCATGTCGCATCAGATACTCTAGAATTGCGAGCTCTTTCTTGGTGAAATTAACCTGAGTGTCTCCAACAAAAACTTGCCGAGCCGTAGTGTCAAACCGAAGTTCTCCCAACGTCAAGGACACTTCTCCATGTGTATATTCGCGTCGCAAGAGCGTCCTCATACGGGCTTCTAGCTCACCAAACGCAAAGGGTTTTATAAGGTAGTCATCAGCACCCGCGTCTAATCCAACAATGCGATCAGATACCGATGAACGCGCAGAAAGAATCAGCACCTTAGTCTCTGAGTGCTCTGCTCGTAGCGTACGCAGCAAATCAAGTCCATCGATACCAGGAAGGTTAAGGTCAAGTAGAATCAGGTCATATTGCTCAAGCTGAGCCATTCAAGAGCCTGAGTGCCGTTGTCGACAAGATCAACGTAATAACCGTCCAGCTCAAGCCCCTCTCCAATAGAGGCAAGAAGCTCTTTTTCATCTTCCACTACAAGGATTTTCAATTCTTCCCTTTCAAATGCAGCTTGATGCTATTTGCACGTATTAGAGTGCGCCTGGACCAAGCTCAAATGACTCAGTCCAGGCGTACTTCATACAACACTTCAAATGCTAACCGATTGAACCCTACGGCGAGAAGTTCTTCTCGCCGTGTGCCGTGAGCGGTATGTAAGTTTCTATAACCTACTTTGACTGAGCAAGAGCCTGGTCAACGCGCTTTTGAAGTTCGCTGCCTTGGAGCTTGCTGGAGCCACCGGTAATTGGATCGCCCACAAGTCTACCGTTCTGGTCAATAACCATAGTAGTTGGGAACGCCGTTAGGCCTTCGATAACGTGACCGCCATCGCTGTGAGGATCAAGAGCGACGTTTCCGTAGGTAACGCCCTGCTTCTGGAGAATATTCACGGCTTCCTTCTTAGCGTCGTCCGTGTATGCAGCTTCGGCGTTAACACCCAAGACATTGACACCTTTGTCCTTATAAGTATCAGCAAGTTCTTGAAGCATTGGCATCTCCTGAATGCAGCCAGTACAGCCATTGAACCAGAAGGTCAGAACAGTGACCTTATTCTGTCCAAATACGGTGTTGTCATAGGTAGCGCCAGTAGTGATATCTGTTGCCTTAAAATCTGGGAAAGTATCGCCGTCTTTGAGGTGCAGTTTTGATGCTGCCTCAGGTGGAACTGCAGCAGAATTCTGCTGCTCGGCAGTTGGAGTGGTTGTTGTGCCTGTGTTGCCAGTACCACCAACGCTGCATCCAACAAGCGCAACTGCCATAAGTAGGCCAGCGACATACGTCAGAGATTTTGTTACAAATTTTTTCATTTCATAGTCCTTTCTGTCTTTTCTACGTACGAAACGTAGCTATACACGTTTTATGACACTTACTTTGATGAGTTTGTCGCCTGTAGATCAGCCAATTGCTTTGCTGTGGCAACCTTTTCCGACTGCTCAATTTTCTTGTTGATTAGCAGGAGTTTTGCATCAATCGCATGAACAGGACATACCTTTATGCACTCTCCGCAGCGAATGCACTCAAGAGCTGCGTTATTCTTCGTAATATCTACGTCCATCTTGCATGTACGCGCACACTTTCCGCAGCTTACACAGGTCTTCTCGTCAACTCGATACTGCAAAATTGAGATGCGATTGAACAGAGAATAAAAAGCCCCGAGCGGGCAAATCCATTTGCAAAAAGGACGATAAAACATGATACTCAACAGTACGACAGTTGCCAGAATGCTGAACTTCATCGTAAAAAGTGTGCCCAGAGCTGCCCTAATGCTGACATCTGCTAAAGAAAGCGGAATTGCTCCCTCAAGAATTCCCTGTGGACAAACATACTTACAGAAATAAGGCTCTCCCATTCCTACGGCATTTTGAATCAAAGCTGGTAGAGCCCAGACAAGAACAATTAATATGACGTACTTCAAATAGCGCAAGGCTTTAAGCTTTTTAGTGCTAAATTTTTTTGGGAATGGAATCTTGTGGAGAAGATCTTGTACCCAGCCAAATGGACAAAGAAATCCGCAGACAAATCTGCCCAGCAAAGTTCCAATAAGAATCAAAATACCCGTAATGTAATACGAGAAGCTGAATTTAGAAGATCCAACCACCGCCTGAAATGCTCCAATGGGGCAAGCGCCCGTAGCTGCTGGACAGGAATAACAGTTAAGCCCAGGGACACAGACTGACTTTGCTGGACCAGTATAAATAGTTCCCTTGGCAAAATTTGTTAGGTGAGGGTTGGTTAGAAAGGTTGCGCATGCCTGCACAAAACCTCTTTTAGTGATAAATTCTCGCACTTTCTTTCCAAGAAATTTGACCCCTGAGAACACTTTCACTGCAGGTCACCTAACCAATACCTACACACTCAAGGCAGATTCGTACCGCTTTTCCCAATACGGTATCAACCTCTCCGCGAGTAGCGCCATAGACTACAAATGCACATCCTAATAGCAAAAATAGAATAGGCAGAACACGTAGGCGGCAGCTCCAACCACAAGCTTGCTTTGATTTCATAGATACTCCCTTCTCCTGGCTTTAGTACAACAGAAGGGGTGTTAAATCGCTGTTAAGCTGATTTAAATTTTCCGGAAAGGGTTACAAACAGCTGCTCAAATATCTTTTGAATTTCTACGAATATCATGGCAATGCCAATGCCAATGGCAATGGCAATGGCAATGGCAATGACTCTTAAATACATCTTGAATGTGGCTCAAGTGCAATGTACCGACCCCCAAAAGTTACCATGAAACTTTTTATATAAATATCCGAACTTGTGAAAATTGCAATCTCAAAAAACCGCAGGTATACGGTCTGCAAGAAAATCTGATCTTCTCGCCATCAACTCAGAGGCAAATTTCGGATTTGGGAAACACACTTAAGTCAGATAATCTGTCAAAAAGACGTATACATTACGTCGAAAATACTTCAAACGTGCAGATTATCTTCATTTGATGTGTAATATGGCCGTAATTGAGCAGAATATCTGTCATAGGTGTGTTCCTTAGGTACGGAATTTACCTATAGTTAAATTCTTTATATATTCCAATTCATTATTCAGCATATTAAATAAAGTTTATACATAGAAATGTATATCAAGCATTGACGCTCTCTAATTGTCAAGTAGTGAGCCCCTAGTTGTCCGGTTATCTTGATTAAGAACTAGACGATTTCTCAGCAAGGCGCGGCTAAGCTGTGTTATTTTGCGCACCAAACCTAAAAAGCTGCGCTCCACCTCTCCTGCAATAAAAGCTACCCTGCAACATTTCCTTACCATAGGCTTCACACCAGGCGACAGAGAACTTTTTGAAGCATGTATCTTCATCCAACACTGGACATTAGCCATAGCGACAATTACTGAAAACTTTAAAGTTGTATCAAATGTAGTTCCATCAAGTGCAAAAGTAGAAATATCTAATAAAATTTCTCGATGTCTGAGGAGTTAGAAGTATCTATTGATTCACTATTCTCATTTTTTTAGCAAAAATATTTTTGAACCTTTACAGATTTTGCTCCGTCTTAGTAATTGAAAGCAAAACTCAATGAAAGGATTGCCGTGCTCAGCAAAGAAGGTTTTACGTAAAAGTGCAGAAGGTAAAATTTATTCAGTTTAATCAGCTAAATCATGAACAGATTATGTATTATGCAATTAAACAGCAAATTAGTTTCTAGAAATAATACATTTATAGTGCCTGTTATTAGTAAGGAAAGAAGGAACCATGAATCAACAAGTTTCATCCCCCAATCAGCAAGCAATCAATGTTAAAGAGCACCTAGCTAAACTTGATAAGTATGACAACGAGAAACTGTCTCTTGTCATTGCAATTGCAGCCGTTTTAAGTGCAGTTTTCTTCCTAGCTCCTATATTTGAGATTCGCGCTGGTCAACTTGCTTCTATTAGCTTCTCGTTTGCCGAGCTTTCCTCGATTTTCTCGATTATAAAAATGTCTTCAAGCCTTTTCGGCAATGGAAGCAGCACATTCTCTGACTTTCTCAAGGCAGGAACAGTTGATACCGCCATTCTTAACGTGACGCTTTTCATCTCTCTTGTTACGATGGTTGTCTCGCTTTCTCCAAAGTTTAAGAACTTCATTTCTTTCCTATGGGTTCCTGGTCTTGCTAACCTTTTAGTTCTTTTTCTCACCAAATCTACTATTACAAATGGAATCACTCAGGCAGTAGGCGGATCTTATTCTTATAGTGTTGGCTGTGAGCTTTCTCTTGCTGGCTATGTTTACGTTGCTATTCACCTTGCAATCGTTTGCGCAAGCGCACTCATTTTCTATCGCAACAATGAGGCAAAGAAGGCTGCTTTTGCCACTGCTGTTCCTTCTCAGCAGCAAAACAGTAACGCATTCACCGATGCTCCAGCTCAAACTCCAGCTGTTCAGAGCACACCTGCAGCACCAACCGCTCAGAGCGATTCCGCAGCACCAACCGCTGACGTGGTTGAAGAAAACGCAAACCCTGTAGTAGGTTCAACTGCTGATCAGCCTGCTACAGACAATAATGACGCTCCATCTGCATGTCCTAATTGTGGCGCAGAGCTCCCAGAAAACGCTAAGTTCTGCGGTAAATGCGGAACCGCTATTAAGTAAGGATTCCAGAGATGAGATGTCCTAATTGTGATGCAGAAATCAACGACGGATCTGTCTTCTGTACGTCCTGCGGAGAAAAAAATCGAGTCACCTACTGTTGAAGAAGTTACTGATGTTGACATGTTTTCATCAGATGTCCGTAATTCGGAGCCAGAGGTAACTCCAACCACGCATTTCCCAAGCATTGCACGAACAAGAACTTCGCGTTCTTTTGATTCTGTCGAAACCCCTGAAGACACCGCTGTTGTTCAGAATGCACCTCAGGTAAAAAGCAGCAACAAAAAACCTTCCAGTGTTGGTAAGACTGTTCTCACTGTAGTCGTTGCTCTTGTTTTTGCTTTTGTGCTGCCGGATTTGGCGGATGGATGTTCTACAAGAACCATCAGCAAAACGCTCGCGCGCAAGAGGTGACTGATCTTGAGAAGTCTTACTCTTCTCAGATTGATGCCGTTGACGTTGATTCTCTTATCTCTGATGGAGATAGGGTCCGCCCTTCTCGCCGCATACAATCAACTTGCGGATATTCAAACCAAAAATCAGCGCAGATCGAAAAAAAGATGGTAAGTTTACTCTTTCTGACGGCAACGACGATTCTCATCTCAAGGATGTTACCAGCTCAATTACGGATAAACGAAAAAAAGATCTTTTGATTGGTTCCTCAACGATTACAAAACTCGTCTTAGAGCCAACTCCGTTGACGCAAGCGCAACAGCAGACAACTCCGATGCGACTGATCCCAAACAACAAGCTGACTGAGCTGAAAAAAACCTTCAAAAATAACCTTGAGGACGAGAAAGCTGTTTGGGAGAGCAATACCGATAAAGACTACAGCTATGCTTCATTCGGCGACAAGATTAACGGTCAAGTAAGCAAGATTACTTCCCTGCTCAAGGGTAAGGAGAATCAGCAGAAGGAAGATGCTCAGGCCTCTAAGTCTGCCGTTAACAAGTGGGTTGGTACCTACACGGGCATGGGAACCGATGGCAAGAAGCTTGAGATTGTTCTGAAGAGTGATGGTACAGTCACTTATCGTGAGGGCGACAAAAAGACCACTGAGGGTACTTGGAGCGGTGACGAAAATACTGTCAAGATTAGTTTTGGAGGCAGAATCAGCACTCGAAGCGAACCATTTACCATCACATCCAAAGATGGCGGTCGTACTATTGCCGTTAGCTCCGATAGTGGAACTTGGCAGACAGATTATCTGACTAAGCGATAAAAAATTCTTGAGGTAAACGCTTTAAGCACAAATTTTTGGGCATGAAACAAAGTTTCAGGTTGGCATTATAACCACCCGCTATTGAACTGTGTCCCAAAACTTGGACGAATTTAATAAAGAGCTAGGCTACTAAGGACTGATTCCGGAACTCCTCCAGGGTCAGTCCTTTTAGTTTAACCTGACGCCTTTGTGTATTCCAGTACATAACATATGCGTCCAAATCTGCTTTGAAAGACTCAAAGCTAGGCCACGTTCTTCCTCGGAAGAACTCGTCTTTCATATGGCCAAAGACTTGTTCGGTGGCACCGTTGTCTATGCAGTTACCCTTTTTGGACATGCTCTGGACAACTCCTGCATCTTTCAGTCGCCTGCACCAACGCTCAAGTGGTGCCAGCGACATAATCTTAAACTCGGCCATTGCCTCAGCCTTTGTCATGCCACCCTCAATGACAGCTCTTGCTGCTGCAACTTTTTGCTCGTAGGTATAGAGAGCTTGCTTGCCATCCATGGTCAGTAGCACCTCGCTTCTAAACGCGTGGTATATATGGTGCCATGTTTTTACAGTTGAGAGTGGAACAGAAAGAGTACTTGCAACCGTACAAGATCCCATACCGGAAGCAAAAAGCTCGGCTGCCTTCTTTCTTACCTCAACACCGTACTTTACCCTACGATCTATACGCATAAAAAGCCTCCCATTTCTTATGTCCAAGAAATGGGAGGCAGTTCTCAGATGGGTTATTTAATAGTTCTTTAGTTACCGTACATCATGCGAGAATCTTCTTGGAGCGTGTAGTTGGTAATGCCATCGTTCTCTAGCTGAGTCATGACATTAGCCATAGCTTCCTCGCGAGAAGAGAATGTTCCGTCATAACCGTAGGTTGCAAAATAGCTTACGTTATTGTCACCTCGTGCAAGGATGATGTACTGAAGTCCCTTTTCCTTGCCGCCGAAGCTGTCGTCCTGGTTTGGTGCTGGTGCTGGCTCAGCATCATGGGACTCAGCTGGCTTTTCCTCAGCCTCTGCGTAGGTGTACTCCCAGTCACGCTTGGCCGGACGTCCTGGCTCCTCAACAACCTTATAGGAGTCATCTGAGGTCTGAGTCTCGTCTGCTGGCTTTGCATCCTCTGAGGTGGTTGTCTCCTCAGCCTTTGTCTCCTCAGCCTTTGCATCTTCTGGCTTGGTTGTCTCGTCAGTCTTTGCTGGCTGAGAAATTGCAGCTGCGGGACGAGGCTCTACGTTAGTTGTCTGGGTGTTAGCCGCGACAATTCCTGCGGCGGTTCCACCAACAACAGCAACGGTTGCTGCTGCCATGCCCACTTTCTGGATGATAGTTGCGCCCTTAATGAGAGTGCCAATCTTTGTTACAAATGAAAGTTTATCAATATTCATAGTACTTTCCTTTCTATTTTTTTGACAATTTATTATTAAAAGATATTTTAGTTTTTTTGATATTCACCTGTCATGTAGTCTATCGTGTAGCCGCTGGCTAAACGATAGACTCTTACTTGTTTATCAACGGAACCATAGTGTTAGAGCTTATCGCCACTCCCAGTGGCCTTCTTCTGGGTGATGGACCGTGGTGTAGTCTGGAACAACAGAATATGAAAGGTGGGTGTTGCCTGCTTTAATTTGTTCTTTCACATAAGCAGTCATGCTGTCATCATCATAGAAAACATGACCATCAGATGTAAGGTAATGAGAACCAGTTTCTACTGTTTCATCCCAAGCAGGACGGTCAACGACCCATACTCTTTGCTTTTCGCGCTGTGCAGGCTGAGAAGGAGCAGTGTAAGAGCTAGAGTTTGATGGAGCAGCAGGAGCTGAGTAGCTTGGCTCTGGAGCGTTTTGTGCTACGGTTTCAGCTTTCTCTGGTGCGGGTGCCTCAGCCTCAGTTGCAGCCTCCTGCTTAGGCGCTGGAGCTGCTGGAGTGATAGCAGTGCCTGCTGGGTCAGTTACTTCTTTGCCGCCAGACGTTGCAACGTTTGCCTTCTCGTCATCGGCAAGACCGTCATGGGTATCCTCAGACATGGTGAAGCCCGTGGACTCATTCAAAACCTTGTCGGTCTTAGGAGCCTCAGTTGGAGCGTCAGTAGAGGTTTTATTAGCGTCCTCTTTCTTGTCAGAGGTAGCATCAGAGGTCTTCTCGGAGTCAGCCTTGGTATCAGAGGTGGCAGCCTCGGTCTTAGTGTCAGCTGTTGGCTGAACCTCATCCATGTGCTTAGCCTCATCCTCAGTTACCTCAACGGTGACAGTGGACTTAACCTCATCTGGATTAGTCTCGTCAAGAGGTGTCTGCTTACCAGCAGTTGCAACCGCGTCTGCGGTTGGCTCTTCAGAGACAGCAATCTTGACATTACCATCTGTGTCAGTAACAACATAGGTGACATCTTTAATGTCTGTGTCCTTGTTCTCATCAGCGGAGTCTGTGACCTTGGTCTCGACAAGGCGAGCTGCAAGAGCGGCTGCACGGCGAGGTGCGTACCATACGTTGTTAGCAGCGGTATCAGAGGAAGTCTCAGTGACCATAACGTGACCGTCTGCAATAGAGACCGATACGGGGTTTGTGGCGGAGACGTCAGTACCTGCAAAGGTAAGGTTAGCGGCAGCCTTGGTAACATTAGCTGCGGTGAGCTGCTTCATGTTGCGCTGGACATTAGCCTTAGCAACAGTTGCGGGTGCCTCTGGAGTAGCAGCAGGTGTGAAGGCGCCGTTGGCGTAGGCAAAGCCCGCACCAAGGGCAGCAACGACTGCCAGTGTTGCCCCGCCTGCGATAACTTTCTGCTTTGTGTTCTTAAACATTTTTAAATCCTTTCTCGCTTCCTCCTGCCTTATTTACTAAGACGATCAGAAGTCTTAGAAAGTTCATTTTGACTTCTCAATTCTTTTTCTTTGCCTACTATAAGACCGGGACTCATATCTCAATATAGAGCAGAGATATATCCATAAAACTACAACAATTTGACAATAATATCTTCACAAATCTGAAGGAGCCTCTACCTATTTGGCGAATCGTTATAGTAACCTTTTCCTCACTATTCTCATTTTTAAGCAGGATATTTTTGAACCTTTATAGGTTTTGGAGTCACGTCTCAAAAAGTGGTGTAAGGCTATTTCCTTACTGGCTTCTAGCCTACATTATGCCACCTCTTTACAAGCGTTAAAGTCACTATCAATTACTTGTAAGAGATGGTCGATGCTCTCTTGTGTACATGCTTCTCTCTGAGGGAGTTCTTCAAAGAGAAGAGAGCGTTTGTCCATGAAGTGCGTTGCTACAAACCACTCTATCCATTGCGAACACAACCAAGCTCTTCTACTTGTTCAACCATTACGGTATTTACTAAGTCTTCAAGCAGTGTTCGTGCCATACCGTTTAAATCTAATTTGTGATCTTGGGTGTAGGTGAGCTCAGTTTCGTGTAGAGTTTGCATTGCGGTTATTTCCTTTCTGATTTGCATTGCGGTTATTTCCTTTCTGAATTGGTTGTGGTGACTATATTTTAGGAAATAACCGCACTTCTTTTAAACACCTGAAATGCTTGCTTACACCACTTTTCGGGACACGACCAAGATGTTGAGTGTGGTGTCGGGTTGTAGATTTTCCAGTGTCGATTGATCCAAACACGGGTAATTATGTGTCTGGTCAATCCAAAAGTAGGGTAATTATGTGCCGAAAGGCACATAATTAGATAGGTTTTGGATCAAAATCGGGTTTCTCGACACATAATTAGTGCGCTTTTGGATTAATCGAGGCTCTAAAATCTACATACACACGTCCTACGCACATAATTACATCGGTTTTGGATCAGATGCGTCCACAAAAAATGCCGCCGGAAACCCGACGGCATTTTCAGTTCATGGGGAAAGAAAGAAACACAACGTTTATCTGGTTGTTTACCTAGAATCTGGTCATTTGCCAAGAAGTAGGCAGTTTACAGAAGCCAAGCTTACCGACCGCCCAGAGGTTAGCTGACCAAAGGCCAAACTTACTTGTTGGATTGCTTAATCATCCAAATGGTCTTGGAGAGAAGAGCGATGTGCTCGTCCATTGCTGCGGAAACAAGGAAGTTGTCCTCAGCATCTGCATCCTTCTTGATCTCTGCTGCGAAGGCGCGAATTGCCTCGTAGTCAGCAAGAATTGCCTGGTAAATCTCCTGAGGATTCTTGAACCCCTCTGCAGCTTCGGAAAGAGTTGCGTTCTTGAGGAAGGAATCCATAGAACCAAGTGGAGAGCCGTCGTTCATCAGGATGAGCTCGGCAACCTCGTCAAGCTGGTCATACATTGCACCGTAAACCTCGTTGAGGTCGGTGTGCACGTTGTAGAAAGAAGGACCGCTGACATACCAATGGAAGTTGTGAATCTTGTGGGCCTCAACAGCGTAGTTAGCGAGAAGAACGTTGAGCTTATCGTTTAGCATAGTTAAAACCTTTCTGTTAGATGCATCATTTACTTAAATAGTAAAGATTACTAGTTAACTGTTATGTTCCCAGGATGAGTTAGCCTATACTGACTTTTTCAAAAATTTTTAGAGATTTTTTGTCGGCCGTTATGTTGCGACAAAAAACGACCCCTCTGACATGTATCAGAAGGGTCATTTGCGCTATATGAAATAAATTCTGTTAGTGCTTACGCCTACGCATAAAACCTGCAGCAGCAAGAATAGATCCTGCGCTTGCTAAAAGACCGGTAGCAGAGACAGCATCACCAGTTTCTGGAAGTACGGATTTCTTTGGACGACGTCCAGAAGAAGTCTGCTCCTGCGCAGTGTTATTTGATTGCTCTTGTGCATTCTGTCCTGGAGTCTCAGGGGCTGCAGGGGTTGATGGGTCTGCAGGGGTTGATGGGTCTGCAGGGGTTGATGGGTCTGCAGGGGTTGATGGGTCTGCAGGGGTTGATGGGTCTGCAGGGGTTGATGGGTCTGCAGGGGTTGATGGGTCTGCAGGGGTTGATGGGTCTGCAGGGGTTGATGGGTCTGCAGGGGTTGATGGGTCTGCAGGGGTTGATGGGTCTGCAGGGGTTGATGGGTCTGCAGGGGTTGATGGGTCTGCAGGGGTTGATGGGTCTGCAGGGGTTGATGGGTCTGCAGGGGTTGATGGGTCTGCAGGGGTTGATGGGTCTGCAGGGGTTGATGGGTCTGCAGGGGTTAGATGGGTCTGCAGGGTTAGATGGGTCTGCAGGGTTAGATGGGTCTGCAGGGTTAGATGGGTCTGCAGGGGTCTCGGTATTTGATCGCCAAATTGCATAGAGGGTATAGACCTCATCAGTCTTGCCTGGGAGTGCTTCGGTGGTGGAGTGACCTGGAACGTGCTCTGCATCACGAATGCTTATTGGTGTTGTTAACGTACTAGCTGGAGCAGTAACGTCGTTTTTATTCCTCGAAAAACCAACAAGAGTATAGCCGTCACGAGTGACCTTGGAAGCAGCCCTAACGTTATGCATATTTGCTGGGAGGAAGTCGTTGCGCTCATACATTTCGTGGACACCGCCCTCGAAGTGACCGCCGTTAGCATCAATGACGAGTCGATACTGAACATCGGCATTGCCATCTTTTGGCTGCCAGACTGCGTGGAACGTTTCGACGTTAAGCGTGTCAATCTCACGAGTCTCACCTGGTGCCATCTCGTCACTACCGTCCTCAGTCATCCACTTGACAACAGTATGACCATCTGGGTCAGTAAGACCTGATGGAGCGGTTACCTGTGCGCCAGAGTCACCGATAAATTTAGTACCATTGAGAGAAACGTCACTTACGAACTGTGTAGCAAATTTGTCGCTAGGTACGTTCTCGCGAGCACCTGGAATGTTGCCCTGGGTAAAGGTGAATGTTGAGGATGTTGGATCAGCGGTTGATGCGACTGGAGCCTCAACTGTGGTAGTAGCTGCATCTGATGAAGTCTCAGCAAATACAGGGGTCACTCCAGCAACAAGTGACGAAGTTGCAATAGTTGCTGCGGTTACACAAACAACAATGCGTCTTTTAGTCTCTTCACGAAAAAACTTTGACATGCCCGTTCCTTTCTTTTTAGAGCAAATATCACGCTCTTATCTATCTTCTATGGTTTACTTACATTGCAAACCATTACACACTAATATCAATTCACAAGTTCTTTATGCATCTAATTGCTATCTTTTCTGAGAATTAGACATATTCATTGCCCTTAAAGGATATATATATATATATATATATATATTTGATATGAGAATATAGTATTCATTTAATGCACATATTTGTTTAGATTATAAATAGGTATGTCTAGTTGCTATGTATTCAAATGGACATCTTCATAAATATAAATTGTCTCTTAAAAAAACACTGATATAACCTCAGGTATATTTCACTCTTTTTGACAAAACGGTTAAATCACACGGGTTTCTCGCCAAAGGGTTAAAGAAAGACGGCAAAATCAGCGCAATCAAATTTTTAGAGCTCTCTTCCAAGGAGACCACATGACCAAGATTCCAGAGGGCTACCGTTCAAGCCTTTCGCTCTACGATACACAGAAAGCAATTGAGCAGGTCAAGAACGTGTTTCTGACCAAGCTGTGCGCCGCGCTGAAGCTGTCGCGCGTCACCGCTCCACTGATTGTTGATCCGCTTACCGGCATGAACGACAACCTCAATGGCGTCGAACATCCTGTTGCCTTTGACCTGCCAAACGTTGGCAAGAACGCCGAGGTAGTTCAGTCGCTTGCTAAGTGGAAGCGTTATGCACTCTGGCGCTACAACTTTGCCATCGGCCGCGGCCTGGTCTGTGACATGAACGCTATCCGCCGCGACGAACAGCCCGATAACCTGCACTCCATTTACGTAGACCAGTGGGATTGGGAGCGCATCATTACGCAGGACGAGCGCAATACCGATACGCTGGAAGATGCCGTCTGCCGCATTGTCGAGGCAATCTGCGGAACCCTTGATGAGCTCAAATGGCACTATCCGCAGCTTAACACGCAGCTCAGCCGCGAAGTTACCTTCGTAACCTCGCAGGAGCTGGAGGACCTCTACCCTACCCAGACGCCCAAGCAGCGAGAAAATCTGTTTGTTCGCGAGCATCCAACCACCTTTATCGTGGGTATTGGCGGCGCTCTGAACTCTGGTCAGCCTCATGACTTTAGGTCCCCCGACTACGACGACTGGTCGCTCAACGGTGACCTGCTGTTCTGGGACGAGACCTTGGACTCTGCGATTGAAATCAGCAGTATGGGTATTCGCGTTGACGCTGAGGCGCTTAAGTCACAGCTGGCAATCGCTGGATGTGAAGACCGCCTTGAGCTGCCGTTCCACAAGATGCTCGTTGACGGCGAGCTACCCTTTACCATTGGTGGCGGCATTGGCCAGAGCCGCCTCTGCATGCTACTGCTAGAAAAAGCGCACGTAGGAGAGGTGCAGGCATCTATCTGGGACAAGAAGACCGAGAAAATCTGTGCAGAAGCAGGTGTTTCTCTGCTCTAATCCTTCGCTCAAAAAGCGCGGCGCAGAGCCACCTCGCTTCACTCTCAACGCGCTCAGATGCCCTCAAGACTAAAACATTTTGGTGTTTCTCCTGTTATAACGCTACAATAGGAACTCAGTTTAACCAATAGCCGCTGGGTACTACTGGCGATTTAAGGAGCGACTCTATGAATTGCCCCAACTGCGGAGCTGAAGTTGACAGCACGCTGAGCTCTGTTCTAACTGCGGACAGAAGTTTTCGGACGTCGCGGACACGGCACGTCCTTCGGACGTCGCAGATGCTACGGACACTGCAGATGTCGAGAAACCCGATGCGCTCGCAGAACCCACAGAACCCACACTAGAAACCTCGCTTCTTGAGATGCCAGCTGACGACTCCTACATCTCCCCAGATGAGGCGCCTACGACCGTCGCTAGTCCTGCCGCTGACGTCGACCCTACCGCCGTCGCGGCCGCCGCAGAACCCACAACCTTTATCAACGATCCGGATCGTATCAACGTCTTCACAGCCGACGACTATGATTCAACTGCTATTTCGCACTTCGACCCTTCGCAGTTCACCGTTGTTTCAAGCGGACCTAGCTCCGTTGAGCGCAAGCAAACCAAGGACGGTTCAGACGCACTCCGCAAAGTTGCATTTGGCCTGCTTGCTGCTGTCTTAGTCGTGGGAGTTTTGGCCATTGCTTGGGTTTTCCAATCCCACCAAGACAATGCCGCGCAACGTAACGCAGTTCAACAACGAATTGCTTCATATCAAGAGCAAATTGAAAGCGTAAATGTTGATCCACGCAGCGATAGCAGTCGCGTTGAACTTCTCAATCAATACGAAAAACTTGCTGAAATTGAAGAACAAATCACCGGCGACCAGAAAAATGGCCAGTTCCGCCTTCCTAACGGCTCCGATGACTCAGGCGTCAACATTCTGAACAGTTCAATCTCTGATCGACAGAAGAGCATTCGTAACTGGTTTGAGGCCGACTACAAGCGCAGACTAACCGCAAACAGCTTCAACGATACAGATACCGCAAATACTATGGATCAAAAGTCTGTGGCAAATAAGCTTGCTGAACTACAGGCCCTTCTCGGCGACATAGAGCACGAGAAGGAAATCTGGGGCGACGATACAGGTAACAATTCAACCTATGATTCATACCACTCTCGCGTATCTGACCAGATAAAGAAGGGTGAAACTCTTAAATCTGGCGTGGCCGAGAAGACCAAAAAAGAGCAAGAAAAGAAAGAAAAAGACAAGAAAGACCTTGAGAAGGCACAGAGATGGGTGGGTACCTACAGCGGAACCGGTACTGACGGTAAGTCCATGGAGGTAGTCATCCAAAAAGATGGTACTGTTATTTGGCGAATTGGTGGCGAGCCTGACGTAACAGGTTCATGGACAGGTGACGAGAAGGGCATCCAGCTATCTTCAACGGACAGGTAAGCCAGAGAAGCGAACCCTTTACTCTTACCTCCACAAATGGTGGCCGTACGGTTTCAATCAGTTCTGAAAGCAGCACCTGGAACACTGATACTCTGACCAGAAAATAAGAGATTTCGTTGAACGAACGGGCTCAAAAGGCTGCCCACTGTAAACACAAATCCAATAAGACAACTATAGCCAGCATCCAATATGGACACTGGCTATAGTATTATGCCTGCGCTAACCCGCTACTTGTTACTCCGAGAAGGTAACATTAGTTGTATACGGTTTACCCACCGGAATAGATGTGTCACTAGGAAAGCCAACATCGTAAGGAGAGATAGTCATATTAATATCTCTATCTAAATATTGATCCAAATCCTCTTGGTCTTCAATTCTAATAAGTTGAGTAGATACAATACGCTTCCTTTCCCCATCAGCAGTAAAACCAGCTACTGACTGTGGCTTATCCAAAACAAAGATATAAAAAATGTCTTTGGAGTGGTCATAGCCTGGATTCGGATCATTAATTCCTTGCAAATCAAGAACTTCTTGATAAGTGAGCCGCTCTAGCCTTCCATGTAACACTGTATCGCCATCTCCAGCAGGCCATTCATATTTTAAAAATGTATCCAAGGTAGGCTTTTCTTTAGCTGATATCCAAGAAATAATCATGGAACGGGAATTATTGTTTGGAGAATTATCAGCATTACCTTCAGATTTAAGATTAATTGCAAGATGTCTGTCTATAAAAGAAATTTTGTAATGACGAGATGTTCCGTTTGGTCCACTTTCACCTAAAAGCAATCCGCTCATATCCTTTGTAGTACATAAAAATCTATGAATATCTCCTTGAGATCCCTCCCAGATTGGCTCGCTTCCTGTATCTACCTCATAGGCCTTCATAGTATCTTTATCAAAGCTGAAAACTTTAATATACTTAGTTTCAGTATCTGATTGTTCAAGAAGAAGCTGTGGTATTTCGGGAGTAGAACTATCCATATATACTAATGCAAATTGATACGTACAATTTGAGCAAGAAGATTCAGAATTTCCATAATTATAACTTGAAGCTCTAGAAACAATATCAGCATATTGCTCGTACATTGCCTTTTTGACTGGGTCTACTTCTGGTGCGTCCTCTTCTTTATTATTTGTTTCTTGAGTACTCACTTCAGTCTCTTGGCTCTTTTGTTGAGAAGGACTAAATACTCCAGCAGAATAAGCTATACCTGCTCCTACAAAAGACAGCGTAACTACTCCAATAGCAATTTTTGTAGCAAGCGTTTTAACGCCTAAACCTGCTGCCTTGGTAGCAGCTGCCTTAGCGCCTGCAGATGAGGTGGTCTTTGCAGCTAGTGCATTGCCCTTAGCTGCGGCTTTTCCTGCTACTTGTGCTGCACCAGCTCCAGAAGTTGTAAGGAGCTGAGAAATCTTTGAAAGCGCCTCTGCCATAATTGCATCGGAGTTTTCCCCATGTGCAAGCCACATAAAGTACCAAATAGGAGACATGCCAAACAGGCAGATGCCTTGCTTTTTCTCCATCTCACGAATCTTTGTATTAAGAATCTCTTTACTGCTAAAAAGTCTTGATTTAACCGTTCCTAAAGGAATATTAAGATACTCAGCAATTTCTTTTTGCTTTTTGTTTTCAATGTAGAAAAGCTCAATACAAAGACGCTGCTCTTCTGTAAGCTCATTGAGCAGCACATCCATAAGGTTATAAGCTTCTTTTTTGTCCAGTCGTGCTTCAGGATTAAGCTCTACGCTCTCATCAGCAATATCAAAAAACTCATCTTCAGTATCATCTGTTTTTTCAGCTTGATGATCCCAAGTTCTCTTTTGACTTCTGACATAATCAATAATGCCCGACTTAACAACTGTATTGAACCAGCCTCTAAAAGCTGCAGGTTGACCCTTGAACTGTTTCATGTTTTTAAAAGCACGCAGATAGAGCTCTTGCATGCAATCTTCAACATCTGCTCCTCTAAGACTTTGACAAACAAGCGCCCTTACCCAGCCCTCAGTACATCTATAGATTTTCTCGACAGCATTTTGATCGCCTCTGAGAAACTGAACTGCATAACAGCCCAATTCATCTTCAAGCTTGTTTCCACAGATGTGGCAAAAACTTATCAGAAGAGTCGTATAGTTTGTTGCAGTTCAAACAATACATTTTTCATTTGGCGCTTATCCTCCTATTTGATCTACTTATTTTGCAGATTAAGCAGACTTCTGTGCTTTCTTAGATAACAGATAGTAGAAAAATTCCAGAGAGAACAAAGACGATGGCTGAAATCATCACTAGATAAAAAGCCGATTTGCCACTCCAGGTAAACTACGTTCTGTCCCCTAAAACTAGCAATAACTTTATTAATAAAATTCACCGTAAAAATTGCAAACAGCACAATTGTCGCCAAAGAACAAACTAACATACCTAGTTTTTTATTCATATACCAAAGTAGCAAGGCTATGGCTGCAATTACCATATAAAACACACCGTCGAGCACTTGCGGCTCTGATCCTCTCGTGAAAACTACAAAATTAACTGTGAGATTTGCTAAACCTTTAACCTGCATAAAAGGCAGAAGTGGAGACAAAAACATACCAATTGCACTAAATAGATATGCCTTGTTTAAATAATGTAATACATCTTTAGATCGTTCTGAAATCTGAGCCTGAATATCCTGGGTCTTACTTTGTGTCCCGTAAGTAAACTCAGAAGTTTGTTTTTTTAGTTCGTTTACAAGCTTTCTGCCGCTCTCGGATAACGAGGTTTCAATCGCATATTTGTCTGAAGTTGAAAGTGAGGAATCATTGCTGGTTTTACTTCCACAGGAACCGCAAAATTTTGCATCACTGGGCATTTCAGCTCCGCACTGACTGCAAAAGGTATTCTGCACCTTTGCTCCACACGAGTAGCAAAACTTTGTGCCTTCTTTTAATTCTTGACCACACTGAATACATTTCATTTGAACTCCTTTTGTTGAGGATTTTCCTTGTCCCTTACTAAGACGAGAGAGTTCTCCAAAAGGTTCATTATTTTTTTTCAATTAGTTTTTTTATCAACAAACATTGTTTGCAATTCTATACATATTTCTTGTCATTTATTCTTGTAATACTCACACTCAACAAAATATGGCGAGAAGACCGATTAATCTTCTCGCCATTTGTTTGCGTAAAATGAGCGTTACTCTATACGCCAAACTCCTACGCACCAAGCGCGTGCTGTCCAAGCACTAAAGCACCTAGAATGCCCTGGTTTCCCTCGCAACCTCCAGGAACAACATAATTCTGTATGTCCTCTATCTCCGGAGTGTTGATGTAGCCGTTGAGGTACGCAACAAGTTTCTGCTGGATAAGCGGGAACAGCTGCTTCTGCTCCATGACGCCTCCGCCCAAAATAATGCGCTGAGGTGAGTAGCACATTACATATGTGGAGAGGGCTTTTGCAAGGTAGGCAGCCTCAAGCTCCCATACCTCGTCTTTCTCGGTAAGCTCAACAGCTGGAAGTCCCCAGCGCTCTTGAATAGCAGGACCTGATGCCAGCCCCTCAAGGCAGTTCTGGTGATAGGGGCACTTTGTCTGCTGCCAAGAATCGTTTGTCTCACGTTCAACAAGGATATGACCAGCCTCGGGATGGAGCATGCCGTGCTGGAGTTTTCCTTCAAGCAGCACGCCGGCGCCAATTCCGGTTCCTACGGTCAGGTAGACAACGTTATCAAGGCCGCGAGCTGCACCAAAAACTGCTTCTCCTAAACAAGCTGCATTAACGTCAGTATCGTATCCAACAGGGACGTTCAGTCCATCCTTCAACGCCTGCAACAGATTGAAGTTGCGCCAACCTTGCTTAGGAGTCGAGAGAATCTTTCCGTAGCTAGGCAGGTCAGGATTGACACCCGTGGGACCAAATGCTCCAACACCTAGAGCCTGAATAGAGCGAGCTTTGAACCAGCCCACAATCTTTGGCAAAACAGACTCTGGCGCTGTCGTGGGAAAGACCTCACGCTCACAAATTTTTCCGTCTGGTGTACCCGTGGCAAGAACAATCTTTGTTCCGCCAAACTCAATACCACCAAGAAGCGTCTCTGCACACATGTTTTTCTCGCCAGTTACTTGTTAAGGAGCTTCTCGTACACGTCAATAAAGTCCTCAGCAATAATGCGGAAAGACTCGGCCTGCATAAGCTGGTCCTCAGCGTGGAGCAAGATGAGCGAGAACTCAACATTGCTGTTATCAATTGCGGACTGCTGCAGCATGTTCAGATGCGTGCTATGGCCCTCATTAAAGATCTCTGTACCAGCAAGAATATCTGCACGCGCGCCTTCAATATCGCCCGTTTTTGCCTTCTGGATAGCGCCAATATACATTGACTTTGCTGTTCCAACGGTAGCAATAATCTCAAAGGCTGCTTCTTGCGTAGCAGTCATGCCGTCATCTAAATCCATTTTTACCCCATACTCTTTTCTTGAGCACCTGGGAGCTCAGAAAATCTTTTATCGCTTATTTAATAAGCTCCAGTGCGTCGTCAAGGATTTTTGCAGCGTTCATCCTGCCGTAATCAACCATAGGAATAACAGCTACAGGAGTAGATCCTGCTGCAGCCTCAACGTCTGCCTTTGCATACGCAATCTGAGGTCCAAGCAAAAAGACGTCTGCGCCATCGATAAGCTCAAGTGCCTTATTAAGAGGATTTGCAATAATCTCTGCATCCAAACCACGAGAAGCAGCCTCTTTCTGAAGCTTCTGAACAAGCAGACTCGTGGACATTCCGGCGTTGCAAGCAAGTAAGATTTTCATGTGATCTCCTTTTGATAAGCCAGCCACCAAATACGATGGCTGGCTTCAAGTGATACTCAGATTATAAGCTTACAAACTACTCTGCATCCTGAGCGTTCTCTGCAAGAGCCTCAGCCTGCTTGGCCTGTGCACGCTCGGAAATCTTCATGAATGGCAGATAAATTGCCATGGCGAGAAGAACCTCGATGACCTGCCAGATAACGGCACGAATGTCGCCACCGGTTGCCAGCCAACCACTCAGGAAGACTGGGGTTGTCCAAGGAACCATAGCAACGCAAAGGGTTAATCCAACCAAGGTTGGTGAACAGGTAGGTCAGGCCGATGAACAAATCTGGAACAAGAACAAATGGAATCATCAGAGGAAGGTTAAAGACGATTGGGTAACCGTAAATAACTGGCTCGTTGATGTTGAAGATACCTGGGAGAAGAGAAAGTGCTGCAACATCTTTGGAAGCCTTGTTCTTTGAGAAGACAAAGGTGTCAAGAAGCAGCATCAGAGTACAACCAGAACCGCCGATCAGCGCAAAGGTGTTGATGATCTGCATGTTCATGTAGTGGTCCTGAGGAATTGGCTGACCAGCTGCAAAGGTTGCCATGTTATCAACAATAAGCATGGTCAGGATTGGCTCGATCAGAACACCAGAGATGGTGGACTGGTGAATGCCAAGGCAGAAGAGCAGGTTTGCAAAGGTGTAGATGATGATGACTGCAAATGGACCAGCATTCATGAGGCCCTTCAGTGGGGCAGAAATGCTTGTTGCAATGATGGTCATAAGGTCAGTACCAGCACAAACTGCAAGAAGAGCAGAAGCAATACCAAAGACGGTAAGGGTCAACATCATAGGAATCATGGTGTTAAAAGAATCTGCAACCGCTGGTGGAACGCCCTCACCAAGGTTGACCTTCAGCTGCTTAACGCTGGAGAGCTTGATGAAGATGGTGGTGGAAAGCAGACCAATGATGATTGCACCAAAGAGGCCGTTTGTACCAGTGAAGGAAGTGGAGAAAGCACCAGTTACATCAACGCCGGTAACTGCATAGCCGGTTGGCAGAAGCTTAGCAACATCAGCTACAGGAAGTGCAACTCCTGCAGCTGCTGCATCAGCGGCGTTTGCTGCATGAAGAACAGCACCTGCAGTGGCAACAATGCTCTGAGGCATCATGATGATAAGTGCAGCAATACCAATAACAACGCAAGAGATTGCGTTTTCAAAACGCTTGTTACGAGCGAGGCAATAACCAATAATGCCTGCAAGAATAACTGCCGAGAAACTCAGAGTGCCCTGAGCAACAGCTGCACCCCAAACCTTGAAATTAGCCAGGGTAACTGGGTCGTTTGCAAAGATGAGTGGGAACAGAACGTTGTTGATCAGTACTGCAATACCAGCCAAAATATAAATTGGGCTGACCGTTGCAAATGCATCGCGCAGGCTCCTCAAGTGAACTTGATTACCCACTTTTGCAGAAACTTCTGCAAATTTATCTAGAAACGATGCTTGGCCATTATCTTTTGCCATGAGCAAACTCCTTTCACGAGTTTCTAGTCAACTATATGTGTAGTGGCAACCTGCCTAAGCCACTCAGCTGATTTCTTAAGACGGCGGTTGTAGTTATCTTCCAGGTCAACCTCAACAAAGCCATAACGGTTCTTGAAAGCATTTGCCCAAGACCAGTTATCGATGATGGCCCAGTAGTGATAACCACGGCATTTTGCGCCGTCCTGAATTGCACGAGCAATCCACTCAAGATGACGACGGACAAAATCAACGCGATAATCGTCTTGAATTACACCGTTTTCGTCTTTCTTAAGATCTTCTCGCTCTACGCCCATGCCGTTCTCGGAAATAAACCACTCAAGCTCTGGATACTCATCGCGAACCTTCATGGCAAAGTCGTAAAGACCCTGTGGGTAAATCTCCCAGCCACGGGATACATTCATCTCTGCTTCTGGCCAGACATATGGATCGGCAAAGTTTGGAATGCCATTCTCGTCAGTATCTTTTGCAGGAGCTTGAATACGCTCTGGGTGGTAATAATTGCAGCCCAGCCAATCCACAACGCCGTCGGCAAGAATAAGTTTGTCCTCAGGGCGAATAGGCAGGTCAACACCACGGGTCTGCAGCGTATCAATGACATCCTGTGGAAGCTCTCCCTTAGTTACCAGGTCAAGCCACCAGCGAATGTTGACGCCGTCGGTCATGCGTAGCGCCTCAAGATCTGCCTCAGATGGATTCTCTTTGGTATATGGTGGTGCAAAGCAGTTGATGAGGCCAATACGAGAGTCCTCAAGCATAAAACCTGCTGCTTTTGCGCGGCGATACTCGCGAACACCAAGCGCGTGAGCAAGTGAAATGTTGTACTGAACAGCACGGGCGCGAGAGTAATTCTTTACAAAGGGGTACCAACCACCCAGTGTGTAGCGAACCTCTGGTTCAACAATTGGCTCATTAAAAGTGAACCAATAGCGAATCTCTTTTCCAAACGTTTCAAAAGCAATACGAGCGTAATGCGCATATGCCTCAACAACCTCACGGGACTCCCAGCCACCGCGGTTGAAGAGATATTCAGGCATGTCAAAGTGGTAGAGGTTTACAAAAATCTCAATACCAACCTTTTTAGCAACAGCAAAGAGGTGGTGATAGTACTTCTCACCCTCTGGATTAAGCTTGCCGTTAATATCCAGCAAACGACTCCACTGAATAGAAGTGCGGATGGAATCCAAGCCAAGAGACTTGAGAAGCTGAAGATCTTCTTCCATTCTTTCTGTAAAGTCATTTCCGGCATAGGAACCAACGCGGTTGTGAAATGCGTGGATGTCCAGGTTAGACCAGGTGTCCCAAAGGTTTGGCAACTTTCCGCCGTCTTGCCATTTGCCCTCGGTCTGTGGACCAGACATTGCCCCACCAAAGAAGAAATTCTCAGGCAACTGATACGACATGCCTATCCTTTCTCAAACGTATTGTACCTAACATGTCAACTTTTTAAAACAGATATGTTAGATTTTCTAAGTAGTATACTAATGCAAATCAGATAGAATGCAAAGTAAAATTTTGCTGCCTGAGGAGGTGCTATGAATAAGTACGAACTGATTGTCCAGGATCTAAAAACTGATATTGCTATAGGCACGTATCCTGCTTATTCTCGCCTGCCTTCCGTTGCTCAGCTCTGCGAGCAATATGAGGTGAGCAAAATTACCATTAACAAAGCACTAGAAGTTCTTGAGCAGCAAGGACTTATCTTCAGGCGAAAGGGCTCTGGCACTTTTGTCAAAAAGCTGGAAGAAGGAACGCAGATTAAGCCAAGTAAAGAGGTCTCCGGTCAAATGGAAGGCTTTATGGCTGAACACGCCGCCCGAGGTGAGCGCGTTAAATCAAAGGTCTACACCTTTGAAGTTGAGCGTCCTTCTGAATACATTGCTAAAGCTCTTGATATTACTACCGAAGATTTTGTGTACAGAATTGTGCGCGTCAGGCTTGTTGAAGGAATCTCGCAGGTCATTGAGTATACCTACATGCCCATTAGCTTGGTTCCCAATCTTAAAATGGCTCATCTGGAGCACTCGATTTACAACTATATTGAGAGCGAAATTGGACTCAAGATTGCCAACGCGCACCGTGTTATCAGGGCTGTTATGCCCACAGAGGTAGAGGCTTCAAGGCTAGAAATTAGCACAGGGCGATCCCCTCCTGGAGGTTGAGCAAATCGGTTATATCGACGATGGTCGTGCGTTTGAATATTCCATCTCACGACATGCGCATGGCTATGAATTCATGACCATTTCTATGCACTAAACCCCTGGTATAAAGCGTTACAAATATGGCGAGAAGACCAATTGATCTTCTCGCCATTTTTGTATGGGTGCGCGGGGGTGCACGCAGCGCAACGCAGCCTGTTGCTGCTCGCAGCGCTCGACGGCTGCTCGGCAGCTGCTCGGCACTCGCCGAGAATGACGTGCCTGAAACTCGCCGTCCTCGTAGATTCCGCAGCTATGGGTGCCGTCCTTTGGAATGCCCACGGAGCCTGGGTTGAACACGGTGACCTCTGGGTGGTCAGCGCTCTGCATGTTCACTTTTTCTGTGAGTGTGGCCGTACACAAACGCGTCCATACTTGGCGTCTGAGGCCATTTATCAACGCTGTTGTGAATGCCAGGGCCAAAGACGTGACCGTGGGTAAAGAAGATAGTGAACTGCTTACCCGTCTTTGGGATCTTTGTCAAACAAGATGTTGTAATCAGCCATGCAAGGGAAGTCCAGAACCATCTGGTCAACCTCTGCCTCGCAATTTCCGCGGACCGCAATGACCTTATCGGAAATGCTGTTCAGCATCTCAATGACGCGCTTTGGTGCGTAATCTGCAGGAAAGATCGTTGCGAGGTCCGTGATAAAGCAGAGTCTCCAAGAAGCAAAACGTACTTTGGCTGCTCCTCCTCAATGACCTGCATGAGCTTTCTCGCAATAGTCGGCAGCGCCGTGAATATCTGAAGCAATTACAACCTTCATCAACGTATCCTCTCTATACGTGTTTCTACACGTAGCTTCATACGCGTGTGTCAATCAATTATTTTATTGTATTGATGGCGTCCAACCAGTTACAAGCGCTGGCAATTCGGTCACCGTGCAAATGCCTGCTTAGAACCTACCGGTCATCCTTGCGTCAGGATCAGCCTCGGAAACACGCTGACGAAGATCTGCAATAGCCGCAGGTATCTCGTCTGTGTTGTACGGCGTCATCTGATACACCCAGTTAATCCAGTTGCGATACAGCAAGTTGGCATGCGCACGCCAGGTAAACAGCGGCTGCTTTTCTGGATCGTTATCAGGGAAGTAATTCTCTGGCAGGCGAATAGGCAGACCCTTGTGAAAGTCACGCCAATACTCCTCTGCAAGCGTGTCGCGATCATATTCAAAATGACCGGTTACAAAAATCTCGTGAAAGTCTCTGGTGGCGAGAAGTGCAGGACCGCTGGTAAATCCCTCAGAAAGCACGGCAAGCTCAGGATGGTCTACCAGAGCTGATGTCTCAATCGCAGCATGACGAGAATGCGGCATGTAATGTACCTCGTCAAATCCATTGGTGAGGAAGCAATACTCATCGCATAAACGCTGTGGGAAAATACCAAAGAGCTTAGCACCCAGCATTTTCTTAGGAATATCGTGCAAAGTAATACAGGCCAGCTAGTGCGCCCCAACACAGGTACATGGTAGAAAAGACATGCTCCTGAGACCAGTCAACAATGCGACAAAATTCATCCCAGTAGTCAACATCCTCGTATTTGAGGTCCTCAATAGGAGCGCCCGTAACAATCAAACCGTCATAGTTTTTATCTTTGAAGTCATCAAAAGTTGAATAAAACGTTACCAGATGGTCAGCAGCGGTGTTTTTAGATTCATGCGAAGAGATACGCATAAAGTCACACGTAACCTGTATAGGAGACTTTGAAATCAAGCGGAGAATCTGTGTCTCGGTCTGAATTTTCTTAGGCATTAAATTCAAAATTGCCAGGCGCAGTGGACGAATCTCCTGGTGTTCTGCAACTTCTTCCTCAAGCGCAAAAATACGCTCTTCTTGCAGCGTCTTCTTAGCTGGTAAACCATCTGGAATATTAATAGGCATGGCAACTTCCTTTAGCTAATCGTTGCACATAAGTATACTTGTTTGTATGGAAATAACTTTTGCCGAGCTCGGGCTAAACGAGCAAATTCTGGCAGGCGTAGCAACACTTGGGTTCAACGCGCCTACTCCCGTGCAAGCCGCGGCAATTCCCGCCGTCCTCGCGGGCAAGGACGTTGTTGCGTCTGCGCAAACGGGAACAGGTAAAACTGCAGCGTTTATGTTGCCTACGCTGCAGCGCATTGCTGTCGAGAAACCCCGGTGGGGCCGAGAAGCCCGAAGCCAAGGAACCCAACGCAAGCGCCAAACCCAACGTGGCTGCCGGGCGCGGCGCCAAGCGTAACGCCAAGCGTGGTGACACCAAACGCAACGCCTACCCCCGCGCGCTCATCATCACCCCAACACGAGAGCTTGCGGCCCAAATTGACGACGTTGCTAAAAGCGTTTGTGCATCCACTGGTCAGCAAGCTGTCATTGTCACCGGTGGCGCTCGCTACAAACACCAGATAACCGCGCTGCAAAAAGGTTGCGATGTGCTGGTGGCAACACCTGGCCGCCTGATAGATCTTCTCGACAAGAAGCATACAAGCCTTGAGAACATCCAGGTACTGGTGCTCGACGAGGCGGATCGTATGCTTGACATGGGATTTTGGCCAAGCGTTCATCGCATTATGGAGCGGCTACCCAAGACGCACCAAACACTGCTGTTCTCGGCAACGCTCCCCGCGTCAATTACCTCAACCATAGATGCACTGCTCAAAGATCCGGAGCGCATTGAGATTGCAAGAACCGGACAGACTGCGGCAACAATCGAGCAACATTTATGCTCGGTCACTCAGGGACAAAAACCTCAGCTCTTAAAGGCTCTTATCGACTCGTTTGATCCTGCGCCAGAGCGTGTGTTGGTGTTCTGTAGGACAAAGTCGCGCGTTGACAGCATTTACAAAAATCTCAAAGCCGCAGGTCTCAAGGTTGATGTTATGCATGCGGACCGTCCGCAAAAAGCTCGCGCAAGAGCACTGGAGCGATTTCGTAGTAGCGCCATTCAGGTTCTTGTTGCAACCGACGTCATGAGTCGCGGCATTGATATCCCAGGGCATTGACGCGGTCATTAACTTTGATGTGCCGCTTGACCCCGAGGATTATGTTCACCGCATTGGCCGAACAGGCCGTGCAGGAGCCGCAGGTCAGGCGTTCACTTTTATGGGACCAGATGAGGTCACGCCGCTTAGAGAAATTGAATACTTTACAAAAGCGCTCATTCCTTCATGGGATCTACCTGGCTTTTCTTATGACTCGGGTCGCATTATGCTTCAAGACTCCCGCTCTACCACCAAGACCACGCGATCGATGTTCTCGGGTTCAAGGTCAAGAGGCAAAGGATTTGGATTTGGCGGCAGATATGGCCGACACACGTAATCTATAATCAGATGCAGTCAGTTCATACAGTAAAGGAATCAAAATGGGCCCTTTTAATGGCGTTGGTGTAATTTTTGCTCTTGGAGCAGCAGCTCTTCATGTGGTTATTTTTTATCTTGAGTCATTTGCCTGGACTTCTGACGGCACGCTCAAGGCCTTTAACATGACAAAAGAAGAGGCAGAGAGCACCGAAAAAATAGCTTTTAACCAGGGATTTTACAATCTCTTTCTTGCCATTGAGGTATTCGTTGGCGTCTTCTTGATGGCTACCAGAAATCCAGCAGGTAAAGCGCTTGTTATCTTTGCTGTATGTTCAATGGCATTTGCCGCAATTCTTCTCTATGTAACTTCTCCCGACAAACGCTCCGCAGCCATTAAACAGGCAATATTCCCCATTATGGCACTCTGCAATTTGATTCTGTAACTTTTTGAGCATCGACGCTGGGTACTCGCAGACACCCAGCTTTTTTTGTAGCGCTTCTCGCGAGAAGGACCATCATGAAGCAACTCCGCCCTTATCCACAGGTTATTATCACCAGAAAGCTGCTCGCGCACTTGCAGGGCGGACATCCTTGGGTCTTTGAGGGCGAGGTTATTCGTGTAGAACCGTCTCCAGAAAGCGGCAAGCGTGCTCAAAAATGGTTGCATCGTTGATGTCTTTGAAGAGAACGGCACCTACCAGGGAACTGGTCTTCTGTCAGAAATGAGCAAGATTCGCGTCAGAATTGTGACAAGAAACGCCAACGATAGGCTCAATGAAGCATTTTGGAGTCGCAAGATTAGCTGGGCGTGGGAACACCGCAAAACCACTATGGGAAACCGCGCTCTACCAGACACTGAGCCCGATACCAATTGCTGCCGCATTATCTTCTCGGAGGCCGATGGCTTTTCCTGGCTTAATCGTTGATCGCTACGAGAACGTGCTTGTTGCGCAGGTAGGGAACCGTTGGCATGGAGTATCTGCGTGATGCTATCTATCCACTGCTACTTGAAGTTTTCTCTGCAGACGGCCAGGTAATCGACGGTATTTACGAAGAAATGACTCTCCCTCTCGCCTTAAAGAGGGACTTCCGCAATATAAAGGCTGGTGGACAGGTACTTTTTCTGACGAGAATGACTTGATTACAGAAAGCACCATTTCCCTGCCTTCAACTCACGTCCTTGCAACAGAAAACGGACTCAAATTCAATCTAGACCTAGAAAACAGCCAGAAAACCGGCTTTTTCTTGGATCAAAAATACAACCGTCGAGCAGTTCGTCAGCTTGCACAAGGTCGTCGTGTACTGGATTGTTTCTGTCACGTTGGTCCGTCGGTCTTAACGCCGCAGCTGGTGGAGCAGAATTTTGTCCGCTGCGTAGATGTCAGCCAAACCGCCATTGACCTTGCGCGCCAAAATGCGGAGCTCAACGGCTAGACAGACCGCATGGACTTTACCTGCGAAAACGTTCTTGAATATCTGCCAAAGTTAGCTCAAGACCGCGTTCAACTCAAAGCAGAGGGAGGTCCGTTTGACCTCATCATTCTTGATCCGCCTGCATTTACCAAAACGCGCGACAAAGTCCGAAGCGCCATGCGTGGCTATAAGGAAATCAACGCTGCGGCCATGAAACTGTTACCTCGAGGTGGATACCTGGCAACTTGTTCCTGCTCACACTTCATGACCAGAGATCTTCTCGCCCAGGCAATTGCCGAGGCAGCTCACCATACCAACGTGCAGCTCAAGCAAATTGAAGAGCGCCAGCAAGCTCCTGACCACCCAATTCTTTGGGGTGTTCCCGAGAGTCACTACCTTGATTTCTTCATTTTCCAGGTGGTTTAAAAACTTACAGTCCATTCTTCAAAAAGCTCTTTATGAGATTTATTCCATATTGTGATATAATACTCTTATAAATTATTTTACTAATTTTATAAGAGTATTTATAGCATACTTTGGAGGCTCTTATGGCTGAGACGGATGTCAGGGATTTATCTAAACAACCAACCTTGAGCAAATACCAGCCCTATTTAACCTATGGGTTATTAGCCTTTATTGGCGGTTTTGCTGGTCTTCATACACTTTATAGAACGGGTAAAGTTTCATTTTTTAGGACTGTATTATCTGGGTGCTTTCTTTATCTTCTCGTTTCTTACAACTATTGGTATCTCTATGCTCTTCTCGTGCTTATAAATTCTTTTTATCACGCTCTCCATAGTCTTTAATAAGAATGTGACTGTTCAAAAATATCCAAGAGACGCAGTTCAGGCTCAGGACAGCTGAAAGTAAATGACAAATTGATTTTTGATTACAATCTCTGCATTTGCATTATTTCTGTTAGTAAGCGCGTCTCTATCTTTTTGTATTTCAGTATCTCAATGGCTATAAAGCTCATTCTTGTAATAATCTTCATTGGTCTGGAGCTTTGCTGATAAACGCTGCTGGAATCAAAAATATCTTTTAAATAGTTCTTCCGAACTTCTTATTTTTTTCCAAACTTTTGCTTTTGCGACGCTCTTTAAAGAACGCTTTGAGCTGGGCAGATGCTTCGTCTGCTAATACTCCGCCCTGAGACTGCAAACTCGTGATTAAGTCTTGGATCACTGCTCACGTCAAACAACGTGCCCGTTGCGCCTCCCTTGGGATCAAACGCTCCAAACACGCAGCGATCAATACGAGCATTGACCATCAATCCTGCGCACATCAAGCAAGGTTCCAGCGTCACGTACACCGTGCAGCCCGAAAGTCTCCAGCGGCCAAGCTTTTTTGAAGCCTCTTGCATGGCGAGAAACTCAGCGTGTGCAGAAGGATTGTTATCAATCTCACGACGATTGTGTGCAACGGCAATAACTTCTCCATCGCACACTACAACTGCGCCGATAGGCACTTCTCCTATCTGGGCTGCAAGTTCTGCCTGTTCAAGAGCAAGTTTCATGTACTTCTGATCAAGAGCAGCCTGTGGGGTCAAAGGCTCTTGCGCTTCGTCGCTCATAGCTGCTCCTCACTTGTCTGAGTTGCTGTTAATCTTACGCAGTTCTGTCGCGAATCCGTCACGAACCTGACGCCAAATCCGTCACGAACCTGACACTAATTTGTCTTCGCTCAATTATGAAGCAAAACCCGAACTTACCAAATCCCCTACTCGCAAAAAACTGAATTATGAGGTAGGATATTACCGCTTTGGAGAGGTGGCAGAGTGGTTGAATGCGGCGGTCTTGAAAACCGTTGAGCGGTGTCCCCGTTCCGAGGGTTCGAATCCCTCCCTCTCCGCCATTTTTGGCGGACCTCAACTTAACGTTTTACCTTCAGAACTTTCATTCCATTCCACGTCATTTCTAGCTCAACGTTCTTCTCGTCAGTGTGTGGGACGAGCATTCCATTACCGAAAAGACTCGTTAGCAAGTTAAAAGCTTTTAATTAAAAAAACGCCTTAGATTTTTTTACTTTTGGGTATAATTAACCTGTCCAAATGGATGGCTGACACAGGATTGTCAGTGATTGAAAGGATTTAGCATGATTATTGCCGCAGTTGTAGTTATTGTCCTTCTGGTTTTTCTGGGCCATTAGCATTCACAACAACATCATTCGCGCAAGCAACAGGTGCGATAACGCTTGGGCAGCTATCGATACGCAGCTTCAGCGTCGTAACGATCTGATCCCTAACCTGGTCAACACCGTTAAGGGTTACGCAACTCACGAGTCTAAGACTTTTGAGGCAGTTACTTCTGCTCGCGCTGCAGTCGCAAACGCTCGCACTCCTGAAGAGAAGATGCAGGCTTCGGCACTCTTTCCAACGCTCTGACCAACCTGTTTGCTGTTGTTGAGAACTACCCAGAGCTCAAGGCTAAACCAGAACTTCCTGGAGCTCCAGGCAGAGCTTACTGACACCGAGAACCGCCTCAGCTACGCTCGCTTGAGCTACAACGATGTTGTCATGAACTACAACAACATCATCGCTGTTTTTCCCAAACAACCTTCTTGCTGGTGGACGTTCCCCACGTACAAGCTTCCAGGTTACCGACGAGTCCGCTCGTCAGGGCTCCAAACGTACAGTTCTAAGAGCTGTTTCGTTTACACTTTGTACCAGTACAGCCCGGTATCTGCATTCCCGCAGGTGCCGGGCTTTTTATGCGCCGTTGCCTCGCAGATTGAGCTGGTCGTGCGCTGCCGTGCGCTGGTCGTGACCGCTGTACGCGTGCTGTTCACACGCTCGGCTGCAGCCAAATCCGAGCAGCTAGATTATGTGAAGAGTCTTTACAGCCTCGCAGAAAAATCGTTAAAATAGTTACATCTGTGAATTGTCCTCGCAAGCACAATTCACGTTCTATTGGATGAAGAGAAAGGTCAGCATGAAACCTCGACCTCACAGTCGCTGACCTCTTGCGGTGTGCCGATTTGCACCGTGAGGGTGAAATCGCAATGCAGTCCCCGTGGCAATTACGCGGAGTTTCTCGCCAAAAGCCACGCTTTAGTCTTCGGACGCATGTAAGGAGCACACATGATTTATCTTTCCCAGTTAATGGGTAATCCGGTTCTAGATTCAGAAGGCGAGAAGATCGGTTCTGTCTCCGACCTTGGAATTGCTACCGGAGAAGTTTTTCCTCGCATCACTTCCCTTGCTTTTATGGGCCCTGGCCGCACGCCAATGATGATTTCTTGGCGCAAGTATGTTGATACCTACGATGAGGACGTCATCAGGCTCAAGGTACCTTCAACTGAGATTCGTTTCTCGTACCTGCAGCCTAACGAAGTTCTTCTCGCCCGAGATATTCTCAACAAGCAGATCGTTGATACGCGCGGCATTCGCGTTGTCCGCGTAAACGACCTCAAGCTTTCCGATACCAGCTCAACGCAGCTTCGCCTTCTGGGCGCAGAGGTTGGCGCACGTGGTCTGCTGCGCAGCCTTTCTCCCCATCTAGAGCACCTGGTCACCCGCATTGCGCGCGCTATGGGCCACCCCATGCAAGAGCGCATCATTGCGTGGAGTTACATGGACCTGGTTGAGCGCGACCTCTCCAACGTCAAGCTCTCCGTTTCCCACAAAACGCTGGACGAGCTGCACCCTGCTGATGTTGCTGACATCATCGAACGCCTGGACTCTCGCCTGCGTAGTCAGGTATTTGCCCAGCTTGATGACGAACAGCGCGCCGGCGCAATGGCAGAGTTCAACGACGACGCCATGGCAGTTGAGCTCATCGGTGGCCTGAACGAAAAAGAAGCATCTCGCATCCTGTCCGAGATGGACCCAGACGACGCGGCCGAGCTTGTCTCCGAGCTGAGCTATGACCGTGCCGAGAAACTCCTGCGCTTGATGGGCGTTAAGGAGCAGCGCGCCATTAGGCAGCTGCTGGGATATCGCGAGTACACCGCTGGCCGTATTATGACGTCCGAGGCGCTTTCTGTTCCTGAGGATCAGACCGTTGCGTACGCCTTTGATCGCCTGCGTAATCTGGACGAAGACTTTGAGACCGTCCGCTATCTCTACCTTACTGACGAGGATGGCCGCCTGTCCGGAACCGTTACGCTGAACCGCCTGATTGTCTCCGAGCCAGAAACTCGTCTGGAGGAGATTGCTAATAAGAACCTGGTCACCGCCTCACCAGAGGACGACCAGGAGGATGTTGCTCGAAACATTGCAAAATACAACCTGCTGGCTATGCCTGTTGTTTCTGATGACAACCGCCTGCTGGGTATTGTTACCGTCGACGACGCCCTTGACGTTCTTGAAGAGGAGCACGCTGAGGACCTGCAGATTGTTGGTGGCGGCAGGAGCGATTCCGATTCTGGCGACCGTGGACGCAACATTATTTGGTTCCTCCACCGCAACCTCTGGCTTTTGTTCTGGGTTGCTTCCGTTGTGATTGCTGCCTTTGCAGGAACAGCCGCAACATCTAATCCAACTATGGGTATTTTCGCAGCTCTTTGCACTATTACTATGCCAATCTCACTGAACTTGAGCGAGAATACCGTCAACTACGTGACAAACTTCTTCCTCACAGACGATCCTGGCAGCGAGAAAGTCTCCTTCAATCTTGGGCTTTGCCTTCCGCTCACTTCTGCTGGGTCTTCTGGTCAGCGGCCTCATTTGCATCCTTGGTGCTGCAGCCCATGCCCTGTTAGAAGCCTCTGTTCCATCCCTATGATCCAACTGCAGGCGTATTCTACGCCGCGCTCTTTGACCAGACGCATTATTCAGATCTTTTGGTGCAGCAGCTGGCTCTACGCTTATTTCCTTCCTGCTAACCCCAATTTTTCTTGGCTGTACTTCGCCATCGTGAGGAGAAAAAAACCAGGAAACTTCAGGTCTCACGCTTACGCTGATTTCCATGAGCCTTTCGGTGGTGACATTCTTCGTCCTCTCTACGCTCTCTCGCTTGTGAGTGTGATGTAAATGGCGCAAGAGAACGCAGAGGTAAAAGACGCAGCCGCAGAGCAGGGACGCGATTGCAGTGCAGGGACGTTGCTGCAGAGCAGGACGTTGCTGGCAGGACGCCATCGAGCAGGGCAAACATGCGCCTAAAGCAGAAGGCTCCGGTCAACAAAAAAACAGCCTCAAGTACATCTTTGATGGCAATGGGTCCCGGTCTTCTCGCCGCATTTGCTGGGTAACGACGCCGGCGGCATTGCAACCTACTCCAGCGCAGGCGCTACGTTTGGCTACTCGCAGCTGTGGACCGTGCCGCTCATGTGCTTCCTGCTGATTGTTGTTCAAGAAACCGCAGCTCGAATGGGTTGTGTCACCGGTAAAGGCATTGCATCGCTAGTCCGCGAGCGCTTTGGTATCCGTCTGTCCACGCTGGCAATGGGTGCGTTGCTGCTCTCTAACATTGCTGTTACCTTCTCTGAATTCGCAGGTATTGCGTCCAGTATGGAGCTCTTTGGCATCCCAACGTACGTCTCGGTGCCCATCAGCGCCCTGATGGTGTGGCTTCTGACTGTTGGCGGATCGTACCGCCGCATCGAGAAAGATTTTGCTGGCAATTAGCTGCATTTTTTTGTCACGTACGTGGTGGCTGGCGTGCTGGCTCAGCCCGACTGGGGCGAGGCCCTGCGCGTCACCATCATTCCGCAGCCTTCCGCCGATCCATCCTACATTTCGCTGCTGGTTGCAAATATTGGTACTACCATCAGTCCGTACATGATCTTCTTGGTTGCATCAAATGTTGTCGAGAAAAACCTTGATACCAGCGACATTCCTGCACAGCGTGCAGACAATGTTGCCGGCGCAGTCCTGGCCGAGGTCATTACCTGGTTCATTATGCTGACCACCGGCGCTGTCCTCTTCCCTCGTGGAATCTCCGTTGACTCTGCTGCCGACGCTGCTCGCGCACTTGAACCACTTGCGGGTCAGTATGCTAGTACCCTCTTTGCGCTGGGCATGGTTGGCGCGTCCTTCCTTGCAGCATGCGTTCTACCAGGCATTACCGCAAGCGCTATCTGCGAGGCATTTGGTTGGGAGCGCGGAGCCGACCGTAGCTGGCAGGAGGCCCCTGTCTACCACGGCATTATTACAACCGTCCTGGTCATTTCTGCGCTGGTTGTTCTGATTCCAGGCATGAGCCTCTTTGGCATCATGATGGCCGCCCAGGTCATCAACGGTATTCTGCTGCCAATTCTGCTTGTCTTTATGGTTATTATTGCCGCCGACAAACACATCATGGGCAAGTACGCCAACGGCCGCATCTGGAACGCTCTGACCTGGTTTACCATCGTCACCGTTATCATCCTGACCATTGTAATGTTCATTCTGCAGGCCATGGGCTTGTAGCAAACGTCACGCAACTGCAACACAACAATAGGGCGAGAAGATCGGTCTTCTCGCCCTATTGTTTTATGCATTTAGCTGCTATTTATTACTTGCTTGCCTTGTCAAACTCGTCCTTGAAGTCAGAGAACATCTTGCCCATGCGTCCGAGCTGCATGCCAAAACCCTTAGCTGCCTTGTTAGCGGTGGCCTGTGTAGATGATTTGCTTGTAGGCTTAGCAGCAGGCTTACTAGCAGCGGCTTTGTCAGCAGCGGCCTGCTCCTCCGCAGATGGCTTCTCGAGGCGAACATCCTCTGCAGCAATGGGAGCTGGGCGCTCGGAATCGTCTTCTGCGTCGGGCTCGGTAGCGTCTTCGATCGCACGCTTTGCCTTGGCCAGCGTCTTACCCAGGGCAAACGCGCCCTTCTCGGTGGCCTCTGCAACAGCTTTTCCGGCTTTAGCTGTAGCCTCAGAAGCCTTTGCGGCAGCTGCCGCGTAACCCTCGCCCGCCTTTGCAGCTAGACCACCGGTGAGCTGGGCATCTGCTGCCTCATCGGAAAGGACCATTGCGCCGTTGGAGTAGCCCAGCAACCACTCAGGCTTGATGGCAAACGAGCCTACCAGCGCCTCAGATCCAGCGCCGTCACCCACAAGAAATGCCGAGACCGCACCAGTGACCTGGTCAAACTCTGCGCCGCTCACGTAGCCCAGACTTTTTCCACTCTTAGTGCGAGCCTCCATACCGTGCCATAGAATGCAGGCATCAAAGTCCAAGTTCAAGCGCTTGATTGCTGCTTTATCGACGTTATTCTCGGGATCTTTTACGCAAAGTCCCTGCTCAATGGTCTCCAGAGACTCCAGCGTGACAAACGCGTCATCCTGCTTAATCATGCCGGCAATATCGGGCTTCTGAACCATCACGCCCACTACCTGCGAGGACTGGCCCTGTTTGAAGGGTGCAAAAACCACGTTGTGAATCTTTCCTAACTTGGAAAACCGCTCTTCTCCCGCATGCTTGCCCTTTGTAGCAGGCTTTTTGGGGAGAAGGACCTTTTGCGCCTAAGAGCTCGGTTGTTTTTCACGTGAAACCTCTCTATAAAAAAACGGGACGTCATAAGGCGTCCCGTCACGTGCTTGTAAGTGAGGGCTTATGCCTCCTGGTAGCCCTCGCCAGCGTTCTCCTGCTCGTGGGACTCAACGTTCTCGATGCGGACTGCCTGAGCCTCAGCGGTTGTGGCGGTTGGCTCTGGAACAACAAAGAGTCTGCAACAACATCAGCAGCGTCTGCGACAGTGTTAGAAGCAGAGGTCACAGCGTCAGAAAGTGACTCACGGAGCTGATCCATGCGCTCGCGAGCAAGATCAACCTTTGCGCGGAGCTCGTCGGTCTTTGCGTCAACAGTGAAGCTGACCTCGTCAATCTTAGTGCTCACAACCTTAGATGTGCGCTCGTAAGAATCAAGTGCGGAATCCCATGCGTCATTGACAGCATCTGCAGCCAAAGCGCGAGTCTCCTCGCCGGAACGTGGAGCCAGGAAAAGACCAGCTACAGCGCCAGCAGCAGCACCAAAAAAATAGCGCCTAGAAAGAAACCAGCAGACTTCTTGCTCGCAGTACCTCCTGTTAAACAGCAAAAACGCTGTACGTAATCATACCGCAATAAGGGCGTTTATCGAACGGGCTTTGGACGAGGAACGTTAATCATGTTCCAGTCGTCTGGGACGTCAGTGACCTCGGAGTCGTCCGTTGCGTCCTCGGCGGCTGTTGCCTCGGCGAGCTCGTCGGCGATGCGGGCTCGGCGTCGGCTGCGGGCTCGGCGTCGGCTGCGGGCTCGGCGGCGGCCGCGGGCTCGCGTCAGCTGCGTCAGCATGCCTGCGACCTCGGCGTTGTTCTCTTCAGCGTCTGCAACCTCAGCCTCAACTGCATCAGCAGCAGCTGCATCAGCGACGTCCTCGAGAGGGTTGTCGGCAACGTAATCCTCAGCGTCTACGCTCTCTGCCTGGGGTGCAGCGTCCGTCTCAGGTTCTGCGGAGTCTGCGAGCTCATCGGTCTTCTCGCCGTCAAGGCTCTGGATGAGCGCAACGAGGCCGGAAACGATTGCGTTGATGTCTGGATCGGCTTCATCCTGGTTGCCATATGCCCAGTTGAGGAGCCACACGGCGCTGGAAAGCGAGGCTGCAACCAGCACGTCGTCTGGGCATGCGAGGATAATCTCGTAGAGGCCGCGGCGGGAATCCACCAGGGAAGTCTTGCCGGACGAAACATCTCCCGCAAGGTTGGTCAGAGCCAGGAGCTCCACGGTTACGTGCTCAAGCAGGTGCGCAACCTCGGTATCGTTGGCGACAAGTCCAAAGCGAGCGTCGGCGTCGCCCAAGCACAGGTGCTCGGAAAGACCTGGCAAAAGCTCAAGCACGCGCTCAGTTGCCTCAGCGTTTTCTGAGGTCAAACGTGGCGCTTTTGCCGAAAACTCAACGGTAGCGGTCAAGTTTTTGGGTCCTACCACAACTTTTTTGATAGAAATCAACTGCGCCATTTCAACCTCTTTCTATTGGTTCACTCTATTGTAATCATTCTTTTAGTTATTCATTTTCTGATGTGTCAGAGTTTTCGCCGGCTGGCTCAGATTCACCGTCTACCTGTGGTTCTGGTGCAATTACGCGCAGCAAAGAAAGGCGGCGGCGGCGCATCGACTGCACGCGGAACACGTAGCCATCCTTCTCAAAAACCTCACCTGGACGAGGCAAATGATTTGCCAAATCCAGCACAAAGCCCGCGATAGTCTCATACTCCTCGGACTCCCCCACCGGCCATCCAAGTTCATTCGCATCATTGAGCGAGAAACGACCATCTACCAGCCACTCTCTATCAGAGAGCTGCGTCAGATACTTGTTGTCCGGATCAAACTCATCCTCAATCTCGCCGACAATCTCCTCGACGATGTCCTCAACGGTAATGACACCCGCAGTTCCACCGTACTCGTCAACCACGATGACCATCTGATCGCGACTTGTCTGCATCTCGGTGAGCAGCGGAATGATGTCTTTGGTATCAGGGACGTAGTCAGCAGAACGCACGAAGCGCGCGATCTTCTCGTCACTATCGTGCTGGTCAAGCGCTGGCTCCAGCAAATCTTTGATGTGAGCGATGCCCACGATGCGGTCGATATTCTCGTGGTAGATAGGTATGCGCGAGAAGCCTGTCTGGCGCATGACGCGAAGGACCTCGGCGATAGTTGCAGTGTCCTCCATGGCGGTCATGTCAACGCGCGGAACCATAACCTCGCGGACAACGGTATCGCCCATCTCGATGACCTCGTGGATCATGGATTTTTCTTCTTCGAGAGGTCCTCGGAGTCCTTGACGATGTAGCGGAGCTCTTCCTCGGTGACCTCTTGGTGATCATTTGTTGTGTCAATGCCCATGAGCGTGGTAACCGCATCTGCCGAGGCAGACGTAATAAACACGAGTGGGCGCACAATCTGCATGAATGCCTTCATGGGACCAACGACTGCTTTGGCCACTGCCTCGGAGTTTGCTAGGGCCGATGCTCTTTGGAACCAGCTCGCCGATGACCACGGAAAAGAACGAAACAATCAGCGTAATAGCCACGACAGCTAAAGGAAGCGCCAGGTCAGCGTGGACACCAATGCTGACCAGCCAAGCGCCGAATGGCTCGGAAAAGGCTTGTTGCAGCAAATGCCGAGGACGCAAAAGCCTACCAGGGGTAATTGCAACCTGGATTGTTGCGAGAAAATATCCGCGATCAGTGGCAATGTCAATGACAGCTAGGGCTCTTGGATCGCCCTTCGTCCACGTCCGCCTCAAGTGCCGCGCGACGAGGCTAACAATAGCCATCTCGGCCGCAGAAAAAAAGCCGTTTACCAGGGTAAGCAGCAGAGTTATTCCAATACTTAACGCAATGTCCATCGAGTGTATGGGCACCTACCTCTTCGAAGTTACTTTTTGTGTAGTCTATTGTACTCTAACGTGCTCTACCTTGTAGTCTGCAGGAATTTGACACAGTCTCGCCACGAAACGCTGGATGTACGAGTAAGCACGAATCGGGTGGATGCGGCATGATGACACCAACTATACGTGCGGCATAATGACACCAGCTGAATGAGCGGTCGCACGGTGCCATTTTGATGCCATTGATTGCTGTTTTCTCCGTGGATTCGGCTAACAAACAGCCGTCGATTCTACTTAACAAGCAGCTCCCAATATTTGATGCAAGATTTTGAATAACTTACCTAAATAATTCATCTATATGAATACGTAACATTTACGCCTAGAATTATGTGCCCAAAACGGTAAAAAATGCGTTTAGTTGGGGTTGAAAGTTAAAAATTTGCCAAAATAACCCCAACTAAGACGATTTTTTACCGTGCTGAAAATTTTTATCAGGGCAAACGCTATATGCAGAAATGTGTATTCCCCAACTAAACGGCTTTTTTACCACTTCAAGGTCAATTCGGGATCACTTGCATCATTCCTATCCGCTTAGCTCGCTGAACAGCAAAAGGCCCTCACATTCGACTGAATGTGAGGGCCTTGGTCTTGCTAAATTTACCGCTAGATTAGAGCTGCTTGCCAGCCTCGACAAGGTCCTTTGACCTGCGCACGAACGGCGTCCAGGTCCTCGTCAGAAGGAATCCAGCCGATAGCGTGGACAGGCAGCGGCATAGTGAACTCTGCTGCCTCAAGCTCGGCCTGGACCATCTTTGGTCCAAGTGGAGCCCAGCCGTAAGAACCAAACGCAAAACCAATACGGTGGTCGTTCTTTGGAGACAGGCCGCTCATATAGGTCAGGAACGAAGAAACGTTTGGCAGGAACTTAGAGTTCAGCGTAGGCGAACCAACACAGACATACTTGGAATCCAGGAAGTGGTACATGACGTTGGAGATGTGAGTCTCTTTGAGGTCGATGAGCTGGGCAGGAATGCCTTCAGCCAAGAAACCGTCCAGGAGAGCGTGAGCCATCTTGTCGGTTGAACCCCACATGGAGTCGTATACAACCAGGGCTTTCTCCTCAAGCTTGCCGGTAGTCCACTCCTCGTACTTGGAGATAATGTCGGCAATGTGGGAGCGCCATGCAACGCCGTGAGCTGGGGCGATAATATCGATGTTCTCCAGACCAATGCCCTTAACTGCGGTAACAGCAGAGTCAGCCTGACGACCGTAAGGGAGAACGATGTTTGCGTAGTACTTGCGAGCCTGCTTCATGACCTCGCAGTAGTCGGACTCGTCCTCAAAGCGGGTGCTTGAAGCGTAGTGCTGGCCAAAAGCATCGTTGGAGAAGAGGATCTTATCGTAATCGGAATACGTGACCATGTTGTCTGGCCAGTGGACCATTGGGGTTTGCACGAAGGTCAGGGTGCGCTTACCAATGTTGAGCGTATCGCCCGTCTTTACGCCGTTGACGTTGATATTCTCGCCATAGAAAGCCTTGAGCTCCTTGACGCCCTGAGGTGCGCTTGCGTAGACCTCGGCGTTTGGCGCGAGCTCCAGAATGCGAGGAACACTGCCGGAGTGGTCCATCTCAATGTGGTTGCAGATCAGAACGTCAATCTTTGCTGGATCGATGATGCTCTTAATGCGCTCGACCAGCTCCTCGGAGAATGGGCGCTTGACGGTGTCAATGAGCGTGACCTTCTCGTCCAGGATAAGGTATGCATTGTAGGTAATGCCCTGCTCAGTGGTGTAGCCGTGGAACTCGCGAGCGTTCCAGTCAAGGGCGCCTACAAAGTAGACATCGGGTTTGATTTCGACAGAACTAAGCATGTGTCCTCCAAAGACCACAGTGCGAAAATTTGACACTACAAGAATATCATTTGCCGGCTGGTAAGTGTATGTTCACGTAAACTTTCCAGATAACTTTAACCCAATAGATTATGAGAAGTTGAGGTTATGACTATCTATATTTCCTGTAATGGATACTAAAAATAGCGGCTATTACCACAAGAGTAATACAGCCTAAACCAACATAAGTTGTTCCAAATCCCGAAAAATCTAAAGCAATTCCAATTAACGGATCAGAAGCCACTGATGCAATCTCTTCAATTTGATTTGATACAGAAAGTAATGTTGCGCGATTATCCTCTTCAGCGATTAAATTCATCTGATTGTTTATCAAAATACTTAAAAGTAGTTGAAAATAAATTAATCGCTACATAAGTAAAAATACAAACATATATACTTGGAACTAGCCCGGCACACAGCATTAAGATCGCAATTACGGAAAGTACGCCTAAGATAACGAGAAATTCTACGTTTCCTGAAAACGCGATACTATCTTCAGCGGATTTCTTATAAGGATCTTTAAGTGTTCTTACTATCTTTGCCGTAAGCCTCGATCCAAAAAAACTCGCCTAAACTTGCAGCAGCGGTAACGATCCCTAGGAACTTTATATCGAATCCCATATTGGTTAAATTTGGGGCAATAAACTGGCTGTAATTACTAACTAAAAATTAATGAAACTGCTGAAACTGTACAAAGCGAAATAAATATATTTGTTTTCACAATCTTTATAAGTTCCTGAAAAAATGTCTGTACATTTTCTTTCAGATTCAATTTACTAGTTTTAGTCCTTATAAATTCATCTTCTTCTGGTAAGCAATTGTCTCTTCTATTAGGGCCTACATTATTTTCTTTAAATTCCAAAGTAACTAATAGACCCAGAAAATATACAAAAATTGAAATTACGAAAGGGATCAAAGGATTGATACTAAAAAGAACAGGGGCTATTAAACGAACAGTAATCCTAATAATTGACTGAGCCCCTGTCATTTTTGAAAGAATTAGAGCATATGCTCCATTCTTCCTATCCATCCCAGAATTTGCACTCGTTGCCTCGAAAAGAAAAGCACTTCCAGCTCCTGACTGAGACGCGCTTGCTAAAGAAAAGAACAATTCAGAAGCAACCATTAATAAAAAACTATTTGCGAAGGTTAAGGTCACTATTGCCACAAGTCTAGAAAAAGAAGCAATTTTCAAAACAATATGATGTCCGTGACGATCAGATATCCAACCCGTTGGAATCTCAAGTACTGCTGTAGCTATTGCACCAACACTCTGGACTAGCGCAATATCAAAATAACTTAAACCACGCCAAAGATAATAGAGAGTTAAGATGGTCCAAATCAGAACACTTGAATTAATATAATTTGACCATTTGTAGAACAGAATGTTTTTTTCTGCTGTTTCTAGCTTTCCTTCAAACATTCATTTCCTCTTTAGATCATCCCTATCTCCTATTTTTATTTCTCCCTATTATAAGATTTCTAAATAGAATTTTTTCCAACTAACCTATTGCTCTTGTGAGCTAACTTAAAGTAATGCTCCCACAGAAATTTTCCTTACGGTTATGTTTTTTTGACAGTGCTACCATAAATTACATAGGTCTAAAACGTATCCGGAGAGGGGAACCTATGAAAATGCTACGCGCAATGCGTGAGCCACTGAAGTATGTTCAGGGCAAAAATGCTTTGTCTCGAGTTCGAAAAAGAGATGGGCTACATGGGAAAGCGCTTCCTGTTTGTTTGCTCTAACAGCGGCTACAAAGCAACCCACGACATGATCGAGCAGAGCTTCGAGGGCAAGGGCGACTATTACCGTCGCTATGAGGTCTTCGGTGGTATCTCTTCCAACGGCGAGATTAACCGCATGAAGGCTATCGTCGAGGAGGACAACATCGACGTAGTCGTCGCTATCGGCGGCGGCAGCGCTGTTGACACCGCAAAGGCAACCGCATATTACGCTGGTAAGCGCATCGTTATTCTTCCTACCGTTGCAGCTACCGACGCTCCATGCACCGGCCTCTCCGTTATTTACAACGATGACGGTTCCTTTGACAAGTACCTCTTCTACCCACAGAACCCAGATGCAGTTATGGTCGACACCCAGATCATCGCAAACGCACCTGTTTCCTTCCTGGTAGCAGGCATGGGCGACGCACTGGGCACCTACTTTGAGGGCCGCGCATCCATCCGTACCGAGTCTCCTTCCCTCGAGGGAACCGGCATCACCCGCGTTGGTATGGCAATTGCTAGGGAGTGCTACCTCACCCTTCGCGATTACGGTTCACAGGCAATTAAGGCTTGCGAGAACAACGTTGTAACCCCAGCTCTTGAGGCTATCTGCGAGGCAACCGTCTACATGAGTGGTGTCGGCGCTGACAACGTTAACTGCGCAGCAGCTCACTCCTTCTACAACGGCCTCACCTCCCTTGGTGGCCACAGCGCACCTCACGGCAACTGCGTTGCTTTTGGTACCCTGGTCCAGCTTGTTCTTGAGGGCGTTCCTCAGGAGGAGTTCGACGAGGTTCAGGACTTCTGCCTTGAGGTTGGTCTTCCAACTACCCTCGAGGAGGTTGGCATCACCACTGACGAGCAGATCAAGAAGATCGCTGAGGCTGCTTGCGTTCCTGGCGAGACCATCCACAACCTTGCTGGCGACGTCACTCCTGACGAGCTCTATGCAGCTATCGTTCAGGCTGACGCTATGGGCCGCGCTCTTAAGGCTTAGGCTTCTAGCTGCACGCCGCGACGCACACCGACGCGCCTGGCGGCAGGTCGCAACGCGCTGCAACACCGACGCGCCGCAACAGCGTGTCTGGCGGCAGGTCGCAACAGCACATTCGCTTGATACAGAAGAGGGACCGCAGATGCGGCCCCTCTTTTTTGTTGCAGTTTTGATGTGATGGCGAGCACAGACACTGCTCGCGTCAGAGCGATGGCGCAGCGCTTACAGGTCCAACGCCTGCTTGACGTCTGCGGCAATAAGCTCGGGATCCAGATGACTTTCTCGCATAAGGTCCGCGATGTTGACGCGGTCGTAGAAAAGCCTTCTTGACGCCGTAGTTCAGCACGCGTGCGGAAGAAGTTCCCAAGTGGCTAGCGATATTCTGTCCCCAGCCGCCCTCGATAATGCCGTCCTCAATGGTCACGATGACGTCGTGGTCTTTTACCAGGTCGTCGAGCAGATTCTGGTCGATGCCAGAGGCAAAGTATGGTTTGACCAGCGTGGCTTCAATTCCCAGGGTGGAGCTGAGGGCCTCAACGGTTTTCTCGCCAAGGTCGTAGAAATCGCCCAGGGCAAGAACGGCCACCTTGGAGCCCTCACGCGTGACCTCGTAAGTGTTGAGGTTGTCGAAGTTTGTGCGGACGGAGCCCTCGGCATGGACCACAGGACCGGAAGGAATTGCGATGTAGACGGGGTGTTTATCCTGGTCAAGCGCCCAGTCGAGCATGGCGATGTACTCCTCGGCGTTGGATGGCGCGAGGTATACCATGTTAGGAATGTTTGCAATCATGGAAATGCTGCTGATGCCCTGGTGGGTGGCGGCCATCAAGCCCCTGATGGAGCCGGAGCCCACGATAACCGCAGGATTCTGGTTGAGCGCCAGGTCCTGAGTTAGCTGGTCGTAGGTGCGCTGGATGAAGGTTGCGCTTGAGCCCCAAATCACGTGCGCGCCCGCGTGAGCCGCGCCGGAAGCCATCGCAACTGCAGTTTCTTCGGCAATGCCCACGTCAAGGTAGTGCTTTCCCAGTTCTTCTCGACGTTCCTGCGTAAGGCCAAGCAGGCCAGGAACAGCCGACATAAGCACCAAGAACTTTGGATCAGTCTTTGCGCGCTTGAGCGCATACTCTGCGAAAAATGCTGGCATACGACTCGGAAGAACCGGATGCAGGGGCTCTGACCAGTCTGGATGTCAAACGGCATGTGCCAGTGCCACTTCTCCTTGTTTGCCTCCGCGGGAGCGTAGCCCTTTGCCTTTGAGCGTATTGATGTGGACCACGACTGGATGAGTCGAGTCTTTTTACCTGCTCAAATGCGGCGATAAAGAGCCTCGATGTCGTTGCCGTCATTGACATACAGGTAGTCCAAGCCCATCGATTTGAAGAGGTTATTCTCGGCAGCTTCGTTGGTGCGGCGCAGCTCAGCGAACTGGTCGTACATGCCGCCGTGGTTCTCGGCGATGGACATTTGGTTGTCGTTGAAGACGATGATAAAGTTGCTATTCAGCTCGCCAGCAACGTTCAAGCCCTCGAGAGCTTCGCCACCCGACATGGAGCCGTCGCCGATAACTGCGATGATGCTCTCCTTGCCGCCCATGATGTCGCGAGCCTTTGCCAGGCCAAGCGCCAAGCTGATGGAGGTTGAGGTGTGGCCGATCTTGAAGAGATCGTGCGGGGTTTCGGCGGGATCAGTGTAAGGAGACACCGAGTCGTAAAGCGCGGGATCCATGTATGCCTGCTTGCGGCCGGTGAGCATCTTGTGGGGATACGTCTGGTGCGAGACGTCGTAAACGATATGGTCAACGGGCGAATTGAAACACGGTATGAAGCGCGATAGTTGCCTCGACGATGCCAAAGTTTGGACCAAAGTGGCCGCCGTGATTTGACTCCATGACCAGCAAGTTGTCGCGAATCTCCTGCGCAAGCACCGCGCGAGCCTCCGCGTCCAGCTTCTTTACGTCTTCTGGTCCATTGATATTCTCTAGGTACATGTGCGGCCTTTCTTTAATTGATTTGTTTCAAATACGTACCCAGATGGGCAATACATGATACTGACGGGCGTAAAATAAGCCACATGAGTAAGTGGGGAGCACGTTAGAAGCTTGTATCCGTGGTCAACCATATCGTACGGGCAACATCATTAATTGCTTGCACTGTTTTTGATGATGGCCGAACACACCTAAGTCAGATAATCTGTCAAAAAGACGTATACATGACGCTGAAAATAGCTAAAAGCATGCAGATTATCTTCATTTGGTGTGTAAATATGCCCGCAATTGAGCAGAATATCCGACTTAGGTGTGTTCCGTAGATACGGAATTTACCGATAGTTAAATTTCTTATATATATCTATTCATTATTCAGCATATTAATTGAAGTTTATGCATAGAAATGTATATCGGGACATTGGCGCTCTCTAATGTCAGACATTGAGCCCCAGTCGTCCGATTATCTTGACTAGAAACATGACAGTTCTTCAGCGAGGCGCGACTAAGCTGCACCATTTTGTACGCCAAAGCCTAAAAGCCGACGCTCAACCGCATTGCAGAACGCAAAAGAACCCTCGCACCTGAAAGATGCGAGGGTTCTGCTGTAACTCGTCATCTACCTGCTGGCTTTCGTGCCCGCAGCACCTGCCGTGCTTGCAGCGTGCGTCTGACCTGCGGTTTAGCGCTCGCCGGCGGCGCGACGCTCGGCGTACTCGGCAGCAAGACGAGCCTGGATATCGTGTGGCACCTGCTCATATCCTGCCAGCTCAACGGTGTACTCACCCGTTCCGCGCGAGAGGGACCTCAGCCTTGTAGCGTAATCGGTAACCTCAGCGTATGGGATCGTTGCCTTAATGGTAGTCTCACCAGCGGAAACACCAGTGCCGGAAGACATTCCCTCAACGCGACCGCGGGAAGCGGATACGTCGCCCATGACAGAACCTGCGTAGCTGTCTGGAACGGTAATCTCCAGGTGAGCCATAGGCTCCAAGAGAACAGGTTCTGCCTGGTCAACAGCCTTCTGGAAACCAATGCGAGCAGCGGTCTTGAAAGCCATTTCGTTGGAGTCAACGGGGTGGTAAGAACCTTCGTAAACAGCAACTTTAACGTCAATCATAGGATAACCAGCCAAAACGCCTTCGCGCATGGTCTCCTGGACGCCCTTATCGATGGCGGGGATGAAGCCGCGTGGAATGTGGCCTCCTACGATTTCGTCCACAAACTCGTAGCCTGCATCTGGGTTTGGCTCGATGCGCAGCCAGCAGTCGCCATACTGACCGGAGCCGCCGGTCTGCTTCTTGTGCCTACCCTGAGCGCTTGCAACTCGACGGATCGTCTCGCGATATGGGATGCGGAGCGCAACCTTATGTGCGGAAACGCCGGCTCGCTGCTCAAGACGCTCGAGAAGAACGGCTACTTGTGCCTCGCCGATTGCAGAAACAATGGTCTGGCCGGTGTCCTCGTCACGCTCAACCTTAAGGGTTGGATCAGCGTCGGCGGCCTTCTCCAGGAACGCAAAGAGCTTGCCCTCGGTACCGCGCTCATCAGGCTCAATAGCCGTGCGGTACAGGGAGTTGGGGAACCTAAATGCAGCGGCCTCAACCTTACCGGTAACAGAAAGCGTGTCGCCCGTCATGGCCTCGAGCTTTGGAACTACTACGATATCGCCGGCTGCGGCGGTGCTGACGTCAGCCGTTTCTTTGCCGCACATGCGATATAGGTGAGAAAGGCGCTCGGGCTTGCGTGTGCGAGCGTTGATAAGCTCGGAACCTGCAGAAACAGTACCTGCAAGCACCTTTACAAAGGTAAGCTTACCGTTCTGTGGATCCTGCAGCGACTTGAAAGCAAACGCAACGGGGCGCTCGTCATCAGGTGAAATATCAAGCTGCTCGCCGTTGACCAGCGGAATGCGGCCAAAATCGGACATAGTTGGGAACCAGCCATCAACTGCATCAAGCAGGGAGATAACGCCCTCTTCGCGGACGCATGAACCGGAGAAGACAGGAACAAAAATGCGCTCCATAAGAGCCTTGCCCAGCAGACCCTCAAGCTCTTCCTGCGTAATCTCTCCGCCCTCAAGGTAGCGCATCATCAGCTCATCGTCTGCCTCAACAACCAGCTCGGTCAGGGCAGCGCGGGCAGCTCTCTGCCTCTGCTTGGAACTCGGCAGGAATATCGGTGACCTCAGGCTTGCCGTCTACCAGCTTGCGCGCCTTCTGATGGACAACGTCAATGATGCCGGAGAATGCCTCGCCGGAGCCCATTGGAATAGTCACTGCACCAAGCGAGGAGCCAAAACGATCCTGAAGCATAGCCATCGCGGTCTCGTAGTCTGCATCAGGGCGGTCCAAGCGGTTGATAAACAGCGCGCGGCAGAGAGAAAGATCCTCGGCGGCAAACCAAAGCCTGGTGGTAATAGTGCCAGGTCCACTAGCTGCATCAACGACAAACAGCGCAGTCTCAACAGCGCTCATTGCCGAATAGGCGTCACCCACAAAGTCAGGATAGCACGGTGCATCAAGCACGTTAATGCGTGTATTTTCCCAGGTAATTGGTGCGATAGTAGTAGAGATAGAGAATCCGCGCTCTGACTCTTGTGAATCGTAATCAAGCGTGGGCTTTGTGCCTGCGTGGCCGCCTAAACGAGTGGTTGCACCCGTCAGATGCAGCATTGCCTCGGCAAGCATGGTTTTGCCCACGCCACCTTGGCCCTCGGGACCACATTCTTTACCTTAGAAACATTTTTTTCGGCCATGATGCCTCCTCTGACTGCGGCAAGCAGCCGAGAAGGTCAGCCGATAGTACGCGCCCGAGTCTAGCGCGATATGCTTCGGCCCTTCCTGCTACTTACCGAACAAGAAAACCTCTAGCCACCCTACCGTACCGCAAAGCACAAAAAGAGACACCCACCATTCGATAAACGACATGTGGTGGGTGCCTCAAAGTTTCTTCTCGACAGAAGATTTTGTGTTGTTACCGCAGGTAGATGGTGCGAAATCGCAGAACGCCATCCGTGTGCATCACTAAAGTTAGATTCTAACTCCTCGGTGAACGGTGTTGTTGAAAAGATCAGGTAGCCGATAATTGCGTTCACCAGCGACAGCGTGACAAAGATAATGTTTGGCAGCGTCTCGTTAATCACGCCCGTTGACGAGCTAAATGATTCGATAACCGGGAGCAATCATCATCATGAACGTACCGCCGATAACAAACATGGAGCCCAGCGTGCCCGCAAGAGAAGACACGGTGACCGAAAGGCTTCTCTTGGTGATATCAATGACGGAAGTCCAGTCAAAGTTTGGTCGTCGAATATCAATGGCTAGGCCAACGTTAGACACCAGGAACACAATGCAGAGCGGCAGAATAACGTTTCTCAGGGCTGTTTCAATGGTGATGTGACCAGGAATCAGGAAGAAAATCTGGGTCACAACGCTGAAAATGAGCACGTAAAGCATGTTAACGGCAATCTTTGCGCCAAAAATCTGCTTTGAAGATACGGGCATAGTTGCCATCAGCCAGTTTGAGCGGCCTTCCAGCGAGTACGAAATAGCAGCGGAGTTGGCAGCGCAGAACATCGAGGTGCCAAACCAGGTGGTTATCATGCCAAAGATGGTTCTTGCCAAAGGGTAGATAGCGCGGAACCTCGGACGCAGGAACAAAGTAGGCCACGATAGACGACGTGCTAAAGAACATGGAAATAAAGGCGAGAATAACCATCAGCAAGCAGCCAAAAAGCATGTTTATAAAGACTGCTGGGTAACCTGTGATGGTCTGAATCTCTTTTCTGATCAGAGCAACAAAAGGCGTCGCGGACTTGGTGGAAATCTGTTTGGTGGTGAACTTCTTCTGGACCTTGTCCTCGCTTACTAGTGCATTAATGCGGTCGTTGAAGCGAGAAATGATTGCCACGATTGCTGCAGGAGCTCCAACAGAAACTAGGGACAAACAGCAAGAAGCTAACAAGGGAGCCAGAGTTAAAGAAATCCGCAATCCACAGTGATGGAAGATAAACTACGCCAACTGAACTTGCAACGCTAAAGACGGTGTCTGGAAAGTTATCCACCACACCTGGGACAAACTTGTCTGCATTGAAAGATACCGTAAAGATAAAGAACAGATACGCGACCATAAATAGAAAGACCGAAAACGCTCCGCCGATAACCACGCCGAGTGACTTGAAGTGCAGCTTTTGCAGCAAGGGCAGCAACCACAAAAAGCCAAGAGAATAGCAGCAGAAACCGCAAGGTTAGGCCCAGAAGAAGCGCGAAACAAAGGCACCAATCAAAGCGTGGAAGTGTAACAGCCTCAAAGGTGAAGTAAGCCAAAAAGACTGGCAGCATAATGGTGATAGACCAGATACCCTCTGCAGCATAAAGAGCAGCTACGCGAGAATAAATAATGGTGCTCTTTTTGATTGGCAACGACATAATAAAGTCGTAATCCTTGTACGCAAAAAGCACGCCATTGGCCTTTACAAATGTCAAAATAACACCAGGTAAAGCGCCAGCTAAAATTCCCGCGAGAGGCAGCAGCCTTGTGAAGCCGGCAATGGCTAAAGTTGTTGAAACGCCGTAGATGTAGACCATCATAAAGAGTGCGCCAACAACTGCAAAAACGCCACCGACAATAGGCAGAGCATTTGCACCAACTTTTCTCTCAAAATTCTTTCGAGCGCCTATAACCTGAGTAGTCCAAATCATGGTAATCTGAACCTTAAGAAGCATCCAAAACACTTTGAGGTCAGAAGGCAATTTGAGCTCAGAGCGATCAAGAACAGGAACCTGACCAGCGCTTACTTGAGCTGGAATAAAGACATCTCCTGAAAGTCGCAGGTTCTGCTCAGGCACATCGGGGCGCTGAGGAGCCTGTGGAACGTTGTTTGCCATGACTAGTTCTCCTTAGGGAAGGAAGGAGGAACTGGAGCGCCTGGAGGCACTGGTGCACCCGGCACGGTTGGAGCAGCTGGTGCTGCAGGTGCAGCCGGTGCTGCAGACGCTGCGGGTGCGGCTGGAGCTGCTGGTGCTGCGGGCGCTGCTGGAGCTGCTGGTGCAGCCGGTGCTGCAGGCGCTGCTGGTGCGGCTGGTGCAGCAGGTGCTGCAGGTGCGGCTGGTGCTGCAGGTGCTGCTGGTGCGGCTGGTGCAACAGGAGCTGCAGGTGCGGCCGGCGCGGCTGGAGCAGCAGGTGCTGCTGGTGCGGCTGGCGCGGCGGGTGCTGCTGGAGCTGCAGGTGCGGCCGGCGCCGCAGGTGCTGCGGCTACAGGCGCGCCAGGAATGACTGGCTGAACAGCGGCGCCGTCCTTTGTGGTGGCCATATCCTGAGCAATCTCGGAAGAAACGCCAGGGGCGCCCGCCTCAAGACCAAGGAAGACTTCCTCAAGCGAGGCGTTGCCGCGAATCTCGTCCGTTTTACCTGCGGCAAGAAGCTTGCCCTGACGAATAATTGCAATTTTATTGCAGAGTTTCTCGACAACCTCAAGAACGTGTGACGAGAAGAACACGGCAGATCCGCGGTCGGCAAGCTCGTGCAGCATCTTCTTGAGCTCGAAGCTTGCTGCTGGGTCCAGGCCAACAAATGGCTCGTCCAAAATGATGAGCTTTGGCTCGTGGAGCAAGGCGGAAATCAGAACCAGCTTCTGCTTCATACCGTGCGAGTAGCTGCCAATGGCATTTGCCAGGGAATCGGTGATGCCCAAGCGGTTGGCCAGCGTTGTAATGCGCTCGACGCGGTTCTCCGCAGGAACGCCAAAGATGTCACAGACGTAGTTGAGGTACTTGATGCCGCTCATGAACTCGTAAATGTCTGGGTTATCAGGAACGTAAGCGATGACCTGCTTAGTGCCAACAGGGTCAACCAGCACGTTCTTGGAGTCTACAAAAATGACGCCGCCCTCAAATGGCTGAGCACCAACGATGGACTTGATAAGCGTGGTTTTACCTGCGCCGTTGTGGCCGATAAAACCGTAGATGTCGCCAGGCATAACGTCGAGCGAAAGATCAGAAACGGCAACCTTGGAGCCGTACTTCTTGGTGAAGTGCTGAACGCTCAGCACAGGAACAACCTCGCCCGGTGCTGCTGGAGCTTCAGCTACTGGAGCTGGTGCTGGTGCGGCAGGCGCGGCAGGTGCGGCCGGAGCTGCGGGCGCGGCGGGAGCAGCAGGTGCGGCTGGGGCCACGGGAGGTACGGGAGCGTTAGAACAGGTGGCTGTGGGATGTTGTCGGCCATGTTAGTTTCCTTCTTCCAATTTATCTATCTTGTTCACTCGAGTGTCGTTAGCTTTTGGAGAGCGCTTTGCCCTTCTCAGAGCATCGCGCAAAATCCATTCTACCTGAGCGTTGGTTGAACGCATGTCATCTTGCGCCCAGCGTTCAACCGCCTCCCAGACTTCTGGAGCTACACGAAGTGGATATTGTTTGCGAGGTGCCATGGGTTTCTCGCCATGCTTTACTGCTGCAAGGAACCGGTATTAAGCACAGGCTGAGCCTCGGACTCACCGCAGAGAACAACCATGAGGTTGGAAGCCATGACAGCCTTGCGGTCCTCGTCGAACTCAACAACGCCATTCTCGGAGAGCTGAGTGAGGGCCATGTCAACCATGGAAACGGCGCCCTCGACGATCTTTTTACGTGCAGCGATGATTGCCTCTGCCTGCTGGCGGCGAAGCATTGCCTGCGCGATTTCAGGAGCGTAGGAGAGATGCGTGAGGCGAGCGTCGTCAACGGTGATACCAGCGACGGAAAGGTTGCGGCTCAGCTCGGACTGAAGTGCCTCGGAGACTTCCTCGATGTTGGAGCGCAAGGTAATTGCGGTGTTGGACTCGGACTCGTCCTCCATGTGGTCGTAGCTGTAGATGCTGGCGACGTGCCTGAGCGCGGTCTCTGCCTGCATAGCAACGTAGCTGTCGTAGTCGTCGACGTCAAAGAGGGCCTTTGCGGTATCGCTGACGCGCCAAACAACAACCTCGGCGATCTCGATTGGGTTACCCATGCGGTCGTTGACCTTGAGGACGTCTCCGTTCAGCGTACGAGCACGAGTGGAAATGATGGAGGTGTGCACGTTTATACTTGGAGTAACGCCTGCAGCGAGAGAAGAAAGATCACCCACGTTTGTAGACAGGGTCTTGGCGTAGTAAGGATTTGCCCAGCGAAGACCCTCGTCCTTAACGGTGCCAATATACTTACCAAACAGAACGCAAACCTTTGCTTGACCAGGCTGAAGGCTAAACAGGCCACTTGAAACAAACATTCCTGCAAAGAAGAATACCAGTGCACCAATGATGCTTGGGAACGATGGATCCAGGAGAGGATTTCTGTCTGCAGCGATAGCGCTGAGTACAAAATTGGCCAAAAACAGGGCTGCAACTGCAAAAAGAACAATGGTAATCAGCAGGAACAGCCAACCACTCTTGGATTTGATGATTTTCTCGGTGCTCATAAGATCTCCTTTGTGACAATGAGCCTTCTGTTGGAATCATTGTGATATCACATTGATTACAAGTCAATAGAAATTTTTATTTAAATGTTGTTCAAAAATCGCAGGTAAAGCGGCTGTTTTGTTGCATGTGTTGCGCGTTCAGGAGCATGTCTGGTCGCACGCTCGAGCGCGCGCCTGACCGTGCGCTTGACCGTGTGTGATGCGCAAGGCGAGAAGTTCTTCTCTTCGAGAATTGCAGCTGAATCGCAAGGCTTACATCAAGCGCGCCTGACTTCTGCAAAGATTCTGTAACTTTTGCCTGATAACACCAAAGAATCTGTGGATTTGCCTGATTTCTGCAAAGAATCTGTATCCAAAACACAGATTCTTTGCACTTTTCAGGCGGACTTTGAAGCGTGCTCGAGATTGCCCCTCCATGGAGCCTGATTTTCTCGCCGTGTCTGAACGATTTGCCGGAAAAGTGCACCTTGTCTGAGCGATTTGCCGGTTTTTCTCATCATGTCTGAGTAAATTTACTCAGACATGATGAGCTTTTCAGGCTCGCAATCAAAGGGCAGTCAAAAGATGGTAGAGAAACAGTTTGATCGAACAAAAACACACCTCGGGAGAAACCCCAAGGTGTGTTCGGTGTGCACTATTACCTGCTCGCAGGCTATGCTCGCAGCTCACAGCCTCGCGTTCGCCACAGCCTCGCGCCCATCGCAGCCACGGCCGGCACGGCCTCGCGTCACGCTAGTCGATACGAGCGTCTACCTCAAGCCAGCCGAGCTGCTCGATGTTGCCCTTGACGTGCTCGCAAGACTTGCGCCATGCCTCAATCTCGGGGAGTCGGAGAGCTCGGGTACAAAGACCTTCTCGACACCATTGGCGCCGATAACCGCAGGAAGTGAAGAGTAGAAGCCAGAAACGCCATACACGTCGTTGAGCAGCGTGGAGACTGGCGTAATCAGCTTGGTGTCGTGGACAATGGCCTTGATGACCTCGACAGCTCCGTTTGCAATGGAATACTCGGTGCACTGCTTGCCGCTGTAAGTGACGTAACCGCCCATGCGACCAGCTTGCTCAAGCTCTGGGAGGTCAAAGGTCTTGCCCGTCTGAGCTGCAACTTCGTCAAGGGTGAGCAGCCGATGGAGACATGTGACCAGCAAGCAAACATGCCGTTGCCATGCTCGCCAAGCATCCAGCCGTTGATGCACGATGCAGGATAGCCGGTAGCAACAGAAAGTGCGTGGCGGAGTCGAGCGGAGTCCAGCGTGGTGCCGGAGCCGATGACCTTATTTGGGTCAGCGCCAGTCAGATACTGGAGCTCGGTGGTAACAACGTCGCAAGGGTTTGCGATGTTGACCCAAACACCATCGAAGCCAGCGTCTGCAATGCGCTTTGCGAACTTCTTGGCCTCGTCAGTAGTAACGAAGAGCTCGCCATCGCGATTGCCCGCAGCAGCAGCTACGTGACCTGCGGCGTTAACGATAATGTCGCAGCCAGCAAGCTCCTCGTAACGGTCATCAAGCTCATAGACGCGAGCAGGGTGTGGATAAAATGGCATTGCATCCAGCAAGTCGTTTACCTGAGCTTTGCACAGGACTTCGTTTGTATCACTAATAAAGAGCTCCGTAACAAGTCCCTGGTAAAGCAGGGCATTTGCAACATGAGCGCCGACGTGATTAGCACCAATGATGCCAATCTTGCTGATAAGAGCCATAATCCACCCCTTTGTCTCGCCAAAATACTGTGCCTGATAGCCTAACGGTTTTTTTACATAAACGGGAAACGATACAAAAAATGAAACATATTAGACACAACAATCCCCTCAACGTGCCATTTAAGCCCGCAAACGGTATAGTAGTAACCCAAGATTTGGAGAGGAACTATGGGATACAAGACACCAACATGCTCTATTGCGCGTAGCTGCGGAGGCTGTGAATGGCTTTCGGTCCCCTATCCTATCCAACTTAAGCGCAAGCAGACGCAGGTAGAGGAACTTCTCGCCCCGCTAGCAAGCATCAATAACGTAACTATCGAGCCCATCCGCGGAATGGACGAGCCTCTGGCGTATCGACACAAGGCGGCAACTCCGTTTGCGCCGGGCAAGGGCCACACGGTTCGCTCAGGTTTTTACGCAAGCGGAACGCACAAAATTATTGCTTCAAAGGAATGCCTGGTAGAAGACGGTCGAGCTCGCGCTATCCTCAACGACGTGGCGTATCTTGCCAGTCAGTTCAACATCCACGCCTATCAGGAAGATCGCGGCAAAGGGGCGCTCCGTCATGGCGTGGTTCGCTGCGGATATGCCACCAACGACGTCATGCTGGTACTGGTGGTCAACGGCCAGCATCTGCCTCATGAGCAGGAGTTTATTGCCGCGCTTCGCAAGGCACACCCTGAGCTAACCAGCATCTTCTTGAACGTCAACCAGAAGCGCACCAACGCAATCTTGGGGCGAGAAACCCGTCTACTTTGGGGCTCAACATCTATGAGCGACAAGCTTCTGGACTGCACGTTTGAGATTGGCCCAACCAGTTTCTACCAGACAAACCCCCAGCAAACTGAGGTGCTCTACCAGCTGGCCATCGACGGTGCACTTGCTGGCTCCGAGCTTGCTGACTCCGAGCTTGCTGACGCCGAGCCCGCCGATACTGCGCAGGCGGGCGCCGCGTTGACCGGCGCTTCCACTCAGGCAGACGCTTCCGCACAAGCAACCGCTTCCGCGCAAACCAGCAACCTGCGAGTTCTTGACGCCTACTGTGGCACGGGAACCATTGGACTTTGCTTGGCGCACGCTGCTGAAGCTCAAGGCATCAACCTCTTGCTCACTGGCGTTGACCAGGTTGAAAACAACATTCAGATGGCTCGCAGAAACGCTCGTAACAATAAGCTTGAAGCTGAGTTTATCTGCGACGATGCCACTCGCTACATGCAGGCGCTGGCAAAAGATGGTCAAAACTTTGACGTTATTATTCTTGATCCGCCTCGCGCGGGTTCAACACCTGCCTTCCTCAAGGCAACAGCTCAGCTAGCTCAGAAGAAAATCGTGTACGTGAGCTGCAACGTTGTAACGCAGGCCAGGGACCTCAAAGTTCTTCTCGACAGCGGGTTTGCCATTGAGCGCGTAACACCTGTGGACATGTTCCCTCACACCAAGCATGTGGAGTGCGTAGTTTTGATGTCACGCACAGATGGATGACGCGGCTGAAACCCGCATGTAACAGGGGCTTTCGGCGATAGCTGCTTCATGTGGATTACAGACGAAGGCGTGAAACTTAAAGACTTATAGAAGGTGTTACATTCCGCTTCTACGGGACGTAGAATAGAGACACATATCGTTTGCATGGTGAGTTAACTAGGAGGCTTGTTGCAATGCTTGAAACGAAAAACGCTTATCGTCGTCTACAAGGACGAGCTTCTGATGAATCAGCTCAAGAAGATGATCGAGACACATGATGATGCTGAAAATGAGGTTGTCGGCACAAGGGACAACTCCATCAACGTCGTGTCTTGGACGGAGAAGGTTTGGCTCGGTAATAAGAAGGCCGGAAACATACAAGGAAAGATTCTATTCCTCGGCGACATCAAGGGAACAGACAAAGCTCATCCCCGTCATCGACGTGAAGTTCGATGACTGCGGCGTCAAATACGGATGGGCAGGCAATCAGGCTGTCCTCTATGTTGAGCCGGAAGCCTTGACCAGCCGAGAGGGCTACGACGAGTTTCTGAAGAAGTTGTCAGACCTCCCAGTTCCCAATTTCCTGAAGACGATGAAGCAAGATATCGTTGAGAACGCCGGAGAGGAGCCCGTCGTAGAGATCGCTCAAGCAAGAAGAGACTGACGGCGAGAAGGAGGCTCCTGCCTTCTTGAATGTGGCGAAGAAGATTCTCGATAGTGGAGCAGATGCCTTCGAGAAGGTCAGTGAGCAGGTCGCAGTCAAATCCGAAGAGATATTCAGGAACAAATCCCTCATGAAAAGGCAGATGCTCTTCTACGGAGCTATCCATCTTTACAGAGATGAGCTTGAGAGCTTCATGAACAAATAGGGTAACTATCGATGCAGACGAAAAGCGAAGTACAACAAGGCTGGGAATTTGCCGCCGCGATAATGGGGAGCGGACGTAGGCGCCCACATGGGCACGGAATACGTCAGTGCCGTTGAAGCGGCAATTAAGCAGCTTGAAGATAATATCAACAACCACCAGTACCGCAATCTTGGAATCGGACAGCTGCAGGGCTACATGTTCGAGGAATGGGAAGCTGGCACATTTAACGTTGATGCGGTGGCGGCAGATTCGGCAGACCGCGCAGCGGTTCTTCACAGCACGGCGAAGGACTCCGTGGACATTCACCTGAAATCCGGCACGGATTACAGTGCCAAGTCCTACGGAACCGCCGAGCAGACCGCCAGGGCGCAGGCTCGCTTCAATCCCGACACCGGTCAGGCGAGCTATCAGGGTCAGGGCAGGCTCGTTCCGTCAGATCAGCTCGATACCGCAAAACAGACCGCACATCGGGAAGCACTCCGAAACGAGCCTATCCGTGAGGACGTGTCGAAAAGCCTACGACGAGACAGAGTTGAGACTGACCGACAAACTTGCAAACGACGAGGGTGTGGAGTCCAGATCTGCCTCCAGAAAAGACCTCGAGAAGATGGCAAAGGAAAGCAAAGACAGGAGTTCAAAGCAGAGGAGCATGGCGTCACAGCTGAGGGCGCGATCGAGACGAAATACCTGCTGAAGCAGGCTCTGAAAAGCCGGATACACTACGGCAGCCATAACGGTAGCCGTTCAACTTGCTCCGGAGATATATAAAAGCCATCGATTTCCTCATCAAGAACGGAGAACTCGACCTTTCCACAGTCAAGCACATAGGTGAGAAAGGAATATCGGCAGGTGCAGAAGGGTTCCTTCGCGGTTCGATATCGTCTTCACTTCTCATCATGTGCGAGAGCGGTGCGCTGGCGAAGCCCTCAGGGAATCAGCCCGACGCTTCTCGGCACCGTTGTTGCTCTGGTTTTGCAGACCACAAAGAACAGCATTCTCGTCGCTGCAGGAAAGATGACCACACAGCAGATGGGTGCGGCATTCGTGGATATGGTCGTCGTGTCCGGCGGATACCTCGTTAGTGCACATATTGGAGGTATCATGGGTCAGACACTCGGATTCCAACTCCTGTTCTCGGATACCTGCTGGGCAGCCTGATAGGAAACTCCTTCTGCGTCATCTACAACATCGGCAAGAAGAAGCTAATCTCGTTCTGCGTTGATACTGGCTTCACCTGTTTTGGGCTGGTAGAGCAGAACTATGAGCTTCCAGAGGACGTACTCCATGAGATGGGAGTCGAGACGATAGAGATACCACGCACCAGAATCGAGACCACGGAGATACCGAGGATCGCCATCGGTGCGGCTGAACTAAAGAAAGCGGACTACGAGACAATCGACATCACCGTCCTGCGCCGAGGAGTAATAGGCGTAAACAAAGTCGGGTATGTCTTCTCGTAACGATGTCAACCGAGGAAGTTTATTTACGCCTGATTGAATAGTCGAAAAAACAAGCAGAAGATGATTTGGGGATTTCTGGACTCTCAAGAAGAATCCAAGATGGCTGACAAAGGGGGCGAGACGGTATCAGATTATCCACGCACATCCAGTCATGAGGAACAGGTCATAGGGCGGATATATTTACACAAACAGGCGAAAAACTGCCTTCATCCGTGCGCACACAACCCACAACGTTTCTCACGTCTCGTGCCATGTTGAGTGCGTTGTGGTGCTGGCTCGCGTTTAGATTAAAGGCACAAATTGAATTGGGCGGCTATGAAAACGGTAGAATTTGGAAAAACAAAACAACGACGTAATCATGCTGCTTCATGGTGGCGGTTTATCTTGGTGGAATTATAAAGCCGAGGCTGAACTGCTGAAGAATCGATATCACGTTGTGCTGCCAATCCTTGACGGACATACGGGTAGTGACAATGATTTTATAAGCATCGAGAAAAACGCAAGTCGGCTCATTTCTTTTATCGATAAAGAATTTGGAGGCTCGGTTCTCCTTATTGGAGGCCTATCCCTTGGTGCGCAGATTTTAGTTGAAATGCTTACGCAACGAAATTCGATCTGCCAAAACGCTGTCATTGAAAGTGCATCTGTTATTCCATCTAGGCTGACAAATGCCTTGATTAAACCAATGTTTTCTCTAAGTTATGGCTTAGTGAAAAAGAAATGGTTTGCTCAAATGCAATTTGACTATCTTCATATTCGTAAAGATTTATTTGAAGACTATTATCGGGACACGTCACAAATCTCAAAAGAAAACATGATCGCATTCTTGGAAGCAAATACATCCTATGAGATAAAACCCAACCTTCAAGATGTCCACGCCAAAATCCATATAGTTGTCGGAGAAAAAGAACAGAAAAAGATGATCTGTTCAGCAGAACAATTGCACAAGGTACTGCCTGGTAGTGTTCTTGAAATAAAGAAAGACTTATATCATGGTGAGTATTCCATCAACCATTCCGAAGAGTATACAAAAGAACTTCTAGACATGATTAATGCTCAATAGACCCTTGCCGTCCATCGCCCATCGTTCTGTCCTCCAAAACTCAGGAGTTCCCGTGATTATAAAAGCTTTACCTAAACCATCGCTGGACATCCGCACTTGCTGCGTTTCATAAAATTTAAGCGTACAATTGTTGATGTGCACTACTTAGCTTTTTCATCAGGGCGTTTTTTACGACTAGTGAGGCTCGTATGAAAGTTCAGCAGCTCATCAAAGATACGTGCGCGATAGCCGCCGAGGACCTCGGCAAAGCAAAAGCAGATCAGATTGCACAGGCAGCTCAAACGCGATTCGAGGCGCTCTGTACAGAAAATGCATCCGATTCCAAAGAACTCCGTGCTCACTCTTTCAAACGCATTTACCCTGGTATTGCAATATATGAAGCTCTACGCGTAGAGGGCATCCCACAAGAAAAGGCCGTCTGGTATATTCGCGAATATTTCCAGCGCTTTGCTGCCAAACGAGTCCCACTCTTCCAATGGGCCATCAAAACGTTTGGCCTTGCACGCAAGTTTCCTCGCCTCTTTAAATCAGGTATCGAGAAAAGCTGCACATCAAATGCTGGATTTGCCTTTGAGTATCCAGAAAGTCACGGTAACGAAGCGCGCCTCACCATTGTGAGCTGCCCCTACTATGAGATAACCAAAAAATATGGCTGCCCCGAAATAACCGCTGCATACTGTGATAGTGACGATGCAGGATACGGTAACCTGCATCCTCAACTTATCTGGGGCCGCACAAAAACCATAGGCCACGGTGGCGATTGTTGCGATTTTCTCTTAGAGTATAAGGAGAACTAACCGCAGGTAGACGCTGTTTGCCTGCACCGTCGCTAAAATTTTGTCATCTACATGACGTGATTTGAGCACGTTTACTAGGAGTTTTTATGCAAGAAAATCGCATGTTTTCCGACGTCAAGCTGGCAAAGAGACTAACTCCAGCTTGGCTTAGTCCCTTTTTAGCCGTTTTCTTGTTGGTTGTTGGGCAAATTATTGGCGCTATTGTAATGTCCATCTCAGCAGCTCTTATTGTGCCCCTTACTACATGGCGCACCCAGATCTTCCAGATCGCCTTTCCGATTCCCTCAATCTGAGAGAGATTTTTGGAGACTACTATCTTCTGGTAACGCTTCTTTCCTTTGTCTTTATTGCAGGCCTCTTTTTCCTGTGGGTAAAACTCTTTGAAAAACGTCCGATTGTTACCCTGGGATTTTACAAAGATAACTGGAAGAAAAGAGCTGTTCAAAGGGACTTTGGTCTAGAATTCTTCTCTTCTCTGTTGTGATGTTGATCCTCATTTTTGACCGGATCTTATCAATTAGTTGGCACTACTTTTACGCCTTATGCCTTTGGTTTTGTTCTTCTCACTATTCCGTTTTGGCTCATTCAGGGCGGAACAGAAGAACTTGTCACCAGAGGCTGGCTTCTTCCTGTCATGGCAGAGAAGTCCAACAAGATTATTGCGATTGTCGTTTCAAAGCAGCCTGTTTGGTCTTCTCCACATGTTTAACAGCGGCTTTACTATGCAGTCTCTGATTGACCTGATTCTTTTTGGCGTCTTAGAGACGTTCTACATCATCAAAACAGACAATCTCTGGGGAGCCGCTGGCATTCACGGAGCCTGGAACTTTGCCCAAGGCAATATCTTTGGCGTTCTGGTAAGCGGTAGCACTACAGGCAGTTCTTTGCTGCAGTTTGCTCCTGGCAGTGGCCCGGATTGGCTTACCGGCGGTAGCTTTGGCGCAGAAGGTTCCATCGTTTGCACGCTTGTTATGCTGGTAACTATCCTGATTCTTGCCTATCAGCTCAAGAAATCTGGGCAAGCTCTTTGTAAAAGAAATCTGCCGAGAAATCCCGCTGAAGCCTGCAGGTCGAGAATTTATAACTTTTTTTTTCATATTTCGATGAATTTCACAGATAGATTGATTTTTCTCGTCCACTTCTCCTGCACCTTAAGGAGAAGTGGGATTGTCTATATGGTCAATTTGCAGCTTGAGCAGCAAGTTCTTCTCGCCATTTAATTATGATTTATCTATCTTGTTGCTGTTTGAGGAGAAATAATGCGTGTCAAGAAAGTTTCTGAGCATTTTTATTTGCTCTTGCTCTTGTGTTGAGCAGTCTGCCTGCATCTGCAATTGCTGAATCTATTGAAAGACGCAGGTAAATACTCTGTTGTTGTCTCGTACGTTAATGTATTAAACGACGAAGAGATTCACGCTCCTTCTAAACAAGTTGTAAATGAGGAGAATCTTGGTCTGTTACCGCTCCAACAATTACTGGCTATGACCTGGAAGATCCTGCTCAAAGCAACCGTTACTGGCGTTGCTTCTGGCTCAGATCACTACATTAAACAGACCGTCTATTACATGCCTGGTTATGTTACCTACACCGTTAAGCGCATGAAGGAGATGACTACCGGCAATTATGTTGAGGCGTCCTCCGAAGAAAATTACGGTGTGCCCGATTCGATTGTTACTGCTTCCGATGTCACCTATCCAGGTTTTGTGCGCACAACTACAGACCTTTCGCTCAAAGTTACCGCAGATGGTAAGGCTGTTAAGTACATCTATTACGATCGCAATCCTCGCAGCGCAATCTACTTCTCAACTTCTGGCAGTGAGCTGTCTCCTGTAATTGGAAATCCAGGAGATCCTGTTCCTGCCGTCCCCTAACCCAACACGAACTGGCTATACCTTTGCTGGTTGGGACCTTAATGACGATGGTATTGCAGATTCTTTGCCTACCACCATGCCTCAAGAGCCTGTTACTGCAAAGGCACTTTGGACTCCAGCAACAGCAACGTATCACTACGCCTATTTTATTCAGGATCCAAACAACCCTTCTAACTACAACTACGTTACAACCACCGCAGCTTCCGGAACTGTTGGAACAATGACTGCAACTGCTCCTGTCCAGCCAAATACAGGCGTTTTTCCGCTTTGAAACATACAGCCACGAGAGCGATCCAACTCCTATTGCAGCGGATGGTTCCACCACTATTAACGTTTACTACAACCTTGCAACTATTACCGTCAATGTGCGTCCAAAGATAAATGGCTCCATTCTTGCAACGCTGACGCTTCGTTATGGTGACTCGTTTAATCCTTACGCTATTAATCCCAATACGGGCAACAAGTACAGCGACGACATGCTCGCCGCCATGCGTGCAGATGACCCTTCTGGAACCTACTATTGGTATGGCATAATCCCCTGGTGTTGGCGGTACTGCAACCACCGTCAAGCAAAAACAACTGACCCAGGAGCCACGATTACTGCAGATAATGTGCTTGAAATTTTACGGTCGCTATACCAATTTCCACTGCTCTTGGTCCACGTTACCGCTTCTACTACTATCAAAACCTTGATGGTACCTACGATATGGGCGGGAGACCACGCTTTCTCGACCTGGCATGATTACAGAAATTGCAAACAACGATGGTGATGGCTATCTTGAGAGCGAGAATAGACATCCTGGTTTTCTCGTATGACGGCTACCGCATGAGCGTTGGCCATTTTGATGGAACCAATTACGATGCACTTGGTTGGACCAGTTGGCAGCCATACAACTTCGACTACCTCATCACTGATTACAATTCCAACTGATTGAGCACCGCTTTAAGCGCAATACCTATACCGTTTCCTACGTAAGCTCTGGTACAACTGTTGCTACGCACTCTCACCTCTTCGGAGAGCCATTTAACGCAAGCACCGATGTTCCTGGCGCCTCTTTAACTTCTCCACGTCCCTGGTTATGTTTTTCAAGGGCTGGTACGACAATTCAGAGACTGTGGGCACTCCTGTTACCGACACCACTATGCCCGCAACCAACACGGTACTGTATGCCAAATGGGCGCCTCTGACTGCTACCGTTACCTTTGACTCTGAGGGTGGCTCACCAGTCAACTCACAGGAGCTCACCTATGGAGACGCAGCTACAAAGCCTACTGATCCCGTACGAGAAGGCTACACCTTTGCAGGTTGGATTCTCTACACCAATGGAAACCCCTCTGTATACAGCTTCTCCGCAGCAGTTACGGGCGACATTACTCTGCATGCGCTGTGGAAGAAGAATGATTCTTCTGTCTCCTACACGGTCATTCACCAGACAGACGACGGTCAGATTCTTTCAACCACAACTGAGACTGCTCCAATCGGCTCCCTTGTGAGCAAGTGGGCTCTCGACGCAGCTGACCGCGGAGACTATGCCTATGTAGATGTGTCTTCTCGCTCTATGGTCCTTGACGAAAACGCCGAGAATAACGTCTTGACCTTCACGTATAGCAAGGAAGCTCGCTACAGCTATACCGTCCATTACGTTGACGCACAGACTGGTGAGCAAATCCATTCCGACGATAGTATTGGCAGCCAGACGCTCAACCTGCAGAATGTTTCTGCTCGTGAGATTGACGGTTACACACTTCAGGGTGACAGCACTGGATATGTTTCTGCTGACCAGCTTGAGTACACGTTCTACTACACAAAGAACCCTGAAGCGCCTGCAGCACCTCAGACCCCAGCAAAGCGTAAAAGCTCTCTGCCCGAGACTGGCGATGCTTCAAGCGTGATTCTTGTTAGCACAGCTCTAACCTCTGTGGCTTCCTTGGGAACCTCTCTTGTTTTGCGTCGTAGGAAAAGAACCGAAGCATAACAGAAAGCTCTAATGCAACTACAAAACCCGGGTGCCTCGCACTCGGGTTTTTTTTTTGCGTATTCTTAAAGTAGCTACAGGCGGGCACAACTCTACAATCAGAAAAGCCTAATGAGGCTCATTACTTTAGCCATAAATCTGTAAACCAATCTTCACAACTAAAGCAACAGTATTAAATTCTGATTTCACAGGTAGTTTGATTTTCTCGTTACCTCATCCTTGTAATTAAAATAACGAAGGAGGAGGTGTTTTATGTCAAAGAAACAAATCAATCTATTTGTAGGCTCTATCGGAGCTTTTATCGAGTATGTTGTTTTTTTATCGCTTATATTCCACAAATTATTGCAAATCTACAGGAGTAAAAGGCTCAACCTTTTCAGCCCTCTATTTGCAGCAGTTTCTTGTCTCATTTGGGTCATCTATGGTTGGACTAAAGAGCCCAAAAAGGACTGGATTCTCATTATTCCCAAATACTGCTGGTGTAATTTTTGGGCGGATTAACATTTCCTCACCGCTTTATAGTGATTAAGCAGCAAAGTTTAATTTAGAAATCCGACAGCACCTAATGGTGTTGTCGGATTTTTAATAACTATGCATCTCACCTCTGTAGCCATTCTTGACACTTTTTTTCGTTCTACATCATAAACAAACTCAACAAACTAATTCTTAGACATCCCATTCCCGGAAAGCCAATCTGTCGCAGCGCCTCATACAGCACAATGGCGGCAGCGTTTGAAACGTTTAGCGCACTGACCGAGAACTCGTTAGGGATCGATAAAGTTTCCGCAGATATCCTGCTGCAAAAAGCGCTGGATGAGAGTACTGGTCATCACCGTCAAGCGCATCGTGCTTTTTGACTCCAGTCCTCACGATTAACCAGGCTTGCGGAGTCTTGCAGCATTGGGATTCTCTCGCACTCGTCAGCATGCTGTGCCAGGAGCTCCTCGGATAATCCCAGGCTTTCCTTTGCCAAAGATGAGATAATCTCCATCGCAATACGTTGCCTGCGTATAGGTCTTTCTTTAGCTTTCTTAGTCAGAAAAGTGCAGCGGGAGATCTACTGGCCGTAAAAAAAGCACCGTTGGAAGCGGTGCCTGCAGCGGCAACAGCGTCGTGTGCAGCGTCCCCAGCAGGTGCACCAGATGCTTGGGCAAGACCGTTCTTCTCCAGAAATTGATCCCAGTTATCGTAGACAGAAACGTTAAGGCTTTGCCAATAGGCCATTCCTGCTCGCTTGAGGCTTTTGTCATCAAGCGAGAAACCCAACGGGCCCACCAAGTGCAGATGAGTTCCACTCACCACGCAGGTACGACCAATGTTTCCCGTGTTTGCGGGAATCTCGGGCTCTACCAGTACAACGTTGAGCATAGGTTATGCCAGAACAAAGCTGGTCAGGAAAGCGATGAGTCCGCCAAGTGCCATGGTGGCTGGCAGCGTCACAAACCAAGCAGCAATAATCTTGCGCGCAACGCCCCAGCGTACGGAGCTTCGACGACGAGCAGATCCTGCGCCCATGATGGACGTGGTGATGACCTGCGTGGTGGAAACTGGAGCGCCAAGAGCGGTCATGATCTCGATTGCGACGGTAGAACTTGCCTCAGCAACAAAGCCGATAACCGGTGTAAGCTTGGTAACGCCGTCGCCAACGGTACGCATAATGCGTCCGCCACCAATAGAGGTGCCCAGAGCCATAGTAGTTGCACAAAGCAGCTTAACCCACAGAGGGATACCCATGGAAGGGTCGTGAAGACCTGCGGTTACCAGGGCCAACGTGATGATTCCCATAGTCTTCTGAGCATCGTTGTTGCCGTGGCTGTATGCCATAAATGCAGCTGAGAGCACCTGAAGTCGGTGGAAAAGACCATGGGCCTTTTTAGGTGGCCAATCAGCAAAGATCTCAAATACCAGCTTCATAATAAAGTAGCCCAGAGCCATACCAATAAGAGGCGAGGTAAACAGAGGAATAACAACCTTCTCGATGACACCCGCCCACAGAATATGACCCGTGCTGCCGGTAAAAACAATGGTTGCACCAATAAGGCTGCCGATAAGCGCATGCGAAGACGAACTTGGAATTGAGAACCACCAGGTAAAGAGGTCCCAAATAATGGCGCCCATCAGTGCAGCAAAAAAATAACGTAAAGCTGGAGCTGAATATCAACCAGACCAGACGCAATGGTCATAGCAACTTTCTCGCTCATAAGCGCGCCGATAAAGTTCATGATAGCCGACATGATAATTGCTGTGCGTAGAGGCAAAAGCCTTGGTATACACCGTGGTAGCAATAGCGTTTGCGGTGTCGTGGAAACCGTTGATGAACTCAAATATCAGAGCGGAAACAAGTACCGCAATAAGCAAGATGCTAGCCATTTTTCACAATGACATTCTGAACAGCGTTTGCAACATGCTTGCAAGCGTCAAGAGTGAACTCAAGTCTATCAAAAAGGCTCTTCCACTAAGAACCTCAATCGGATCATCAACGTTTCTGAAAATAGAGCTCAGGGCGTTACGATGAAACAACATCACCCTGGTCCTCATACTCATTTGCAGAGCGTGTATGGCGAATGACCGAGTCATCCTTGTGATAATCAGGAAGACGATCAAAAGCCTTTTGCAGCTCCTCTGATGCAAACAGAATCAGATGGGCTACCTGAACAGCCTCTGGGCGCATTTCTTTGATGTCATACATGCTGAGGTGTGCAGAGACGCTCTCAATACCGTCTGCAATCTCATCCATAAGCAGGGCAAGACGTGAAATGTCCTCGCGATCAAATGGCGTGATAAAGGATGTGTTGAGGGTGGAAATAATCTTTCCTACCTGGTCATCGCAGAGTGTCTCGTAGTTCTTGATTTGGACTTCATAATCTTCTGAACTTGGGAATGACTCCATATAGGAGACAAACAGTTTTGCTGTTGAAACAATCAACGCTGAAAACTCAGAGAACATGCTGTAGAACTCATCTTCTCTACGAGAAACTCGGCTCATATGACGCCCTTCACTTGGACTTTTTATTACATATACAAACACATTTAGTATAGCTGTTTTAGGGGCGTATACGCTGGAGATAATAGTCAACTTCTCCATGAAGCTGTCAATCATAATAAGATATAGACTAGAGGCAGATTATGCGAAAAAAGCTGTTTGAATACGTTGCAAATCAGTACGGTAATGGATCTGCGCTTTTAGATGCTCTGTTGACTTTGATGAGCTGTGTCAATGGATTGATGCAGTTATTCTGCAACGAACTAACGAATATCTTCTTGAGTGACTTGGGTAAGAATCAGCAATCTGTTTTGACTAGCATTGGAGGTTACTTTACATGACAGAGAAAGCGCACTTTCTTTTGACGAGAATTTCTTCAACAAGCTGGGACAGATTTGGGCAGCGTATTCTCTCAGTCATGATGTATGTTTCTTATATCCCACAGATTACCAAATAATCTTGCTGGAAATAAAGGGTAGTTTTATCCAGCCGCTGGTTGCTATGATCAACTGCACTCGTTTGGTTTGTTTACGGCGCTTTCAAGAAAGAGCGCGATGTTCCTATTATGATTGCTAACGCCCCAGGTATTCTCTTTGGACTTGTTACTGCAATTACAGCGCTGCTATAATCTGGCATCAGCCAGGTCCATCAGCTTACTAAGACTCAACGATAGGGACGGTTCATGTGGCACTTATAGGGTTTTTTTAAAGTTGTCTATATTCCCCTGGTCGTCCTGTATCTCATAGCGGCATATGTCCTTCTTGCAAAGCAAAGCTTGAGCAAAATCTTTAAGCGCACAAATTTTGACCTCTTCCGCGGTGGAGCGCTCGCACTTTATTACCTTTTTATAGCTATGGTCTTCTTTGTAGACATAATGCTTCTTACCACTAAAACTGTAGTTAAGCAGCAATTTCTTGTTCCTTATATAGTTGGAATTATTGCTATTGCTGTTGCATGCGCAATCTTTACGCAAATAGCAAAACACTCTAAATCAGATCGTTTTATTACCATTAGAGACTTGGTTGTTCCGCTTATTTGGCTTGCTTCCTCATTTGTTTATACGCAAACAATATTTGCGCTTTTACTTGCAGCAGAATAGTAACGCAGCCGTTCCATTACTGCTTAATGGGCTTCTCACCATTTAGTTTCCTAACTCTATGCGAACCTTTTGCCCCTCAACGTGAACTCTGTCCCGGGCGAAGAGCTGCAACACCTCAGGATACAGCTGGTGCTCTACCTGATGAATAGCCTCTTCAAGCTGGTCAACGGTCCAGCCCTCTTCAACCACAACTGGTCGCTGAGCAATAATGGGGCCGCGGTCGTAATCAGCGTTTGCCAGATGAACGGTAACGCCCGTCACCTTGACGCCGTACTCATACGCATCCTGAATAGCATGTGCACCACGGAAGCTTGGCAGCAACGCCGGATGCAGATTGAGCACACGATTAAGGAAGGTGTTCAGAATAGGAACGCCAACTTTGCGCATGTAACCAGCCATAACAACATAATCAACGTTATAGCGCTTGAGCTCGGTGGCAATGACCATATCTGCAACAAATGGATCTTCGTACGTCTCTTTTGAGAGCGTCAGGGTTTGCAGACCAGCTGCCTCTGCCCTCTTCAGACCATATGCATCGGGGCGAGAAGAAACAACCAGTTCAATGGTTGCGTCTAGCTTGCCAGCATCAATGGCGTCAATAATGGCCTGCAGGTTGGTACCTGAACCGGAAAGAAGAACGCCAAGCTTAATTGGCATCGTTGTAGACCACCTTTCCGGTGCCTGGGATAATCTGGCCCATGACAAATGGCTCAAATCCCTGGTCAGAGGGCTTCTGCCACATCGTCAACGTCGTCCATGTCTACGATAAAGAGCCATACCAACGCCCATGTTGAAGGTGCGATACTGCTCATCAAGAGACAGGGTTTGCAGCGTTAGAAACGTATGAAATAACTGGTGGAATATCCCATGCAGGACCAGCCTCTCCACCACGATCAACCTCTGCGTCAAGGTGAGCTGGCAGTGCACGGTTAAGGTTCTCGGTGATGCCACCACCGGTGATGTGTGCCATAGCCTTGATAGGTGCGCCTGCGCGAAGAGCAGCAAGCAATCCACCTGCATAAATAGTAGTTGGACGCAAAACAGCGTCTGCGAGTGACTCTCCACCGAGTTCCTCTAGTGGCTGGTTAAGCTCCTCGACCGTCTTGCCCTCAATGGCTACCTTACGTACCAGCGAATATCCGTTGGAGTGAATGCCAGAAGAAGGAAGTCCCAGAATGATGTCACCCTTCACTGACCTTCTCGGGACCTAAGATCTTTGGTTTGTCGACAACGCCTACGACAAAGCCAGCAAGATCGTAGTCGTCAGGATTCATAACGCCTGGATGCTCGGCCATCTCGCCGCCTACCAGCGCACATCCGCTCTTGCGGCAGCCTTCTGCAATGCCGCCAACAACCTCGGCAACGGCCTCGGCTTTAAGCTTGCCCACAGCAACGTAATCCAGGAAGAACAGAGGCTCTGCGCCCATGGGAACAATGTCGTCAACGCACATTGCAACCAGGTCCTCGCCCACCGTGTTGTGGCGGTTGAGCAGCTGGGCGATGGCAAGCTTGGTGCCAACGCCGTCGGTGCCGCTGACCAGTACAGGCTCTTCCATGTCCTTCAGAGCTGCCGCCGAGAAGCAGGAGCCAAAGCCACCCAAGCCGCCAATGACCTCGGGGCGAGTAGTTGTAGCAACAGCAGCTTTGATGGCGTCAACCGCGCGAGCGCCCTCATCAACGTCAACGCCTGCGTCAGCGTAGGTAATCTGCTTGGTTGGATCAGCGGAAGTAGTCATTATTCTCCTTCTTACTGCTTTGAGGGGACAAAGCCCTCGTCAATTAACTGCTGTTCTACCTGGTCAAACTTTACGTGCAAAAGATGGGTTTAGATTGTCTGGGGTGTTTTCTGGCAAGAACCTCTGGTGGAAGTCTTCCGGAATTGCCACAGGATACCTGCCGCTAAAGCAAGACTCGCAATAACCGCGAGAAGGAACGCAGGCAAGCAGACCCTCCAGGCTCAAAAAGCCTAAGGAGTCTGCACCGATATACTCGCAAATCTCTTGAGTAGTCATTTTTGCCGCAACAAGCTGGTGCTGGTCGGCAGTATCAATACCGTAGAAGCAAGGCCAGATAACCTTTGGAGATGCGCTTCTGACGTGCACTTCAGTAGCTCCCGCGTCTCTAAGCAGCTGAACAATCTGCTTTGAAGTAGTGCCGCGAACAACAGAATCGTCTACCATTACGATGCGCTTTACCTGCAACAACGTCCGAAAGCGCGTTGAGCTTCAAACGAACGCCCAGCTCACGAAGCTGCTGTGTAGGCTGAATGAACGTTCTAGCAACGTAGCGATTCTTAGATCAAGCCGGTACCAAAAGTCACGTCCAGCTCTTGCGCAAAGCCCTCAGCTGCAGGAACGCCAGAATCAGGTACACCAATTACCAGGTCAACGTCTGCTGGCGTCTCTTTTGCCAGTTGACGGCCCATCTGGTGACGGACGGAATATACCGAGCGACCACTAATAATAGAGTCAGGGCGCGAGAAATACACCTGTTCAAAGATGCAGTCTGCCTGCTGACGAGGAGCAAGTCCCATCTCAGAAGACAGACCGTTGTCCGAGATGCGGATAATCTCGCCGGGAGCAACCTCACGCACATACGTGGCGCCCACAATACCCAGCGCGCACGTCTCGGATGCAACCACCCAGTTATTCTCGCCCTCCTCGCCAATATGGCCAAGTACCAGCGGACGAATGCCGTTTGGATCTCTAAACGCATACAGTGCGTTCTCGCGGATGAGCACCATGGCGTAGCCGCCCTCGATGAGGTTCATGGTTGCGGCGATGCCGGTGCGCAGTCGGTGCGTTTGACGCGTGAAGTAGCCAATGAGCTGGGCTGCTACCTCGGAATCCGTGTTTGATCTAAAGGAAATCTGGCGAGAAGACAGTTCTTCTCGCAAGGAGTCAAAAGTTAACGAGGGTGCCGTTGTGCGCCAGAGCGATGAGGGTCTCGTCGATGGACGACATGTGAGGCTGAGCCGACTCCCAGCCCTTAGCGCCTGCGGTGCCGTAGCGGCAGTGACCGATAGCCACTTTACCTGGCATTGCGTTGAGGTCGTCGTTGTTGAAAACTTCGGTTACGAGGCCCGTATCTTTTCTGATAAGCACGGTATGGCCGTCGCCGACAGCTATACCTGCAGAATCTTGTCCGCGATGCTGCAGCGCGTGCAGCGCAAAATAAGTGAGTCGAGCAACGTCACGGTCAGGCGCCCATACTCCAAAGACGCCACATTCCTCGTGAAGTTCCATTGGATCCCCTCCGGATGCCTCAGCTTGAGCCACCCTTGATCAAACGCCTCTCACGTCTGGCAACAGTACATACAGTGTACCTGGAAATTTACAAGAAAAAGCGCTCCGAACAAATATGTTCGGGCGTGTAACTAATTTTTAAGAAAGTAGCATTTTGACAGCCACTGACTATGCAGCTTCTGACTGTGTCCAATACTCTTTCTGAACCGTCAGCGTGCCAGCTACTGGGCCTTTGGCTGAGCCTCGGTCTTTGGAACACAGATGAGCATGGTTCTGCCGTACTGGTCAGTGTAATTGCAGGTAAAGAGCGTAAGAACATGATCTGCGCGAGAAATGACATCTGCTGCATCAGAACGAGAGCTTACTGCCCTAGAAAGTCTATCCTTCAAGTAAGACCTGAACTCATCAACAGAATTGAAGTTAAACTGCCTGACTTCCTCGTCGTCTTCGTCAGTGTGATAGGTAAATACCGGCTCCAGCTCATATGTCTGAGTAGGTGTGACGTACCAGATAGTCTCGACCTTATCAAAGGTAGACTGGTCATTCATTGCTCCGATGTACTGGAACATTGAGCCGTTTCTCATATGGTGACCATAGAGAATGGTCTGCTGGTCAGTAAGGCCGTTTGGGTTGTTCTGGTAGTCCATGAAAATCTGACCGCCGATTGACCACTCGCCTTTTGCGTTTGTGTGCAGGTAGTGGTAGTTATCTGTGGTTTGATAAACAGGGTAGTTGACCTGCGTATCTGGAATCTGAATCCAGCCGACAACCTGGTTGTTTACTGCCTGAAGACCAGCCCAATCAATAACTGGAGCCTCATTTTTTTTCTCGGAAACTGTTGCGTATGTTGCAAGCTCTTCGTTGATGACATCTTGCTCGTGATACTCAAGCTGAGTCTTGCCAAACATAACGCCAGCAACAACCAAGAGTCCAATGCCCACTACCAGTAAGATTGTGGAAAGGATGTAGGCAAAACCCTTCTTCTTAGCGGGTTTCTCGCCAGACTTTTTAGGAGAGGTTTTTTTGTTGTTTCCCTCTTTTTTTGAAGACGCTGAATTTTTCATAGAAAAGCCATCTCGACGGATGTTTTTGAGGTGTGAGTATTTCCAGCCGTCTGATCGTCAGCGGCGAATGAAGCAAAATGCTTGCCGTTTTTTGATTCCATGCACTTCCCTTCTGAAGGTACTCGTTTGTCATACCTTTGTCATACTCTTGTGATACCCCTTAAAAGTTTAGCTATGCACGAAACAAAAATCTCTGTGCATCTTATGAAGTCATCGCATAATCACATTTTGCAGGTACGCAAAATACGCAAAACCCGCGCCTTAGGTTTTCTAAAACGCGGGTTTTGTGCGTGATTGCATGCGGTTGCGGGTACGAACTCGGGTACGCGCGGGTACGAGTGCGGTTCTATTCGCGGTCGTGTGTCAGCTTATGCGTCAGCCATTTCAGCTTTGAGCTGGACGATCTTCTCGCGATACTCTGGAAGGGATGCGCCAAGAATCTGAGTAGCGTAGATAGCTGCGTTTTTGGCGCCGTTGATGGCAACGCAGGCAACTGGGCACGCCGGATGGCATCTGGACCATGGAAGCAGGGAGTCCATGCCGCCGAGGTCAGAGGTCTTCATTGGAACGCCAACGACAGGCAGTGGAGTAAATGCAGCAACAACTCCGCCCAGGTGAGCGGCCTTTCCTGCAGCTGCAATGATTACCTTGAGGCCGCGGTCAGCAGCGGTCTCGGCCCACTGGTGAACCTTGTCTGGAGTGCGGTGTGCGGATGCAATGACCAGCTCATATGGAACGCCCAAGCGCTCGAGCTCAGCGGTACATCCCTCCATAGTTGCAAGGTCGCTCTTAGATCCCATGATGATGCCAACAACAGGCTGATCTGCCATCTCTGCTCCTTTGTTACGTCTCATAAAATTGGCGGATACGTCAAATATCCATCTCACAGTATAGAGTATGATTTTCTAGAACGTTGGTCCATCAGTCCACGTGAAAGGAAACTGTAATGAATGAAACCAACTCTGTTCTGTACCAGCGAGAAGGCTCGTACATCCCTCGCATCGCCGCAGTGCATGACCTCTGCGGATACGGAAAGTGCTCGCTTGGCGTAGCTATTCCGGTTCTGTCAGCAGCGGGATGTGACGTTTGCCCAGTACCTACGTCGCTTTTCTCGGCACACACCAAGTTCCCTACGTTCTACATGCACGATACCACCAATATGCTCGAGGACTACCTTGATGCATGGCAGGAAGAGGGCATTGACCTGGATGCCATTTATTCTGGCTTTCTTGGCGCTGCTGAGCAGGTTGCGAGCATTCAGCGTTTGTACCAGGAGCATCCAAAGGCGCTTCGTGTTGTCGATCCAGTTATGGGTGACGGCGGCAAGATGTATCCGACCTATACGCAAGAGCTTTGCGATGCAATGAAATCTCTGGTAAATGGTGCAGATATTCTGACGCCAAACCTTACTGAAGCTTCGATTCTGACTGGCATTCCTTATGCTGGCCAGATTTAACAGATGAGCAGGTAGATGAGCTACTTGATGCGCTGCTTGCTATGGGTGCAAAGTGCGTCGTTCTTAAGGGTATCGTTCGTGGCGACGGCCTCATCCGCAACTTTGTTGCTACTGAGTCCGAGCGTGGCGAGATTGTTTCCGAGCTTCTGCCCTACATGCTGCATGGAACTGGCGACCTGTTTGCATCTGCACTTCTAGCTGCAGTTATGTGTGGTCAGGAAATTGCTGACGCTGTTGAATTTGCTGGTGAGTTTGTTTGCGAGTCCATGGAAATTACTCGTGAGCAGCCAAACTTTGAGCTTCGTGGTGTTTCGTTTGAGACAAAGCTGGGCCTGATTGCGCAGCTTCTGCAGGAGTAAACGCTCGCTCAAGTTACGCTGCTAGTGTAGAACTTTACGCTTCAGCGAAATCAAACATGATTCTTTGCCATAGATGCCCACTCACATAGAGCGGGCATCTATTTTTGTGCCAGCGGCTATGCAAATAGTTGTCGCTATGCATGAAAATGTATTTTACAGGCACTTTATTCATTTCATTTTTTATCAAACAAACATTGAGCTCCAAAATAGGGCGAAAAAGGTAAAAAAGCCGTTTAGTTGGGGATCGAGGGAATTGATTAAAGATTTGATATTACTAAAAGGCCAGTTGGCGCTAATCGAGCAACACATTGCTGGCTTTAAATGGCTCAAAATCGTCATGCATAAAGGCTAAAACCCCCAACTAAACGGGTTTTTTACCTTTTTGGGACCAAAATCGTCTTGAAAACACCAATCCGCTGACTTTCTGCCAAATTAACGTGCAAAGTCATTCGCCGTGCCACCATTTTGAGGCACTACGACTTTCCGATGAATCACTTCAAGCTGCGCAAGCAAAAGAGCCGCTGGCATCAGCGGCTCTTTTGCACTTTTCGCTTTGTTGTTCGAGGGCGCGTAGGTTACTTGGTGCTTGAAGAACTGTCGGATGTACCTGTGGTGTTAGTGGTACCTGTGGTACCAGTGGTTCCTGTTGTTCCAGTTGTAGTGTTCTTCTTTGTTGAAGAATCACCGCCAACGATGCCGCCAAGCACGCGAACTGGCGTAAATGACGTTGCAATCTGGTCACGCAATTCTTTTTGAATGGTGTCGTTTGCACCAGTAATGACCATGGTGATGTTTACGCCATCAGAAGACTGCGTCTTTGAGAACGTAAAGGTAAAGATAGGTGTTGCGTCTCCACCAGGCTTAAGGAATCCAAAGAGCTGAGATTTCTGCAACTCACCATGGTCGTTTCTATGAACGCTAACGTGATAGACAACGGTATTGATTCGTGGGTTGAGCAGCGCGTTAATAGCAAACGCCTGAGCCTGAACACTGGATGCCGCATAGCACTCAAGCACGTCTTTTGAGGTGGTGTCGGTAACCGTTACCTCAACGCGACCAGTATTCTCGTCAGCTTCCTGAACCGAGAAATCCTCAGGGAACTGCGTAAATCCATTACCCCACTCAACGCCTCCACGCAGTGCGGATGCAACAGATCGTACCGTAACAGATTCAGTTAGATTTGCTGTATTGGCTCGACGAATAACACCACAAGAAACCTGCATCAGAACAACAATTACCAGGAAAATCAGGACAAAAAGGACTGCCGTCTTTGTAATGACCTTCTCGATATTTGAGCCCGAAGGGTCAGATCCCGAGAGGGGATCAACGTCCACTGCCGCAGCTCCACCCTGCCTGCGAGCACGCTCTAGAGCTGCGCGTTCCTCGTTAGGATGACCCGTCTCGTCTACCTTGGTAAACAACTCTTCAGCTGCGTCAGCATCAAGCGCGCCCTTCTGGCGGCGCGCGAAGCGTGAACGTTCTGCATCATCTTTAGCCATGTAGCTCTCTCATTCAACCTGCATAAACACACTTTAAAGCGTGCGATGCGTTGACTTTTGATCTTTAGTTCCACCCGTCGGTTTACAAGCTGCAAGTCGCAGACCGCAAGTTGCAAACCGCAAACCTGCAGTTAAGCGCATCGCGAGAAGAACGATTGCTGTCGCTAGCCGCAGTTCGCAAAGCACTTAATGCTCTATTTTACCGCCTTGCGATGTTTGGTGCACCACCAAACTGCATTTGATAGTAATGAGCGTAGATTCCGCCTTTTTCTAGCAGCTCATCGTGAGTTCCGCGCTCAACTGCACGACCGTGATTAATGGTAATAATTTCATCAGCACCCATAATAGTCGAGAGTCGATGGGCAATGACCAGCGTAGTTCTGTTCTTTGCCAGCTCGGAAAGGGACTCCTGGACCGCGCGTTCGGACTCGTTATCCAAAGCAGAAGTAGCCTCGTCCAGGATGAGCAGCGGAGGGTTCTTGAGGAACACGCGCGCAATGGAGATGCGCTGCTTTTGTCCGCCAGAAAGCCTTGTTCCACGCTGTCCTACCTGCGTATCATATCCGTCAGGCAACGACTCGATAAACTCAGCGATGTTCGCGCGCTTTGCAGCAAGCGCAATGTCGGCCGCGGAAGCCTCAGGGCAACCGTATGCAATGTTCTCCGCAATGGTGCCGTCAAAGAGGTACACGTCCTGTTGGACCATACCAATTGCCGAGCGCAAACTGTGCTGCGTAACGGAGCGAATGTCCTGCCCGTCAATGGTGATGCTTCCGCTTGTAACATCGTAGAAGCGTGGCAATAAAGCGCAGGTAGTTGACTTGCCTCCACCTGAAGGTCCAACCAGCGCAACGGTTTTCCCGCTCTCAATATGAAGATTCAAGCCGTTGATAACGTCTTCGGCATCGTTGTAAGAAAAATGAACGTCCTGGTAGATGATATCGCCATCGGTAATCTGAATGTCGTGAGCGCCAGGTGCATCTTGAATGTCTGGCTGAGTTTCAAGAATTTCCGAGAAACGCTTAAAGCCCGCAAGGCCCTTCTGGAACGTCTCGGTAAAGTTCAAAATGTTCATGATTGGCGTGGTGAACAGCGAGATGTAGAGCGCATAAGTTGCCAGGTCAATGGCTTGCATCTGACCCTGAGCAATCATCCAACCGCCCAAAACCAATACGACAGTGTTCAAAACGCCCATCATGCCAGAAATAGCAGCCTGATACCTACCCATTGCGTGGTACATGTTAGCTTTGGAGTCTAGGTATGCGGAGTTGCTTGCCCTGAATTTCTTGCGCTCGTGATCTTCTGCCGCAAAACCTTAACCACGCGAATACCAGACAGCGAGTCTTCTAGCTGGGTATTCACGTCGGAAATGCGCATGCGATTCTCTTTAAAAATACCGCGCATGTGCATGTTGGCAAAGAAATTGAACACCACTAACGCAGCAGCGATTCCAGCAAGTACCAGCGTAAGTGGCACGTTAATAAAAGCCAGAATGACAAAAGATCCAGCAATCTCAAGCAAGCCAATAATCAGATACTCAGGGCCGTGGTGTGCCGTCTCGGAAATGTCAAACAAGTCAGATACCAGGCGACTCATCAGGTCACCCGTCTTGTGGCGATCATAATACGAGAAACTCATGCGCTCGTACGCGTCAAACAGGTCTTCTCGCATCTTGCTTTCCATGCGGGCACCCATGATGTGTCCCCAGCTAATAACAAAGTAGCGGCACAGAAAATGGACAAAATACATCACGACAAGGCCGACGGCAATAAATACCAAGCTGCCAAGAATGACGTCTTTACCCTGCGTAAACAGTCCCTTTGTGAGCGAGCGCAAAATCTGGGGGAACGCCAGCTCAATGCAAGCCAAAATGATGGCGCAGATAGTGTCCAAGATGAACAGGTGCTTTTGCGGGGCGTAATAAGAAAAAAAACTGGCAAACAGCGATTTTCGGTGTTTGCCAGAAGCTATTCTACCAGGGTACAGGGCGAGAAGAACGATCGAGCATGCGTAATTACTCCATGGGCAATCGGTGTGAAATTGAATCGCAGATAAAGAGCTCCAATGATAGTCTTTGCGTCCTCGATTTTTGCCATCGAGACAGCGTCTACCAGCTCAGATAGTGGAACAAGATCAACGTTAATAAATTCGTCGGCATCTGGGTCTGATCCCTCAAAGGTCAGCTCAGTTGCCATATAAAGGTGAATGAGCTCGTCAGTAAATCCATCAGAAGTGGCGGTAGTGGTGAGAAAAGCCATCTTTCCCGCCTTCATTCCAGTCTCTTCCAGCAACTCACGGTGAGCGCAATCAAGAGGATCCTCGCCTGGATCAAGCTTTCCTGCAGGCAGCTCAACTGTTACGCGACCAAGCGCAGTTCGGTACTGACGAACCAGGCAAATTCTACCCTCATCAGTCAATGCAACAATAGCCACAGCACCGGGATGACGCACAACATCACGAAGAGCGGTGCGTCCATCGGGGAGAGAAACACGAAGACGATTCACGTCAAAAATGCGCCAGCAAACGGTATCTTCGGAGAGAGGCTTTTCTTCCAGAGAGGCATCACGTGCATCTTCTGTACCTGCAACGAAGCTACGTTTTTGTGGCTCACCTGAATGATGATAGGCGGCATCACCCACAGTAACGCGCTCTCCATCATAGGTAAGCGAATTAACTGCTGAGTGCAAATCATTACGAGCAGAGTCAAATACCTCTGGAGTTACCTGCATGTCAGCGTCGAGAATCTCTGGCTCAGTAGACTGCATGTCATCAAACACGTCATTAAACTGAGCGCTGGTTTGATTGCTGTTCCAAGCGCCGTCCTGCACGTTGGTTTTCTCGTCATTTTGATTTGCCATAGCCACTAACCTCAATTATTTTTCTGGACGACCTTGAAGAGCCTTAAGTCCAATATCGTGCCTGAGCTGCTTACCCTCAAAAGTTAATCAGATCGCGGGCCTCGTATGCACGAGCCGCGCTTCCTCAAAAGTTGGAGCAAGCGCAGTAACGTTGAGTACGCGACCGCCGGCAGTAACAATCTTTCCGTCTTCGGTCTGGGCAGTTCCTGCGTGATAGACAGAGACGCCTTCGAGCTGCTGAGCAGCCTCGATACCGGTAATCTCCTTGCCCTTCTCGTAAGAGCCTGGATATCCAGCGCTTGCCAGAACAACAGAAACAGCCACCGTATCAGACCAGGAAACCTGCTGGTGACGGAGGGTACCGTTGTCACAAGCCATCAAAATTGAAACCAAGTCTCCCTCAAGGCGAGGCAAAACTACCTGAGTCTCTGGATCGCCAAAGCGAGCGTTGAACTCAAGAACCTTAGGACCATCTTTGGTCAGCATAAATCCGCCGTAAAGGCAGCCGGAATAGTTAATGCCCTCTTTTTTGAGTTGGTCAACAACGCGCTGCTCAATGGCAATCATCTGGGAAAAGTTCTTCATCAGTCACAAACGGAACAGGAGAATAGACGCCCATTCCACCGGTGTTAGGACCCTTATCGTCGTCGTAAGCGCGCTTATGATCCTGGGCTGTTGCCAATGGAACCACGTAGGTTCCGTCAGTTAGCGCAAGCAAGGAACACTCTGGCCCCTCAAGGAACTCCTCAACAACAACGGTTGCTCCTGCATCACCAAAGTGACCGGAGAAACATTCGCGAACACCTTCAAGGGCCTGCTCAAGCTCAGTTGCCACAATAACGCCCTTACCTGCGGCAAGGCCGTCTGCCTTAACAACAACAGGAGCGCCGATGTGGCGAACATACGCCTCGCAAGACGCCTGGTCCGTGAAAGACTTCCATGCAGCAGTTGGAACGTTTGCTCGCTCCATAACACCCTTAGCAAACGCCTTTGAGCCCTCCATCTGCGCTGCATTCTGGTTGGGACCAAAGCATGCAATACCGGCCTGGCGAACAGCGTCTGCAACACCAACAACAAGAGGTGCTTCGGGGCCAATAACCACCAGGTTAATGCCTTTTTCCTTAGCAAAAGCAACAACCTCGTCAGGGTTATTTTGATCAATAGGAGCAATCTCTGCCTGGGCAGCCATGCCACCATTACCTGGAGCAACGTAAATTTTTCCTGCGTGAGGCGATTCTTGCAGCTTAGTTAAGAGAGCGTGCTCACGACCACCTGCGCCAAGCAACAAAAATATCAACGGTGTCATTCATAAGTACTCCAGCCTTCTGATACAACGCCTTTGGGATACAAGCAACGCCAACAGCGCCTTCTCCAAGATGTTTTTTAAACTCAGGGGAAGCAAGTCTTTCTGCAATACATTCTGCATCATATTCATTGGTTTTAAGCGGCTTTTTGAGATGCTTTTCTATACGTTTCTCTCCACTTGAAATCACTACATACTTGAGCTCACCGCGCTTTACAAAACAAGCGCTCATAAGGCGAGAAATTCTTGCTGCTAGATCGGTAAAATCTGATGAGCGAGCCACCTCTGTACATTTTCCGCCAACCAAACGATACAGATACATATCGTTTGAGATGCGCCTATGCAAACGCTCAAGTCGAAGTCGCAACGAAAGCCTGGGGCGTTTGTCCTTGCTTTTATGCAGAGCAACCTTATTCATTGCGATATACATTGTGGCAACTACCTCGGCAAGTTCGTGCGCGTATGCGCAGACTGCCTCAAATGTAGCCCCGGATGCTCTTGCCACGCTTAAGCGTTCAAGCATGATTCCCATGGCGGTAGGCATATTTCCGCTATCTACCAGGCAAATCGAGCTTGAGATATCCGGATTGTTCTGACAAACCTTTTTTTGCCGTAGGAAGCGAATCAGAAATCTGCCCACACATGGAGCGAGAGGATGCTTTTTGTGCTCCGGACTCAAAAATGCTTCGATAGAACTCGCCTACCTGGTCAGCATCTGAGCTTAGAGCTCCAGGTATTACAGAAACCCCCAGGGCTTCAAGCTGAGGCTTCAAGCCCCTGGGGTTATCGCAACCATTGCAAAAGTCGAGCAGTCCGAAGACTGCCACGGGTTACCTCCAGTAGCGGTCGATTGTCTGCTCGCGATCCGGACCAACGGTGATGATAGAAACGCGTACAGCAACAAGCTGCTCCAGGAAGTCAATGTAGTCGCTCAGCCTCACGGGGCCGCTGATAGAAGTTGCGAACGTTAGAAATATCGCACTTCCAGCCAGGAAGAGTCTCGTACATGGGCTTTTGCGTGATAGAAGACGCTCTGGTGCTCTGGAACGGTCTTGTAAATCTTGCCGTCGCACTCATATGCGACGCAGACCTTAATCTCGTCCAGGCAACCAAGGACGTCAAGCTTAGTGATTGCAAGGTCAGTGAGACCATTGATGCGAGCTGCGTAGTTAACAACTACAGCGTCATACCAACCGCAACGACGCTTACGACCAGTTGTTACACCGTACTCATGGCCAACTTCGCCAAGAAGATCGCCTGTCTCGTCAAAGAGCTCTGTTGGGAATGGACCAGAACCAACGCGTGTGAGGTAAGCCTTTGCAATGCCCAAAACGCGGTCAATGTTGGTTGGACCAACGCCGGAACCAGTAACCGCGCCACCAGCAGTGCAGTTAGAAGAGGTAACAAATGGATAGGTGCCGTGGTCAATATCAAGCATGGTTGCCTGGGCGCCCTCAAAGAGGATGTTCTTTCCTGCCTCAAGTTCTTCATTAAGGAAGAGAGAAGACTCAACAATGTAAGGACGAATGCGGTCTGCATAAGGCAGGTAGGTCTCACAAATCTGGTCAACGGTATAGGTTGGAAGACCATACACAAGGCTCAAGATTGGATTGGTGTACTCAAGTGCAGCCTCAAGCTTCTTGCGGAAGATTTTCTCGTCAAGCATGTCCTGAATACGAAGACCAGTACGGTTCATCTTGTCCATATACGTTGGACCGACACCGCGCTTGAGTGGTACCAATAAGATTCTTGCCCAGCTTTTTCTCGTGCACGCCATCAAGATCTTTGTGATAAGGCATAACAATGTGAGCGTTGCCGGAAATCTTAAGAAGATCGCAGGAAATACCCTTACTCTCCAGCATGTCAATCTCGCCGAGAAGAACCTCTGGGTCAACAATGCAGCCATTGCCAATAACTGGATAGGTGTTCTCGTACATAACGCCAGATGGAACCTGGTGAAGTGCAAGCTTTGTGTCTCCAGCAATTACCGTGTGGCCTGCATTTGCACCACCTGCGTAACGGCAAACAACGTCAAAATCTCCGGAAATGAGGTCGGTAACTTTACCCTACCCTCGTCTCCCCACTGAGCACCAACAAGTACGGAAGCTGGCATAAGTTCTCCCCTATCGCAGCTATCTACAAACACGACCATTACATGACGGTTTGCAACCTCTTTTAGGGGTTGCTTCATACAAATATATCTAATACCGCTGGCAAAAAGCACAGAAGCGCGAAGGTTTTGTCACACATAAGAAACGATTAGTGTGCAGGGTTTGCCATTGCGGCGTACTGAGCGGCTTCGCTTTCTGAGTAATTATTTCCCTGGTGAGTCTCAACAAACTTGGTAGACGTTGGCATAAACATGACAGGAACATCTCTCAGAGCACCTGCACGGTTCTTTGCAACAATGATGTTAGTAACGTCTTTATCAGGACGGTCATCGCGTGCGGCCTCTTCATCGCTCAACGAACGGTCAAGCAGCAAAACAATATCTGCATCCTGCTCGATAGCACCGGACTCACGCAGGTCAGAAAGTTGTGGACGCTTACCGTTTCTGTTCTCAAGCGTACGATTGAGCTGAGAAAGCGCAATAACAGGTGCTTTGAGATCTTTAGCCATAATCTTAATGCCACGAGACATCTCAGAAACCTCAGTTGCGCGACTGTCTGCACGGCTCTTCTCGGCTGGCGGAGAAAGCAGCTGAAGGTAGTCGATGATAATGACGCCCTTCTCGGCCTTATTAAGCATTCTGCGGGCTTTTGCGCGGATTTCCGTGACTGTTGTGCCTGGAGTATCGTCAACGATGATTTTAAGGCGAGAAATGCGCTCTGCTGCCTCCAGAAGGGTAGGCCACTGCTCATTTCTGATGTTGGAAGAACGGATGGTCTGCAAATCAACCTTTGACTCAGAAGCCAGAAGTCTTTGAGCAATCTCAATTTTGCTCATCTCAAGCGAGAAGAGCGCAACAGTTGCACCGGATACTGCAGCGTTATAGGCCATGCTGAGTGCAAAAGAAGTCTTACCAACACCAGGACGAGCACCACTAACAACCATCTGACCAGGACGAAGACCCTGGAAAAGGTTATCAAGGGTTGCAAATCCAGTTTGAACGCCCAACTCTGAAGCATCTTTACCAGCATTTTGCTGAAGCTCTTCAAAGAGGTCAGTCATGATGTCTTCAATGCCCTGCTCGGACTGCTGAACATCTCTGTTGGTTACATCAAAAATGAGCTTCTCTGCCTGGTCAACTACTTCTTTTGTATCTTCTGGAGCGTTGTAGGCAAGCGCAGAAATCTTTGCAGAAGCACTAATCATCTTTCTGAGCGTAGTATCACGATGCAGGATAACTGCGTGGTTTTCCCAACCAACCATAGCAAGTGGGTTGTTTCCAAGCTCCGCTAAACGGACAGCTCCTCCAGCGCGCTCAAACTTGCCATTACTCTTAAGGTGATCTGCAAGCGAAATGACGTCTACTGGCTTGTTATTGTCAAACAGCGACTTAATTGCCTCAAAAATAATTTGATTGGATGGAATATAGAAATCCTCGGAAGAAAGCCTAATGAGGCACTCTCCTCTGATTTCTTCCGAAAGAATCATTGCAGAAAGAATGGAAAACTCGGCATCAGAATCTTGTGGCATAGAGGCGTTCTCTAGGGCTGTCAATTGCGTAGGATTCATCTCAAACGAGTCTTGTGCCATCGTCTTTTCCAATCATGTTTTTTGGGAATGAATCTGAATAGTAGTGTACTTTTCAAAAAAATAAAGAGTCATTTTGGCTTGCAAAATTCGAAAAGTTAAGTCTTCAACACGATTTTCCAAAACTCGCATACCCTGAGCGGGATTTCCTTGAGTTTTCAACGTTTTCAACATTTTTGGACTTTTTTCGACACGTGGTATTTTCTACACAATTGCTTATCTGCAGTTATACAAATCAAATTACAATTCCGCAGGTTAAGTGAATATGTTTTACATAACATTTTGAATAACCGCAGGTAGAGTATAAGAAAATATACCGTTCTGTCTACACATAAAAAGACCACCCCTTTGTTATGTTTCACAAAGGGGTGGTTCGAACAAACATTCCATTCTTTTAAGATGGCCTTGCTTTTTATAAAAGCTTACAAATCTGTAGAAACTGCAGAAATTGAATAAACCACCAAAAATGCATGGGAGAACAGTGTTTTTATGCATGAAAAACTACTCTGCGGACTCAACCTCAACCTCGACGGTTGCCTCAGCGGCGACCTCCTCGGTCTCCTCCTCTGCAGGAGCAGCATCGTCCTCGCCAACAAGAACAACGACGGTAGCGGTGATGTCACGGTAAAGCTCAATGGTGACATTGTGGCGACCAGCGGTCTTGATAGCAGCGCTACGAGCAATGCGCTTACGATCAACGGTGACGTTGAGCTGTGCCTCGATTGCGTCAGCAATCTGAGCGGTGGTGACGGAGCCAAAGAGCTGGCCCTCCTCGCCAATGCGAGCGTCAACAGTTACGAGCTTGCCATCAAGAGCTGCCTTGGTAGCATTTTGCGTCAACAATACGCTGCTCTTCGCGCTTAGCGATATTGTGACGACGCTCCTCAAGCTCGCTTGATGTTACCCGGTGCTAGCAGGCTGGGCAATCTTGTTGGGGAACAGGAAGTTCTCCGCATAACCCTGTGCGACCTCTACGATGTCGCCTTCGCCGCCCTTACCGCGAAGCTCGCCCAAGAGAATAACTTTCATGGGAAACTCCTTTGATGAGTCGATGGTATCGACTAGTTGTTGTTTATCGTGGACTCTGAATCCTGGTTTCCTGAGCGATTAAGCTTTCGGAAGTTTGCCCAGGCGTCAATAAGTCCTACGAGGCCATAACGCCTAACTGAACTTCTAACATGCCTGCCAATACAAACAGTGACAGAGAAAGTGCTGGCGAGAAGTGCTTCTCGCGCACAAACCATGTGAGCACTGCAAGGCCCTGAAGAGCAAAAACAACTCTAGAGAGCCATAAATACATTCAGCGTAATAAGCTGAGTATGTCTAGTGCAGACAAAATGGTGCTTGAAAGTGCATACACAAACAAGTTGTCCACGGTAAGAGCACACATCCAAAATGGAACATCCATCAGCTGGAACTGTGGCAATTTCTGTGGGTCTCTTGTCAGTGCTTTATACACTGTTCGGGCTCCAAAACGCGCAATTACAAAATATAAAAGCGCCATACCGGTATAGCTGGTTGGCCAAAAGAGCATAAAGAGTGCCTTTGCCGTTGAAAGACCTTCTTGGATCTCTGGAGAAGCACCTGAGACCTGCGAGGCGTATTGATTAAATACGTTCTGAGCAAGCTCGGGAAGAGTTGTTCCTGCCATTGCGGCAAAGAACGCGTCGTATCCCAGAAGTGCCAAAGCCGTTGCTCCTACAAGAAGAGATCCAACACCAACGGTGAGTTTCTCTGTTGCAAAAGCGTAGCCAACTCCAAGAGCAAGTGCACAAGCGGTAACTGAAGTTGCCGCCTCCGTTGGTCCCGAGAGCAAATAAGCTGCTACACCCGTAACAAGTACTGAAGTAATAGCAGGACCAAACCATCCGTGCCCTTTTTTGCAATAGACAGCAATTACCATGCCATACGCAACCAAAGCTGCTCCAATAAAAGAAAGGAGTCCGGTAATTACTCCGCCAACAACGCAAAGAACAAAGCCTTGCTTGTAGGTTGGAGCTTCAAACGGACGCGGCTTGCCTCCGTTTTGGTTGCTTGGACCAGCAAAATTCTGTGGGCTACTCTCTGGGCGAGAATACCCTTCAGGTGCCTGAGGAATATTTGAATCCGGTCTATCCATTGCTAACCAACTCTACCTGAAGAACAGATAGGTTATCCGCGACTACGGCCACCGCGGCTGGAAACCACAGGGACAGTGTAGGGCAGAAGTGCCATCTCGCGTGCGCGCTTGATAGCAAGTGCAATGTCGTGCTGGTGCTGCGTGCAGGTGCCAGTGACGCGACGAGGCTTAATCTTGCCACGATCGGTCATGTACTTACGAAGAAGCTGAGTATCTTTGTAATCGATGAACTCAGTCTCCTCCTTGCAGAACTGGCAATACTTGCGACGCGGCTGGCGCTGGAAATCTTGTTTCTGCTGAGCCATGTCTTTTACCTTTCAGATGACAGTAACGTCTGTGTTGCTGTCTGACGTTTAAAACGGAATATCAGCATCGTAGAACTCCTCGTCTGGCGGAGCCGGAACGGGAGCGGGTGCCTGTGGAGTTGGAGTTGCATAAGATGGTACACCCTGTGACATAGGGGCTCCACCCTGCTGATTCCTAGAAAGGAACTCGACCTCATCAACAACAACTTCAAGCTTGCTGCGACGCTGTCCTTCCTTCGTCTCCCAGGAGCTGAAACGAAGTTTGCCTTCAATAGCAACCTTCGAACCCTTGGAGAGGAAGCGGGAAAGTGCTTCAGCACGCTGTCCAAATACTACGCAGTCAACGAAATTGGGAACATCTTCCCACTCACCGGTCTGCTGGTTCCTGCGACGATCGTTAACCGCAACGCCGAAGGATAGAATCTGGGTACCGCCTGCTGTGGAGCGAAGCTCCGGGTCACGGGTCAGGTTGCCCGAAATGTTAACCCTGTTAATACTCATAAATCTCACTACCTCTCATCGTGGAATAATTCCACTTTTCCATTACAAGGACTTAGTCCTTATCGACTCGACGCACAATCATGTGACGCTTAACAGCATCATTGATTCGCAGGACTCGATCGAGCTCTGCAATCTGCGTTGGATCTGCATGGAAATTGATGAGGGTGTAGTCACCCTCGGTAAGATCGTCGATCTCAAAAAGCAAGCTTACGCTTACCCCAATCCTCGACGCTGTCGACTACTCCACCGTCAGTGGTGATAACAACGTCAATACGCTTCATTACACCAGCGCGGACTTCCTCGGTGGAAGCTGGGTCAACAAAAAACAGCAGTTCATAGGCCTTCATATTGTCACCTCCTCTGGGCTAATGGCTTCGGGAAGTGAAGGTGCACCCGAAGCAGGAAAGTTCGACCAAGCATCATACCACATAAATGCTTAAATACGAAACTGGCCTACAAACTTTCTCACATGCAGTCCACATATATAGCTTAAATTGGCAATTTGTTGCTTATTTGCCTCTAGTCTTGCAAATGTCTGACACGAATCTTTCTAGCGCACGGTCGTACGCACAATTTAAAAAATGCAGGATTGAAAAGGAAAAACGGCCATCACACAATCTGCATAATGGCCGTTTCGTTTATATGTGCTCTACATTACTGAGCTGCAGGTCCCTCAGGATTCTGAACTGGCGCATCTGCTGGAGCAGCTGGTGCCTCAGGAGCCTCTGGAGTTGTTGGGATAATTGGCTCAACAACAACAGTTGAAGCTGGTGCAGGCTCTGGAGCTGCAGGAGCAACAGGTGCCTCAGGAGCTACTGGTGCTGCTGGTGCAACGGGTGCAACTGGCGCAACTGGCGCAGCTGGTGCCGCTGGAGCAGCAGGAGCCGCAGGTGCTGCTGGGGCTGCAACAGGCTCAGCTGGAGCAGCGACAGGAGCAGCAACTGGGGCTGCAGGTGCAACTGGAGCTGGAGCTGGAGCTGCAGGAGCGGTGGCTGCTGGTGCAGGTGCAGCGACAGGAACAGCAACAGGTGCTACTGCAGGAGTAGCGGTTGCTGCTGGTGCGGTTGGAGCAACAGGTGCTGGGGCAGCGTATGTGGCAGCTGCGCCATCACGTGGATCGTTAATAAATGGTGGCAGTGGATCGTTGCTCTGTCCCCATGCAGGAACATTGAACTGACGCATCCAAAGAGCAATAGCATTCTGCATAAGAAGCATAACGATAAGACCAACAACGTGGCCGATATAGCCAATAACAAGGAAGATTGGCACCATCTGAATGAAGCGTCGAGCAAAAAGAGCAAGTATGATAATACCAAGCCGATCTTCGCTATAAATATTCTGAGTCCTTGCAATAGTTACAGCCTGAGTACCAATGTTCATGAACATGCTAATTGCAACACTGCCGCCAATGATGCCCATAATAATAGAGGTAGCAATGCCAAGTACAAAGCCCATACCAAAGATGCGGAACAGACCGCCCATGTCATGCTTGATCATCTCAAAGATGTTCTTAAAAGCAAAACCAGCGGAAATGCGACCATAAACTGATGCACGAACCTGAACAACATTGATGAACAGTGGGTACACAAATGCTGCAACAATAAAGACTGGAACAAGAATCAGATTAATAACTGGGATATAAGAAAAAATTTCAGTAGCAATGCTGTATGCCAGACCAAATGCAAGTGCAATTACAGCTGCCTTAAAGCCAGTAACAATATAGGTACCAAACTTAAGGTCTTTCTGCTTTGGACCAGCATTGATACACCATGCAGTTACGCGTGCGGTCTCAAGAGCATATCCAACAAGTGCAAGAATTCCGACAACTGGAATAAGACCAAATAGAGCCATAATAAGGATAGGCTTCCACCAGCCCTTTTCCAGAGTCAGAAGTGCCCAGGAGCGTGCAAGGTAGCGATCGCGCCTGTAGCCATTCAACTCATCTGCTGAAACAGCCATTTAACTCTCCCTCGTGTCAAAAAAGATGACATCAAATTACTAAGCATAAACATTCTATATAAAAATGAAAAATAAATATATCTTTATTAGTAACAATCAATCAAATCAAAATGTTAAATGGCGGAGGAGGAGGGATTCGAACCCTCGTACCCCTAGAAGGGGTAAACGGTTTTCGAGACCGCCGCATTCAACCACTCTGCCACCCCTCCGAAGGGTGAAACGGCGCCCGTAGGCGCCGTGAAAATTCTGGCGGAGAGTCAGGGATTTGAACCCTGGAGACGCTTTAGACGCCTACACGATTTCCAATCGTGCTCCTTCGGCCACTCGGACAACTCTCCATATAAAACCGCACGGGACAGTATAGCGGATTTCTCACCAATATAGGACGAGAAGTTCTGTGTATTTTTAATACTTGTGTAGTATTGTCATACTCATAAAAAGTAAAACACCAGTAGGAGGTATGGATGCCACCGTTTTTCTCGCCTTATGGCACAGATGCAATTTCTGTGGGCATCCCCTACTGGCTAGACCTTCTGACAGTAATTATTGGTGCAATCTCGGGAATTTTGGTTGCAAGAGATCGTCACTTAGACCTTGTGGGCTTTGTGGGCCTGGGTCTTTTAGGCGGCCTGGGCGGCGGACTTATCAGAGACGTCATGATGCAAGAGGGCGGCGTTTACATGCTCAACTCGCCATACGCCATTCCGGCCGCTGTTTTTACCGCTGTCTTGCTGTTTATGTTCCCTGAGCCGCTTGATAGATTCCCTCGCATGCTTGAAGTGGACCGACATTATCTCCGTTGGCCTCTTTGCTGTCGTTGGTACCGATAAAGCCCTGGTATATCACCTGCTCCCCTTCTCGGTCATTCTAATGGGAAGTATTACGGGCGTTGGCGGCGGCATGCTTCGCGATGTATTTCTTGGCGACATCCCTCGTATTTTCCAGCGAAGCAATCTCTACGCATTTTGCGCAGTTGCTGGCGCTACTTCCTACTGGGCGCTTGTCTCTTATGCGGGCGTCACCAAAATTTGGGCAGCTGTCGTCTGTGTTGTGGTTACCGTTGGCCTCAGGCGCTGGTCGCTCAAATATAACGTGCTTTCACCTGCAGATGTTGACCTTACGCCCCACGTCATGCGCAGCGTCAACAAGCTGCGTCACAAGGCGCAAAAGCCTGGCAAGCAGCCTGAGCAGAACGCTCCATCAAAGTAGCATCCATCCACAATCGGGTAGTTTTAGCCGGTTTTGGTGTTTTTGGTGGTTTTGGCGATTTTGGGCGGTTTTGCATCGCTTCCACACGCCGTTTACCTGTGCTTTATTTAAAAATCACCTAAAACAAATCTGGCGAGAAACCCTTGCGGCTGCAAGTTTTTCTCGCCAGATTGACTGTCTGTAAACGACGCTGTTACTTCTTGACCATGCCGTTACGAACTGCCCACTTACGGCGCTCGGTCTCGGAAAGGATGCGCTTACGCATACGGATGTTGAGCGGTGTAATCTCAACAAGCTCGTCGTCCATGATGTACTCCAGAGCCTCTTCCAGCGTAAACAGGCGTGGAGGAGTCAGCTGAACTGAAATATCTGCAGTTGAAGACCTCTGGTTGCCCAAAGACTTGGTGCGTGCAATATTAACAACCATGTCGCCTGGCCTTGAACGCTCACCAACCAGCATGCCTTCGTAGCACTCAACACCTGGAGCAACAAAGAGCTGGCCGCGCTCCTGGAGCGTACCAAGTGCATACGCAACAGCCTTCTCGGTGGACATGGAAATCATGGCGCCGTTCTGGCGGCTACCAATATCACCTGCAAAAGGACCGTACTCAAGGAAGGTGTGATAGAAGACCGCGTCACCGTGGGTAACGTTCATGACGCGCGTCTTGAGGCCCATGATGCCACGGGTTGGAATCTTGAACTCAAGGTGCGTCTGAGTCTCGCCGGTGTCCATGATAGACATGGTGCCACCAACGTTACCAAAGACCTCAATGACCTTGCCGGCATACTCTGGGTTGCACTCAACAACAGCCTGCTCAATAGGCTCAAGCGTGTGGCCCTGAGCATCCTTCTTGAACAGAACGCGAGGACGACCAACCTGGAATTCAAAGCCCTCACGGCGCATGCTCTCCATAAGAACGGAGAGGTGCAAAATACCACGACCAGAAACCTCAATACCCGTCTTATCAGGAAGCTCCTCAATGCGCATGGTGACGTTATTCTCGCGCTCTGTCATCAGGCGCTCTTTGAGCTGGCGGCCACCAACAATGTCTCCCTCGCGACCAACAAGTGGCGAGGTAGAAGGCTCAAAAATAATAGAAAGGGTTGGTGGATCAATCTCAATTGGATCTAGCTCAACAGGGTTCTCTGGATCAGTGTAGACGTCACCAATATCAGTGTTATCAACGCCAACGATTGCCGCAATATCACCTGCGTCAACCTCGCTGCACTCCTTACGGCCAAGGTAGTCAAAGGTGAACAGCTGCTTGACCTGACTCATAGCGCGGGAGCCATCGTTTTTAACAACAAGAATCTTGTCACCGGTATGAACGGTTCCGGAATAGACGCGGCCAATACCAATGCGGCCCAGGTAGTCGGAGTGGTCGATGGTAACGCATTGCATGGCAAGAGGACCATCGATATCAACATCTGGGGCTGGAAGGCCGTCGATAATCATGTCGAGAAGAGGGAACATGTTGTCATTGTCATCATTTGGATCAAGGCGAGCGTAGCCGTTAACGCCAGAAGCAAAGACAACGTGCTCCATGGTGAACTCAAGCTGCTCGTCGGTTGCGCCAAGGTCCATCATAAGATCAAGAGAATCGTTGACAACAGCCTCTGGACGAGCGCCATCACGGTCAATCTTGTTGACAACCATCATGATAGAAAGACCTGCGTCAATGGCGTGGCGCAGAACAAAGCGCGTCTGTGGCATAGGGCCCTCAGCTGCGTCAACCAGCAGAAGTGCACCGTCGGCCATCTTCAAAACACGCTCTACCTCGCCGCCGAAGTCAGCGTGGCCAGGGGTATCAATAACGTTAATCTTGACGCCCTTGTACTCAATAGAGATATTCTTTGCCAGAATGGTAATTCCGCGCTCACGCTCCTGATCGTTGGAGTCCAGAATTCTCTCTTGAACCTGCTGGTTCTCGCGGAATGCATCGGTTGCCTTAAGCATCTGGTCAACCATGGTGGTTTTACCGTGGTCAACGTGGGCGATGATAGCAATATTTCTGATGTTGTCTTGACGCATAAGTCTCTATCTCTCGAAGGTATGTGTTTGGACTTGCTACTTCAGGTCCAATTTTTATCAGCTTTAGAACTTTAGTGCAATTACGTGCCTAGAGCGCCCAGAAATTTCAATGAACGCAGCTTTTTCATTACAGAAGTGGCTCGAGCTCCCCTGCTGGAGCGGGATCAGACCACACAAACTGGTCACCTTGGCCTTTTCCGTGAACTAAAGAATATGCCGAGAAACTCTTATAGCCCTTCTCGCCAAACTCAAGAAGCACGGCATCTTCGTAACCACCCTCTTTGAGCAGTTGAATGGCCCCTTCATATACAAGCGCATAGCGAACAGGCTCTTCAAGTCCCGCTTCTTTATCGCCCTTCTGTTTTGCCAGGTCAAGCACGCGCTTATGGGCGCCCTCAAGCAGCTCCTCTGGGCCGTCATCGGAGAACTCATAGCTTGCAACCGTGCCTGACGCGTCCTCAACTACAAGCAAAACGTTGAGTGATTGGCCATCTGCAAGCAGGTCAAACGCATCTCCAAGCAGCTCAGTTGAGAGCATATCAAGCTGGGGAGAAACTCCATCTTTGCGCTCGTCGTTTTCGGCCATGCCGCTCCTTAGCGTCGTTTTTGTACGTATTGTTCTCTATGATACATCGCACAAGAAAAGAGGTCGAAAGCAAAAAGCCTTCGACCTCTTAGGTTTGTCAGCTATCTGTCCAAAATTGGACGCTTACAGAACG